>Ga0210040_10000045_pt1 | contig 299706 bp, 274 predicted proteins | sample CryGeyCG12114_NA_FD_185462 | JGI IMG/M metagenome (GOLD analysis project Ga0210040, IMG submission 185462) | Groundwater microbial communities from aquifer - Crystal Geyser CG19_WC_8/21/14_NA (SPAdes) (version 2) | ecosystem: Environmental > Aquatic > Deep subsurface > Groundwater | place...
AGGGTGAAGCACGTCGAGGTCCTCGTGGTCGATCAGAGAGTTAGCGCTTCTGATCCTCGGGGACCTCGACCCCTACCCGCCCACCATCACCCGGCGAGCCTCATCCCCACCGGATGTCCGAAGAGCCCGACAAGGCGTACTCGTCCCGCGCGATCCGGGCGCATCTGCGCGGTCTAGGCATCGAGTCCGTGATCCCCGAGCCGCGGGACCAGCAAGGTCACCGCAAGCGCCGCGGATCCCGCGGCCGTAGGCCCGTGGGCTACGACCCGATCGACTACAAAAACCGCAACGTGATCGAGCGCGGGTTCTGCCGCCTCAAGCAATGGCGAGGCCTCGCGACCCGATACGACAAACTCGCCATCGTCTACCGGTCAGCCGTCGTCCTCAACGCCGTCATCGCCTGGACCCGACGTTTAGGAGACACTCCCTAGGCCGGTTACACGCAGATTCTATCGGGTGCTGCATGAATCTCTCCGTGGGGCCCGTTCCGCCGCTCATCACCGGCTCTGCTCCGATTTTGTGTAGACCCTCCCGATAGGTATCTTTCGCTCAGGTATGGGCACCACGGTGGAGCCCGAAGGGGGAGATCGTGGCCGAACCGCAGGACGCACCCGACCGGGCAACGCGCGAGCGCACGATTAGCTTCTATGAGATCGTCAAGGTGATCGGTCGAAGCGAGAATCAGCGTCTCGAACACGCCGACTGGAACTCGATTCTGGGATCGATTGAGGACGTGCCGCTGGGGTCGCGGGTGCACTCTGGGCCGCGCCGAACCCTGATCGGCGAGGTACTTCGCGTGGACGGCAAGCGCCATATGAAGCTCCTGCTCGTGCGTGATCAAGATGCGTGGTTGTCCGTGTATGACCCAACCGCAGAGTCGGTGGACGACCTGAACCTGGGGGAGCAGGGACAGCTGGTCGAGACGTCGATCGTGGCCTTCCTCGGGTACGGCAACGTAATCGGTCTCATCCAGGGGTCGCCAAGCGCTCCGGGCGTGGGTGCGCTGGAGGAATGGCTCATTGGTCTGGAAGTACTCGGCGCTGGGGTGCAGCTCGACAGCGAGCCCCTCGTTTCGCATGAGGCACAGCAGATGCTCACTCAGTCCTCGGAAGCGTCGCGCATTGAGGTGAAGATGCACACGAGCCGGGCCGATGCGCTTGAAGCGCGAGGGTCTGGCCTCTCGAGGGTGCTCCGTGCGGTCAACGCCGACTATGGCCCGATGACCGTGACTGTGATTCTGCAGGCCTCCAGAAAGCGGGATCAGGCCGAGGGACGACGTGCGGTCCGTGAGGAGGCGCAGCGGATCCTCGAGGCATCCGACGCCCAGGAGGTGGCGAAGGCTAGCGCTCAGCTGATCTTCATCAACCCCGATGAGACGACCCGTACTGAGGGCGTCAACTTCATCAAGCAGCGCATCACGGCGAAGCGCAACATCCCGACCGCGTCGGCTGACGGAAGCCCAATTCGTAACGAAGCCGCTGTGCGCGCGATTCTCGAGGTAGCGGATCAGCACGACACCGAACTTCGTTCTATCGTTGGCGCGTAGGCTCACCGATGTCGCTGGTCTGCGCGAAGGTAGGTCCGCAGCATCAAGCTGATCGGAGGCGGCGGTGAACCGGGTGAAAAAGGCCATCGGAGTCGTACGTGGCTTCTGGATCGATCATCTCTGGGTCGACCCAAGTGTGGCAGCCATTCTGCTCGGGATCCATATGGCGCTCGTATGGGGCTATCCCGTGGCTGACCTCCTGGGAAACGCCTTGCCGGCCGACCGGAGGAGCGCGTACTCGTCCGCGGCCATCGTGGTGTCGCTGCTCGGGTCGTTCAGCTCCGTAGCGATCAGCCAGCTCAGCGCCGCGAAGGGCGTCCGCGCGGACGCCCTTCGACGGCAAGGCGCTGAGAGCCTCGCGCGCAGCTGGCGGAGCGTCTTCCGAGTGGGGATGGTCGCAGCAGTTGTCGCCATCCTCTGCCTTCTCGTTGACCCCTCGGTTGTCGTCGTGAATGCGCTTCCCGTTGTAGCGCGGTGGACGTTTGAGTTCTGTGTCTTCCTCGCGACCATGAAGTTCCTCAGGCTGAGCGCGCTGTTCTTCGAAGTGATCACGCTCGCGGCTCGCGGCTCCGAGGACGACCTTGTCGAGGTGCGCGGGCCCGCCTTGAAAGCCGTTCCAGACTGGCCACAGAAGCGAGGCCACGCTTCGTAGGCGTGCGTCCGGGTGTGCCAACCGCCCGCGAGCGGGGCTGTCGTGCATCCTGGTGCAATGAGTGACTGGCAACCCGATTATGCCCAGCTGGCCCGGCAAGCCCGCGCTCAGCCGCAACAGGACTCAGCGAGAAACACGCGACTGGCCGCCGAAGCGTTGCAGGACACCGTTGAGAGGCTCGATCGTAGCGTCGAGCTCCAGCTGCAGACGCTCCAGGAGACACGTCAGGTGGCCCGTGGGTCCGCGGAGTCCGCAGATCGGGCGATGAAGCACGCTCTGATCACCGGGTACACGTCCGTCGGACTCGGCCTAGCGTCTCTTGTCGTTGCGGTCATCGCGCTCGTCGCCGCGAACGGCTCCTGATGGGACGGGCTCACCGTAGGAAGTCGCCCCTGACAGACGCGAAGTGAGCTCGGGAGGCCGATTACCGGGAGCGGCGCCGGCGCGCGGATCTCGAGCGGGCGATGTACCGGGAGTTCGCGGAGCAGCTGCGTCCCGTGGAGGTGTCGGAGGCGGAGCTCCTCGCCGAACTCGTCGTCTGCGCGGCTGCGGACGGTGACGAGAGGGCGCTGCGGATCCTCACACGGCGGGAGCACCTGAACGCAGTGGGTGTCGTGTTTCCGGAAGACATCGACGAGCGGCTGTGGGCGGCCGTGAAGACCACGCATGAAGGCGGGACGCCCCGGGCGATGTCGGCTGCTGCCGTTAGCCTCTGAGCAACCGCCACCAACGAAAGGAATCCCACATGGCTCAGGTCGACTTCAACCAGCTCTCCTTCCGGCGCAACGAGGTCGCAATGCAGCTGCTCGCACACATCGAGAAGACCATCGAACGCGAGGCACCCCATGGGGTCATCAGCGAGCTCACGCTCGCTTACCGGTACCTCGAGGGCGGCGCTCAGCCGGGCAACGGGGTGGTGAAGAAGTAGCAGCGTCGGTCGAAGTGCCCGTAGGGGTCCGCGACGCACGGGCGGCCTGACGCCGAGCCAGGTGTCAAGGTCCTGCGACGGATACGCAACGACGCGCCTTTCCTCCGCTGAACACCCGGCTGCACACCGAGCCTCGCGGCCGCCTCGGCGACCCCGAGCAGCCTCGAGGGTGAATCGACGGGGCGGGCGGCACCATGTCGGCGAGCTGACGTGCGACCTCATTGCGGATGACGGTGCGGAGCGCAGTACTGAGTTCGTGTATGCGCCCAGTCTCGTTCGTCAGCCGTTCGTCAGGACAGCCGTCATCCGCCGCCGGTAGTCGGTGCTCGGTCCGGGCGTGATCCCCGTACTTCTGCGGGAGTCGTCGGTGTCAAGCGTTGGTCGTCGGAGATGAAGACGTTCCGCTTCAACAACTGACCGGTCCGCGGAGGTTGGGCCTCCGCCGTGACGAGGCCGTCAGCAGCAGTGTCCTCGATCTGCTGACGAGCCATGCGGTACTGGTCTTCCCACCCCGGGGTACCGCCACCGGCGGCATGGAGTGCGGAACGCGCCGCGGTCATCGCCGTCCTGAGAGCCCGGACCTCGTCGGCAGCGTCGACCGTCATCGAAAAGGTGACCGTGCCGGACCCGAAGTCGACGCTCAGATCTTGGTCGTAGACGCCCTCGACCTCGTAGAGGGCGTCAGCGATCACGTCGAAGTCGTCCTCGAGCTGCTCGTGCGTGGCCGGCGCCAGCGGCAGCATCCCGCTCATCGAGCGCGCCCCTGTCTCGTTCCACGACCTCGACGGGGACGGGGACGGAGGCGACGGGAACGGGGACGGGGACTGGTCGGACCTCGTCGGCACGATCGTCGCAGTGGTGCCGGAGGACCCCTTCGCGATCGGACGCGAGCTGAGTGCCTCCACGCCGCCTGTCGAGGACCTCGACGTCGAGGGGATCCCCGAGGAGGAGCGCCAGCGCATCCTCGCCGGACTGCAGGCATCGGCGCCGCACATCGACCACGACCGGCTCGCGGCCGGGACGCTGGCGGGCCGGGCGACCGCGGATCGTCCTGACGTGCCTCCATGGGCATACGAGCGGTACGTCGACGACCACCCGGCGGTATCGCTCGATGACCTGCTGCGCGTGCGCTTCCCGGTCGTGTTCGGGGAGCGGCGCGGGTCGACGGTCTCGTCGGTCGCCGAGGACCTCGAGGACCACGGTCGGCCCGAGGGCCCGCTGTTCACGCTGGCGGAGGCACTCGATCGGTGGCGGTTCCTCCACGATGCGGGCGTGGTGCGGTGGGACAGAGCCACCCGTGCAGTGGAGCACACCGGGCACCTCGGCGAGATGTTCGTCGCGGAGCGTGCCTGGGCGATGCGGGTGCGGGCGCGGCGAGGGCTGAGCGGCCCGGGCAGGGGAGGGTCGGGCCGCCATCCGCGTGACGTGATCCGGGGCGATCCTCGGCGTGCTGACCGACACGTTCTTCGTGGCGATGCTGCTGGGCCTAGTGACCGTACTCGTCACTCCTCGAGCAGCAAGCGGATCACCCGGTGCGCGGGCGCATGGTGAACTGCTCCGGTTCCTCCGTCACAGCGCCACCGCCTCCCCGCGCACTGCCGAGCCGAAAACCCGGACCTGCGCGAGGTTGAACTGCTTGGCAGCGGCCTTGATCTCGTCGGCGTACACGGAGAGAGGAAGGCTGCGCCGAGCGCGCGCCGCTGCAAGGACTCGCAGCAGTGTCTCTGGTCGCGGGCGCTTCCGACCGCTCTCATAGGCCGAGATCGTGGGCTGCTGCATGCCGGCGGCGAGCGCGAGCTCCGACTGGGTCATTCCGATGTCTTCGCGAGCGAGGCGGATCAGCTCGTCAGCGCGTTCGATCCTCATGCGTCACCTCCACCACAGGTATGGACGAAGGATATCCGGCGCCGAGGGGCAGACGGAAGCGGCACCCACCGGATGGGGGATGCCGCTGTCGTCGATCGGGGCGGTGTCGCTCAGGCCGCGAACGCGAGCTCGTCGAGCTGCACGTCGTGCGCCTGCAGAATGGTGCGGCTGGGCTCGTGGCGCCACGGACGGCCGGGGACCACCCAGCCCTCGGCGCCGGTGGCGCGAACGTGCGCACCGGTGGAGACGTGTGCGCCGAGCTCGGTGCGGGGGAGGCGGACGAGGAACTCGCGCTGGGTGTCGTCGACGACGACGAACTCCACGAGATCGTCACTGGTGAGGACGGGAGCCGCGGTCACGGTCCCGTCGATGCGAACGAGGGTGATGGTGCTGGTCATGGTGTTTCGTCTTTCCAAGCTGGTGGCGACCGGCGCGTCGAACCCGGGGCTTCGGATGCTGCGATCCGGCCGGTGCCCTCCGCGGGGCGCACACGCCGAGTGTCGGCGTGCTGGTGTTCGGCTGTGACGGCCGAACGGGTGGTCTCGGTGGAATGCGGCTCACACGAGCCGGTACGAGACGGGTGCGAGCGAAGTAGATGGCTTCACTCAGAACACCAGACCGAAGGCTATCCGCGTCACCCTGGTTCGTCAAGTCCGGCGACGGAGTCGTGCGATCTCCGAGCGGTGCGGCATGCTGTTTCCACCGCGCGATCGAAGGGAATCTCATGCTGTCGTTGATGTACGTCAGTGTCGCTGACGGCATGCCAGACGATGCCGATCTCGTGGCGATCCTGACGGTGGCCTGTCAGCGCAACGTCGAGTTCGGCGTCACCGGGCTGCTCGTCTACCGGAACGGACGATTCATGCAGCTCCTCGAAGGGCCGGACGACGCGGTGGAGGACCGTTTCGCCAGAATCGCCGCCGACTCCCGACACACGGACATACAGGTGCTCGGGAGGAACGCGGTCGCCTCCCGCTGGTTCCCGGACTGGTCCATGGCGTTTCAGCCGTCGTCAGACGGGTCGACGCAGCAGCTGCCCGGATTCAGCGACTTCTTCACTCGGAACGGCGCTGCCAGCGAGGCGGGCGCGCCGGCACGCATCCGGGCCGTGCTGCATTGGTTCCGGCACCACCCACTCGCCGTTCCGGCCCCGGTGCGCTGAGCGGCGGGCCTTCCTAGAGCTCGACGACCTCGAACTCGAGCAGGTCCGCGCCGCTGGCCACCGGTCGGCGCGGGGCGGCGCTGTCCCCGCTGCCCTCGGCGGCGGCGGCGGCGTCGGCGGCGGGGCGAGCGTGGGCGGCCTTTGCCCCGTTCTCCGCCCAGGCCTGGAAGTCCTCCTCCGTCGCCCAGGTGGTGACCACGAAGTAGCGGTCCTCGCCTTTCACCGGACGGAGGAGCTGGAACCCCTCGAACCCCTGCGCGCCGTCGACAGCGTGCTTGCGCGCCGCGAACCGCGACTCGAGCTCGGGACCGGATCCGGCGGGGACGTGGATTGCGTTGATCTTGACGACGGACATGCGCTGTTCCTTTCGGTCGGGAGGCGCGGGGCGGGCCCACGCCGATCCTCCAGACCGTAACGACTTGCGCTGGGCGTGCGCCGGGCCGGGTCAGGCCGTCTTCATCACGTCCGTCGTGAAGTTCTGCACGCGCTGCAGCAGCGACGCCGAGCGCGCGGCGATGGTCTCCGGTGGGTTCAGGTGCGGCGGGGCGACCCGGATGAGGAGCGAGCACGCGAGGTCCTCGCAGATGTACGAGCCGATCGTGTTGCCGTTGCGACCGGCCTCCCCGGCGCGGGCGGCGGAGAACAGCCGCACCTGCGTCGCCGGCTGCGGTGAGTGGCAGAAGGAGCACATGGCGGCGATGCCGGGGCGGAGGGAGCCGCCGGCGGCGCGGACGACGATGCCGGTGGGGCGGCCGTCGAGCCACAGGACGATGTACCCCCGGCGGGCGGCCTGCGCGTCGCGCCAGCCGAGGTACTCGCGGTCGTCCCAGAGCATCTCGTGCAGGCCCGGGATCGGCAGATGGTCGAGCTCCTCCGGTGTCGCGTTCACGAACGACGATCGGATGTCGGACTCGGTGAGCGGCTTCACGGTTCCCCTCGCGGTGGTGGTCCGATCAGCCTAGCCGCGGCAGACGACCGGAGCTGCACCGCACCGGTTCTCGGATCCGGCCATTGCGTCGATGCGGGCTACGTGGGCGTCACTAGGAAGGAGTGGCAGTTGACAGCCCCGTGCAGAACCTGCGAGTATCGGTAATAAATATCACGTGTCAGGGGAAGGAATAAATATGATACCTAAGAGCCTGGTGCGGTTTCCCGCTTTAGTTGCAGTTTTAGCGGGGGTGCTCGCGGCAGGGGGCCTGTCGCCAAATTCGGCACACGCTGCACCGTTGACATGTTCACCTGGTGCCCTGAACACGGGCGCATGCGCCACCTTCGTGACGTCGCCCGGGAATGACCCGCTCGTGGAAGCGACTCGTGCTCTCGCTCTTGCGGGTAAAGACGCTCAGGCGACAAATCTGCTTGACGCAGTGAAGGGCGTGGTGTCCTCCACCGAATTAGACGAGGCTCGAGCCGTGCTGGCGAATCCGGAGCCTGCATCGTCCGGGACAGTAAACTCCGGTACTGCTCCTGGTCGTGTCACTCCAAGAGGTATTTATGTCGATGACGCCCAATGGGAGTTGGACGACGCCATCACGTACGGCTACTGCTCCAGCAGCGGTTGTCAGGTGCTGGGAACTGCTCAGCTCGGCGTGTGGCACGACCTGCATTGGTACAGCCAGACGGGTCCGGGGGTCGCGGGAACCTTTTTGGTGAAGACTGGCCCGGCCGTGCAGTTCACCACCCTGTCATGCAAGACCTTCTACGAGGTGTTTCCGTTCGATCAAGTCCTGAAGGACTGGAGTAACTGCAGGGACGCGGGGTACTCCGGGTATACCAACGTCCGCCAGATCGACTGGGCCGATTGGAAGCAGGGCAGTGCGGTCGGCACCCAGTACCACCTCGAAGTGACCGTCGACTTCGAGGTACAGGGCGGAGGAAACTTCCATGGGCTCTGGAACAGCAATAGCTACCGCATCACGAGCCCTACCTCGGCGAAGTTCCTTCACTGAGTTCGCTGATCCAAGGCCGTCGGATTGCTCCGTCGCAACTCGGCGGCCTCAGCCTTCGCGCGTTCAATGCTTTCGGGGCCAAACATACGGAGCGGGGTGCACCACACCTGCCGCGCCGCTCGGGTTGAACATCCCAGCTCCTGCGCGATCAACAGCACGGCGTTCGATTCCGTGTTCTCAGCAGCCAACTGCGCGATGCGCTGGATGCTTTCAGCGGCCCGGAGCTGGGCCTCTAGGAGTGCTAGGCGATCCATCCTGTCAGCATAGAGTCGCGGCTCCGACCAGCCTGGCCGCGGGCAAACGCGTCGCCCGCCGGTCCGCCCGGTCAGAGGACTCCGACCCCGCACCGACGCCGTCGATTTGACCCTGTCGGAATCATCGCGGCAGCGCTATTCTCGGTCCCACCACGAGACATCGAGCGCGGTCGTCCAGAGCATCTCGTGCAGGCCCGGGATCGGCAGATGGTCGAGCTCCTCCGGTGTCGCGTTCACGAACGACGATCGGATGTCGGACTCGGTGAGCGGCTTCACGGTTCCCCTCGCGGTGGTGGTCCGATCAGCCTAGCCGCGGACGCTCAGGAGGGGTTCTGGCGACACCGGCCGCGTGCTCCAGGTGGGAGGGGCGGTGCGGCCGATTCGGCCCTGTCGGAACCGGTGTCGCCGCGCTATCCTCGTCGGTATCACGAGACATCGGTGAACCCGACCCGATCGACACCGATGCCCCCGTCGCCCTGCGACGCCCACTCTGATCCAGGCACTTTCATCGACCATTCAGGGAGTCGAGATGAGCCTCTATGAAGCGGACCCGGGCATCGTCCCGGTCCGGATCACGACCTTTCGGCAGCAGCGCCGGGCGCAACGACGTGGTCTGCCCGTGGAGCAGGAGTCGGATGCGGTCGTGTACGCCGACTTCTTCCGCGAGATGACATTGACGACCTCGCGAGCACAGCGGCCGTGACCGCATCTCGCCGAGCGTGACGCCTGCAGCAGCTCAGGGGCAGGTGCGGCCGTCGATGGCGCGGCGGAGGGAGTCGAGGTCGTCGCCTGTGAGCGACCCGGCGAACCGGAGCAGTGCCGCCTCCCGGTCGTTCGTGGCGGCGAGCGCGGAGCTCATGAGCGACGCCGCGTGGTCGGCGCGGGAGTACGCCGCCCGGAACGTCAGCGGTGCGTCGGCGTGTTCCTCGCGGGTCACGGCGCCCTTCCTGCGGAGACGGTCCAGCACGGTGAGGACCGTCGTCGGGGCCGGCCGCGGCTCCGGGCAGGCTTCGAGCACGGCTCGGGCAGTCATGCCCGTGGCATCGGCCGACCAGAGCGCGTCGAGCACCGCCTGCTCGAGCTGCCCGCGAGGCCGCGATCGCTGTCCTGCCACGCGAATCACTCTACAAGATGTCGAATCCCGGGCCCGGCCCTCCACAGCGCCGCCATCGTGTCACCCGCCGGAAACACGGCGGCGCTAGCATTGCCGGACAAACGAACACCGGGCCGACCACCCCCTGCGGGAGAGTCCGATCATCCAAGCGCGCCGCACGGCGACCGCGAGATCGGCACCGAAGGAGCAACCTCCCCATCAATCTCTCAGGTCGAACGACCGCAGGGGTCAGGCCACTCTGAAAAGCAGGACGACTGTGCGACCGATCGGTTCGCATGTCGCCCTCGCCCATGGTGAAAGCCGCCGGCCGTCCGAGGCCCGCGGTGAAACTCTCAGGCACATGACAGAGGGGGAGTCCTCCCCGGCGACCACCGCCGGGCCGCGCCCACGCCAGGAGAACTCCGTCATGTCCGATCCGTCGACGCACCCGTCCCGCGAGTCGCCGCTCCACCGCGCTCACGCCGACGCCGGTGCCTCCTTCACCGACTTCGCCGGCTGGCTGATGCCGGTCCGGTACGTCTCGGACCTCGCCGAGCACCACGCGGTGCGGCAGGCAGCGGGCGTGTTCGACCTGTCGCACATGGCCGAGATCGGCGTGCAGGGCCCCGACGCCGGGGCGTACCTCGACGCAGCGCTCGCCGGGAAGCTCTCGGCGATGGCCGTCGGTCGAGCCAAGTACTCCCTGCTCCTGGCGGAGGACGGCGGGATTCTCGACGACGTCGTCGTCTACAAGACGGACCAGGACACCTTCCTCGTCGTCGCGAACGCCGCGAACCGCCAGGTCGCCGTGTCGACGCTGCTCGACCGGATCGGCGCGTTCGACGTCGAGGTCACGGACGACAGCGACACCACCGCGCTCGTCGCGATCCAGGGGCCGGCGGCCGCGGGCACCCTCGACGCCCTCGTCGTCGTGGACCGCCTGCAGCCGGAGACGCCGCTCGACGAGCTCGGCTACTACCGCGTCCTGCACGCGTCCTTCGACCAGCAGGACGTCCTCATCGCCCGCACGGGCTACACCGGTGAGGATGGGTTCGAGATCTACTGCCCGCCGGACCTGGCCGAGCCCCTTTGGAACGCGCTCCTCGAGACCGGCGCCGACCGCGGCGTCGTCCCCGCCGGACTCGCCGCCCGCGACACGCTCCGGCTCGAGGCCGGCATGCCCCTCTACGGCCACGAGCTCGATGCGACCACCCGTCCCGCGCAGGCGGGCCTCGGCCGCGCCGTCGCCATGGACACCGATTTCGTCGGGAGGGACGGGGTCGAGCCCGCCCCGGACGCGCCGGTCCTCGTCGGCCTCGTGCTGGAGGGACGCCGCGCCGCCCGCGCCGGCTACCCGGTCCTCGACGGCGCCCGACGGGTCGGCACGGTCACCTCCGGTGCGCTCTCGCCCACCCTCGGGCACCCGGTCGCCATGGCCTCCGTCGAGCCAGCCTCGGCCGAGGTCGGCACCGTCCTCCACATCGATGTGCGCGGTGCGACCATCCCCAGCACCGTCTCCGCTCTCCCGTTCTACCGTCGCCAGACGAAAGGCTGATCCCATGACCGACATCACCGCACTCCAGTACACGAAGGACCACGAGTGGCTGCTCGTCGAGGGTGACGTCGTCACCATCGGGATCACCGACTTCGCCGCGAACCAGCTCGGCGATGTCGTGTTCGTCGAGCTCCCGGCCGTCGGCACCACCGCCGTCGCGGGCGACACCATCGGCGAGATCGAGTCGACGAAGAGCGTCGGCGAGCTGTTCTCCCCGATCGAGGGCACCGTGGTCGAGGTCAACGAGGCCGTGGTCGCAGCCCCGGACACCGTCAACCAGGACCCCTTCGGCGACGCCTGGCTCGTCAAGATGAAGGTGGAGGGCGCCGACTTCCCGGAGGACCTCATGGACCACGCCGCCTACGCCGCGTTCGCGGGCTGAGCGCATGACGGACATGACGGACCAGAACCTCCAGACCAGTTTCGCCGACCGCCACATCGGCACCACTGCGGCAGACCAGCGGACCATGCTCGACACGGTCGGTCACAGCTCGCTCGACGAGCTCGTCCGTGCTGCGGTGCCGGCATCGATCCACGCGGCCCCCGTTCCCGACTCGGTCGTCCCCACCGCCGTCGGCGAGACCGAGGCGCTCGCGGAGCTCCGGGCGCTCGCCGCCAAGAACACGGTGCGTCGGCCGATGATCGGGCTCGGGTACTACGGCACGCATACGCCCGCCGTGATCCAGCGGAACGTGCTCGAGAACCCGAGCTGGTACACGGCGTACACCCCGTACCAGCCGGAGATCTCGCAGGGCCGGCTGGAGGCGCTCATCAACTTCCAGACGATGGTCGCGGACCTCACCGGCATGGCGACCGCCGGCGCCTCGATGCTCGACGAGGGCACGGCGGTGGTCGAGGGGATGCTCCTCGCCCGTCGTGCCTCGAAGGTGCGCGGTGATCGGTTCCTCGTCGACCAGGACGTCCTGCCGCAGACCATGGCGTTGCTCCGGCACCGCGCCGAGGCCGTCGGGATCACCATCGCGACGTTCGACGTCGCCGGCGGGATCGACGACGCGCTCGCCGAGGGGGCGTTCGGCCTCGTGGTGCAGTACCCCGGCGCGTCCGGGCGCGTGATCGACCCGTCACCGGTGATCGAGCGCATCCACGCCGGTGGCGGCATCGCGGTCGTGGCGGCGGACCTCCTCGCGATGGCGCTGCTGGCATCGCCGGGCGACCTTGATGCGGACGTCGCCGTCGGGACCTCGCAGCGGTTCGGCGTCCCGCTCGGCTTCGGCGGGCCGCACGCCGGGTACCTGGCGGTGCGCGCGGGGCTCGAGCGGCAGCTGCCGGGCCGACTCGTCGGGGTGTCGTTCGACGCGGACGGCGGCATGGCCTACCGGCTGAGCCTGCAGACCCGTGAGCAGCACATCCGACGTGAGAAGGCGACGAGCAACATCTGCACCGCGCAGGTGCTCCTCGCCGTGATGGCCTCGATGTACGCCGTGTACCACGGGCCAGAGGGACTGCGGTTCATCGCGAACCGCGTGGCCGGCATGGCCGGCGCGATCGCGACGGGTGCGCGGGAGGCCGGCGTGGAGGTCGTGCACGACGCCTTCTTCGACACCCTGACACTGCGGGCGCCCGGGCACGCCGCCGAGACCGTCGCGGCTGCGGCTGCGGCAGGGTATCTGCTGCACGCCGCGGACGAGGACACCGTGCTCGTCTCCACCGACGAGACCACGACCGCGGCGGACGTCGTCGCGATCGTCGCGGTGCTCGGAGACACGATCGACGAGCGCACCGCGCTGGCCGCGGACCACGCGATCCCCTCGGCGCTCGCCCGCACCTCCCCGTACCTTGCGCACCCGGTGTTCCAGGCCCACCGCAGCGAGACCCGGATGATGCGCTACCTGAAGCACCTCGCCGACAAGGACTACGCGCTCGACCGCGGCATGATCCCGCTCGGCAGCTGCACGATGAAGCTCAACGCCGCGACCGAGATGGCCGCCGTCACGTGGCCCGAGTTCGCGGGCGTGCACCCCTTCGCGCCGCGGGAGGACGTCGAGGGGTACCTCGAGCTCATCGCGGACCTGGAGTCCTGGCTGGCGGAGGTCACCGGGTACGACACGGTGTCGCTGCAGCCGAACGCGGGAAGCCAGGGCGAGCTCGCCGGGCTCATCGCGATCCGCGGGTTCCACCGGGCGAACGGCGACACCGGGCGGACGATCTGCCTGATCCCGCAGAGCGCGCACGGCACGAACGCCGCGAGCGCGGTCCTGGCCGGGATGAAGGTCGTCGTCGTCGCATGCGACGACGCGGGGAACGTGGACCTCGACGACCTCCGGGCGAAGACCGCGCAGCACGGTGCTGCGCTCGCCGCGCTCATGATCACGTACCCGTCGACGCACGGCGTGTACGAGCACGAGATCCGCGCGATCTGTGATGCCGTGCACGACGCCGGCGGCCAGGTGTACGTCGACGGCGCGAACCTCAACGCGCTGCTCGGCCACGCCCGGTTCGGCGACTTCGGCGGCGACGTCTCGCACCTCAACCTCCATAAGACGTTCTGCATCCCGCACGGAGGCGGTGGTCCGGGCGTCGGTCCGGTGGCGGCGAAGGCGCACCTGGCCCCGTTTCTCCCGGGCCACGCGTTCGCGCAGGACGCCGACCGTCGCCCCGGTTCGTCGGATGCCGACTCCGTCCGTGGCCGGCTCGCGCATGCGGGCGGACCGGTCTCGGCGGCGCCGTACGGCAGCCCGAGCATCCTGCCGATCACGTGGGCCTACGTCCGAATGATGGGCGTCGAGGGGCTGACGAGGGCCACCGAGGCCGCGGTGCTCAGCGCGAACTACGTCGCTGCGAAGCTCCGGGACGCCTACCCGGTGCTGTACACCGGCGAGAACGGCCTGGTCGCGCACGAGTGCATCCTCGACCTCCGGCCGCTCAAGGAGACCACCGGCATCACGGTCGACGACGTCGCGAAGCGGCTCGTGGACTACGGGTTCCACGCTCCCACCATGTCGTTCCCGGTCCCTGGGACGCTCATGGTCGAACCGACCGAGAGCGAGGACCTCGCCGAGCTCGACCGGTTCGTCGACGCCATGCTCGCGATCCGCGCGGAGGCCGACGAGGTCGCGGCCGGCACCTGGCCTGCCGACGACAACCCGCTCGTGGGCGCGCCGCACACCGCGGCGAGCGTCATCACGGGCGAGTGGTCGCACGCGTACACGCGGGAGCAAGCCGTCTACCCGCTCCCCGGGATCGTCGCGGCGAAGTACTGGCCGCCGGTCCGTCGGGTCGACCAGGCCTACGGGGACCGCAACCTGGTCTGCGCCTGCCCGCCGATCGAGGCGTTCGCGTAAGGAGCGACGAGCCGTGAAGGACGCGGGGCGGGCAGCGCGGCGGCGGTCGAGTCGTTCCGCTGCCCGCTCCTGCTCTCCGCCGGCCGCGGTGGATCAGGAGGTGCACGGGGTGCAGCACATTCCAAGGCGGCGCAATGGTGCCGACAAGAACGCGCCGCCAGCATGTGTCCGGTGGTCGTTCATGGACGCGCCGCGTGCCGTTCATCACGCACCGGCAGCGGTGCTGTCACACTGCCAACATCACCAGTGACAGGATGTCGGGCGCTGTCGCGCAATGATCCGTCGTGGAATGCGGGTCGGACGCGTAATTCATGTTGATGCATGCAACGATGCTGCAAGTTGGTTTCCGGTGTGTAACCGATGCGTGCTGGGTTTGGTCGCTGTCGAGCGCTCGCCTACAGTGCAAAGGTCAAACGCAGCCTCGCCTTGGTGCGCCGCTGCGTCCCATGCACAGGAGGAAACTTGAAGAACAAGCGCGTCGGCCTCGCGGCCCTCGCCGTGATCGGGGCCACAGCACTCGCCCTGACCGGCTGCTCCAGCAGCGGTAGCGGGAACGACTCGTCCTCGTCGTCCGGCTCCGTCAACAGTGCCGGGATCGTCACGACGAACGGCACCGAGCCGCAGAACTCGCTGATCCCGTCGAACACCACCGAGACCGGTGGCGGCAAGATCATCAACTCCATCTTCGAGGGGCTCCGCTCCTACGATGCCAACGGCAAGCCCGTCAACGAGATCGCGAAGAGCATCAAGACGGACGACTCCCAGAACTACGACATCACGATCAAGTCGGGCTGGACGTTCTCCAACGGTGAGAAGATCACCGCGGAGTCGTTCACCAAGGCATGGAACTGGGCGGCGCAGTTCAGCAACGCGCAGGGCGCCAGCTACTACTTCGAGGGCATCGAAGGCTACGACGCCGAGAAGGACTCCGAGCTCACCGGTCTCAAGGTCGTCAGCCCCACCGAGTTCACGGTCGCGCTCGACTCGCCTGAGTCGGACTTCCCGCTGAAGCTCGGATACTCGGCCTTCGTGCCGCTGCCGTCGTCGTTCTACGACGACCCCGAGGCCTTCGGTCAGGACCCGATCGGCAACGGTCCGTACAAGCTCGCCTCCGACGACGCGTGGGTGCACAACCAGAAGATCGACCTCGTCACCAACAAGTCCTACAAGGGCACGCGCACGCCGAAGAACGGCGGTCTGACGATCACGTTCTACACGAGCCAGGACACCGCCTACTCGGACGCGCAGGCCGGGAACCTCGACGTCCTCGACCAGGTGCCGGACAGCGCGTTCCAGACGTACAAGTCGGACTTCCCGGACGCGTACACGAACAAGCCGGCCGCCATCTTCCAGGCCATCTACTTCCCGTACTATCTGGACCACTGGAAGGGCGAGGAAGGCCAGCTGCGTCGCGCCGCCGTCTCCGAGTCGATCAACCGGAAGCAGATCACCAACAAGATCTTCGAGGGCACCCGCACGCCGGCCAGTGACTTCACGTCGCCGGTCATCGACGGATGGTCGGACTCCCTCACGGGGAGCGATGTCCTGAAGTACGACCCGTCGGACGCCAAGAAGAAGTGGGCCGCAGCCAACAAGCTGTCGGACTACGGCGACGAGACGCTCACCATCAGCTACAACGCCGACGGTGGACACGAGGCGTGGGTGACCGCGGTCGCGAACAGCATCTCGAACACGCTCGGCGTCAAGGCCGAGGGCAACGCGTACCCGACGTTCCAGCAGGCGCTCGACGTCCAGACGAACGACCAGCTCACGGGCGGCAGCCGCACCGGATGGCAGGCGGACTACCCGTCGCTGTACAACTTCCTCGGTCCGACCATGGGCGAGGGCTCGTCGAACAACTACTCTCGGTACGACTCGAGCGCGTACAACTCGCTGCTCGAGAAGGGGCAGGCCGCGGACACGACCGCGGAGGGCAACAAGGACTTCCAGCAGGCCCAGGAGCTGCTCCTGAAGGACCTGCCGGAGATCCCGCTGTGGTACTCCAACGTGACCGGCGTCTGGTCCAGCAACGTGTCGAACGTCAAGTTCGGCTGGGACTCGCAGCCGCTGTTCTACAACATCACCGTCAACAAGTGACACCAGGCGGGCGTCCTGCCCGCTGACCGACAAGGGGTTCGGGGAAGCATCGCTTCCTCGGGCCCCTTGCGCGGGTCTCCCACCCGACCGGGCCGCGCCCCTTATGGTTCCGGCCGACTCCCCAGAACGCACCGGTTCCGGCAACGGAACCCCACATGATTGCGACTGACATGCCCGCTCACGACCAGGCGGAGATCTGATGCTCTGGTATCTCGGGAAGCGCCTCCTGCAGCTCATCCCCGTCTTCTTCGGGGCGACATTCCTCATCTACCTGCTGGTGTTCCTGCTGCCCGGCGATCCGATCGCCGCCCTGTACGGCGACCACCAGCCCGCGCAGGCGGTCATCGACCAGATCCGCGCGCAGTACAACCTCGACAAGCCGTTCATCGTCCAGTACCTGCTGTATATCGGCGGCGTGTTCACCGGCGACCTCGGCACGACGTACACCGGCCGCCCCGTGGTCGACGTCCTGGCCGAGGCGTTCCCCATCACCGCGCGACTGGCGATCCTCGCCCTCGTGTTCGAGTCCGTCGCCGGCATCCTCGTCGGCGTGGTCGCCGGCCTTCGCAAGGGCAAGTGGTTCGACGCGAGCGCGCTCGTCGTCAGCCTCCTCCTCATCTCGGTGCCGACCTTCGTGCTCGGCTTCCTGCTCCAGTACGTCTTCGGCATCAAGCTCGCACTGTTCCGCGCGACCGTCAGCGGAGAGGCCCCCTGGTCGGAGCTCGTCCTCCCCGCGATCGTGCTCGCATCGGTGTCCTTCGCCTACATCGTCCGCCTCACGCGCGCGTCGATCTCGGACAACATGAATGCCGACTTCGTGCGCACCGCGACCGCGAAGGGCCTCCCGCGCCGTCGTGTCGTCCAGGTGCACATCCTCCGGAACTCGCTCATCCCGGTCGTGACCTATCTCGGCGTCGACATCGGGAACCTCATGGTCGGCGCCATCGTGACGGAGGGCATCTTCAACATCCACGGTGTGGGTGGGACGCTGTTCCAGGCCGTCAAGCTCGGCCAGGGACCGACGGTCGTCTCGTTCGTGGCCGTGATGGTCATCATCTTCATGCTCGCCAACCTCCTGGTCGACCTGCTGTACGCCGTCCTGGACCCGAGGATCCGCTATGCCAAGTAACGCCGCCCCCCGCCCCACCGGCCACTACGTGGCGCCGATCGACGAGACGCCCGTCGCCGCGGTCGACCAGGTGAACGAGGACGAGAAGACCCGCAGCATCTGGACCGACGCCTGGGAGTCGATGCGCACCCGTCCGATGTTCTGGATATCGTCGGTCCTCATCGTCCTGATCCTGCTCGCCGCGATCGCCCCCGGGTTGTTCGCCCACGTGGACCCGCGTGCGTGCACGCTCAACAACGGCGGCGACGGCCCGCGCGCCGGCCACCTGCTCGGATTCACCCGCCAGGGCTGCGACGTGTACGCGCGTGTCATCTGGGGCACCCAGAACTCGCTGCTCGTCGGCATCGTCGCGACCGTGCTCGTCGTGATCATCGGCGTCGTGATCGGAGCCCTCGCCGGGTTCTACGGCGGCTGGCTCGACGCGGTCGTGTCCCGCATCGGCGACATCTTCTTCTCGATCCCCACCGTGCTCGGTGCGATCGTGATCATGTCCACCATCAGCCAGCGGAACGCCTGGACCGTCGCCCTCGTGCTGGCGATCTTCGCCTGGCCGCAGATCGCCCGCATCATGCGCGGCGCGGTCCTCAGCGCCAAGAACGCCGACTACGTGATGGCGTCCGAGGCGCTCGGCGTCTCACGGTTCCAGACGCTCGTCCGGCACATCGTGCCGAACTCGATCGCCCCCGTCATCGTCGTCGCGACCGTCTCGCTCGGCACGTTCATCGTCGCCGAGGCGACCCTGTCGTTCCTCGGGATCGGGTTGCCCACGTCGGCCCTGAGCTGGGGATATGACATCAACGTCGGCCAGGCGTCCCTTCGGACCGAGCCGTCGACCATCTTCTGGCCGGCCGCCGCGCTGTCCATCACCGTGCTCGCGTTCCTCATGCTCGGCGACGTGGTCCGTGACGCACTCGACCCGAAGGCGAGGGCCCGTCGATGAGCGAGATCCTGACCCAACCGACGACGGAACGACGCCGCGACAGCGGCGGCCCGCTCCTCGAGGTCTCCGGCCTGGAGGTCGGCTTCACGACCCAGGGCGGCTTCGTCCAGGCGGTTCGCGGCGTCGACTTCACCCTGGAGCAGGGCGAGCGGCTCGCGATCGTGGGCGAGTCCGGCTCGGGCAAGTCCACGAGCGCGCAGGCGATCATCAAGCTCCTCCCCGGGACCGGGCAGATCACCGGCGGAAGCATCAAGTTCGACGGTCGCGAGCTGACGACGATGTCCTCGGGCGACATGCAGGAGCTCCGTGGGCGGGACATCGGCTACGTGCCGCAGGACCCGATGTCGAACCTGAACCCGCTCTGGACCATCGGGTTCCAGGTCGAGGAGGCCATCCGCGCGAACGGGCAGGCGACCGGCAAGAAGGCCGTCCGCGCCCGCGCGATCGAGGTGCTGCAGGAGGCCGGGCTCGGCGACGCCGCGCATCGACTCAAGCAGTTCCCGCACGAGTTCTCCGGCGGCATGCGGCAGCGGGTGCTCATCGGGATCGGGTTGTCCTCGCGGCCGAAGCTGCTCATCGCGGACGAGCCGACGAGCGCCCTCGACGTCACCGTGCAGCGGATCATCCTCGACCACCTCGAGACCCTGACGCGCGACTACGGCACGAGCGTGCTGTTCATCACGCACGACCTCGGCCTCGCCGCGGACCGTGCCGAGAAGCTCGTCGTCATGTATAAGGGCAAGGTCGTCGAGGCCGGCCCGTCGAAGGAGATCCTCGGCAACCCGCAGCACCCGTACACGCGGCGGCTCGTCGCGGCAGCGCCCTCGCTGGCGAGCCGGCGGATCCAGTCGACGCTGGAGCACGAGTCGATCGCCATCTCCGACGCCGGCAGCGACGACGCCGAACTCGTCTCCCGGGCGCAGGCGCGGGAGCGTGCCGAGACGCGGGACATGATCACCGTCCGCGACCTGACGAAGATCTATCGCCTCCGCGGCAAGGGGCTGGCGACCCGTGAGCTCAAGGCCGTCGACAACGTGTCGTTCTCGATTCCCCGCGGCACGACGATGGCGCTGGTCGGCGAGTCCGGATCGGGTAAATCAACCGTCGCGAAGCTGGTCCTCCAGCTCGAATCGATCACATCCGGGACGGTCGACTTCGACGGGGTGGATGTGGGCGCGCTCAAGGGCCGTGCACTGTTCGACCTCCGCCGCCGGATGCAGCCGGTGTTCCAGGACCCGTACGGGTCGCTCGACCCCATGTACAACGTCGGGAACACGATCGCCGAGCCGCTGAAGACGCATGGCGTCGGTGACGCCGCATCCCGGCGCGCACGGGTGCGTGAGCTGCTCGACCAGGTGTCCCTGCCCGCGTCGACCGTGAACCGGTACCCCAACGAGCTCTCCGGCGGGCAGCGGCAGCGCATCGCCGTCGCCCGTGCCCTCGCGCTCAAGCCCGAGGTGATCGTCCTCGACGAGGCGGTCTCCGCGCTCGACGTGCTCGTGCAGGGGCAGATCCTCGACCTGCTCACGGACCTGCAGGCGCAGCTCGGGTTGACCTACCTCTTCATCACGCACGATCTCGCCGTCGTCCGGCTCGTCGCCGACAACGTGTGCGTCATGCGACAGGGACAGATCGTGGAGCGGGCGACCACCGACGAGGTGTTCGCGAACCCGCGGGAGCAGTACACGAAGGATCTGCTGGCGGCGATCCCGGGCGCCGCGTTCGAGTTCGGGCGCTGATCCGCCTGCGCAGCACGCCCGAGGCCGGACGTCGCACGGTGCTCCGCGGTCGCGGAGGATCGACGGCGTTCGGCCTCGTCGCCGTGGTGAGCGCGTTCCTCGTGGGCGACGCCCTGGTGCGGGGCGACTGGGAGGTGGTGCTCCGCACGACGCCGCCGGTCGGTCTCGTGCTCTGGGCCATCTGGGTCCTGCTGCTGCGGCCGAGCATCGGGTTCGACGCGAACGGTCTCGTGGTCGTGAACGTCCTTCGCATCGTGCGGGTGCCGTGGGAGGACGTCGAGTACATCGGCATGCGGTACCAGATCGTCGTGGAGACACGCTCCGGCCCGACGATCCGGTGCTGGGGCGGCCCGACCCTGCCCCGCCCGCAGCCGGCGCGCCGTGGCCGGGCCGCGGTCATGCCGCGCGCCCGCGAGGTGGACGTGCTCAACGACGCCCGCGACCGGTACGGTGCTGCTCCGCACGGCACACCGGGTGGAGGGACGGCGACCCGCGCCTGGGACACGGTCGCGCTGGTGATCGGCGCGGTCTGCGCGGTCGCGACGGTGCTCGCCGTCACCCTCCCGTAGCGGCGCGCCTTCCCCGGGAGGCCGGCCCGAGCGGTCCTCCCGCCCCGGAACGCCCGTCCGCTCCCGCTCAGACCCCGGCGGCGATCCGCTCGTTCTGGTCGGTCTGGATGCAGGCGACACCGCGCCCGTGCACCGGCTCCAGGCCCGGGTCGATCGACCGGCACTGCTCGCGGCGGCCCTCGTCGAGGACGGCGTACAGCGGGCACCGCGTGCGGAACCGACACCCGTCCACCCGTTCGGTGGGGGAGGGGAGGTCGCCGTCGAGCAGGATGCGGGCACGCGTGGCCTCCGCCTCCGGGTCGGGCACCGGCACCGCGGACAGGAGCGCGCGCGTGTACGGGTGCTGCGGGTCGGCGAAGACCAGGTCGGACGGGCCGTACTCGACGATCCGGCCCAGGTACATGACCGCGACGTCGTCGGCGATGTGCCGGACGACGGACAGGTCGTGCGCGACGAACAGGTAGGACAGCCCGAGTCGGTGCTTGAGGTCCTCGAGCAGGTTGATGACGCCGGCCTGCACGGAGACGTCGAGCGCGGACACCGGCTCGTCGAGCACGAGGATCTTCGGCTCGACGATGAGCGCCCGGGCGATCCCGATCCGCTGCCGTTGGCCGCCCGAGAACTCGTGCGGGTAACGGTCAATGTAGCTCGGCTCGAGCCCCACGAGCGCGAGGGACTCCCGCACCCGTGCGCGGATCTCGTCCTTGGCGACGCCCTGCACGGTGAGCGGCTCGCCGATGACGGAGCCGATGTCGAGCCGCGGGTCGAGGGAGGCCATCGGGTCCTGGAACACGACCTGGATCTCGCTGCGGAGCGCGACGCGGTCCTTCTTCGACAGCGTGCTCGTGTCGACGCCGTTGACGCTGATCGTGCCCCGCTCCGCACCGGCGAGCTCGAGGACCTCCATGATGGTGGTCGTCTTGCCGCAGCCGGACTCGCCGACCAGGCCCAGGACCCGGCCGCGGCGCAGCTCGAGGGAGATGCCGTCGACGGCGTGGACCTCGCCGATCTTTCGTCGGAACACCGCGCCCGACGTGAGCGGGAACGTCTTGACGACGTCGTCGAGCGCGAGGACGATCTCCCGCTCGGACGTGTCGACGGCGACCTCCGGCACCTCCTCCGGGCGGGGGAAGATCTCCGAGCGGGCGAGCGTCCCGTTCGCGATCTCGTCCCGCCGGATGCATGCGGCGGTGTGGTCCTGGACGGGGGCGTGCTGGCCGCCCCCGGGCTGGCTGGCGGCGAGTCCGTCGCCCTGCACGGGAGGGACCGGGACCGTCGGTGCGACCAGCGCGGGCTCACCGTCCCGGCATGCGGGCAGCACGGCGGGGCAGCGGTCTGCGAAGGGGCAGCCGGTCGGCTTCGTGGTGAGCAACGGCGGCCGGCCCTCGAGCGGCACGAGGCGTTCGGACCGGGGCGACACCATGTTCGGCATGGAGCGGAGCAGCCCGATGGTGTACGGCATCACCGGCTCCGCGAACAGCGGCCGGACCGGGGCGTTCTCCACGATCCTCCCGGCGTACATGACCGCGACGCGGTCGACGTTGCCGGCGACGACGCCGAGGTCGTGGGTGATGAGAACGACGGCCGCGCCGGTCATCTCCTTCGCGGTCTGCAGCACCTCCAGGATCTGCGCCTGGATCGTCACGTCGAGCGCCGTCGTCGGCTCGTCGGCGAGGATGAGCTTCGGGTCGTTCGCGATCGCGATCGCGATCATCGCGCGCTGCCGCATGCCGCCGGAGAACTCGTGCGGGAACGCGTCGAGACGCCGCGCCGCGTTCGGGATCCCGACGATGCGGAGGAGCTCCTCGGCGCGTGCGCGGGCGGCCTGCTTCGACAGGGACCGGTCGTGCAGCTGGAGGCCCTCCATGATCTGCTGCCCGATCGTGTAGACGGGCGTCAGCGCCGACAGTGGATCCTGGAAGATCATCGCGATGTCCGAGCCGCGCAGGCGGGACATCTCGCTGTCGCTGCGGCCGACGAGCTCCTCGCCGCGGAACCGGATGGAACCGGACACCTGCGCCGAGCTCGGGAGCAGGCCCATCACGGCGAGCGACGACACCGACTTGCCGGAGCCGGACTCGCCGACGATGCCCAGGAACTCGCCCTCGCGCACCGAGTAGTCGACGCCGCGGACGGCGTAGACGGGCTTGCTCTTCGCGTTGAAGGTGACGTTGAGGTCGGAGACGCTCAGCAGGGGCTCAGTCACGGTTCGCTCCGGAGGTGGGGTCGATGGCGTCGCGGAGGGCGTCGCCGAGCAGGCTGGTCGACAGGACGGTCGCGATGAGCGTCACTGCGGGAAGGATGAACAGCCACGGACGGGTGACCGCGGAGGAGCTGCCGGCGGCGAGCAGCGTGCCGAGTGAGACGTCCGGCACCTGGATGCCGAAGCCGAAGAAGCTCAGCGTGCTCTCCGCGAGGATCGCCGCGCCGACCCCGAGCGTCGCGTCGATGATCAGGAGCGAGGCGACGTTCGGCAGGATGTGCCGACGGATGATCGTGAACGACGGGACGCCCATGAAGCGGGCGGCCTTGACGTAGTCGCGTTCCCGGAGCGACATCGTCTGTCCGCGGATGACGCGCGCCATGATCATCCAGCTGAAGATCGCCAGGCCGACGATGAGCGCCACCCAGGTGAGGTTCTTGAACACCGGGCTGAGCAGCACGAGCGCGTAGAAGGACGGGATCACGAGGAGCAGGTCGATGACCCACACGATCACGCGGTCCCAGAACCCTCCGAAGTAGCCGGCGACCGCGCCGACGATCCCGGCGATGAGGGTGGCGCCGGGACCGGCGATGAGCCCGATGAGCAGGGACTTCTGCAGGCCGACGAGGGTCTGTGCGTAGACGTCCTGGCCGATGTCGTTCGTGCCGAACCAGTGCGAGCCCGACGGTGCCGAGCCGAATGCCAGGCCGTCCGACTCGACGGAGTCCCAGTGATACAGGTATGGGCCGACAAAGGCCCACAGGATGATGAGGAGCAGTGCGGCGCCGCCGACCTGGGCGCGCTTGCTGCGGAAGATCTTGCGCCAGAGGGAGGCGCGCCGCGGCTGCTCGTCCACAATGTGCGCCGCGCCCGGGCTGTCGCCGGGGTCGCCGGCGACCGTGGTCGTGGTGGGGTCAAGGACTGACATGGGTCACACCCTCACTCGCGGGTCGAGCGCCGCGTACAACAGGTCCGCGAGGGTCCCGGCGATGAGCACGAGGATCGCGGTGAACAGGATCGTGCCGGACGCGGCATTGATGTCGTTATTGCTGATCGAGCTGACAAAGTATTCGCCCATGCCATGCCAGCTGAACACGAGCTCGGTGATGCTCGCGCCGGTGAGGATGAGGCCGAAGGAGTACGCGAAGAACGTCGACATCGGGATGAGGGCGACCCGGACGCCGTGGCGCATGATCGCCGACCCCCGGGTGCGTCCCTTGGAGCGGGCGGTGCGGATGAAGTCACTGGAGAGGACGTCGAGCATCGCGGAGCGCTGGTAGCGGGAGTAGCTCGCGACCGCGGCGAGCGTCAGCGAGATCGTCGGGAGCAGCAGGTGTACCAGCCGGTCGCCGAGGTGGGCGAAGAAGCCGCCGCTGAGGCCTGGTGTGTACTCCCCGGTGAACCGGATCACCTGCGTCCCGAGGGCGTTGTTCAGCGTCGTCGCGAGGATCATCAGCACGACCCCGATGACGAACACCGGGGTCGCCAGCACGGCGAACGACAGGTACGTGGACACCTGGTCGGAGGCCCGGTACTGCCGCACCGCGTTCCACACGCCGAGCAGGACGCCGAGGATCGCGCCGAGCAGCGTGCCGATGACCAGGAGGCGGAGGCTCGTTCCGGCACGGGCGACGATGTCGGCGGTGACCTCGGTGCTCCGGGTGCTGAGCCCGAGCGACCCGTGCGTGACGAGGTCGCCGAACCAGTGGCCGAGCCGGACGATGAGCGGCACGCTCGGGTCGACGCCGAGCTTGGCGAGGGCGGCGCTGATCGTGCCCTGGGGCACCGCCGGATTCCGGCCGAGGAACCGTGCTGCCGGGTTCAGCGTCAGGCTCGCCAGGATGTAGCCGAGTGCCGTCGCGACGGCGGACAGGATGACGTAATTGACGATCCGTTTCGCGATGAAGGCGAGCATTGACCATCCTGATCAGAGTCGGAGCCGTCCTCCTGGGGCGGCTGGGTGGTGCTGACGCCGCAGGCCAGCGACGGCGCGGCATCGTCGAGGCTATCGGCTCCCCGACGGCCTCGGCTCACGGTAGACGCCCATCGTTACGGGCTTGTTTCGATTCCAGCCCTCCGGCGTTCGCGCGCCGTCACCCCGGCTATGGTCATGCTCAACGCACGACGCCAAGGGGCCGTGGCGTTTCGGCGCATTCGCGCAATCACACGAAAGGGAATCCTCGTATGAAGTTGAGGATGAGGCACACATTCGTCATCGTGGGGGTGACGGCAGCAGCCGTCGCGCTCGCAGGCTGCTCTGGGGGAGGGAGCGACGCCGGGGACAGCAGCTCGTCGTCCGCCTCGCAGTCGTCGCTGAAGTCGACCGGGTGGAAGTCGGCGGACCGCGCGAGCGTCGCGGAGGGGGGCACGCTCAACCTGCCGATCGACGCCGCGCCGGCCAACTGGCAGATCAACAACCTCGACTCGGGCACCGTCGATGACCAAACGATCAGCGGGCTCTACCTGCCGTCGTTCGTCGAGTTCAACGCGGACGGCACCTGGAAGCCGAACCCGAACTACGCCACGAGCCTGGAGCTGACCAAGGACTCGCCGCAGACCGTCGAGCTGAAGATCAACCCGAAGGCGGTCTGGTCCGACGGCACGCCGATCACCGAGGCCGACGTCGAGGCGAACTGGAAGGCCCTGAACGGCACCAACGAGGAGTTCGCCCCCCTTGCCACCAACGTATGGGAGGACGTCGACTCGGTCACGCAGGGCTCGGACGAGCGCGACGTCATCATGACGTTCTCGAAGAAGAACGCCGACTGGGCGAGCGTGCTCAACGCGATCTACCCGTCGTGGGCCGTCGACACCCCTGAGCACTTCAACACCGCGTGGGCCAAGGGGCCGTACGCCGCCGACGGCACCACGTACGTCTCCGGCGGTCCGTTCATCGTGACCGACTTCGACGCCAATGGCGGCGTGATCACGTTCGGCAAGAACCCGCAGTGGTGGGGCGACACCCCCAAGCTCGACACGGTCATCTTCAAGACCGTCTCGCGTGACAGCGTCGCGCAGGCGTACGCGAACAAGGAGTTCGACGCGTTCAACCTGAACGGCAGCGCCGACAACTACAAGGTCGCGACGTCGCGCTCCGACTCGACGATCGAGCGCTCGCTCGGCACCACGCAGCGGCAGATCACGCTGAACGGCACCGCGTCCGTGTTCAAGGACAAGACGATCCGTCAGGCCTTCGCGCAGTCGATCAACCGTCAGGTGCTCGCGCAGGCGATCCTCTCCCCGGTCAAGAGCCCCGTCCAGGTGCTCAACAACCTCATCTTCCTGCCCGGGCAGAAGGGCTACGTCGACCACGCTTCCGACGTGTACGGGTACAGCACCGACGACGCCAAGAAGAAGGTGGAGGACGCCGGTTGGAAGATCGGCTCGAACGGGTACGCGACCAAGGGCGGCAAGACGCTCACGGTCCGGTTCGTGATCCCGGCCGACAACACCAACTCCTCGAACATCGCCCAGCTCGTGCAGCAGCAGGCGAAGCTCGCCGGGTTCAAGGTGAACATCGACACCGTCCCGAGTGACGACTTCTTCACGAAGTACGTCACCACGGACGGCCGTGACTTCGACGCCACGTACTTCGCGTGGCAGGGCACGCCGTTCCCGATCTCGAGCACGAAGTCGATCTACTACCCGGCCAACGCCGGGCAGAACTACAGCGGCGTGACCGCCAGCTCCCTCGGCAAGGCCTGGGACAAGGCGAACGCGGAGCTCGACACGAGCGCCCGCATCAAGGAGGCGAACGCGATCGACAAGACGATCACGAGCGTCGCCGGCACCATCCCGCTGTTCCCGGAGCCCTACGCCTGGGGCGTGCGAAAGGACCTCGTGAACTACGGTCCCGCGCAGTTCCAGCAGTACTCCGTGCAGTGGCAGGACGTGGGTTACACCAAGTAGCCCGCATCAGCACCGGCGACGGGGCGTGTTCCTTCGGGAGCGCGCCCCGTTCGTCGTCACCGGGCGTGGTCCGCTCGACAGTGCGATGACCGGTCTGACGACGGTGGCGACCGCCGGGGGGAGGCGCGGGGCAGGCGTCAGAGCCGGGCGCCGGTCAGCGACCCGAGCACGCCGAGCACGACGAGCAGGAGGACCCCCCACCAGTGACCGTGCGTCACGAGCCCGGCGACGGTGACCCGGGCCGGGGGTGGGCCGTCGAGGGGCTCCCGCACGGGGACGCACGCGGCCAGGCGATCAGCCGCAGCCGGCACGGTGACCGGCTCCGTGCCTCCCGGCCGGCCGTCGGGCCGGATCGTGTCGAGGCGGAGGCGCGCGGTAGGCCGCGGCGCGATCCAGGCGCGGAGCAGCCCCTCGTTCGTCCGGACCTCCAGGCCGTACCGGGACCGGACCTCCTCGACCCGAGGCCAGGCGATCGTCGTCGTGCGGCGCACGTCGACCACGACGAGTGCGTCCGGGGTCGCCTCGACCCGGGGGCGCCAGAGCGCCATCCACGCGAACCATGCGGTGAATGCCGACGGCGGCAGGGCGAGGAGCGCCGCGGAGGGACCGTTGCCAGCGATCGCGATCGGCACCAGCGCGACCGCGACGACCCACAGCACGATCGCGAGTCTCCGGAGGGCCGGTGCGACGATCCGGAACGGCTGCGGTGACGCGGGCGCGGCGGGCGGAGCGTCGGACACGACGACCATGCTCCCACAGCGGTCCTGCGGACCCGGTCGGCGGCGGCTCCGCCGACGGCGGGGGCCCGCCGTGCGCGCCTACGAGCGGGGGAAGAGCGCGGGAAAGTACCCCGCCACGAGCGGGTAGCCGACGAACACGGCGGCGTCGAGCAGGGTGTGCGTGATGACGAGCGGCAGGAGGCGACCCCACCGCGTGTAGATCCAGCCGAAGACCACTCCCATGACCGCGTTGCCCAGGAACGCCCCCGGGCCCTGATACAGGTGGTACGTGCCGCGCAGGAGCGCGCTCGCCAGGATGATGCGCCACCGTCCCCAGCCGAGGTCGCCGAGCCGCGCGTACAGGTACCCGACCGCGATCACCTCCTCCTGGAGGCCCGAGCGCAGTGCCGAGAGCAGCAGGACCGGGATCGTCCACCAGTACGCGTCGAGCGCCGTCGGCACCACGTTCACGGTGAACCCGAGCGCGCGGCCGGCGAAGTACAGACCGAGGCCGGGGATGCCGATCATGAGTGCGATCGCCGCCGCGCCGCCGAGATCCGGCCGCGGTCGGAACCGGTCGATGCCGAGGCGTGACAGATGCGGTCGCGACGACCGCCACAGCAGGTACCCGACGAGTGCGACGGGCGCCAGGTCGACCGCGATGCCGATGAGCTGGTAGGCGAGGTCGAACCATGACCGGTCGGCCTGCGACTGGTTGAGCGTCGCGGTCTGCGAGGACAGCGGGCCCTTCGTCAGATCGTCGAGCAGCTGCACCACCGCGTACACCGCGCTCGCGCCGAGGGAGAGCGCGAGCACGACGCCGATCTCCACCCGGATGCGTGCGCGGGACGGCGCGCCGGGCGCGGGCGTCTCGCGGATGGCGAACGCGCGGTCGTCGGTCACACGTTCCTCCTGGTTTGCACTCTCTTGTAGACTGGAGCGTCGGGCAATCTGTCCGATCCTCTCCCACCAGCAAAAGGATGTCCTGTATGGCGCTCGCCACCCGGTCCGACCTGCGCAACGTCGCCATCGTGGCACACGTCGACCACGGCAAGACCACCCTCGTCGACGCGATGCTCACGCAGACCAACTCGTTCGACGCCCACTTCGAGGGCGAGGACCGCATGATGGACTCGAACGACCTGGAGCGCGAGAAGGGCATCACGATCCTCGCGAAGAACACGTCGGTCCTCTACAACGGTGCGCACGCGGCCGAGTACGGTGCGGGCGGTCCCATCACCATCAACGTGATCGACACCCCCGGCCACGCCGACTTCGGTGGCGAGGTCGAGCGCGGCCTGTCCATGGTCGACGGCGTCGTGCTCCTCGTCGACGCGTCGGAGGGCCCGCTCCCGCAGACCCGCTTCGTGCTCCGTAAGGCGCTCGCCGCCAAGCTCCCGGTGATCCTGCTCGTCAACAAGACGGACCGCCCCGACTCCCGCATCGACGAGGTCGTGGCCGAGTCCCAGGACCTCCTGCTCGGGCTCGCGTCCGACCTCTCGGACGAGGTCGACGACCTCGACCTCGACGCGATCCTCGACGTCCCGGTGGTGTACGCCTCCGGCCGCAATGGCGCCGCGAGCCGCAACAAGCCGGACGACGGCACGCTGCCCGACAACGACGACCTCGAGCCGCTGTTCGAGGCGATCCTCGAGCACGTCCCGGCGCCGACGTACGACGACACGCACCCGCTGCAGGCGCACGTCACCAACCTCGACGCGTCGCCGTTCCTCGGCCGCCTCGCGCTCCTGCGCATCTTCCACGGCGAGATGAAGAAGGGCCAGACGGTCGCGTGGGTCAAGCACGACGGCACCGTCGTCAACGCGCGCATCACCGAGCTGCTCATCACGAAGGCGCTCGACCGGTTCCCGGCCGAGTCCGCGGGCCCCGGTGACATCGTCGCCGTCGCCGGCTTCGACACGATCACCATCGGTGAGACGCTCACCGACCCGGAGGACGTCCGGCCGCTGCCGACCATCACGGTCGACGACCCTGCGATCTCGATGACCGTCGGCACGAACACCTCGCCGCTCGTCGGCAAGGTGAAGGGCCACAAGCTCACCGCCCGCATGGTCAAGGACCGCCTGGACCGCGAGCTCGTCGGCAACGTCTCGCTCAAGGTCGTCGACATCGGCCGCCCTGACGCGTGGGAGGTCCAGGGCCGCGGCGAGCTCGCGCTGGCGATCCTCGTCGAGCAGATGCGGCGCGAGGGCTACGAGCTCACGGTCGGCAAGCCGCAGGTCGTCACCCGCCGCGACGACAACGGCAAGCTCCAGGAGCCGTACGAGCACATGACGATCGACACGCCGGAGGAGTACCTCGGTGCGATCACGCAGCTCATGGCGGCACGCAAGGGCCGCATGGAGAACATGACGAACCACGGCACCGGCTGGGTCCGCATGGAGTTCATCGTCCCGTCGCGCGGGCTCATCGGGTTCCGCACGTCGTTCCTCACCGAGACCCGCGGCACCGGCATCGCGAATGCGATCTCGCACGGCTACGGCGAGTGGGCCGGCCCGATCCAGACCCGCATCAACGGATCGATCGTCTCCGACCGCTCCGGCGTGGTCACGCCGTTCGCGATCACGAACCTCCAGGAGCGGATGACGTTCTTCGTCAACCCGACGGAGGAGGTCTACGAGGGCATGGTCATCGGCGAGAACTCGCGCGCCGACGACATGGACGTCAACATCACCAAGGAGAAGAAGCTGACGAACATGCGTCAGTCGACCTCGGACACGTTCGAGTCGATGACGCCGTCACGCCAGCTCTCGCTTGAGGAGTGCCTCGAGTTCGCCCGCGAGGACGAGTGCGTCGAGGTCACCCCCGACGCGGTCCGCATCCGCAAGGTCGAGCTCGCAGCGCAGGCTCGTGCCCGCAGCACCGCGCGCCTGAAGCGTCAGGACGCGTAACCCTCGTGCGGAGGCCGTGTGACGGCCTCCGCACACGTGTGCGACGCCCCTCCCCGGTCCGACCGACCGGGGAGGGGCGTTCGTTCGTTACGGTGGAAGCGTGACGATCGAACTGCTGGACCTCTACCGTGACCTGCACGCCCACCCGGAGCTCGCGTTCGCGGAACACCGCACCGCGGGGATCGTCGCAGGGCACCTGGCCGATCTCGGGCTCGCAGTGACCGCCGGCGTCGGCGGGACCGGCGTGGTCGGGGTGCTCGCGAACGGCGAGGGCCCGGTCGTGTGGCTCCGCGCCGACATCGACGGGCTGCCCGTCGAGGAGCGGACCGGTCTGCCGTACGCCAGCACGTACCGCGCTGTGGACGCGGACGGCAACGAGTCCGCCACCATGCACGCCTGCGGACACGACATGCACATCACCTGGCTGCTCGGCGCTCTGGAGGAGCTGGTCGGGTCCCGCGAGGACTGGTCCGGCACGGTGGTCGCCGTGTTCCAGCCGGCAGAGGAGGTGATCGGTGGCGCCCGCGCGATGGTCGAGGACGGGCTCGTCGACCGGTTCCCACGCCCCGACGTGGTGCTCGGGCAGCATGCCGCACCCGCCCCCGTTGGCAGCATCGCGGTCGGCAGTGGGCCGGTGATGGCGTCGAGCGACCGCCTGGCGATCACGTTCCACGGACGCGGCGGGCACGGCTCCGCGCCGCAGACCGCGCTCGACCCGATCGTCGCCGCAGCGTCCGCGGTCGTCCGGCTGCAGACGGTGGTCGCCCGGGAGGTGGCACCGCGTGAGGCGGCCGTCGTCACGGTCGGGAGCTTCCACGCCGGCACGCGCGCGAACATCATCCCGGACGACGCGACGATCCACGTGAGCACACGCGCCCGCACGGAGGGCACCCGGCAGGCGATCCTCGACGCGATCCGCCGCATCGTCGACGCCGAAGCGGCCGCCGGCCGCATGGCACCACCGGAGATCGTGACGTTCCCCGGCGCCGACGTGCTCGTGAACGACCCGGACGCTGCCGCTCGTGCGCTGACGGCGATCCGCGGAGCCGTCCCCGGGGCGCAGGCCCTGGAGTCCGGTCTCGCGATGGCGAGCGAGGACGTCGGACAGCTCGCCGACGCGGCCGGCGCACCGCTCGTCTACTGGTTCACCGGCATCACCGACCCGGCCCTGTTCGACCGCGGCGAGGAGATCCCAAGCAACCACTCGCCGTTCTTCGCGCCACTCGCAGAGCCGTCGATCCCGGTCGGGATCGCCGCGTTCGTCGCCGCAGCCCGCGCCTGGCTCGCCTGAGGTACGGGCGGGAGGCTCGGCATCGGCCCGCCTGCTGACCACCGGTGTCGCCGTGGCCGGCCCGCACCCGGGCGGGCAGTCTCCCAGGGATCTGGCACCGTCCCTCCCGGCTGTGCCGCTAGCGTGCTGCCTATGCGCTCCCCGAACCGCACCCGCCCGCTCGCGGTCACCCTGGCCGCTGCCGGGCTCGCCCTCGGACTCGTCGGCTGCTCGTCGTCGACCGTCCAGCAGGCGACCGACCTCGGATCCGCGGTCGCCGACGGTGTGTCGAGCGGTCTGCACGGCATCACCGGGGGCGCCGTGCAGCGGGGCATGGCCTCGCTCGCGGGCGGGATCGACGGCGCGCTCGACAGTGCGCTCCGCGGCGCCGATGTCACCACGGACGGGCAGGTGCCGACGGGGTTCCCCACCGCCGCTGTGCCGCTCGTCGACGGGACCGTCCTCGGCGGAGGCGCGGGACCGAACGGGTCCGGATGGGTGGTGCAGCTCCGCGCCGGCTCCGTCGACGACTTCACGGCCGCCCGGCAGCAGCTGTCCGCGGCGGGGTTCGACGACGGAACGACCCGCGTGGGCTCCTCGAGCGCGTTCGGACTGTTCCGGAGCGATGACTACCGGGTCGTGCTGACCTTCTCGGAGCGGAAGGACAGCGTGACGGCGACCTACATCGTCACGCCGCGGTAGGGGAGCGCCGCGCCCCGCCGGGGGAACGGTGTCCCGTACCCTGGAGGGGATGCCCGCTCCCGCCACCCGCCCCGAACGCGTCCTCATCGTGCACGCCCACCCCGACGACGAGACGCTCACCACCGGAGGCACGATCGCCACGCTTCTCGACGTCGGCGCGGAGGTCACCGTGCTCACGGCCACCCGAGGCGAGCGCGGTGAGATGCTCACGTCTGAGCTCGCCCCGATGTTCGGCGACGCGCGTCGGGTAGCCGAACACCGGGAGACCGAGATCGCGGCAGCGCTCGCGGCCCTCGGCGGCCCCAGGCACCTCTGGCTCGGCGCCGAGGGTGCTCGGCCCACCGATCTGCCGCCGCGCCGGTACGCCGACTCGGGCATGCGGTGGGGACCGGACGGTCGAGCTGTCGCCGCCGCCGACACGACGGCGGATGCGCTCACGTCCGCCGAGCTCGGCGAGGTCGTCGACGACATCCGCGCGGCCATCCGCAGCACCGGCGCCGACGCCGTCATCAGCTACGCGGACGACGGCGGCTACGGGCACCCCGACCACCTCCGCGTGCACGCGGCCGCGCGGTTCGCCGCGCGGGCCGAGGACGTGCCGTTCACCGTGATCGTCGACGCCGACAGCGGCGAGGCCGACCTCGTCGTCGACGTGCTGCCGGTCCGACCGCGCGTGCGCGCCGCACTCGAGCAGTACCGCAGCCAGCTCACGGTCGACCCGCTGGACCCTGCACACCCCGATGCGCTCTCGTTCGTCATGCCGCATGGCGCTCGCGTGGTCGCCCCGACGCGTGAGGGATTCCGGCACGACGACCCGCCCGCTCCCGCCGCGGCGGAGACCTTCGCCGACATGACGGCGGGCGCACGCGTCGTCGCCGTCGTCGGCGCGATCGTCGCCGGGGTGATCGCGGGTGCGCTCGGCACCGTCACGCACCAGCAGACGGTCGGGTCGTTCCCGGTCGGGATGGTGGTGACGACCCTGCTCGTGGTGGCGTTCCTCCTCGGGCTCCGCCTGGTCTACCGCTCCCGGTGGATGGTCGCCGCAGCCGCGGTCGCGATCCTCCTGACGACGCAGGTGCTGGCCGCGGTCGGTGGCCAGACCTCCCCGCTCGTGCTCGCGAACGTGCCCGGGTACGTGTGGACCTTCGGCCCGGCGGTCATCGCGATGCTCGTCCTCGGCTGGCCGTCGCTGACACCGTCGCAGGCGCACCCGGTCGGGACGGTCCCCCTGGGAATCGGGCGGGCAGGCTCCGCGCGAGTCGGCAGCCGGGACCGGCCGGAGTAGACTCGAGCGGTCCACCTCGAAGGGAAATCCTGCACCGTGACGTACGTGATCGCTCAGCCATGTGTCGACGTCAAGGACCGCGCCTGTATCGATGAGTGCCCGGTCGACTGCATCTACGAGGGCGATCGCTCCCTGTACATCCAGCCCGACGAATGCGTCGACTGCGGTGCCTGCGAGCCCGTCTGCCCCGTCGAGGCCATCTACTACGAGGACGACCTCCCCGATGAGTGGGCGGACTACTACAAGGCGAACGTCGAGTTCTTCGAGGACATCGGATCGCCGGGCGGTGCCGCGAAGGTCGGCGTGATCCACAAGGACCACCCCGTCGTCGCCGCCGAGCCGCCCAAGGCCTGAGCCGTGGCGCTCGACCTGCCGGACTTCCCCTGGGATCAGCTCGCAGCCGACAAGGCGCGTGCCGCTGAGCATCCGGGCGGGATCGTCGACCTCAGCGTCGGCTCGCCGGTCGATCCGACGCCGGCGATCGTGCGGCAGGCGCTCGCCGAGGCGACCGACGCCCACGCCTACCCGGCCGTCGCCGGGACCCCCCGCCTCCAGGAGGCGATCGTGGAGTGGTACGGGCGGCGCCACGGTGTAGCGCTGACCTCGGAGAACGTCCTCCCCACGATCGGGTCGAAGGAGTTCATCGCGGGCCTCGCGCTCTGGCTCGGCCTCGGCCCCGGCGACACGGTGGTGTTCCCCGCCGCCGCATACCCGACGTACGAGCTCGGCGCCGCGCTGGTCGGCGCCTCCACACTCGCATCCGACGATCCCGCCGCGTGGCCGTCGACAACGAAGCTGGTGTGGCTCAACTCCCCGGGGAACCCCGACGGTCATGTGCTGTCCATCGAGGATCTGCGCGCCGCCGTCGCCCGCGCCCGCGAGCTCGGCGCGGTCATCGCCGGCGACGAATGCTACTCGGAGCTCGGGTGGGAGGCCCCCTACGCGGACCGCCCGACGCCGACGATCCTCGACCCGCGCGTCGTCGGCGACTCCCTGGACGGTGTCCTCAGCGTGTACTCGCTGAGCAAGCAGTCGAACCTCGCCGGGTACCGCGCCGGCTTCGTCGCGGGCTGCGACCGTGTGCTCGGCGAGGTGCTCGGTGTCCGGAAGCACACGGGGATGATGCCGCCCTCGCCCGTGCAGGAGGCGATGATCGTCGCCCTCGGAGACGAGGAGCACGTGCACGTGCAGAAGGCGCGCTACGCGGCCCGGCGCACCCGGCTCCGCGCCGCACTCGAATCGGCGGGCTTCCGAATCGACCGCAGCGAGGCGGGGCTGTACCTGTGGGCGACGCGCGGCGAGGACGCCTGGACCAGCGTCGCCGCGCTCGCCGACCTCGGGATCCTCGTCGCTCCAGGCACGTTCTACGGGGAGGCCGGCGGGCAGCACGTCCGGATCGCGCTCACCTCCACCGACGAGCGGATCGACGCCGCGGTCGAACGGCTCACCGCCTCCTGACCGGCCGGCGACCCCGGCGGGTACCGTCACTGGCGTGACCATGCTCGCCGATGCCCCCGTCCAGTCCGCGCTCGTCCTCGGCGGAGGGATCGACGGCCTCGCCGCCGCGATCGCCCTCGCCCAGGAGCACGTGCACGTCGACCTGCGCGCCGCGCCGTCGGCGGGGGATGCGGCGGCCGGTGCCGCCGTCGACATCGCCGGCCGCTCCGTGGACGCGCTCGACGCCCTCGGGATCCTCGCCGAGGTCCTCCCCGCCGCCACCGTGCACGACGCGACGCTCTTCGACCCGTCGGGGAGCCTGCTGCCCGAGCGCGCCGGCACCGACGAGGAACGCCCGGCCGCGTTGACCGTCTCCGTCGCCGCGCTCACGGCCGCGCTTCGGGACCGTGCCGAAGCGCTCGGCGTGGCCATTGCGGACGACACCGACGGCGGCCACGACGCGAACGACTCGGGCGTCTCCTCGGTGGACGGGAGCGTCGAGCGCGACCATGCTCTCGTCACGTTCCAGGACGGGTCGACGTGCGAGCCCGACCTGGTCGTGGCGGCGGACGGCATCGGCTCCCCGCTCCGGGCGCTCGTGTTCGGCGATGCCGTGGCCGACGCGGCCGACGCGGCCATCGTGAGCGATGAGACCGACGCGGGCGACCCTCCGACCCTTCGCCTGGACGGCGACTGGCATCAGGGCCGCGTCGTGCTCGTCGGTGCGGCGGCACACGTCGCGACTTCCGCCCTGCCCGCCGGGGGGCTCGCCTTGGAGGATGCGGTCGTCCTCGGCCAGTGCGTGGCGCACGCTGACGCGACATCCGGTGCACTCGAGGCGTTCACGCGTCGTCGCCGCGTCCGCGTGGACCTGGTCGTCGACGCGAGCCGGGAGCTGCAGCGGCTCGCCCGTGGCGGCGCTGCCGGCATGGACGCCGCCGCGCAGGAGGAACGCGCGGCAGCGCTCCGCGGTCGCGCGCTCGGTGTCCTCGCGATGCCTTACTGACGCTGTCGCCCTCGACTCCGGCGCTAGGCTGTCAGCGTGACTGCCACCCGCAACGACGCATCAAAGGCCACGCACCCGTCCGCCAGCACCCCGACGGACAGCAGCGCTGAGGACGCCCAGACCGCGACCCTGCACTATCCCGGTGGCACGGCGGAGTTCCCGATCCTGCGCAGCGTCGACGGCGCGTCGGCGATCGACGTGTCCACGCTGACGAAGCAGACCGGGCTGACGACGCTCGACTACGGGTTCGTGAACACGAGCGCGACGAAGAGCTCCATCACCTACATCGACGGTGAGCAGGGGATCCTTCGCTACCGGGGATACCCGATCGACCAGATCGCCGCGAACTGCACCTACCTCGAGGTCGCCTGGCTGCTCATCTACGGTGAGCTCCCGACGGACGATGAGCTCGCGGAGTTCGACGCGCGGATCCGCCGGCACACGCTCCTGCACGAGGATCTGCGTCGGCTGTTCGACGCCTTGCCGACGTCCGCCCATCCGATGTCGGTGCTGTCGAGCGCGGTGAGCGCCCTGTCGACGTACTACGAGGACGACATGGACGTCGACGACCCGGAGAAGGTCGAGCTGCAGACGGTCCGGCTCCTCGCCAAACTGCCCGTGATCGCCGCGTACGCGCACAAGAAGAGCATCGGGCAGGCCTTCCTGTACCCGGACAACAGCCTCTCGTTCGTCGACAACTTCCTTCGCCTCAACTTCGGCACCATGGCCGAGGAGTATCAGGTCGACCCGGTGCTGTCGCGGGCGCTCGAACGGCTCCTCATCCTCCATGAGGACCACGAGCAGAACGCCTCCACCTCGACGGTGCGGCTCGTCGGCTCGACCAAGGCGAACATGTTCGCATCGATCTCAGCCGGCATCAACGCCCTGTACGGGCCGCTCCACGGCGGCGCGAACGAGGCGGTCCTCGACATGCTCGCCAAGATCCGGGACTCAGGGGAGCCGGTGTCGCGGTTCGTCGAACGGGTCAAGAACAAGGAGCAGGGCGTCAAGCTCATGGGCTTCGGGCACCGGGTATACAAGAACTACGACCCGCGCGCCCGGCTCGTGCGCGAGTCCGCGCACGAGGTGCTCGAGTCCCTGGGTGTGCAGGACGACCTGCTCGACATCGCCATGGAGCTCGAGGGCATCGCGCTCGCCGACGACTACTTCGTGTCCCGGAAGCTCTACCCGAACGTCGACTTCTACACCGGCGTCATCTACAAGGCGATGGGGTTCTCACCGCGGATGTTCACCGTGCTGTTCGCGATCGGTCGCCTGCCCGGGTGGATCGCGCAGTGGCGCGAGCTCAACACCGACCCGCAGAACAAGATCGGCCGCCCGCAGCAGCTGTACATGGGTGCGCCTGAGCGAGACCTGCCGCCCCGCGACCGGCCGTAGCCACGCAGCGCCGAGCCCGGTCGTAGCCATACGGCGGCCGGAGCCGCCCCGCGACCAGCCGGAGCCGCCCCGCGACCAGCCGGAGCCACGCGCCGGCCGCTCCGCTACGCGTGCAGCGCCGTGTTGAGCTGGATGCCCTGACCGGAGCGTGGGAGCGCCTCCACCGCGCCGGTCATCGAGTTGCGTCGGAACAGGACGTTCGGCGTTCCGGACAGCTCCGCGGCCTTCACGGTCTGCGGCCGTCCGTCCGGGCGCGGCGCCGCCCCGACCAGGACGACCTTCGTGCCCGCGGTCAGGTAGAGCCCCGCCTCGACGACGGAGTCGTCGCCGAGGGAGATGCCGAGCCCGGCATTCGCGCCGAGGAGCGCGCGCTGGCCGATGGCGACGCGCTGCGTCCCGCCGCCGGACAGCGTGCCCATGATGGAGGCGCCGCCGCCGATGTCGGACCCGTTCCCCACGACGACCCCCTGCGAGATCCTGCCCTCGACCATGGCGTCGCCGAGCGTGCCGGCGTTGAAGTTGACGAAGCCCTCGTGCATGACCGTCGTACCCGGCGCCAGGTGCGCGCCGAGACGGACCCGCGACGCGTCGGCGATCCGCACCCGGTCCGGCACCACATAGTCGAGGAGGCGCGGGAACTTGTCGATCGCGTGTGCGACGACCCCGGCACGCTGGAGGCCTGGACGCAGGCGCGGGAAGTCCGCGGCGGACACCGGCCCGGCGTTCGTCCACACGACCGTCGGCAGGTGCGCGAACACCCCGTCCAACGTGATCGTGTTCGGCCGGACGAGCAGGTGTGACAGCAGGTGAAGGCGGAGGTAGGCGTCCGACGTCGACGCGGGCGCGGCCTCCAGGGCGATCTCGATGGTCACGGCGGTGATCGTGACCGCTCGACGGGCGTCCTCGCCGACGTGGTCCGCCAGGGCGGCGGGGAGGGACGCGGCATCGAGATCCGCCGGGCGCCGGCCGAGCGCGGGTGCGGGGAACCACGTGTCGAGCACGGTGCCGTCCGCGGCCACGGTCGCCAGCCCGGACCCCCAGGCGTGCGTCGGCGTCGGCGCACCAGCGGAGGCGCCAGCCGAGGCGTCAGCGGGGGTGGAGGCGGAGGATGCGGCGGCAGCGGCCGCGGTGCTTGCGTCGGTCACGGACACCAGGCTACCGGCGGCCGACCAGCTGCTCTCGGCATGCGGCCACCGGCAAGCGGCCCCCGGGACGTGACCACCGGGACGGGCCGGATAAGCTGCCGGTCATGGCTGCGTCCCTCGATCTCACCGCGTCCTCCATCGAGCTCACCCGTGCATTCTGTGACATCGAGTCCGTCTCCGGGAACGAGGCTCCGCTCGCGGATGCCATCGAGACCGCCCTCGCGCCGCTGGCGCACCTGACGGTCACCCGCGACGGCGATGCGATCGTCGCCCGCACCGACCTCGGCCGCGACCGCCGCGTGGTCATCGCGGGGCACATCGACACCGTGCCGCTCAATGACAACCTGCCGACCGAGCGCCGTACCGCCGACGACGGCGCGGACATCATGTGGGGGCGCGGCACCGTCGACATGAAGGGCGGCTGCGCGGTCCAGCTCAAGCTCGCCCACGATCTGGTCGACCCGGCCGTCGACATCACCTGGGTCTGGTACGACCACGAGGAGGTCAGCGATGCGCTGAACGGCCTCGGTCGTCTCGCCCGTACCCGGCCGGAGCTCCTCACCGCCGACTTCGCGATCCTCGGCGAGCCGTCGAACGCGCAGATCGAGGGCGGGTGCAACGGCAACCTGCGGGCGGAGATCCGTGCCTACGGCAAACGCTCCCACTCGGCGCGCTCTTGGATCGGCGACAACGCCATCCACAAGGCGGCCCCTGTGCTCGACCGGCTCGCCGCGTACGAGCCCCGTATCGTCGAGGTGGACGGCCTCGAGTACCGGGAGGGCCTGAACGCGGTGGGCATCACCGGCGGCATCGCGGGCAATGTGATCCCCGACGAGGTCATGGTGCACGTGAACTACCGTTTCGCGCCGTCCCGCACCGCCGACGACGCCGTCGCGCACATCCACGACGTCTTCGCCGGCTACGAGGTGACGATCGTCGACCTCGCGGCCGGTGCCCGTCCGGGGCTCGACGCGCCGCTCGCGCAGGACTTCGTCGCCGCGGTCGGCGGCCCGGCCCCGAAGCCCAAGTACGGCTGGACGGACGTCGCCCGGTTCTCCGCGCTCGGTGTCCCGGCGGTGAACTACGGTCCGGGCGACCCCGCATACGCGCACCATGACGATGAGCAGGTGCCGGTCGCGCAGATCACCGCGGTCGAGGAGGGCCTGCGGCGGTGGCTGACGGCCTGACCGCCGCCAATCGAACGGGGGGACGGAACGTTCCCCGCCCGGGTCGCCGCTCGCCGGGCTCGATCCCGTTCCGCGTGCTCGTCCGCTACCGACTGACCCCCTGGTGGGTCCGGGTGACGATCGTGTACGTCCTCGCCCGGATCGTCACGTTCAGCCTGCTCGTCGGGTTCGCCCGAGTGCAGACGCCGAACTCGTTCACCCTCGGTTCGCCGACGTACCTGCAGTTCGCGACGATCTGGGACGGTGCGTGGTACGCGACGATCGCGGCGTCGGGATATCCGTCGTCCCTCCCGATCGGATCGGACGGCGCGATCGGTGAGAACGCGTGGGCGTTCATGCCGGCGTACCCGTTCCTCGTCCGCACGCTCATGGAGCTGAGCGGTGCGTCGTTCGACACGGTCGCGGTCGCCGTCTCGGTGCTGTTCGGATGGGGCGCGGCACTGCTGTTCCGTCGGCTCATGGGACGGTTCCTCCCGGACTCGACGGCGACGTTCGCGACGGTCCTGTTCTGCGTCGCCCCGGTGTCAGCGATGTTCCAGGTGGCCTACGCCGAGTCGATGGGGCTGTTCCTGCTGACCCTGGCCCTGCTGCTGCTCGTCCAGCGCCGGTTCTGGACGATGATCCCCGTGGTCGTGCTGCTCGGGCTCACCCGGCCGACCGGCCTCGCGCTCGCCCTGACCATGGTGCTGTACATCGTCGTGCGGCTGGCGCGGCCCTGGTGGCCGGCGCACGTCGACGGTTCGGGTCGGGCCTGGAGGGACGGCTCGCGTCCATCACATCGACCGTCCGTCCGCGAGCTGGTGCCGCCCGCCGTCGTCGCCGTCGTCGCCGGGATCGTCGGACTGGCATGGCCGGTGATCGCGTGGGCGGTCACGGGGGTGCCGAAGGCCTACACCGACACGGAGCTGGCCTGGCGGTCGTCGTACATCGGCAGGCAGGAGCTCCTGCCGTTCGCGCCGTGGATCCAAGGGTTCGACTGGTGGTTCCACGAGCCGGCCGGCGGGATACTCCTCGTCCTCGTCGTCGTGGGGTTCGCGGGGTTTCTGCTCATGCCGGCCGCACGCTCGATCGGCGTGGAGCTGCGACTGTGGTCACTGGCCTACATGGTCTACCTGTTCGCGGTGTTCTTTCCCCAGTCGAGCACCTGGCGGATCCTGCTGCCCCTGTTCCCGCTGCTCGGGATCGTCGCTCGCCCCCGATCCGTCTGGTACCGGGTGTGTCTCGTCGTGCTCTCGGTCGCGCTGCAGTGGCTGTGGCTGTACTGGTGCTGGTGGATCGACGGCTACGACTGGACGCCGCCGTGATCGGCACTCCGGGGTGCTCGATCGGCAGCCCGGGGCGGGGTCAGATCGGCGAATCCGCTCGCGGGAACACGCAATGTTCGGCGTCGAACCGGGCGGGAGTGTTCGCGGAACGCGCTTTCGTACGGGATAATGGAGATGCATACACTGCACGAAAGGGGACATCTGATGGCAGCCATGAAGCCGAGGACCGGTGACGGGCCGATGGAGGCTGTTAAGGAGGGTCGACTCATCGTCGTGCGGGTTCCGCTCGAGGGTGGAGGCCGTCTGGTCGTCTCGGTCAACGACGCCGAGGCCAAGGAACTCCACGACGCACTCGCCGCGGTCGTCTCGGCCTGAGCCGACCGACGCGCCGCGTCGCAACACCGCCTGATGAACGGCTCCGGGTCCACGCCCGGGGCCGTTCGGCGTTCCGTGGCGGGCGCGGGGCCTCCCGGTCCCGGTCCGACGGCTGTCGGTCCCGTACGGCACGATGGCGCCATGGATATCTCGACGCTGCCGGTGCGACGCCTGGAGGAGCACCCGCTCGCGCCGATGCCGCGCGGCGTGTGGCCGGCGACGCTCCCGCCCGTCCGGCAGGTCCTCGATGACGGGTTCGACCTCGACGCCGTGACGATCCTCGTCGGCGACAACGGGGCCGGCAAGTCGACGCTCATCGAGTCGATCGCGCTCGCCTACGGGCTGAACGTCGAGGGCGGGACCACGAGCGTCGTTCACCGTTCCCGCGACTCGGAGTCCGTGCTCGCCGACCACCTCCAGCTCGTGCGGGGCGCCGGGGCCTCGAAGCGCGGGTTTTTCCTCCGCGCCGAGACCATGCACGGGCTCTACACCTACCTCGAGTCGATCGGGGACTCGGGCAACTTCCACGGACGCAGCCACGGGGAGTCGTTCATCGACATCGTCCAGTCACGGTCGCGCGTCCGCGGCCTGTGGCTGCTCGACGAGCCGGAGTCCGCGCTGTCACTGTCGGGGTGTCTCGCCCTCATCGGCATGCTTCGCGACGTCGTCGACGCCGGCTCGCAGGTGGTCATGTCCACACACTCGCCGATCCTCGCGGCCTTCCCCGGCGCCACGGTGCACGAGGTCGGCGAGTGGGGCATCCGCCAGTCCGACTGGGATGACCTCGACCTCGTCCGGAACTGGCGCGCGTTCCTGGACGACCCGGAACGGTACCTGCGGCACCTGGCGTGAGTCGTGCCTAGCTCGTCACCTTCGTCATCTGGAGCAGACCGTCGCCGGCGGGGGAGAGCGCACTGCGGACGGCGCCCGAGGTGGAGACCTCGGTGAGCAGCGTCCGGAAGTCCGACGCGGCACGGTCGCGCTTCGTCGGGTCGGCGACGCGGCCCTTCCACAGGGCGTGCGGGACGAGCACGGTGCCGCCGATGCGAGCGAGTCGGAGCCCGTGCTCGACGTACTCGATCACGTGCTCCGGATCGGCGTCGACGAGGACAATGTCGTAGGAGGCCTCGTTCATCCGGGGCAGGACCTGTTGTGCGCGACCCGGGATGAGACGGACACGTCCGGATGCGGCGCCCGCGCTGATCAGGGCGTCGCGCGCGTACTGCTGGTGGTCCACCTCGATGTCGATCGTCGTGAGCGTGGCATCGGGGGCGCCGCCGAGCAGGTACAGCCCGGACACGCCGAATCCTGTCCCGATCTCGATGATGCTCGATGCGCGGGACGCGGCGGCGATGACGCTGATCTGCGCGCCGATGGCCGGGGACACGGCTTCCACTCCGAGCTCGAGGGAATGCTCACGCGCGCGCGCGACAACCTCGGGTTCGGAGACGATGTCCTCCGCGAACTTCCAGTTCGAATCTTTGTCTGACACGCACACTCCTCGTCGGTCAACTCTAGAGGTGCCACGCACCGGAATCGGGTTACCCTCGTTCCGTGTCCATCTCGTTCGACAAGATCCTCGTCATCGGGATCATTGCCGTGCTCCTGCTCGGACCGCAGCGCCTGCCCTACTACGCACAGAAACTCGCGCAGTTCGTGAAGATGCTGCGGAACTTCGCGGATACCGCGAAGACGCGCATGCGGGATGAGATGGGGCCGGACTTCGACGAGATCGAGTGGCAGAAACTCGACCCGCGGCAGTACGACCCGCGACGGATCATCCGGGACGCCCTCCTCGCCGACACGGCGACGAACGCTGCCGCCGCGGCGCCGACGATCACGCCGCCGTCGGTGCGGGCGTCGGCCCCCGTGGTGCCCCTGGCGGTGGGCGAGGACGCCCCCTACGACACCGAGGCGACGTAGGCGCACCCGCCCCCGCACTCGCCCTCCCGCCCGGCCCGGGCGCCCTCCCGCCCGACCCGGCCCGGGCGCCCTCCCGCCCGGCCCGGGCGCCCTCCCGCCCGACCCGGCCCGGGCGCCCTCCCGCCCGGCCCGGGCGCCCCGCGAGGTGTCAGAAATCGTCGCCGCGGGAAGGTGGGCCCGACGATCTCTGACACCTCGCGGCCGAACCGACGGGCGTCAGCGGACGTCGAGGCCGAGCTTCCGGCCGGCGAGCCCCCGGCCCATGTGGACCAGGCGGTCCGCGATCGCGACGAGGGCGACCGCTGCCGGGTCGGAGGGACGGCCCGCGACGACCGGGACCCCTCCGTCCCCGCCCTCCCGCAGCGGGACGGACAGCGGCACGCTTCCGAGCACCGGCACCGGCTCCTCCTGGCCGCGGGACAGACGGCGCGCCGTCTCCACCCCACCGCCGGACCCGAACAGCTCGAGCACGGTGCCGTCCGGCTGCGCGAGCCCCGCCATGTTCTCGATCACGCCGACGACCCGCTGCCCGGTCTGCCGCGCCACCACGCCGCTTCGCTCCGCGACGTCCGCCGCCGCGGCCTGCGGCGTCGTGACGACGAGCACCTCGGCGTGCGGCAGGAGCTGCCCGACGCTGATCGCGACGTCGCCGGTGCCCGGCGGCAGGTCGAGGAGCAGCACGTCCAGGTCGCCGAACCAGACGTCGGTCAGGAACTGCTGGATCGTGCGGTGCAGCATCGGTCCCCGCCACGCGACGGCCGTGGACGCGTCATCGACGAACATGCCGATGGACACCACCTTCACCGCGTGGGCGACCGGTGGCAGGATCATCTGGTCGACGCGGGTCGGCCGAGGCACACGGCCGTCGTCGCCGACGAGACCGATGAGCGCGGGCACGCTGAACCCGTGCACGTCCGCGTCCACGATGCCCACGCGCAGACCCCGCCGCGCCAGCGCGACCGCGAGGTTGACGGTGACGGTCGACTTGCCGACGCCACCCTTGCCGCTCGTCACCGCGATCACCCGAGTGAGCGACTCCGGGGTGAACTGCACGCCGCGCGGTCGGCCCGCCCGGAGCCGCTCCGTCAATGCCGCGCGCGTGGCGGGGGACATCACCGACAGGTCCACCTCGACGGCGGTGACCCCCGGCACGGACGCGGCCGCTGCCCGTACGTCACGCTCGATGGCGGCGGCGGCGGGACAACCCACGATCGTGAGCTGCAGGTCGACCCGCACAGCCCCTCCCGGCTGCACGTCGACGCCACGCACCATGTCGAGTTCGGTGATCGGCCGCCGGATCTCCGGATCGAGCACGCGGGACAGGGCGGTCAGGACGGCGTGGCCGAGGGCGTCGTCCCCGGCAGGTCGGGGGAGGCGCGGCGCGCTCTCAGCCATGCAGACCGCTCGTCGCCTCCTGCGCGTCCTTCGCGGCGTCGTCGACAGCGTCGGACTGCGCGGTGACCGCGGCGCGGAGCGTGTCCTCGTCGCGGCGGTCGAGCTCCTCGAGGAGCGCACGGAGCTCGGACCGGATGAAGTCCTTCGACGCCATGTCGCGTACGGCGAGACGGAGCGCGACGACCTCACGCGCCAGGTACTCGGTGTCGGCGAGGTTCCGTTCGGCGCGCTGGCGGTCCTGCTCGAACTGCACGCGGTCGCGGTCGTCCTGCCGGTTCTGTGCCAGCAGGATCAGCGGGGCGGCGTACGAGGCCTGCAGGGAGAGCACGAGCGTCAGCGCGGTGAACCCGATGGCGGCGGAGTCGAACTGCCACGGCTTGGGCGTGAGCGTGTTATAGCCCATCCACGCGACGCAGAAGAGCGTCAGGCCGATCAGGAACCAGGGCGTGCCCATGCCGCGTGCGATCGCCTCGGTGATGCGGCCGAAGGTGTCGCCGCGGCCATGGCGCCGGCTCGGGAGGACCCGGGTCCGCATGCCCTTCGGCGCGTCGAGGCGGACGGTCCGGTCGTTGTCGCGGCGCTCGTTCCGGCGCCGTTCGTCATCGCGTGCCACCTGTCGTCCTCCTTCCGGGCGCTACCGGGGTCCTGCGTGCGCGGGCGCGCGGTCTCAAGGCCGGGCCCTGGGGATTCTCCCCGTCGGGCCCGCCCTGACTTCGCCAGTCATCCGGCAGGACATGGTCGAGGACGTCGTCGATCGTCACCACCCCGACGAGACGGTGGGCGTCATTGACGACCGGGACGGACACGAGGTTGTACGTCGCCATCACCCGCGTGACCTCCGCCGCGCTCGCGTCGACGCGGACGGGCTCGAGCTGGGTGTCGATGAGCGTGCCGAGACGCTCGTTCGGCGGGTAGCGGAGCATGCGCTGGAAGTGCACGAACCCGAGGAACCGGCCGGTCGGCGGCTCGTACGGCGGCAGGGTCACGCACACCGCGGCGCCGAGCGCCGGGGCGAGCTCGTGCCGGCGGATGAGCGCCAGGCCCTCGGCGACCGTGGCGTCCGCGGACACGATGACCGGCTCGGTGGTCATCAGGCCGCCGGCGGTGTCCGGGTCGAACTCCAGGAGCATCCGGACGTCCTGCGCCTCCTCCGGCTCCATGAGCTGAAGGAGCGCCTCGCTCCGCTCTGACGGCAACTGTGCGAGCACGTCCGCGGCATCGTCCGGCTGCATCTGGTCGAGCACATCGGCGGCACGGGCGTCCTCGAGCCCGGAGAGGATCTCGATCTGCTCCTGGTCGGGCATCTCCTCGAGCACGTCGGCGAGCCGGTCGTCGGGAAGCTCGCCCGCGACCTCGAGGCGACGCTCGGCCGGCAGATCGAGCAGGGTCGAGGCGAGGTCGGCGGGGAGCAGGTCGGAGTACGCGGCGATCACGTGCTCGGCAGACTGCGACTCGCCCGGGAGGGTGTCCTCCTCTGTCACGTCCGCCCAGGTCGCGAAGGTCGTCGGGCCCTTGCCGAACGGGGACGGCGTGGTCTTCGGCTTCCGGAGGAAGAGCTGCGAGACCTCCCATGCGCCCTGGCCGCGGTCCTCGATCGCGACGTCCTCGATGGTCGCGCGGATGCGCTCCTTCGTGATGAGCACTCGGCGGCCGAGCATCTCCGCGATGACGCGGACCTCGCCGCCGCGCTGCTCGAAACGCCGGACGTTGACGAGTCCGGTGGTGATGACCTGGCCGGCGCCGATGGACAGGATCCGGCCGACGGAGACGAAGATGCGCCGCTTGCCGGGAACCTCCACGATGAGTCCCACGACCGCGGGCGCGTCGACGCGGCGATACACGACGAGGACGTCGCGCACCTTGCCCACCCGGTCGCCCGCGGGGTCGAAGACGGAGCACCCGGCGAGGCGGGCGACGAAGACCTTCGTGGCGCTCACTGCTCCAGCGTAGCCGTTCGCCACGAAGTTCTCGCCGGATCGCAAGGACCGGGGTGGATGATGACTGTGTGAGCACTCAGAGCCCGTTCGGCCGCACCAGCGCGGCACTCCCGACGCTGCCCCGCGGCGACGTCCTCGGCACGTTCGGCAGCTACCCGGAGGCGCAGTCGGTCGTCGCGAAACTGGCCGAGTCGGACTTCCCGGTCAAGCAGCTGTCCATCGTCGGAAACGACCTCAAGACCGTGGAACGTGTTACCGGAAAGCTCACCTACGGGCGGGCGGCGCTCGCCGGCGCGCTCAGTGGGCTCTGGCTCGGCATCTTCTTCGGCATCGTCCTGACGCTGTTTTCGGGAGGCGGGTCCGGCGGGACGATCCTCGCTGCGGCGATCATCGGCGCCGGGTTCGGGATGCTCTACGGCGTCGTGAGCTTCTCCATCACCAAGCGCTTCCGCGACTTCACCAGCGTGCACCAGGTGCTCGCGACCAACTATCAGATCATCGTCGACCCGCAGCTCACCGGTCGGGCTCGGCAGCTCCTCGGCCAGGCGCCGTCCGGGTGGCAGGCGCCGTCCGGGTCGCAGCCGCCGTACCCGCCGGCATAGCCCGCAGAACAGGAGGGCCGGCGGCGGTGCCGTGCGTCGGCTCGGTTCGCCGCTCCTCCCGCCCGTCCGGGGGCGCTACAGGATCTTCGCCAGGCAGACGGAGAGCGGGTTGTCGGCGTACGGACCGAACGGCGCGATGCGGTTGAAGCCCTCGCGCTCGTAGAAGCGGATGGTGCCTGTCTGCTGCGCGCCGGTCTCATGGACGACCGCCGGTGCGCCCAATGCGACCGCGGCCTCCTCGAGCGCCCGGAGCAGCGTCACGGCAATGCCGGAGCCGCGGGCCTCGGACCGGACGAACATCCGGCGGATCTCGTAGACGCCGTCGTCGACCGGGAACAGGCCACCGCATCCGAGCGGCACCCCCTCCGTGTCCCGGGCGACGAAGTGTGCGGCGGCCGCGTCGACCACGAGCGGGGCGCCGCGGTCCGGGTACCGGCCGTAGAGCGAATCGATCTCGATCCGCGCGGCGGCACGGAGACGCTGTGCCGCGGCGGAGCCAAACGGCTCCTGCACGACGGTGAACGACTGTGCGCCCGGGCATGCGATCGACATCAGGCGTCCTCGAGGACCTTCGCGTAGCAGACCGACAGCGGAGCGTCGGCGTACGGACCGAAGTTCGCGATGCGAGTGAAGCCCTCGCGTTCGTAGAACCGGATCGCGCGGTGCTGGTGCGTCCCCGCCTCCAGCACGAGCGCGGGCGACCCGAGTTCGATCGCCGCCTGCTCCAGCCGTCGGAGGACCGCGGTCGCGACACCGGTCCCGCGCGCCTCAGAGCGCACGTACATCCGTTTGATCTCCGTGATTCCGTCGTCGACCACCCGAAGCCCGCCGCAGGCCAGGGCGGTGCCCGCGCTGTCCCGCGCGACGAAGAACACCGCCATGGAGTCGGCGGTCGGCTTGGGGCCGGGTTCCGTGTCGCGTCCGTACATGCTGTCGATCTCAATGCGTTGCGCGGCGCGGAGGCGCTGTGCGTCCGCGGAGTCGAAGTGCTCGGCTGCGACGATGGGGGATTGACCAGGAAGGGACGTCGTCACGGTCCGAACGTACCGTGCCGCCCGCCGGAACCGCCCCGTCTGCCCCCCGAAGGCGGGGGGAAACCCGCACCGCGCCGCGATGTCAGGACCGCGCGATCCACGCCTCCACGTCCGCAGCTGTGCGGGGAATCCCGACGGACAGGTTCTCGGCGCCGTCCTGGGTGACGAGGATGTCGTCCTCGATGCGGACGCCGATGCCGCGGAACTCCTCCGGCACGGTGAGATCGTCCGCCTGGAAGTACAGGCCCGGCTCGATCGTGAACACCATGCCCGCCTGGACGGTGCCGTCGAGGTACAGCTCCCGGCGAGCCTTCGCGCAGTCGTGGACGTCGAGGCCCAGGTGGTGGCTGGTGCCGTGCACCATGTACCGGCGGTGGAACTGGCGGTCCGGCTGCAGCGACTCCTCGGCCGAGACGGGCAGGAAGCCCCACTCGGCGGTCTTCCTCGCGATGACCGCCATGGCCGTGGCGTGGACGTCGCGGAAGGTGATGCCCGGCGTGACGATCGCGAACGCGGCGTCCGCGGCCTCGAGCACGGCGTCGTAGACCAGACGCTGGACCTCGGTGAACGTGCCGGACACCGGCAGGGTGCGGGTGATGTCGGCGGTGTAAAGGCTGTCCACCTCCACCCCCGCGTCGATGAGGATGAGGTCGCCGGGCTGCACGGCTCCGTCGTTGCGCGTCCAGTGCAGGATGCACGCGTGCGCGCCGGACGCGGCGATCGTGTCGTATCCGACCGTGTTGCCGTCCGCGCGGGCACGTCGGTTGAACGTGCCCTCCACGATGCGCTCACCGCGCGGATGCGCGAGCACGGCGTCGAAGTCCGCGATGACGTCGTCGAACCCGGACTTCGTCGCGGCGACCGCGCGGCGGAGCTCGTTGACCTCGTACGGGTCCTTGACGAGCCGGAGCTCGCTGAGATCGCGAGAGAGGACGTCGTCGGAGGCGGGAGCGGCGTCCGACTCCTCGATGCTCCCGACAGCGGTTCCGAGCCGGCGTTCGAGCCCCTCGGTGAAGGACGGGTCGGCGTCTCGGACGAGGAGTGCCGTGGCGTCAAGAGCGTCGGCGACCTCCGCGAAGTCACCGAGGTCGGCGGTCGCGATCCCGAGATCGGCGGCGACCTCGGCGAGCGACGGCCGTGGGCCGACCCAGAACTCGCCGATCTCCGGGTTCGCGTAGAACTCCTCGGACTCCCGGCCGGCGCTGGCACGGAAGAACAGGGTGGCGTCGTGGCCGTCGCCGTTTGGGACCATCACCAGTACCGACCCGACGACGGCGTCGACGCCCCATCCGGTCAGATGCGCGAAGGCGGAGTGCGGGCGGAACGGGTAGTCGCAGTCGTTCGAGCGCACCTTCGCCTGGCCCGCCGGGACGACGAGGGTGACGCCCGGGTGCAGCGCGGAGATCCCGGCCCGGCGCTCGGCCGCGAACCCGGCCTGCTCGCGGGCGGCCGGCAACACCCGTTCGCGCTCGGCCCACTCCGAGCCGATGTAGTCCTTGAACACCGAGGACCCCGGGGTCGTCGATCGGTTGCTCGTCGCGCGGGGGGTGCTGGAGTCTGCCATCCCCCCATCATCGCATCGCGTGGTCTCCACAGGCCAGACAACGTCTCTGCGGTGGATACCATGGCATCCGTGCCCGACCCCTTCATCGACCTGCACGCGCATTCGAGCGTGTCCGACGGCACCGAGCGCCCTGCGGACCTCGTCCAGGCCGCGGCCACCGCCGGTCTCGACGGCGTCGCCCTCACCGACCACGACACGACCGCCGGCTGGGACGAGGCCATCGGGGCGGCCCGTGCGCTGCCGCTGACCCTCCTCCCCGGCCTCGAGCTGAGCACGCGCATCGGCTACCGCAGCGTCCACGTGCTCGGGTACCTGGTGGACCCGACGGACCCGGCCCTCGTCGCCGAGACGGCTCGCATCCGCGACGGACGGCTCGAGCGGGCGCAGCGCATGGTCGAACGGATCGGGGCGGACCACCCGCTGGTGTGGGAGGACGTGCTCGCGCAGGCAAGCCCCGGTGCGACCATCGGCCGACCGCACATCGCCGACGCCCTGGTGGTCGCGGGCCTGGAATCGGACCGCAGCGCTGCCTTCCGCGGCATCCTGCATCCTGGCGCGGGGTACTACGAACCGCACGAGGCGCCGTCGCCCATCCGCGGCGTGGAGCTCATCCGCGGTGCCGGCGGCGTGCCCGTGATCGCACACCCGGCGGCGTCCGACCGCGGGATCGTCATCGACGAGCGGGCGCTCGCCGACCTGGTCGAGGCCGGGCTCGGGGGGCTGGAGGTCGACCACCGGGAGAATCTCACGCGCGGCAAGCGCACGCTGCTCGACTGGGCGGACCGGTACGGGCTCGTCGTCACCGGATCGAGCGACTACCACGGCACGGGCAAGCCGAACCGTCTGGGCGAGCACCGCACGAGCGAGCGCGCGATGCGGACCATCCTCAGCCAGGCGACGGGTTTCGCGCCGGTCGTGGGCGAGGGATCACGGCTGCTGCCGTAGCGCCCGGACTGCCGTCCGAGCGCCCGGGCTGCTGCCGCGCACGGGGTCGGGCGGCGGGGCTGCTGCCGCGCACGGGGTCGGGCGGCGGGGCTGCTGCCGCGCACGGGGCGGTCGGGCGGCGGCGGGGCTGCTGCACGATGCAGGACGACCGCGTCCAGGACCGCCACGGGGCGCGCGTGTCCTGGACGCGGTCGTCCGAGCGTGGCCGAGCTATTCGGCGGCGCTGCTCGACTCGCTGCTGCTCGAGTCGCTGCCCTGGCCTCCGCCGCCTCCGCCGCCACCGCGGCGGCGGCGGCGGCGACGGGGCGCGCTGCCCTCGCCCGGAGCGCCGTGCTCGCCGGAGGCGGAGTCACCAGCGGAGACCGGAGGCACGGTGAGGACCGACTCGGTGGCGTTCGACGACGCGCCGTTCGACGACGCGGCGTTCGACGACGCCGGGTCTGACGCGACGGCCGACGACGCGGCGGGGGAGGTGGACCCTCCCGACCGGCCGCGCGACCGCGACCGCGAGCCGGCGTCGCCGGAGCGGCCGTCCGAGGACCGGCCGTCGCGAGAGGGTGACGCGGACGGGCGCTCCGTCTTCGGGCCGGGGTGACTCCCGGGCAGCCGCCCCTTGGTGCCCTGCGGGATATCAAGGTCGGTGTAGAGGTGCGGCGACGACGAGTAGGTCTCGGTCGGCTCCGGCTGGCCGAAGTCGAGGCCCTTGTTGATGAGCGACCACTTGTGCAGGTCGTCCCAGTCCACGAACGTGACGGCGATGCCGGTCTTGCCGGCACGGCCGGTGCGGCCCGCGCGGTGGAGGTACGTGTCCGGGTCGTCCGGGATCGTGTGGTTGATGACGTGGGTCACGTCGTCGACGTCGATGCCGCGCGCGGCGACGTCCGTCGCGATGAGGACGTCCTTCTTGCCGGCCTTGAACGCCGCCATTGCCCGCTCGCGCTGCTCCTGGTTGAGGTCACCGTGCACCGCGGCGGTGTTGAACCCGCGGTCGTGCAGCTCCTCCGCGATCCGGGCGGCGGCGCGCTTCGTTCGGGTGAAGATCACGGTCTTGCCGCGGCCCTCGGCCTGGAGGATGCGGGCGATGACCTCGTCCTTGTCGAGCGAGTGCGCCCGGTAGATGAGGTGCTTGATGTTCGCCTGGGTCAGGCCCTCGTCCGGGTCGGTCGCACGGATGTGGATCGGCCGGCTCATGAACCGACGTGCGAGCGCGACGATGGGCGCCGGCATGGTCGCCGAGAACAGCATCGTGTGGCGGATCGCGGGGACCGACTGGAAGATGCGCTCGATGTCGGAGAGGAACCCGAGGTCGAGCATCTTGTCGGCCTCGTCGAGGACGATCTCCTGCACATGGGAGAGGTCGAGGATCCGCTGCCGGTGCAGGTCGATGAGGCGGCCCGGCGTGCCGACGACGATCTGCGCGCCGTCTTTGAGCTGCTCGATCTGGCCCTCGTAGGCCTTGCCGCCGTAGATCGACGCGAGCTTGACGGGCCGATTCGATGCGGCGAGGACGAGGTCCTCGAACACCTGGACGGCGAGCTCGCGGGTCGGGACCACGACGAGTGCCTTGACGCCGGGCTCCGGGTCGTGCCCGAGCCGCTGGATGATGGGGAGACCGAAGCCGAGCGTCTTGCCCGTGCCGGTCTTGGCCTGACCGATGATGTCCTGGCCGGTGAGTGCGAGCGGGATGGTCTGCGTCTGGATCGGGAAGGGCTCGATGATGCCCTTGCCGGCGAGCGCGTCGACCATGTCCTGCTCGATGTTGAGGTCTGAGAAAGTCAAAGAATTTCGCCCTGTTCGTTATGGGGAGTCCTCGCAGTCTACCGTCCGTCACCGTCGGCACCCCCGCTGGGGGTCTGGCCGGTGCCCGTGCTGACGCTGGCGACCTCCGGGGGCCCGTATGCTGGTGCCGTGGTGTCGTGGTGGAACCGGAGGCGCACTCGTCTCGCGGCGAGCTGGCTGGCGTCGAGGACGACGGGTGCCACCTCGCCGGTCGAGCGTCTCCAGCTCGACGACGTCTCACCCGAGTTGACGGTCTATCTGGGCCAGGCAGCCTACCTGCAGCTGTCGCTGTACGAGGCGATGGGTCGAGCGGGGTCGTCCGCGCCCACCATGTCGGGGCGGCTCGTCACGGGCGTGCTCGCGACGACGGCCCTTGACCGGCACCGGGCGATCGTCGCCGAGATCGCCCGCTCCGGGCACGAGCCCGCGGAGCTCATGGCTCCACACCGGGAGGCGATCGACGCGTTCCTGCGTCGGATCGCCGGGGCCGACTGGTTCGAGGCGATCCTGACCGGGTACGTCACCGCCGGGATCCTCAACGACCTGTTCGCGTCGCTTGCGAAGTCGCTGCCGGCCGACGTCCGCGGACGTCTGAAGACGGTGTTCGATGGGCGGGAGGAGGCGGCCGTCGTCGAGGAGCTCACCGCCGTCATCGCACGGGAGCCGCTGGTCGCATCGCGTCTGGCGATGTGGGGCCGGCGGCTCGTCGGGGACACCCTGCTCGTCGCGCGGTCCGCGCTGGCATCCCACGCGCGTGAGGACGAGGAGCGGCTCGAGCCGGTGTTCACAGAGCTCATCGCCGCGCACACACGACGGATGGACGCGCTCGGGCTCACCGCCTGACACGCCATCGGCGCGGCCTGACCGTCATCGGTGCGGCCTGACCGTCAGCGACACATCCTGACCGTCAGCGCCGCAACCCCGCGACCGACGAAAAGTATTCGTCGTCGGCGTGCTCACGCCGCCGCCCGACGACCCGTTCGGCGACGAGCGGGACGACCCCGGCGGCCACGAGGGAGACGACCCAGATCCAGGTGTCTCCGGGGCGCCAGCCGGACCAGGTGAGCACTTCCCACAGCACCGCGGCGACGATGCCGCCGAGCGCGGGGCCCAACAGAGCGCCGCGCAACGAGCGGCGGGGCGCGATCAGGTGCGCGACCGCCCCGATCACGATGCCGCCGAGCACGGCGAAGAGGAGTTCCACGCGCGCAGGCCCGGTCAGGCGACGAAGCCGATGCGGCGCGACTCCTCGGAGCCGACCTCCACGTAGGCGAGCGATGCGACGGGGACGATGAACCGGCGGCCCTTGTCGTCCTGCAGGGAGAGGTGCGTGGCCTGCGACGACAGCGCGTCGGACACCGCCTGCTCGATCTCGGCAGCCGTCTGCTTGGTCTCGAACGCGATCTCGCGGGGGCTGTTGGTGATGCCGATCTTGATGTCCACGTGCACACCATATCCGAGGCGCCTCCGGCGGTGACGCCGCGTTCACCCAGAGCGGAGCGGGGGCCGAGCCGCGGCCCGGTCGCTGCGATGCCGACAGGGGTGTCGGTCGCCGCCGGTAGCGTGCCGTGTGTGCCGCAGACCACGTTGACGCCAGTTCCGACGGGAGGCACGAGCGCGCGCGCCCTCGTGCCGGACCCCGCCCAGGGCGCCGTCCTCGCGCTTCCGAGCGATGCGTGCGCTGCGGTGATCGGCGCGCCCGGCTCCGGCAAGACCTCCGTGCTCACGCGGCTTGTCGCCGAGCGGTTCGCCCAGCCGCACGGCATCACGCCGGAGGGGTACGGCACCGTGGTCGCACTGACCTCCTCACGGCCTGCGGCCACCGCCCTGCGGGATCGTCTCGCCGCCGCCGTCGGACGCGTCACCCCCGGCCCGCTCGCCAGGACCGTGAACTCGCTCGCGTTCGAGGTGGTCGCGCACACCGCAGCCGTCGCCGGGCAGACGCCCCCGACCCTCCTGACCGGTGGCGAGCAGGACGCGGTGCTCGCGGACCTGCTCGCTGGCGACGACGCCGACGGCGTGGGACCGGCCTGGCCGGATCCGATCACCCCCGCCGTGCGGGAGCGCGCCGGTTTCCGCACGGCCCTCCGCGACGTCATGATGCGCGCGGTCGCCGCGGGCATCGAACCAAACGACATGCGCGAGCTCGCCGAGGAGCACGGGCGGCCGGAGTGGGCCGCGGTCGGCGATCTCGTCGACGAGTACCGTGCCGCCGTGACCGCGTACCGGTCGTCGAGCCTGGACGCCGCCGAGCTCGTCGCGTTCGCCGCCGCGGCCGTGGCCAGGGGAGAGATCCCGCCCGCGGTCGCAGCGCTGCGGCTCGTGGTCGTCGATGACGCGCAGGAGCTCGTCGCGGGAGAGATCGCCGTTCTCGGCGCGCTCGCCCGGGCCGGCGTGCAGATCGTGGCGTTCGGGGACCCGGACATCGCGTCGAGTGCGTTCCGGGGAGGCGAGCCGGATCTGCTCGGCCGGCTCGCGGCTCGGCTCGGTGTGCCGCACGTGCACGAGGTCGTGCTCGGGACGGTGCACCGGCACCCCGCGGCGATCCGCTCGCTCGTGTCGGCGGTCACCGGGCGCATCGGCACAGCTGCGGCCGGCCGGCAGCGGGCCGCGTCGGCCTCCGACGTCGACAGCCGACCAGGCGCCGTCGTCCACCTGGAGGCGCCGAGTCGCTCCGCGCTGCTCACCGCGGTCGCCCGTCGCCTCCGTGAGCACCACCTCCTCAACGGTGTGCCGTGGCACCGGATGGTGGTCATCACCCGGAGCGGCGCTGCGGTCCCCGAGCTGGTGCGGTCGCTGTCCGTCGCCGAGGTGCCCGCGACGGCGGGCACCGCTCCGATCCGACCCCGTGACGACATCGCGGCCCGGTCCCTCCTCGACGCCGCCGCCGTGGTGCTCGGCGTCCGCCCCCTCGACGCGGCGCTCGCCACGGCGTTCGCGACCGGGCCGCTCGGGGGGCTCGACACCCTCGCTATGCGACGACTCCGACTGGCCGTCCGCCGAGAGGAGCTCGCCGGCGGCGGGTCCCGCTCCGCCGACGAGCTCCTGGTCGAGGCGCTGTCGGGGCCGAACCGGTTCGCGACGATCGACGCCGGATTCGCACGCCGGGCCGGCCGGCTGGCGGAGAGCCTCCAGGCCGCGCGGCAGGCCGCGGCTGCTGGCGCGACGATCGAGGAGATCCTCTGGGGACTCTGGGAGCGGTCGGGTCTCGCCCGGACGTGGGGTGCGCAGTCCGCGGCTGGCGGAGTCGCCGCGGGTGAGGCCGACCGGCACCTCGACGCCGTCGTCGGGCTCTTCACGAGCGCCAAACGCTTCGTCGAGCGCGAGCCGGACGCGCCCGCGGACGCGTTCGTCCGCGAGCTGCTCAAGGCGGACCTGCCCGAGGACTCGATCGGCCCGGATCGGACCGCCGGGCGGGTCCGGGTCGCGACGCCGCTCGCCACGATCGGCGTCGAGTGCGATGTCGTCGTCGTGCTCGGGCTGCAGGACGGCGTGTGGCCGAACACGCGGGTGCGCGGCAGTCTGCTTGACCCGGATGGCCTGGTCCACGCCGCCCGCGGCGAGGAGCGGACACCGGTCGACGAGCGCGCCGCCGTGATCGCGGACGAGCTCCGCCTGTTCGCGCGTGCGGTCTCGCGGGCGACGACGCAGGTGATCGTCGGCAGTATCGCGAACGACGATGAGACGCCGTCACCGTTCCTCCGACTCGTGCCGGTCGACCCCGACCGGGCCCCGGCGGCGCATCCGCTGTCCCTCCGGGGCATGGCCGGGTCCCTGCGGCGCCGGCTCGTGACGACGGGTGAGCACGAGGCCGCCGCCGCCCTCGCTCGGCTCGCAGAGGCCGGTGTCCCGGGCGCGGATCCGGCCGAGTGGTACGGCCTCGCCGAGTCGACGACCGACGCGCCGCTCGTCGACCTGGACGCCGAGCCGGTGCCGCTCCTCGACGCGGACGGTGCCCCCGTGGGCGAGCCGGTCCGGCCGACCGTGTCGGTGTCGCCGTCGCGGATCGGCACGTTCGAGGAGTGCCCGCTGCACTGGTTCGTGCAGACGTACGGAGGCGGCGCTCCGAGCCCGGCGATGGGCATCGGGACGATCGTGCACGACGCGATGGAGCATGCGACCGAGATCGACGTCGAGTCGCTCTGGCGCCGGGTCGACGAGCGTTGGCCCGAGCTGACGTTCGAGTCGGAGTGGGTCGCCGACCGAGAGCGCGCCCGCGCGCACCGGATGATCGAGGGACTCAGCGACTACCTGCGGGCGTTCGCTGCGGAGGGCCGGCGTGTGCTCGGCGCGGAGCGGCCGTTCGTGCTCGTCTCCGGTCCGGCGACGCTGCGCGGCAGCATCGACCGGATCGAGGTGCTCCCGGACGGGCGGCTCAGCGTCGTGGACCTGAAGACCGGCTCGGGCATGCCGAGCCAGAGCGGCATGGCGGACCACGCCCAGCTCGGCGCCTACCAGCTGGCCGTGGAGCACGGTGTGGCGGACGACGTCCCCGCCGGGGCCGAGGTCGCCGACGCCAGGCTCGTGTTCGTCGCGAACGGCAGGGGCGGGCATGCGTTCACGGAACGGGTGCAGTCCGCGTTCGATGACGACGCCCGCGAGGCGTACCGCGCGCGGCTGCACGACGTGGCCGAGGGCATGGCCGGACGGGTCTTCGTCGCGAACGTCGACGACCACTGCGACCGTGCCCGGACGGGTGTGGAGTGCCGGATCCACGTGGTGGGGGAGGTCACCTGGTGAGCAGCAGCGGACCAGCAGTGCTCTCCGAGTCCGAGGGCCTCGCGTCGGTCGTCCCTCGGCACTCGGCGGAGGACATCGCGGACGCGCTCGACCGGCCGCGTCCCACGGCGCAGCAGCGTGCGGTCATCGAGTCGCCGCTCGCGCCGGCGCTCGTGGTCGCCGGCGCGGGCAGCGGCAAGACGGAGACCATGGCCTCCCGCGTGGTGTGGCTCCTCGCGAACGGGTTCGTCCGCCCGGACGAGGTCCTCGGCCTGACGTTCACCCGCAAGGCCGCGGGTGAGCTCGCGGTGCGGATCAACGACCGGATCGCCGCGCTCGAGGCCGTCGGGCTCCTCGAACCAGCCGACGCGTTCGAGGCGCCGACGGTGTCCACGTACAACGCGTTCGCGAACGCGGTCTTCCGCGAGAACGCCCTGCTCGTCGGCCGGGACGGCGAGTCCCAGGTGCTCACCGAGCCGTCCGCGTGGCAGCTCGCCCGCCGCGTCGTCGTCGCCGCGCGCGACGACCGTCTCGCCGGGCTGGACAAGGGCGTGGACCGGGTGACGGAGGCGCTCGTCGCGTTGAACGGCGCGATGAGCGAGCACCTCGTCGACCCGGAGCGTCTCCGACGATTCGCCCGCGACTTCGAGGACCTGCTCGAACTGCCGGGCAACCGCGGGAAGCCGTACGCCGCGGTCGGGAAGGCCGTCGGCTCGGTGGCCGGGCTCGGACCGCTCGTCGACCTCGTCGAGGAGTTCCGGCACCAGAAGATCGAGCGGGGCTTCGTCGAGTTCTCCGACCAGGTCGCCCTCGCCCTCACGGCAGCGGAGGCGGCGCCCCGGGTGGCCGCGGACCTGCGAGCGCGGTACCGCGTGGTGCTGCTCGATGAGTACCAGGACACGTCGGTCGTGCAGACACGGTTCCTCGCCCGGCTGTTCCGGGGTCACCCCGTCATGGCGGTGGGAGACCCGCACCAGTCGATCTACGGCTTCCGCGGTGCGAGTGCGGCGAACCTCGCCCGCTTCCCGCACGACTTCGCGGGCACGGGTGAGGAGGCGAGTGCCGGGGCGGGCACGGGTAACGATGGGGCGGGGCTTTTCGCGCTCTCGACGAGCTGGCGCAACCCCGTCTCCGTCCTCGCCGGAGCGAACGCGATCGTCGCCCCCCTCACCCAGGCATCGGCGGTGCACGTCGAGCAGCTCCGTGCACGGCCGGGAGCGGCGGACGGGACGGTCGACGCGGCGTACCCCGAGACCCTGCCGGAGGAGGCCGCGGCGGTCGCGGAGTGGTTCGACGGCTACCGATCGGCGCACCCGTCGGCTTCCATGGCGCTCCTGCTGCGAGCACGCAAGGACCTCGCCGCGTTCACCGCCGCGCTCGCCCACCGCGGCGTCCCGTACCACGTGCTCGGAACCGGCGGTCTCCTGCAGCGGCCGGAGATCGTGGACCTCGTCGCCGCGCTCCGGGTCCTCCACGACCCTGCAGCGGGCAACGACCTCATCCGGCTCCTCGCCGGCGCTCGGTGGCGGGTCGGGCCCGCCGACATCGTCGCGCTCCAACGGGTGTCGCGGTGGCTGTTCGACCGGGACCACACGCACGCGCGGCTCGACGATGAGGTCTCGGACGCGTTCCGCGCCTCCGTCGCCGCGGGGGAGCACGGCTCGCTCGTCGACGCCCTCGACTTCGTGACGGCGGCGCCGGACGACCATGGTGCGCTCGCCGCCATCAGTCCGGAGGGTCGGACCCGGATGCGTGGGCTCGGTGCCTCCCTGGCCGCTCTGCGGACGCGTGCCGGCGGAGACCTCGTCGACTTCGTCACGCTCGTCGTGCAGGACATGCGCCTCGACATCGAGGTTGCCGCGCATGAGCAGGGGACCGGCGCGTACCTCGACGCGTTCCTCGACGAGCTCGCCGGGTTCGTCGCGACCGATGACCGAGCCGACCTCGGATCGTTCCTCGGCTGGGTCGACGCCGCCGGTCGACGGGACGACATGGGCCCACGATCGGAGGAGCCGGAAGCCGGCACCGTGCAGATCCTCACCATTCACGGGTCGAAGGGACTCGAGTGGGACGCCGTCGCCGTGCCGCGCATGGTCGAGGGAGGGTCGCCGTCGCGTCCGCAGGAGGGGTCGACCGGCTGGCTCGGTTTCGGTCGTCTCCCGTACGAGTTCCGCGGGGACGCCGGTGAGCTGCCGAGCCTCGCGTGGCGCGGCATGGACACGCAGAAGGAGGTCGTCACCGCGATCGAGTCCTTCAAGGACGATGTCGGTCGGAGCAACCTCGACGAGGAACGCCGACTGGCGTACGTCGCGCTCACCCGGGCCCGGCATGCCCTGCTCGTCAGCGGCTCGTACTGGGGTTCCGGCACCAGGCCGACCGAGCCGAGCCGGTACCTGGCGGACCTCGTCGCCGCCGGGGTGGTCGACGGGGCAGCGATCCCGGCGGGCACGGAGTACGAGGAGAACCCGCTCAACGACTCCGGCGCCACCATGCCGTGGCCGCATGCGCCGTTCACGGAGCGGGGGCCGCGTGTGGTCGCCGCGGCGGAACGCGTCCGCACCGCGGACCCCCGGGCTGCGGGTCGGTACGCCGACGACATCGACCTGCTCCTCGCCGAGCGGGATGCGACACGGAACCGGCGGCACAGGGTCGACATCCCGCACCGCATCCCAGCATCCGGGTTCAAGGACTATCTGACGGAGCCGGACGCGGTCGCGGATCGACTTCGACGCCCGATGCCGGAACGGCCGTACCGGGCGACCCGGCTCGGCACGCTGTTCCACGCGTGGGTGGAGCAGCGCTCGCAGCGGGGTGGTGCGCTGGAGGCGCTCGACGCGTGGGACGGCGAACGCGACGCCGATCCGGACGAGTCAACCATCGCGGCTGCAACCGACGACGACGCACGTCGGCTCGTCGAGCTCGAGACGATCTTCGCCCGCTCACGCTGGGCGGACCGCACCCCGATCGAGGTCGAGCGGGAGATCCACATCCCGTTCCTCGGGCACAGCGTCGTCTGCAAGCTCGACGCCGTGTACGAGATCGACGGACGCATCGAGGTCGTCGACTGGAAGACCGGCACAGCGCCGACGAGCGGGGACGACCTGGAGCGGCGCCAGCTGCAGCTCGCCCTGTACCGGGTCGCCTACGCCGAGTTCACCGGACGGAGCCTGGCGGACATCGACGCGGTGTTCTACTTCGTGGCCGACGACCTGGAGGTCCGCCCGACGCGTCTGCTCGACCGCGCGGGTCTCGAGACGGCCTGGCGGGCTGCCGTCGGCGCCTGACGCCGGCTTGCGGGCCGGCCTGGTGCCGGCACGCGGGCATTGACGCCCGGACACGGGTGGGTCCGGGGCGAGCATGGGACCGGGTCGACGCGGGCGGTTCCGGGGCGCACACGGGATCCGGACACGCGCGCGCGCCTCCACGTGGATCAGCCGTGCCGACGCTCGGTGGAGCTGAGAAACTGCTCAACCTCGCCGATCTCCATCGTCTCGGGAGAGACACCCTGCAGCGGCGCCGCCGACGGCGAGTGCACCTGGTCGACGAGTCGGTGCATCATCGCGACGGCGTCGTCGACGACCTCCGTGCTCTTGACCTGCACGCCGTGCAGGAGCCACTGCGCGGTCTCGAGCTCGTGGTACAGCCGGGCACGCTGGGTGAGCTGCCGATCGCGCGCGCCGCCGTTCGCGGTGTACGCGGCGAGGACCGTGTCGAACACCGCCGTGTCGTGGCCGCCGAGCACCCAGGCGAGGTCCTTCGCCGGGTCGCCGAGCCGGAGCTCGCCCCACCCGAGGAGTCCGCACACCGTGTCGCCGTCCGCCAGGAAGCTCTCCGGACCGAGGCCGCCGTGGACGACGGTGGGGGCGAACTGCCAGAGCTGCTGGTCTCGGGCCGCACCCTCCCAGCGTTCCTGGAGGGCCGCCGGGACGAGCGCGGTCGCCACTGCCCGGTCCATCAGGGACACCGCGGAACGGAGGATCTCGAACGGCGTCAACGACGGGAGACCGGCATCTGACACGAAGCTCGTCGGCAGGGAGTGCACGGCGGCGACGGCTCGGCCGATCGACGCCGCGAGCTCCGGGTGCGACGGCAGCGACCGGACGTCGAGGCGCTCGCCGGGCACGTACGTGGTGACGATCGCCCGGGTCGAGCCGATCGGTGCCTGCCCGCGGTACTCGGGCACTATGAACGGGAGGCGCGCGCGGATTCCCGTGCTGAGGGCTCGGATCGCGACGAGGTCGGCGGACTGCCGGGCCTCGGCGCGCTGGTTCCGAGGGCGCCGGATGGTCAGGTGCATGTCGTCGTCGGTCCGGAGAACCGCCGACTCGTAGTCGCCCGACGCGGCGGACCCGAGCGTTCGGGTCCCCGTGACGACGAGGTCGGGCACGGCCGTGGTGGCCAACGCCGCTAGAGTGAAGTGGGATCCCGCCATGGACCTCAGAGTAGGTCGGGCTCCACATCAGTCGGTGCTCGCCACGCTGTACCAGCAGCAGGCGGTGCCTGGAAAGCGCGCAGCCGCCTCCAAGACGGCACGCCGATCGTTCCCGAATCCTCCCGTCAGGAGTCCGCGTGTCGCAGGAGTTCGTCGCCCGGTTGCCCCTCGCCCGCAATGAGCTCGACCGCGATGGTGATTTCCGCGACACCCCTGACATCGAGCGTGTCCTCCGGGACGACCCCGAGACGCGGTTCCTGCCGCTCCGCCGGGCCGCGATGCTCCGTGACCCGGACGGCACGCTGCGGTTCGTGGCGGCGTCCGCGGTGCCAGCAGACGCGACACTGCTGTACCTCGGCCGCGCGATCAGCGACGCGCCGGACGCCCCCCGAGGGACCCGGTTCGTCGCCGCGTTCGTCGACGACGCGACGGCCAGCACCATCGAACCCGACGAGGACGCGTGGGAGAGTCTGCGCATGTTCGGCACGGAGCTCTCCGCACGGGACTCCGGTCTCGCCATCGAGGCCGTCGCGATGGCGAACTGGCACGCGGTGCACGGTTTCTCGCCCCGGACCGGCCTGCCCGCCGGCATCGAGAAGGGTGGGTGGGTCCGCCGGGACCCGGAGGGCCACGAGCTGTTCCCCCGCACCGACCCGGCGATCATCGTGGGTGTGACCGACCGCGACGACCGCATCCTGCTCGGCTCGAACGCCGCCTGGGACGCCGGACGGTACTCGCTCCTCGCCGGCTTCGTGGAGCCGGGGGAGTCGCTCGAGGACGCGGTCCGCCGTGAGGTCCACGAGGAGTCCGGCGTCCGCGTCGAGGACCCGGAGTACCTCGGTTCGCAGCCGTGGCCGTTCCCCGCGTCCCTCATGGTCGGCTTCCGGGCGCGAGCGCTCGACGGCGACCCCTCGACGATCCGCCCCGACGGCGTCGAGATCATGGACGTGCGCTGGTTCTCGCGGGAGGAGATCGCCGCGGAAGCGGGGCGGACCCTGTTCCTGCCCGGCCGGTCGTCGATCGCCCGGGCGATCATCGAGGAGTGGTACGGCGACACCCTCGACGTGCCGTGACCGACGCGAGCCTCCCTGTTGCGTTGCGCCCCGAGGACATCCTCGCCGCGCTCGACGCCGAACAGCGCAGCGCCGCGACGACGCTGCTCGGGCCGGTCGCCGTCCTCGCCGGAGCCGGGACCGGCAAGACCCGAGCGATCACGCACCGGATCGCGTACGGCGTGGCCACGGGGACGTATGCGCCGAATCACGTTCTCGCGCTCACCTTCACCACCCGGGCTGCCGGCGAGCTCCGGGCGCGGCTCCGTGCGCTCGGTGCGGGGCAGATCCAGGCGCGGACCTTCCATGCTGCGGCGATGTCGCAACTCAGCTACTTCTGGCCGGACACCGTGGGCGGCGCCCCGCCGCGGATCGTCGAGTCGAAGGGGCGGCTGATCGCCCACGCCGCGGACACCGTGCACATGCCGGTCGACACCGCCGTGCTCCGGGATCTCGCCGGCGAGGTCGAGTGGCGCAAGGTGCAGCGGCTCACGTTCGAGGAGTACGAGGCGGCGGCGGCGCAGCGACCCATGCCGCAGGGCGTGAATCCGCGTCGTGTCGTCGACCTGATGAAGGCGTACGAGCGCCTCAAGGACGATCGACGGCAGCTCGATTTCGAGGACGTGCTGCTCGCGAACCTCGGCATGATCGAGGCCGAGCCGCGCGTGGCGTCCTTCGTGCATCAGCAGTACCGGTTCTTCGTGGTGGACGAGTACCAGGACGTCTCGCCGATCCAGCACGATCTGCTCCGGGCGTGGCTCGGCGATCGCGACGACCTGTGCGTGGTCGGGGACGCCAGCCAGACGATCTACTCGTTCGCGGGCGCGTCGAGCGCGTACCTGCTCGGCTTCGGGTCGGAGTTCCCGCGGGCGTCCGTCGTCCGGCTCGAGCGCAACTACCGATCGACGGAGCAGGTGGTCCTCGCGGCGAACGCGCTCATGCGCGGACGGCCGGGTGCGCTCGATCTCGCCGCGCAGTCGCGGGAATCGGGCCCGCCACCGGAGATACTGACATGCGCGCACGACGGCGAGGAGGCGTCGGCGGTCGCGCGGCGCATCGCGGACGTCGTCGCCAAGGGCGGGGCGTATGCGGACTGTGCGGTGCTGTTCCGGGTCGGAGCCCAGTCCGCGCCGCTCGAGGCCGCGCTCGACCGGATGGGCATCCCGTACCGGGTTCAGGGCGGCACCCGGTTCTTCGACCGTCCGGAGGTCCGGCAGGCCGTCCTCCTGCTGCGGGGAGCCGCCCGGAGCATCACGGGCGAGCCGGTCGTGAAGACCGTGTCGGACATCCTGCGGTCGCTCGGCTGGGCGGCGCAGTCGCCGGAGGGCGCTGGTGCTGTCCGGGACCGGTGGGACGCCCTCCAGGCCATCATGCGCCTCGCCGAGGACGCCCAGCCCGGCACGTCGCTCGCGCGCTTCGCCGCGGACCTCGTCGATCGGGAGGTGACGCACCACGAGCCGGCGATGGACGCGGTGACCCTCGCGACACTGCACTCGTCGAAGGGCCTCGAGTGGCCGCATGTCATCATCGTCGGTGCAAGCGAGGGGTTGCTGCCCATCTCGCACGCCACGACGGAGGGCGAGGTCGAGGAGGAACGCCGGCTCTTCTACGTGGGGTTGACCCGCGCCCGGCGCTCGGTCACCGTCACCTGGTCGCATCGCGGCTCGACACGAGCGGGCGAACGGCGTGCGAGCCGTTTCCTGGGAGCGCTCGGCACGCGCACCGCGGGTGGGGTCGGATCGTCCTCGACCTGAGCGCCAGGTCGTCTCGGTTCAGGAGGAACTGCTCGCCGGTCGGCGGCACCGCACCTGTCCGCGGCAGGCGATCGAGCAGGAGCCGGCAGGCGGTGACCGCGACGGCTGCCGCCAGCAGGGAGGACGGCACCGAGGCCGGGCGCCCCCAGACCTGACTTGCGATCGTCGGCCACCCGGGGTCCTCGTCGGTCCTGGCGAGTTCGAGGCAGTGCAGGCACGGGCCGGCGGCCGGCTCCAGGAGCGGCCCGATGCGGACGCGTCCGTCTCCGACGACGACCGGCAGGTGCGGGACGTCGCGGCGGATCCACGCCGACCGGAGTGCGGGGTCCACCACGTGGTCGGCGACGACGACGGCGAGCTGGGGGGGCGGGTCGGGAAGCGGAACCGGGCCGCCGAGCGGCGCCGTCGTCCGGACCACGGTCACCCCCTCGCGCAGCAGCAGGTCCGCGAGGAGGACCGCGACCGACCCGCGACCGTGCACCTCCACCCGGCTGAGCGGCTCGGGCAGCACGTCGATGAGGGCCGGGGCGACCGCGCCCAGCACGGCGGCGGCCTCCGCCGGCGGAGACCCGGCCTGCTCCGCGATCGCGGGCAGTGCCTCGCGGCTCGTCTCCCGACGGAGCGCCGACAGGAACCGTTCGTCCGCTGCGGTGGGCACCGCGATCACCGCGCGCGGCGGGTCGACGCCGACCTGCACGGTGTGCGGGTCGCGCCAGACGAACTCGAGCGACGGATCGATGCGGATGCCCATACCCCGAGCATGGACGGTCCGGGCTCAGCGGATCACGGTCCTCCCGGAACTGTGGAGAACCGACGACCGTCGCTCCGACAGGAGGAGCAACGCCTCCGGGAGGACCGCGCTGTTCGGATCGGCGCTCAGTGGCGGTCCGGCCCCGGTCCCTCGGTGTCGGGATCGTCGGAGGCGGACCCGTCGGTGCCCTCGTGCGGCCGGTCGCCGCTGGTGTCGTTGAGGAGGTCCTCGATGGCGCGGTCGATGTCGTCCGAATCTGGCTGCGGGTCTCGCAGCCGAGCGACGAGCGCGGCGGGGTCGTCGATGTCCTCCGACGTCGGGACGAGGTCCGGGTGCGACCACAGGGCATCGCGCTGGTCGGCGCCCAGCTCGTCCTGGACGCGCTGCCACATGGTCGCGGCCTCGCGGAGGCGACGCGGGCGCAGCTCCAGTCCGACGAGCGTCGCGAAAGCCGACTCGGCCGGACCGCCGGCGGCACGGCGTCGGCGCACCATCTCGGCGATGGACGCTGACTTCGGGAGGCGCTCGGTGGCGGCGGCCGTGACGACGTCGACCCATCCCTCGACGAGCGCAAGCATCGTCTCGAGGCGGGCGAGCGCCTGGTCCTGCTCGGGGGTGCGCGGTGGGATGAGGGCGCCGCTGGCGAGGGCCTGCTGCAGCTCCTCGGCATTCGACGGGTCGAAGCTCGACGCCAGCTCCTCGATGGCTGCAGTGTCCACGTGGACCCCGCGTGCGAACTCCGTGATCGAGGAGATGAGGTGAAGTCGGAGCCAGCGCGCGGACCGGAACAGCCGCGCGTGCGCGAGCTCCCGAACCGCCAGGTAGATGCGCACCTCGTCCGCCGGGACGTCCAGTCCTTCGGCGAACGCCGCGACGTTCTGCGGCACGAGCGCCGCCTGCTGCTCGTCGAGGAGCGGGATGCCGACGTCCCCGCCCGAGACGACCTCCGTCGAGAGCTGGCCGACGACCTGGCCGAGCTGCACGGCGAAGAGCGCACCACCCACGCTGCGCATGATCCGGCTCGCGCCGCTGAGCATGCTCTTGAGCTCCTCGGGCGCCTGCTGGTCGATGACCTCGGTCAGCGCGTCCGCGATGCTCGTCGCGACCGGCTCGGCGACCTGGCTCCAGACCGGCATGGTCGCGGTGGCCCACTGCTCACGGGTCAGCACTCGCGGCGACTCGGTGAGCTCGGCGACCGTCGTCACGTCGTCGAGCCAGAGCGCGGCGACCTGGAACGCCTGCATGAGCGCGTTGGAGGCAGCCGGGTCGAGTCCCTGCCCACCCTCCCGTGCGATAGACGCCGCGCGCTCCCCGGCGGCGGAGAAGTCGATGCCGTCGCCGCCGCTGTGCTGGACCGCGTCCTGCAGCTGCGACATCAGCCGGGCGACGAACGCGGGATCGCTCGGCAGCCCCGCGGCGCCTGCGAGCTGCGAGGGGTCGATGTCGGATCCGCCCGAGAGGAACTTGCGCAGCATGTCGCGGAACTCGTCTTCCGGTTCCCGCTGCGAATCATCAGCCATGCGCACTACGCTAACGGCTGCCCCATGGCCGGACCTGGGACCGCGCCCGCGGACCCCACGATGGCGCTGCGCCGTGGGCGAACAGCGACCGCGGACCCTCCTGGAGGCGGTCGGCGGAACCGCACCGGCGCGATCGACGCGCGCACCCCCTCCAGGTCGGAAGGACCACGTTGCCCCTCTTCGCGCCGGCCCGCACCACCCCCCGTTCCCGGCCCCGGACCGTCGGGTGGGCGCTCCTGGCCGCCGCCGTCGTCCTGGCCCTGCTGGCGAGCGTCCTGCCGAGCCCGTACGTCATCGAGCTGCCCGGACCGGCGTTCAACACCATCGGCACCCAACGGCAGGGAACCGGCGATGACGCCAGGGCCGTCAAGCTCATCCAGGTCTCCGGGCAGAAGACGTACCCGACCACGGGGGCGCTCGACATGCTCACCGTGAGCGTCGACGGGACCGCGGACCAGCGCCCGTCATGGGTCGCCGTGGTCCGTGCGCTGTTCACGAAATCGGAGGCCGTCGTGCCCGCGTCCGCCATCTACCCGCCGGGGGAGACGACCGAGCAGGTGAACCAGCAGGACGCGGCCGACATGCAGAACTCGCAGAAGTCGGCGGTGGCCGCGGCCCTCATCCAGCAGGGGTACGAGATCCCCTCGACGGTGAAGGTCGGGTACGTCGAGGACGGGTCGCCCGCGGACGGCGCGCTCCGGAAGGGCGACGTCATCCGCTCGGTGAACGGCACCTCCCTCACGACGAACAGCGACGCGACGACGCTCCGCGACCTCATCACGGCCAACGGGTCCGACACGGCGGCGGAGATCGTCGTCCGCAGGGACGGTGCGGACACGACCGTGTCGGTGACCCCGGAGGACCGACAGGGCACGGCACTGATCGGCGTCGGCGTGGTCGAGTCGTACCGCTTCCCCTTCAAGGTGACGATCTCGCTGCAGAATGTCGGCGGTCCCAGCGCGGGCATGATGTTCGCGCTCGGGATCATCGACCGGATCACCCCCGGCCACCTCAATGGCGGCAAGCACGTCGCCGGCACGGGCACGATCACCGCCGACGGCGACGTCGGCGCGATCGGCGGCATCCGACAGAAGCTCTACGGCGCCAAGGAGGCGGGGGCGACGATCTTCCTCGCGCCGAAGTCGAACTGCGACGAGGTCGTCGGCCACGTGCCGGACGGGCTCGATGTGTACGCCGTCTCGACGCTGCACCAGGCCGTCAAGGACCTCGACGTGATCAGCGACGGTGGCGACACGTCCCGGCTGGCGCGCTGCGGCTCCTGACGCGCCACGTGCGCGTGCCCGGGCGGGCGGGCGGGCGGGCGTGCGTGCGTGCGTGCGTCCTCCGAGGTGTCGGAAATCGTCGGGTTGGACCGCCGCATCCGACGATCTCCGACACCTCGCGGCGGGGGCGCGGGCGGGGGCGGGGGTGCGCTCGCCGGGGCTGTCAGGAGCACCCCGTAGGATCGATGCGCTGATGGCCGCCACCGACCAGGCCGTCGGTCCAACACGTCTGGAGCATCACAAGTGACGAACATCTCGTCAGCAGCGGGACGGCGCTCGCCGCGGGTCCCCATCGTGGTCACGATCATCGTGCTCGCCGCACTGGTGATCGCCTTCTTCATCTTCGCGAGCCTCTATACCGATTACCTCTGGTTCGCACAGCTCGGATTCGAACGTGTGCTGACGACCCGCTGGTTGGCCGGAGCGGGGATGTTCATCGCCGGGTTCCTCGGCATGGCCGTGCCGGTGTACGTGAGCATCGCGGTCGCGTTCCGGCTTCGTCCCGTGTACGCCAAGCTCAGCTCGCAGCTCGACCGGTACCAGCAGGTGATCGAGCCGCTCCGCCGCGTCGTCATGATCGGGATCCCGATCGTGCTCGGCGTCTTCGCGGGCCTTGCCGCGGCGCCGCGCTGGAACACGGTGCTCGAATACTTCAACCGAACGCCGTTCGGCAAGGTCGACCCCCAGTTCCACCTCGACATCGGCTTCTACGTCTTCGAGCTGCCGTTCTGGCGCTCGTTGGTGGCCTTCTCGTCGGCGGCGGTGCTCATCGCCGGCCTCGCGGCGCTTGCCACGACGTATCTGTACGGCGCGCTGCGCTTCGGCAGCCGGGAGGTCCGGATCTCGCGTGCCGCGCGCGTCCAGCTCGCCGTCACCGCGGCCGTCTACATCGGCCTCCAGGCCGTGAGCCTGTGGCTCGACCAGTACGCCACGCTCACCCGGGACAACTCCCTCATCACCGGTGCGCAGTACACCGACGTGAACGCGACGATCCCCGGTCGGCAGATCCTCGCGGGCATCGCCGGGGTCGTCATGATCCTCTTCATCGTCACCGCGATCATCGGCCGTTGGCGGATCTCCGTCGTCGGGACGGCACTGCTCCTCGTGTCCGCGATCGTCGTCGGCGGGATCTACCCGTGGGTCGTCCAGCGTTTCCAGGTGGCCCCGAGCGAGCGGAGCTACGAGTCGAGCTCCATCCAGCGGAACATCAACGCCACGCGCGCCGCATATGGGGTCTCCGGTGTCACCGAGCGCACGTACGACGCGACGAAGGACACCGCGACCGGTGCGCTCGCCCAGGATGCGCAGACGACCGCGAACATCCGCATCATCGATCCCTCGATCGTCAGCGAGGCGTTCAGCCAGCTGCAGCAGTACCGGCAGTACTACCAGTTCCCCGAGACGCTCGACGTCGACCGCTACGACATCGACGGCCAGTCCGAGGACACCGTCATCGCCGTCCGTGACCTCGACCTCGACGGCCTCGGCCAGGGCGCGACGCAGTACAACCGCACGTTCGTCTACACGCACGGCTACGGGGTCGTCGCCGCGTACGGCAACCAGCGGGCGAGCGACGGCAAGCCGGTGTTCCTCGAATCGGGCATCCCGACGAGCGGCGCCCTCGGCGATTACCAGCCCCGCGTCTACTTCGGCGAGAGCTCGCCGGCGTACTCGATCGTCGGCGCTCCTGCGGGCACCAAGAAGGTCGAGCTCGACTACCCGTCCGGCGCGGACGACAGCAACGCCGGCAACGCGACGACGACCTACGCGGCCGACGGCGGGCCGTCGATCGGCAACGTCTTCAACCGTCTCGTCTACGCGGCGAAGTTCCAGTCGGAGCAGATCCTGCTGTCGAACGCGGTGAACGCCGACTCGCAGATCCTCTACGACCGCGACCCGGTGCAGCGGGTCAACAAGGTCGCGCCGTACCTGACGACCGACTCCGACGCGTACCCGGCGATCGTGAACCATCGCCTGGTATGGATCGTCGACGGGTACACCACGTCGAACGCCTACCCGTACTCGCAGAGCGCGAGCCTCTCGGACAGCATCAGCGGGGCCACCGCGAACGGCTTCACGACGGACCAGGTCAACTACATCCGGAACTCGGTCAAGGCGACGGTCGATGCGTACACGGGCAAGGTGACGCTGTACTCGTGGGACGCGAAGGACCCGATCCTCCAGACCTGGCAGAAGATCCTGCCCTCCACGGTCAAGCCGATGTCCGACATGAGTGCCGAGCTGCTGGACCACGTGCGGTACCCGACGGACCTGTTCAAGGTGCAGCGGACGATCCTGGCGACCTACCACGTCACCACCGCGAACTCGTTCTACTCACGAGACGACGCCTGGGTGACGCCGCAGGACCCGACCTCGAGCGCGTCGACGAGCGCCACGGACACGGTGACGACAAGTCCGTTGGGGGCGACGACCACCACGACGCAGTCGAACCAGCAGGACCCGTACTACCTGACGATGAAGGTCCCCGGGCAGGACACCGCCTACACGCTCTACTCGACGTACATCCCGCAGCAGTCGGGGTCCAACGCGCGGAACGTGCTCACGGGATACCTGTCGGTCGATTCGGACGCGGGCGGTGCCGGCAAGGGGAAGAAATCCAGCAGCTACGGGAAGCTGAGCCTGCTGACAATCCCGAAAACCGACAACATCCCGGGTCCGGGGCAGGTGCAGAACACGTTCAACGCGGATCCGACGGTCTCCACGGAGCTGAACATCCTGCAGCGCGGGGACACCACCATCCGGCGCGGCAACCTGTTGACCCTGCCGGTCGGCGGAGGATTCCTCTACGTGCAGCCGGTATACGTCCAATCCACCTCGAACACGTCGTATCCGGTGCTGCAGAAGGTGCTCGCCGGCTTCGGCGAGAAGATCGCCTTCGAGGACACGCTCGACCAGGCGCTGAACTCGCTGTTCGGCGGCGACTCGGGCGCGTCCGCCGGTGACTCCGGTGCCGCCTCCGGTGACTCGGGTTCGGGGTCGTCGGACGACAGCGGCTCGTCCAGTTCCACCGGTTCCGGCTCGACCGCGGACAACCCCGCGCTGCAGCAGGCGCTCTCCGACGCGAACCAGGCCCTCCAGGATCGTCAGAACGCCTACGCGGACAACGACGTGGTCGCTGCCGCGGAGGCGGACCAGCGGCTCCAGGAGGCGATCCAGGCGGCGATCGCGGCAGAGGGCGGCAGCTCCGACAGCAGCGGCTCGGACGGCTGACCGAGCCCGATTCGCCACCGCCCGAATCCCGTGCTAGAGTAAGTTCTCGTGCCGCGGGGTGGAGCAGTTCGGTAGCTCGCTGGGCTCATAACCCAGAGGTCGTAGGTTCAAATCCTGCCCCCGCAACAAATGAACGGCCCTCTGATCAGGGATGTCCTGATCAGAGGGCCGTTCGCCTGTGCCGGGCGGGGCGGGCCGTGATCTCGTCTCCGCCCGGGCGCCCTCGATCGGTCCATACGCCAGTGTCATGCGCCGGCCGTCATGCGATCGCGGTGCGCGGGCAGGCGCCCGTTACGCTCGTCCCGTGTCCGCCTCCATGACGATCGCCGTCGCCCAGTTCGCTCCGATCGCTGATGTCGCCGCGAATGCCCACATGATCGCGAAGGCAGCCCGAGCGGCCGCTGCGGGAGGCGCGCGCCTTCTCGTCACGCCTGAGTACAGCTCGTTCTTCACGGCGGAGCTCGGACGAGCGTTCGCGGATGCGGCGGAGCCGCTCGACGGACCGTTCGTGTCCGGGCTCATCGCGCTCGCGGAGGAGCTCGACATCGCGATCATCGCCGGCATGAGCGAGTCCGTCCCGGGCCGCGGGTCCGTCCGGGACGGCGAGCCCGTCGCAGGCGGCGAGTCCCGGGGGAAAAGCGGCCGCGGTGTCATGTTCCGGAACACGCTGGTCGCGGTGCTCCCGGACGGCACCCTCGCGCTGACATACCGGAAGGTCCACCTGTACGACGCATTCGGCTCCCGCGAGTCGGACTGGATCGAGGCGGGGGATCCCGCGCAGCTGCCCGTGTTCGTGCTCGACGGCGTCCGCATCGGCCTCGAGACCTGTTACGACCTGCGGTTCCCGGAGGTCACCCGGCGGCTCGCGGCAGCGGAAGCGGACGTGGTGCTCGTACCCGCGGAGTGGGTGCACGGCCCCGGCAAGGAGCATCACTGGCGGACGCTCCTGACCGCCAGGGCCATCGAGAACACGGTGTTCGTCGTCGGGGCGGGGCAGACGCCGCCCGTGGGCATCGGGAGTTCCGTCGTGCTCGACCCCTCCGGGGTCGCGCTCGCGGCGCTCGGCGCGGAGCCGGGCCTGCTGATGGCGACGCTCTCGACGGCGGCGATCGAGCGTGTCCGCGCGGTGAACCCGTCGCTGTCGCTCCGTCGCTATGACATCACCCAACGCTGACCGGAGCCGGCCGATGCGTCAGTGTGCGAGTGCCTGCAGTCCCGCCGTCGCCTCCTCCAGGACCTCGAGTCGCTTGCAGAACGCGAAGCGGACGAGGGACCGGTACCCGTCGGCATGCTCAGGGCGCACGAACGCGCTGACCGGCACACCGACGACGCCGGCGAGCCGCGGCAGGTCGAGGCAGAGCGCCCGGGCATCGTCGTGGCCGAGCCCCGCGGCGTCCGCGACGACGAAGTAGGTCGCGTCGGGCAGGGACACCCCGAAGCCCGCCGCGGTAAGGCCGGCGGCGAGGACGTCACGTCGGTGGCGCAGGCTCTCTGCGGTGGCGGTGAACACCGCGTCGGGCAGGCGGAGTCCCGTGGCGACGGCGGGTTGGAACGGCGCCCCGTTCGTGAACGTCAGGAACTGCTTGACGGTGAGGACCGCGTCGACGAGCTCGGCCGGGCCGGTGACCCATCCGATCTTCCACCCGGTGGTGCTGAAGGTCTTGCCGGCGCTGGAGATGGTGAGCGTGCGGGAGGCGGCTCCCGGCAGCGTCGCGATCGGCACGTGCGCGACATCGAAGGTGAGGTGTTCGTACACCTCGTCGGTCACGATGATCGCGTCGTGCCGTTCCGCGAGCTCGACGATGGTGGCCAGGACCTCCCGGGGGAGGACACGCCCCGTCGGGTTGTGCGGCGAGTTGACGAGGATCACCCGCGTGCGATCGTTGACGGCGGCGCGCAGGGCGCTCTCGTCCGGCAGGAACCCGGGCGCGACGAGCGGCACAGGGACGTGCGTGCCGCCGGCGAGACGGATGAGCGCACCGTAGGCGTCGTAGAACGGCTCGAAGGTCACGACCTCGTCTCCGCTGTCGACCAACGCCAGGAGGCTCGCGGCGAGCGCCTCGGTGGCGCCGGCGGTGACCAGGACCTCCCGGTCCAGGTCGAGGGCGATGCCGTAGAACCGCGCCTGGTGCTCGGCGATCGCGGCTCGGAGGTCGGGGGTGCCGCGGCCGGGCGGGTACTGGTTCGCCCCCGCGCGGACCGCCTCCACCGCCGCCTCGATGACCTCGGCCGGTCCGTCCTCGTCGGGGAAGCCCTGCCCGAGGTTGATCGCCCCCGTGGCGGCGGCGAGGGCGCTCATCTCGGCGAAGACGGTCGGGGCGGGTGCTCCGTCGGGGCCGAGCAGCATCGCTCCCGCAGCGGCGCGGAGCCAGGGACCGGTCGTGCGCATGGGTCTCCCATCGGAATCATCGGATCGGTCCATACGGTAGCTGCGGCTCAAGATCCGACCGTGCTCATGTCACCTGCGAGGGTGTTGGCCGAGCGATCCCGGGCGTGCGCCCACAGGTGCAGCATACGATTGCCGAAGCGTCCTCGCAGGGCAGGCATGAGCAGCGTCCAGCCGGGAGCGAAAGACTGCAGTTGCTTGAAAGGAGCACGCTCAGCCATGACCGACACCTCGCCCTACGGGAACGACGACGATCGCCGCGACGACGTCGAGGCCACCGAGCACACGAGCACCGAGCACGCGCCGCAGCGTTCCGCCGCGGTGCCGGCCGACCGCCCCCGGTACGGCGAGCGGGTGCCCGGCCCCGTCGCTGGCGGCGACGGCGTCGGCGAACACCCGACGGATCAGTACACCGCCCCGTACCCACCGGCGGGCCAGGGGCAGTACCCAGGGCAGGCGCACGGCGGATATGGCCAGGCGCACGGCGATCAGTACGGCCAGTACGGGCAGTCGCAGTACGGCCAGCCGCAGTACAGCCAGACCGACCAGTACGGTCAGACCGACCAGTACGGCCATCCGTTGGGATACGACTCGGCCGGCCAGGCGGCCGGTGCCGCAGCGCCGGGAGCCACCGGCACGGCCACGCGGTCGGACGACCGCCGTCGGCTGGCCCTGCCACTCATCGGGATGCTGGCGATCGGCGCCATCATCGGCGGCGTCTCCGGCGGTGCCATCGCGTCGACCTGGGACGACGGCTCCTCCTCGACCACGAGCAGCGGTTCGAGCTCCTCCGGCAGTGGCAGCCTCACCGTCAACGACTACAACTCGGCGACGGTCGTCACCGCGGTCGCCGCGAAGGCCACCCCCTCGGTGGTGACGATCAACGTCACTGCGGGCACCGAGGCGGGAACCGGGTCCGGCGTCGTGCTCAACCGCGACGGCTACATCGTCACGAACACCCACGTGGTGACCCTCGACGGCGACAGCTCGAAGGGCACGATCCAGGTCACGACCTCCGACGGCAAGATCTTCCCGGGCACCCTTGTCGGCACCGACCCCACGGTCGACCTCGCCGTCGTGAAGATTGACGCGACCGGCCTGACGCCGATCACGTTCGCGAACTCTGAGAAGCTCAACGTGGGTGACACGGCGGTCGCGATCGGCGCCCCGCTCGGCCTGTCGAACACCGTCACTGACGGCATCGTGTCGACTTTGAACCGCAGCATCCAGGTCGCCTCGAGCGCCCCGAGCGACGATTCCGGGGACTCGAACGACGGCAGCGGCAACAATGGCCAGGGCCCGTACGACTTCTGGGGCAACGGCGACAACGGCAGCTCCTCGACGGCGACGCCGATCTCGCTGCCCGTGATCCAGACCGACGCAGCGATCAACCCCGGCAACTCCGGCGGCGCGCTCCTGGACTCAAAGGGCCGCCTGATCGGCCTCAACGTCGCCATCGCCAGCGCATCGGACACCTCCGACTCCAGTACCCAGGCCGGCAGCATCGGTGTCGGGTTTGCGATCCCGTCGAACCTGGCCAAGCGCGTCGCGAGCGAGATCGTCGCGAACGGCAAGGCCACGCACGGGCTGCTCGGTGCGACGGTCGGCGACTCGACGGAGGACACCAGCGCCACCCAGGTCGGCGCCGTCATCAAGTCGGTCACGAGCGGTGGCGCGGCCGCCACCGCGGGCCTGCGCAAGGGGGACATCGTGACGTCGCTCGGCGGCGCGCCGATCACCGACGGCACGGACCTCACCGCACAGGTCCGCTACCTCGCCGGTGGAGCGTCGACGAACATCACCTACGTCCGCGATGGCAAGAGCACCACGGCCGACGTCACGCTCGGCACGTTCGCCGACAACAGCTGATCGGTCGGGAGGCCCGCCCGCGTCCGTCGAGATGCGGGCGGGTCTCCGTCGGCGCGGTCCACGGTCGTGGCACTGCGCTTTGGTAGGCTCGTGCTCGCTCTGCGGGGCGGTACCCGCAGGGTCCGACCCCGTCCGCGAGACCTGCGAGGTACGGATCGAATGCAGCCAGACGGCCAGTCCCTGCCGGGCGTCTCATATGTCATGCCGGTCCTCAACGAGGTCACGGAGGTCCGAGCGGCGGTCGCCAGCCTCCTGGCACAGGACTACGACGGTCCGATCGAGATCGTCCTCGCGCTCGGCCCGTCCATCGACGGCACGAACGAGCTCGTGGCAGAGATGAGCGCCGCTGACGGGCGGATCCAGGCGATCGACAACCCGATCGGGTCGACGCCGGCCGGTCTCAACGTCGCGATCCGCGCCTCCTCGCATCCGATCGTCGTCCGAGTGGACGCGCACTCGCTGCTGCCGCCGGAGTACACCCGAATCGCGGTCCGGGTCCTCCTGGAGTCCGGCGCGGACAACGTCGGGGGCATCATGCGGGCGGAGGGGCGGACCGCGTTCGAGAAGGCCGTGGCGCTCGCGTACGGCAGTCGCGTCGGGCTCGGCGGGACGCCGCACCACGTCGGGGGGCAGGCGGGCCCGGCCGAGACCGCGTACCTCGGAGTGTTCCGCCGCGCGCGGCTGATCGAGGTCGGGCTGTTCGACGAGGGCATCAAACGGGGCCAGGACTGGGAGCTGAACCGGCGTCTGCGGACCACGGGCGGCACGGTCTGGTTCACGCCGGAGCTCGTCGTCACCTACCGTCCGCGCCCCAGCCTCAAGCGCCTCGTCCGGCAGTTCGTCGCGACCGGCCTCTGGCGGGGCGAGCTCGCCCGGCGGTTCCCGACCGGCAACGGCATCCGCTACTTCGTGCCGCCTGCGATGGTCCTCACGGTGACCGCGGGACTGGCCTCCGGCGTCGTCGGCGTCATCGGTGCGATCACCGGCTCCGGGGCGGCCTGGGCGCTCGTCGGTCTCGCGGTCCCGGCGGTCTACGTCGGGTTCGTCCTGGTGGGTGCGCTCGTCGTGGCCCGGGGGAGCGATCTCGCGACCCGCGCGTGGCTCATCGTCGTGCTGCCGTGCATCCACATCGGGTGGGGCGTGGGCTTCGTGCTCGGGTTCCTCGCCCGGACCTCCGAACTGACCACACACACGGGACGGTGAGGCGATGTCCGACTTTGTTCCCGGGGAATCCGGCGCCGACGACGAATCACTCCCGCGGGACGACGTGTTCGCCGAGCGCGGCGCACAAGCGTACGCGCGCCCGTCCTCCATCGCCGAATTGCGTCGCGTGGCTCAGCCGGACGAGGTCCGGTCGCGGGCGAACGCCGAGCACTGGACCGCGTCGCTCTACCTGCGGGACGTCTCGCCGTACCTGACGTGGTTCCTGCTGCGCACCCGCATCAGTGCGAACCAGGTGACGGGGATCATGATCCTGGTCGGGTGGAGCACCGCCGCCGCACTGCTCATCCCAGGGATGCCAGGGGCGGTGCTCGCGCTCATCCTCGGCCAGCTCCAGATGCTCGTCGACTGCTCGGACGGCGAGGTCGCTCGTTGGCGCGGCACCCGGTCGCCCGCCGGCGTGTTCCTCGACAAGGTCGGTCACTACACGACCGAGGCGCTCATCCCCATCGCCCTCGGCGTCCGGGCGGCGACCTGGCCGGTTCGAGGGGACGACTTCGCGTGGACGACGATCGGCGTCGGGCTGGCGCTCATCATCGTGCTCAACAAGGCGCTCAACGACATGGTGCACGTCGCACGGGCGAATGCCGGGCTGGCGAAGCTCGTCGACAAGCGGGACGCGACGACCGCGCCGAGCGGGAGCCGACTGGCGAGGTTGCGCCGCCTCGCCCGGTTCCTTCCGTTCCATCGGCTGTACCACTCGGTCGAGCTGACGATGCTCGCGTTCGCGATGGCGCTCGTCGGACTCGTCATCGGGCACCCGCTCTCTGACCGGATCCTGGTCGGCGCGCTGCTGCCGTTGTCCGTCCTGGCCCTCGTCGGGCATTTCGTGGCGATCATGGCGTCGAAGCGCGTGCGCGCATGACGGGGCGGGCGGCAGCGGAGGAGCCCACACGCGGCACGACGGCGCCCGGCACTCTCCGGCGACGCGCGGTCCGACACCTCGACCGTCCTCGGGTCGGTGTGGTGAGCCTGACCCAGGGCACCCGGAGCGCGGACCTGCGCCGCGGTCTGGAGAGCGTGCTTCGGCAACAGGGGGTCGATCTCGACGTCGTCTGCGTCGGCAACGGGTGGGAGCCCGCCGGCCTGCCGGACGCGGTCCGCCCCATCGCCCTGCCGGAGAACGTGGGGATCCCCGCCGGACGGAACGTCGGCGCTGCCGCCGTCACGGGCGACTACGTGTTCTTCCTCGATGACGACGCGTCGATCCCGTCGCCGACGTTCCTCGCCGACGCGATCGCGCTGTTCGAGCACGATCCCAGCCTCGGGCTCGTCCAGCCCCGGGTGGTCGACCCGACCGGTGCCGCGAACCCCCGGCGCTGGGTGCCCCGCATCCGCAAGGGCGACCCGGCCGACTCCGGACCGGTGTTCAGCGTCTGGGAGGGCGCGACGATCCTGCCGATGGACGTGTTCACGGCGACCGGCGGCTGGGGCGATGCATACTTCTACGCGCACGAGGGCATCGAGCTCGCATGGCGTGTCTGGGGTGCGGGTCGGCGCGCCTGGTACGCGGGGGACCTCGTCGCCAACCACCCCGCGATCGACCCGGCGCGGCACCAGGAGTACTACCGCCTCAACGCGCGCAACCGGGTCTGGCTGGCGCGGCGGAACCTCCCACTGCCGATGCAGTGGGTGTACGTCGCCGCATGGGCGGCCGTGCAGGTGGTCCGCTGGCGACGTCATCCGCGTCGGCTTGCCGTGTGGTTCCGAGGTGTCCGCGAGGGCTGGACATCGGACTGCGGCCCGCGCCGGCCACTTGGGCTCATCACGATCGCGCGGATGACCGCCGCCGGACGCCCGCCGATCATCTGATCCCCTGCCCGGGGTCTCACCAGTACGGGCCGTGCGAGCAGCACGGCGAGCAGAAGGGGAACGACGATGCCGATACTCAGCGACCTCACGACCGCGCAACGTCTCGTCATGCGACTGCTTCGAGCGCGCCGCAGCCGCCGGCTCCTCGATGCCCGGATGCCCGCAATCGACGTCCCGGACCCCCGGTCGGTCGAGATCGCCGTGTACTTCGCGGACGGCCCGGTGAACATGTACCAGATCCGGCAGTGGTACGCGCCGTTGGCCGAGCTCGCCAGAATGCATCCGGTCGCGATCCTCTCCCGGTCGCCCGGGACGATGCTGACGCTCCTCGACGAGTCCCCGGTGCCGGTCGTGTACGCGCGGCAGGTGGTGGACCTCGAACGGTTCGTCGAGGAGCAGCAGCCCCGCATCGTGCTGTACGTCAACCAGAACGCCCGCAACTTCCAGATGATGCGGTATGGGCGCATGTGGCACGTCTTCGTCAACCACGGCGAGAGCGACAAGATGTACATGACGACGAACCAGTTCAAGGCGTACGACTATGCCCTCATCGCGGGGGACGCCGCCCGGGAGCGGCTCGGCCAGGCACTCTGGGACTACGACCTCGACCGGCGGGCCATCGCCATCGGCCGGCCGCAGGCGGATTACTTTGCGGGGGAGGTGCCGTATCCCCGCGACGGCCGGACCGTGGTGCTCTACGCGCCGACATGGGAGGGAGACCGCCCCGCTGCGGCATACGGCTCGATCGCATCCCACGGGGTGACGCTCGCGGAGCGGATCCTCGGCGCACCCGGCCATCGGCTCGTGTATCGGCCGCATCCGCGCAGTGGCGTTCGCGACGCCGAGTACCGCGCGGCGCACGAGCGGATCGTGGCAGCGATCGCCGCGGCCAACGCCGTGGATCCGGACGCCCACCACGTGTACGACGACGGCGGTGTGCTCGGGTGGCAGCTCGCCGATGCCGATGTCGCCATCACTGACATCAGCGCGATGATCTACGACCGGCTGGCGGTCGGGAAGCCGTTGCTCGTGACGCGCCCGGTGGCGCCGGAAGCGGACGTCGACGAGCGCGGCTACCTGGGGGCGGCGGAGTGGCTGGGCGCCGCGGACGCCGGCGACATCGTGGCGCGAGTGCGGGCCGCACGCTCCGACGAGGCCCGTCTGGTCGAGCTTCACCACTGGGTGAAGCGCTACTTCGGCGACACGACGCCGGGCGCGGCCACCGCGCGGTTCCATGCCGCGATCGAGCAGCTGCTGGCCCGGTGGGACGAGGTCTCGGTGGCGCACGCCGACATCGACGTGGACGGTCAGCCGCGCTGACGCCCCGCCCCGGCCGCAGTCACGGCGCCAGCCCCGGCCCGACCAGGGACATCCGCCACAGGTACTCCTTGCGGTCCGGACGTCGCCAGCGAACGACGATGATGCCGGTGTCATCGGGTTCGGCGCCGAAGACGGCGATTCCGAGGGAGCGGCCTGGCTCGAGCCGGTGCACGCGGAGCGGCGGACAGTACCCGCTGCCGAGGTGCGTGAGGGTGAGCCCGTCGACGGGCTCCGACCCGGCGTTCACCAGCTCATAGCGGCGCGGAGCGTGGGTGCGGTCGATGACGAACGGTACGGCGTAGGCGGTTTCACTGTGGTGCATGACCGTCACAGTAGGAGGAGCCACCGACGGGTCGGCCTGTCGGACGCGGGCGACGAGACGAGCTGTGGAGGCGCCTCCGGGCGGCGCGGCTGTGGCTGTGCAGGAGGACCTCACCAGCGAGCAGGTCGACCGGAATCGGTGGCGTAGTAGCCGTAGGCTCCGCCGTAGCGATGCGCATCTGGTCCCCGTACCGGGAGGCGGGTTGCGATCGTTCCAAGGACGTCCGCATCGACCGCCGCCAGCGACTGCATGCTGGCTTCGATCTCAGTCTTCCGGGCCGTGCCGCTCGCCGCCACGAAGAGCACGCCGGCGATGCTGCTCAGCACGGCCGCGTCGGCCACCAGGAGCAGTGGTGGCGCATCGATGATCACGTACTCGAAACGTTCCTCAAGGTGCCTGATGACCGCCTGCATGACAGCACCGCCGAGCAGCTCGCTCGGGTTCGGCGGAACGGCGCCGGAGGGCAGAACCGCGAGTCCCTGCCGTCCCCACGGCTGCAGCATGTCGTCGAGCTCGGCGCGACCGATCAGCACATCGGTGAGTCCGGCGGCACCCTCAATGCCGAAGTTCTCCGCCACGCGCGGGCGGCGGAGGTCCCCATCGACCACCACGACACTCGCGCCGGTCTCCGCGATGGCGACGGCGAGGTTCGCGGCGACGTACGACTTCCCCTCCTCCGGGCCCGAGCTCGTGATCACGAACGTGCGCCGCCCCTCAGTGGTGACGAACTGCAGGTTGGTCCGGAGCCGTCGAAACGCTTCGGATTTCGGATCCCGGGGTGCTGCCGTGACGATCAGTGGCCGAGTCGGAGCCTGCGCGTCGTGGTAGAGGGCGCCAAGGAAGGGTTTCCGGGTGAGGGCTTCGAGCTGCTGAACGGTGCGAAGCCTCGTGTCCAGCAGTGCGCGGAGGACCGCGAACGCCAGGCCCGCGGCAAGGCCGCTCAGGCCGCCCAGAGCGATCGTGAGCGGGACCTTCGGCGCTGACGGTTGTGTGGGAGTAGCGGCGCGCTGCACCGTGGTCACGCGGATGAGGGACTGCGCTCCGCTGCTCGGCTTTTCGAGCTTCTGAATGACCGTCTCGGAGAACGCGGCGCCCACGGCGTTCGCCACCTTCGCAGCGCGACGGGGATCAGCATCGACGGCCGATATGTCGATGAGAACCGTGTTCGCCGGGGACGCCGTCGTGATCGTGCCGGCGAGGTCGGCGGCGGTGGTGCCATCACGGAGCGCGCGAGCAGCGCGAGCTCGGACGATCTCGCTGTCCGCGACGTCGACGAACGACGCCACCGCTTGCCGGGCGAAACTCGTGCCCTGGTTGAGGTCGGTGCTCGCAGAGCCTTCCTGTGCCGGTACGGAGACGTAGAGGCGTGTTGAGGCTGTGTAGGTGGGCGTTGCGGTGAGCACAACCCCGCCGGCTGCCACCAGGCCGAGGGCCATCGCCGCGACCAGAACGAGCCAGTTCTTCTTGATGAGCGTGATGTACGCGTGCAGGTCCATGTCGAGGACTTTCAGTTCATGCGCAGCGACCGCGGCGCGAGTTCGGGATGAAGGGACTGGGGCACGTCCTGCGGCTCCTTCGTGCGGTACCCGCGGCAGCGACGACGTGCTCGAGCTCGAGTCAGCAGCTCGAGCGCCAATCGACGAGGCGCGGATCTACGGGCGCTCCTCGAAGGTCTGGTCAGCTCGTCGGCGCTCGTAGAGGTCGTTCGTCGTGCAGATGACCCGAGCGGGGTTTCCGGCGACGACGACATTGTCCGGGACGTCTCTGGTGACGACGGAGCCGGCTCCGACGACGCTTCCACACCCCACGGTGACGCCCGGAAGAAGGGTGGAGGCCATCCCGATGAAGGCATTCCGGCGCAGGACGATACGACGACGGAAATGCAGCGACTGCCTGTCACGGAGGTGCCCGAGCTGGCGGGCGACATTGGTGAGGCTGTAGTCGTGGGTGAGGAGGCGAACGTCGTTGCTCACGACGACCCCGTCCTCGATCGTCAGCAGGAGGTCGGGGCCGGGGTCGTAGTACGCGCGGCTGCTCAGCCAATGCGCCGCGCCCACAGTCGCTCCCGCTCGCCGCAGGACACCATTGACGTAACGTCGATAGGCGTCAAGCCCGAGGCGTCGGATCAGCGGCGCGATCGCAAGTTGCACGCTGAGCGGGATCATGACGTTGCTCCTGACACCAGCACGCCCTGGGAACGGCCGAGCTGAGCGTCGATCCAGTCCTGCAGCGCTGCAACGCCTTGCGCGAGGGGCCAAGCGGGTGTCCACCCGAGTTCGTTCGTGGTGTCCACGATGTCGCATGCAGCAAACCGCACGTCGCCGTCTCTGAAGGCGCCGGTCACATGCGGTGCGGGTGCGCCGTGGTGCGTGGCGATGACCTCGGCGAGTTCCTGGACGGTCGTCGCCGTGCCGGAGCCGACGTCGAAGACGCGGACGCCGGGACAACCGGGCAGGCCGAGGGCCGCCGCAAAGGCCGTGACGACATCGTCGATGAACACGAAGTCGCGCACGATACCGCCGTCCTCGTAGACGGGGATGCTCTTGCCGGCCCGTGCCAGTTGCGAGAAGAGCGACACGATTCCGGTGTAGGAGTTGATCAACGACTGGCCCGGACCGTAGACGTTCTGCAGGCGGAGCGCGCACAGCTCGGAGTCCCGCGCGCCGACCCATGCGCTGACGATCTGCTCCTGCGCGAGCTTCGTGGCGCCGTACACGCTCGTCGGGGCCGGAGTGTTCTCGGCGGCCGTTGCGGGAACGGCCACGAGCCCCGGGAAGTCCCAGGCGGCGGCGGCGAGCTGGGAGTGGCCTCGCTGACCGGGGTACCGGATGGCGCCGGAGTCGCGATCCTTCCAGCGCCCCTCGCCGTAGACGGCGCGGCTGCTGCTGAGGAGGATGCGCTCGGGGACGATGTCCTGGCGGGTGAACCCGTCGAGCATGCGAGTGGTTCCGAGGACGTTCACCTCGGCGTGGCGTGAGGCATCGTCAAGCGACTGGGCCGTTCCGGTCTCCGCGGCGAGGTGGATGACGATATCGGGATGGATGTCGGCGAGGACGGTGTCCCAGGTGGCTGTCTCGGAGATGTCGGCGATGATCAGTTCCGCTCGATCTGCCAGACCGGCGGGGCGGATACGGTCCGGGTGGATCTGCGGGTGCAGCGAGTCGACAGCGACCCAGCGGTCGAAGGAGCGAGCGAGACGCTGCGACAGCGCGCAACCGATGAATCCGGCGCCGCCGGTGACGAGGACCGTGGTGTTCGAGTGCATGTTCGTGATCCGCTTTCGTGGGTCGGTGGTTCAGGCTGGAGCAGAGATGTGGGCCGTGCGGGCGGTGTCGCGTGCGGAGACCAGCAGCCATCGCAGGTATTCCTGGAGGCGGTGGTGCGGGCCGCTCACGGCGCGGAGGAACGGCGCGGGGTCGTGGGACAGGGCATCACGTGGGCCGTGCCGTGCGATGCGGGCATTGATCGCCCGGCGGTGCCGCTCGCTCTGCCACCAGTAGTTCCATGGACGTACGGCACCTGGAGACGCGTATTCCACCAGGACGGCCGGGTCAGGGATCGTTATCCCGGGTCGGTGACCACGGGCGAAGAGGTCGTAGTCCTCACACCAGCGCAACGCTCGGTCATAGCCGCCGGTCTCGGCGTACCAGCGGCGGCGGAACGCGGAAGCCGGGTGTGCAATCCCCATCTGCCCGCGGTGGAACGCCTGATCCACGTCGCTTCCCAGGACGGGGAACCCCGGTGCGGGGAGCGCCGTGCCGACGCTGTTCACGCACCGGAGGGCACCGAAGGTGATCTGCGCGTCCGGGTGCTGGGCGAGAACGGCGAGGTGATGGAGCGCCCGATGTGGCATCGAGAGGTCGTCCGCGTCAGCGATCGCGATCACCTCGGCGCGAGCCGCACGGATGCATGCGTCACGGCCGGCGGCTCGCCCGACGTTGTGGCCGCTGCGGAGGATGCGCAGACGACCGTCCCGGATTCCAGCGAGGACAGCCGCGGTGCCATCGGTGGAACCGTCGTCGAAGACGATCAGTTCGAGCTCTGGAACTGTCTGATTGAGCGTGTATTCGACCGCCTTTGCGATGGTGTTCTCCGCATTGAATGCGCTCATGACGAATGTGATTCGCGGCTCCGCGTTCATCGTCGGCCTCCGTCGGCGCACCGCGTCGGGCGGGTGGGCGGCGGTGCGGACAGGCCGAGCGACATGCCGACCAGCACGGCAAGCGGCAGCATGACGAACGGGTAGACGATGACGTTGTCGGTGGCAGCTGCGACGAGGACCGCGAGGATGGAGATCAGCGCCGCCCAATGGATGGGGTGATCTTCGCGGGCAGCGCGGATGACCAACCGGACGACCAGGACGAGGCAACCGAGCGAGAACAGGACGAGCCCGATCCATCCATAGTCGTGCAGTACGCGGAGGTAGTCGTTGTGCGGCTGACTGATCCGCCCGAAGCGGGCGGTGATCATCGCGACGGAGCTGCCCGGGCCCTTCCCGAACAACGGCCTCTCTGCAGCGCTGTCGAGCATCGCCGCCCACAGCGCCGACCGCCCTGATGTGTTCAGGGCCATGCCACCAACGCTCGCGGCGTTGTCTCCGACCAGGAAGCGGTCGCGCAGCGGCGCGAAGGAGGTCATGAGAATCCAGATGGAACCGGCGGCGACGAGCGCACCTGCCACCGCTGCGATCGAGCGCGCGCCGCGCCGCATCCGGACGACCAGGCCCACCAGCACGAGGACACTGATCACGGACGCCGTCCGTGACAAGCTCATGACGATCGCTCCCACGATGATGAACGGAGCGAATCGAGACAGCGGGTCCGTCATCGGCAGTGCAACAGTCGCGGCCAGCAAGACCAGGGCGGTCAGCGCGAAGGAGCGCGTGCCGTACAGTGGCGCGCCAGCGACCGACGAGAGCAGGAAGACGGCACTCGTCATCACTGCGACCCAGGTGAAGGCGCGAAGCACTTGACCGGCGGTCTCGATGTTCGAATCCCGAGCGGCGAACCCGATACCGAGGCAGAACATCGTTATGACGGCGACGTTCTGCAATCCGTCTGTGGTCGGCGTCAGCACCAGTCGCACCGCGGCGTACACGAAAAACAGCGACAGCAGCGACGGCAGCGCGCGGATCCCCGCGGTGAGGGGCGAGAGCCCGAGCATCGCGATCATCAGCCCGAGTGAGACGGCGCCAGACACGCTGATCGCCCCCATGCCGACTCGGGTCGTGCTGTCGACCGCGACAGCGATCGCTACCGCGCACAGGCCCACGGGGGGGATCATCTGCATGGGGGCCGCCACCCGGAGGCGCCGGCGCGGCGTGAATTCCCGATCCGGCGCGGTATGCACGGTGCTCATGTGGAGGCCTCCTGCAGGACACGGCGCCAGGCTCGTGCGTACACGTCTGGTGAAAGCCGAGTGGCGTATGTGCGAGAAGCACCTTCGGCAAGGCGCGAGCGCAGAGCAGTGTCCTCGAGAAGTTCGGCGACATGTCGGCGCAGGGCGGCTTCATCACCGGGGTCGGCAAGGAGGCCGTTCATCCCATGCTCGACGAGGTCAGGAACGCCGCCGGTCCGGAACGCGGCGACCGGGACACCGCAGGCAAAGGCCTCCGCGATGGTGAGAGGCTGCGCCTCGGTGAGTTCGGAGGTGAAGACGAGCACCGCCGCTCTGCTCAGCGCGGACCACTTGCCTGCCGTGTCCAGCGCCCCGGGGAGCTGCACGGTATCTGTGGCGTCCCGGACGGCGAGTTCTCGCCGCACGTCCGCGACCACATCCGGATCAGCGTGTGCGCCCGCGAGCACGAAGGTCCAATCGGGCCTGTCTGCGACCACATCACCGGCGATACGGGCAAAGCACTCTGCGCCCTTGCCGCGCATCAGGTTCGACAGGAAGAGCACGGTGCGCCCTGCCTGAGCAGGTGGAGACGGAACCGAGCCCGGAGTATTCGCAATCAGATGACGGCGGAGACCGACGGAGACGTCGGCGACGTCCGCTTCCAGCGTCTCGCCAAGCGTGACGACCTGCGCGTGCTCATGGAAGATGCGCCGCATGGCCACGGCCCAGATCCCCTTTCGTGCGGCAAGGGCCTGGAATCCCACCGAGTGGACGTAGTAGATCACCGGACGACGCGTGCGACGAAGGACCTCGGCGACGGCCCAGTCAACGAGAAAGGAACCCGGCCGCGTCGTCATGAACAGCACCGTCACCGTCGGACGGAAGCGCATCGTCATGCTGGCCGCGCGGGCGAGAAGTCCGAATACCGCCATGACTTTGCGCACGCTGGGACGTCCGACCTCGCCGATGGAGGCGCTGAAGCGCCGATCGACGAGACAGAACGCGATCCCGAGCTCGCGCAATGCATCGAGGAACCGCTCGGTCATCACCGTCTGCCCGTGCACGGGTGGTGGCACCTGGCTGACCACACCGATCCGCAGGGGCTCGCTCACGCGGACTGCTCCTGTTGCCGGCGGGGCTCGGGGCCGAGCACGGCCCGGAGGAAGATCAGGTTGCCGAACAGATAGCGCCGCCACAGGCGCCGCGGCTCGCTGCCGAGACGGAACACCCATTCGACCCCAAGGCGGGTCATCCACTCCGGCGCCGACGGCTTCGAGCCCGCGACGAAATCGAATGCGACGCCGACCCCGATGGCAACCTTGCCCAGGTCGCGGGCGATCCTTCGGGTCTCCCGGTCCTGGAGCGGGGTTCCGAGGCCGACCCACACGATGTCCGCCCCGGAGGCCAGGATGTCAGCGTCTTGCGCGGCCAGTTCGTCCGGCGTCAGCGGACGGAAGTACGACTTGTGGGCGCCGACGATATCGACACCGGGGTAACGTCGCTCCAGTTCAGCGCGCAGCTCCGCGAGGACCTGGTCTGTATTGCCGAGCAGGTAGTGACGCAGGCCCCGCGCGCGGCCGAGGTCCATCATGTCCGGGAAGAGGGAAGGGCCGCGGACCTGCGAGAGAGGCCGCCCTGGCAGGAACCGCGACATCCAGACCAGGGGCTTGCCGTCGGGGTAGACGGCTGCGCTCCCCGTGAGGAGTTCCCGGTACTCGGGGTCCTGAAAAGCGAGCGACACCACGTACGAGTTCGCCAGGTGGATATCGCCCGCGCCGCCGGACTGCGCGACCGACGCGATCTGGTCGATCGCCTCGTTCCTGCTGGCAACGACGATCGGGATCCCGGCGAGCCGCCTGCGGGGCAGGCCGTGGAACGTGGTCATGCCGGAACCTCTCTCGCTGCTGGAATACATATAACATGTATACCACATACGAGATGTAGCAAGGAGCGCGAGGGATTGGTATGCGATTTCGACGGGTGAACCCGGTGCTCCCGGTGCTTGCGCAGGGGTTCCTCAGCGCGGGCCAGATCGGCGTGACGGTTGTGGGAACGCTGGTCATGGCACCAGACGACTGGGGGGTCTTCGCGATCCTGTTATCGGTGTTCTTTGTTGCGAACGGCTTTGTTCGCGGCTTCGGAACCCTTCCGCTGCTCACTCGAACCGCTGGTGACGCGGATGACGCGGGCGCCTCGAGGGGTGCAGCGCTGCTGATGTCGATGCTGAGCGCCGTGCCTGCTGGCGCCGTCATCGTCATCGTCAGCGCTGCCGTCAGCGCAGCATCGACGGGCTGGATCTTGGCGGCCGCACTCGTCACCTACTCCTTCTACGACTGCGTCCGGTCGGCCGAGCTGGCGTCGAATCGCGCGCTCCGGGTCGCTGTCTCGGACGCCGTGCTCATGCTCATCCTGCTCAGCGGCAGCGCGATCGCGGCCCTCGTGCCAGTGGACACCGGCTCCGCACTCGCGGCGGCCATGGCGATCGCGTACGGGCTGATGGCATACGCGTTGGCGCGACAGGCGCCGGTGCCGGTGCCGCGCACGCTCCGTGCCTTCTTCATCGAGCACCGGCGAGACATGTTCTTTTTCGCGGCGGACGGGGTGCTGATGGGTTTGAGCATCACGGTATTCGTCCTCGTGCTGGGCTCGACGACGTCGCTGGCCGCCGCGGGTGCGTTCCGAACCGCGGCGACGACCATCGCCGGGCCGCTGCAGATGGTGCTCACCGGGTTGATGCCGCTCGTTATCGCCCGCGCCCGCGCCGACGCCCGTCAGCGGACAGGTGCACGAGCGCTCCAGCTGCCGCTGCTCCTCACCGGGGTGGCGGCCACCGCAGGGGTTGTCTGGGGTGGCGCAGCGAGCCTCCTCGCCGCATCGCTGTCACCGCGGGGTGAACTCGGCGTGTTCGGCCACGCGCTCACACTCGGGCTCCCCGCCTGCGCGCTCATCGTCGGGCTGTGGTCGGCATCGGCAGTGTCGAGCTGCTTGCGGTACCACTGCACAAGCGCCGAGCTCACAGCGGTGCGCGTCGCGACATTCGGCTGCTCGGCGGCGATCCTCTGGCTCGGCCCAAGCGTCCCAGGAACCACTCCCTGGTCGGTGGTGCTCAGCGCCGCCATCCCCTGGTTGGTTCTGCCCAATGTGTACGCCCTTGGGCGGCTTGCAATCCCCCGCCCCGTGCACCGGGCGACGGGCCTGGCGCGGACGCGGGCGACGAGACGAGCTGTGGAGGCGCTTCCGGGCGGCGCGGCTGTGCAGGAGGGCGGACGCGGTCAGGCGGACGGGTAATCGGCCTCGTACCGGTCGAGCGCGGCCTCGATCGTGTCGTCGAGCTGCAGCTGCCCCCGGTCCAGGTAGAGACCGCGGGTGCAGAAGCGACGGAGGTCCTTCGCGTTGTGGGAGACGAAGAAGAGCGTCCGTCCGCCGGCGAGGAGCTCCTCGATCCGCCGGTAGCACTTCTCCCGGAACGCTTTGTCGCCGACCGCGAGCACCTCGTCGACGAGGATCACGGGCTCCTCGAGCCGGGCGATGACCGCGAACGCGATACGCACCTTCATGCCACTCGACAGGTGCTTGTACGGGGTGTCCACGAAGTCGCCGATCTCGGCGAAGTCGATGATCTCATCAAAGCAGGCGGTGATCTCCGCCTTCGACATGCCGTGCAGTCCGGCTGTCAGGTATACGTTCTCCCGCACCGTGAGGTCACCGACAAAGCCTCCGGTGATCTCGATGAGCGGTGCGACACCTGCCTCGACCGCGATCCGTCCCTCATCCGGCAACATCACCTGCGCGACGAGCTTCAAGAGCGTGGACTTGCCCTGGCCGTTCCGTCCGACGACGCCGATCGCCTCGCCCGGCTGGACCGAGAACGACACGTCCCGGAGGGCCCAGAACGCGTCGGCGGGCCGGCGGCGGCGTTTTCTCGAGAACAGATCCTTGAAGCTGCGGCTCGCCTTCCGGTTGCGGCGGAAGCGGATGCCGACGCCCTCGACCGTGATGACGGGCGCGGTGCGGAGGGGCGCGGTGGCGGTCGACGTGGACATCACAGCTCCTTGAGCACGCGGTGCTCGCTCCGTCGGAAGACGACGAGCCCGATCGCGAGGAGCGCGACCGTCACGACGGCCGCGACGGCGACCGCGCCGCCGTCGAACTGATTCGGGAAGAACCCGGCCCGGTACATGCTGAAGATGCCGACCAAGGGGTTGAGGTCCGCGATACCCCGCACGGCCTTCGGCAGCTCAAGCGGCGAGTAGATGATCGGGGAGGCGTAGAACGCGAACCGCAGGAGCAGTTTCGTCGCGCGCTCGAGGTCGCGGAAGAACACCACGAGCGGTGCGACGATGAGGCCGATCCCGTACACGAGCACGAGCTGCATGAGGATCGCAAGGGGGAACCACACGATCTGCCAGGACACGGTCGCCCCGGCGAACACCGCGAACAGCACCAGCACCGGGATGCTGAACAGGAACTCGAGCCCCTTCGACAGGTCGATGCGTGCGACCCAGATGCTGCGCGGGATGGTCGTCGACCGGATGAGCTTCGCCTCGCGGAGGAACGCCCGGGTCGAGTCGGACACCGCGCCGGTGAACCACATCCAGGGCAGGAGCGCGGACAACAGGAACACGATGTACGGCTCCTCGCCGACGTCGCGGTGGAACACCTGCGTGAAGACGAACCAGTAGATGGCCGACATCACGAGCGGGTCGAGGATCGACCACACGTAGCCGAGCGCCGAGGTGGAGTACCGGACCCGCAGGTCGCGCATGGTCAACAACCACAGCGCATACCGGTAGCGGGTGGCCGCACCCCGCACGGGAGCGGATGCGCCCGGGGTGCCCACGGGCGCACTCGTCGTCGTCATCAGGTCCTTCGGCATCGAGCCGGGCTGACCCGGCGCGGCTCAGCCCCTATGCGAAGAGGTTGTTCGCGCGCTCGAGATCCTCGGCGAAGTCGATCTCGACCGCGTAGAGGTCGGAGATGTCCACGGGCGACCAGCGTAGCCCGTCCTCACCGATGGCGGCCTCGATGCCGCCCTCGAAGTACTCCTGGTCGTCGACACGACCGAGCTGGCGGATGAGGGCCTGCTTGTCGGCGGCCGAGACGTAGTTGATCCCGACCGCTTCGCCGAGGCCTCCGACGACGCGCTTGGACAGCTTGTCGATGAAGCCCGCCGCGTCGACGGTGTACTTGACCTCTTCGTCGGAGACCTTCTCGGTGTTGACGCTGATGAAGGAGCGGTCCTGGTCCATCATGTCCGCGGCACGGACCAGCGCGCGCGGGTCGAAGACGACGTCGCCGTTCATCCAGAGGACACCGCCCTTACCGGTCGCCTTGAGGGCGCGGAGGAGACTCTTGGAGGTGTTCGTGGAGTCGTAGGACTCGTTGTAGACGAAGGACGCCCCGGGGAACGCCTCGACGATGTACTCCGACTTGTAGCCGACGACGACGGTGATCTTCGCGCTCGAGCCGAACGCCGCGTGGATGTTGTCGAACTGCTGCTGCATGATGGTGCGGCCATCGGCGAGCTCGGTGAGGGGCTTCGGCAGGCTTCGGCCGAGGCGGCTGCCCATGCCTGCGGCAAGGATCACGATCTGCGTGCTCATGCTGGTCTCCTCGTTTGGGTGGCGACGCCGGGACGTCGCAACGGCCGGGCCTCGTCGATCCTGCTCGTGGTGTGCCGGGCTGCCGTTGCGGGTCGATACCGTGGGAGCGGATCGCCACGGAGGTCGTCGTCAGGGTGCCCGTCAGGGGTCAGGGTTCCGAATGGTGAACACTTCTGCGTGCTCCGATGAATTCTAGGGCCAGCGGCCCTCGCATCGGTATGATCAGCGGCCATCGTGGCCGTTTTGTGACGTGCGCGGAATCGGCGGTCTCGACAAGACCCGACCGATTGGTACGGTTGTGCGATGGCAGTCGCAGGACCATCCGTGCCGAGCGGCAGGAGCGGATCGAGCGCTGTCGGGACCGGCTCGGAAGCAGCCGTGCAGCGCACGATGGGGAACGCCGACGCAGCCGACCGCGACGCAGGGGACCGCATGAACGACGACACACCGGTGGAGGCCGACCGCGACGACGTCGTCGCGCGTCCGGAGGCACCGGCGCAGGAGACCGCCACACTGCCCGCTGCCGCGCCGAGCACCACCGCCAAGCCCCGGGCCCGTGCGGCCGCGCCGGCGAAGACGCCGCGTAAACGCGCACCGCGCACGACGCCCACGAAGCGGAGCGCGGCTACGGCCGTGCCGCAGCAGCCGGTCGTGCTCACCGCGTCGGGGCTCGTCAAGCGGTACGGCCAGACCCTCGCCGTCGACGGCGTCGACCTCGAGATCCGTCGGGGCTCGATCTTCGGGGTCGTGGGCCCCAACGGCGCCGGCAAGACGACCACCCTCTCGATGGTCACCGGGCTCCTCCGCCCCGACGCCGGTACCGTGACCGTCCTCGACCACGACGTCTGGGCGGACCCGGCCGCCGCGAAGCGCGCCATGGGCGTGCTGCCCGACCGCCTGCGCCTGTTCGACCGGCTCACCGGCGCGCAGCTGCTCTTCTACTCCGCGACGCTCCGCGGCCTCGACGGCGCGACCGCGCGGTCCCGCACCGCCGACCTCGCGCATGCCTTCGACATCGAGAACGCGCTCCACCGACAGGTCGCGGACTACTCGGTCGGCATGGCCAAGAAGGTCGCGCTCGCCGCCGCGCTCATCCACTCGCCTCGCGTGCTCGTCCTGGACGAGCCGTTCGAGTCCGTCGACCCCGTCAGCGCCACAACGATCACCGAGATCCTTCGCCGCTACACCGCGGGCGGCGGCACCGTGGTGCTCTCCAGCCATTCGATGGAGCTCGTCCAGCGCACCTGCGACTCGGTCGCGATCATCGTCCGCGGCACGGTCCTCGCAGCCGGCACGATGACCCAGGTCCGCGGTCGGAAGAGCCTCGAGGACAAGTTCGTCGAGCTCGCCGGCGGCCGCGTCGTCCCAGAGAGCATGGAATGGTTGCACAGCTTCTCCGACTGAGGCTCGACCTCCTTGCTGGCGAGGTCCGGACGTCTGCGTCGCGGTCCGTCCTGGTGATCCTGTGCGCGCTCGCGGGTCTGGTCACGGCGGTGGTGGTCGCCGGCCGTCTCGGGGGACTGCATCCCGTCTCCGCCCATATCGCCGCGGCGATCGTCGTTCCCGTCGGCGCACTCATCACCCTGGGGTTCATGCTCGTGCCGCTCGCCGCGGGCGCGGCCGACGCGCTCGACCCGCGCCGGTTCGCGGTCTTCGGGTTGGGTCGTCGCCGGCTGGCTCTCGGTCTCGGCGTCGCCGCCCTGATCGGGGTCCCGACGGTCGCAGTGGCGGTCGTCGCCGTCGCGCAGTCGGTCACCTGGATGCGCGGTGTCGCGGCCGGGATCACCGGGGTCATGGCGGCGATCCTCATCATCGCGACCTGTGTGCTCCTGGCCCGGGTCGCCAGCACCGTCGGCGCCTGGCTCCTCGCCAGTCGGCGCACCCGGGACGCGGCTGGGCTCGTGGTGCTCGTCGTCGTGGTGCTCGTCGCCCCCGGGCTCGCACTGCTCCTCGGGGCATCGCGCGTCGAGTCGGCAGGCCCGGCGATCCAGCGCATCACGGACGTCGCAGGATGGACCCCATGGGGTGCAGCGTGGGCCGCGCCCGCCGACGTCGCGAGCGGCCACGGCGGTCGCGGTGTCCTCAAGCTCCTCCTCGCGCTCGTGGTCGTCGCCGCCCTCGTCTGGGCATGGGAGGCGCTGGTCGGGCGACTGCTGACCGCGGTCGAGCACGAGGCGCCGTCACGCGGACGGCTGCGCCTCGGCTGGTTCGATCGACTCGGCGCGACTCCGGTCGGCGCCGTCGCAGCGCGCAGCCTCACGTACTGGGGACGCGACCCGCGGTACCGCATGTCGTACCTCGTCGTCCTGTTCGTGCCGATCGTCGTATTGCCCCTCGCTGTCGCCGGCGTCCCGTGGCACTGGATCGTGCTCGTGCCGCTGCCGGTCATGGCGCTCATCGCCGGGTTCCTCCCGCACAACGACGTCGCCCACGACCACACCGCGGTCTGGCTGCACGTCGCCACGGGTGCCCCCGGGTGGAGCGACCGGCTCGGACGGGTCACGCCGCTCCTGGTTCTCGGCACGCCGCTGCTCGTGATCGGCGCTGTCGTCAGCGCCTGGCTGCACCGGGACTGGTCCGTCCTGCCCGCGATGATCGGGGTCGCCGGCTGTGCGTTGTACGGCGGACTCGGGCTGTCGAGCGTGTTCTCCGCGGCGTTGCCCTACCCCGCGGTCCGTCCCGGAGACCACCCGTTCCGGCAGCCGCAGGCCGTCGGGCCGCGCGCAGTCGCCTCCCAGTCCGCAACGATCGCGCTCACGGTGCTGCTGACGAGCCCCGCGGCCTGGTTCGCCGTGCGGTCCGTCACCGAGGGAACTGAGCGGTGGGGTTCCCTCGCCCTCGTCGTCGGGCTCGGCACCGGCATCGTCGTGCTCGCGCTCGGCGTCGTCATCGGCGGCCGACTGTTCGACCGGCACGGGCCGGACATCCTTGCCAGTGCCCAGCGCAATTGACGTCCGCCCGACGTACCCTTGGGGCATGAGCACGATGGAACCCGGTGGTGGCGGACTCGACGTGATGGACCGCGAGCTCGAGAAGCTCCTGGAGGAGGAGCTGAGCGAGCCCGGAGACCACGAGCGCTTCTCGCACTACGTCCGCAAGGAGAAGATCCTCGAGTCGGCGATGTCCGGCAAGCCGGTCAAGGCGCTCTGCGGCAAGAAGTGGACCCCGGGCCGCGACCCGGAGCGGTTCCCGGTCTGCCCGGCGTGCAAGGAGATCTACGAGAAGATGCGGTCCGAGTGAGCTGCCCTGCTCGTTCGGCGATCGACTGAACCGACCTGCGTCCGCGGCGGGCGACTGAGCTCCCCTGCGTGCACGGAGCAGACCCGCTCACCCGGCGAGCGTCGGGATCGCGGGGTCGCCACGGCCGATCCGCTCTGCGTCGACCGGCAGCTCCGCCTTCGCACCGCGATGGTGCGTCCGCGCCGCCTCGACACCGTGGACTCCGAGGAACGCGTCGTCGACCTCGCCATGCGACACCACCGGAACGAGGAGCGTCCGCTCGTCCGGGCCGGGAGCACCGCCGACGCGGACGATCTCCGCGGTGGCGATCCCGTTGCGCAGACGTCGCCCCGCCTGCTTCCGGCCGCCGACCGTGGCCTTCTCGGCGGACTTCTTGGCGACCGGCACCCACCCGTCGCCGTCGGGGGACTGGTGTGCGACGAGCTTGAACACCATGCCCGCGGCCGGGTGACCGCTTCCCGAGACGACGCTCGTGCCGACGCCGTACGAGTCGACCGGGGCCGCTCGCAGTGCTGCGATCGTGAACTCGTCGAGGTCGTTCGTCACGGTGATCTTCGTCGAGGTGGCGCCGAGGGCGTCGAGCTGCGCGCGGACCGCGGCGACGACCGAGGGGAGGTCGCCGCTGTCGATGCGGACGGCGCCGAGGCGCCCGTGCGTGAGCCGCACCGCGGTCTCGACCGCGGACTCGATGTCGTACGTGTCGACGAGCAGGGTCGTCCCATCGCCGAGCGCGTCGAGCTGCGATCGGAACGCCACCTCCTCCGTCTCGTGCAGCAGCGTGAACGCGTGCGCCGCGGTGCCCATGGTGGGGATGCCCCAGGTCCGGCCGGCCTCGAGGTTGCTCGTCGCACCGAACCCGGCGATGTACGCGGCCCGTGCGGCAGCGACGGCGTTCCATTCGCCGGTGCGGCGCGACCCCATCTCGGCGAGGGGACGGCGGTCCGCGGCGGACACCATGCGGGCCGCCGCGGAGGCGACCGCGGAGTCGGCGTTGAACACGCTGAGCGCGAGGGTCTCGAGCACGACGGCCTCGGCGAACGTCCCCTCGATCTGGAGGATCGGCGAGTTCGGGAAGTACACCTCGCCCTCCCGGTACGCGCGGACATCGCCCGAGAAGCGGTAGCCGGCGAGCCAGTCGGCCGTCCCGGCGTCGATGACCTTCCGGTCGCGGAGGAACGCGATCTCCTCGTCGCCGAACCGGAAGTCCGTAAGGGCGGTCAGGAACCGGCCGAGACCGGCTGCGACGCCGTAGCGGCGCCCGTCCGGGAGGCGTCGGGCGAAGACCTCGAAGACGCAGCGGCGGTCGGCAGTGCCGTCTTTGAGCGCTGCGTCGACCATGGTGAGCTCGTACTGGTCGGTGAGGAGAGCGGTCGTCACTTCGCCGAGCCTACTCACGCGCCCGCTGCACGCGGCGCGGTCCCTGCCGGAGCCGGGGTGCGCCTCCTGGCCGGGACGCTACGCTGGCAGACGTGACCGACGCACCCATCGGAGTCTTCGACAGCGGTCTCGGTGGGCTGACCGTGGCCCGCGCGATCATCGACCAGCTGCCGCGCGAGAGCATCCGCTACGTCGGCGACACCGAGCACTCGCCGTACGGTCCGAAGCCGATCGCCAACGTGCGCCGGTACGCGCTCGAGGTGATGGACGACCTTGTCGACCAGGGCGTGAAGGCGCTCGTCATCGCATGCAACACCGCCAGCTCCGCGGTGCTCCGGGACGCGCGCGAACGGTACGAGCGCGCATACGGCATCCCGGTGCTGGAGGTGATCCAGCCCGCCGTGCGCGCCGCCGTCAAGCAGAGTCGGACACGTCGCATCGGTGTCATCGGCACGGCCGGGACCATCGGGTCGCGCTCCTACGAGGACGCGTTCGCCGCTGCCGCCGACGTCACGCTGACGCTTGCGGCCTGCCCACGGTTCGTCGAGTTCGTCGAGGCCGGCGACACGGCCTCGCCGGAGCTCCGGGCGGTCGCGGCCGAGTACCTCGCCCCGATCCGGGACGCGGACGTCGACACGCTCATTCTCGGCTGCACGCACTATCCGCTCATGTCCGCGGCGATCCAGTACGTGATGGGGCCCGACGTCATCCTCGTGTCGAGCGCGGAGGAGACCGCGAACGACGTGTACCGGCGGCTCGTCGAGCACGGCATCGAGCGCACCGCCGTCGAGCCACCCAGCTACGAGTTCGACGCCACCGGGACGGACCGCGCGGGCTTCATCCGTCTCGCCCGACGGTTCCTCGGACCGGAGGTGTCCCGCGTGGGGCATCTCGAGACCGGGACGATCGACCTGCCCCGCAGCGCGGAACCGGCCGGTGGCGTCCGCCCGTGACGACTGGCAGCCTCTCGCGCGACCTTCGCCTGACCGACGCCCCACCACCCGAAAGGACACCATGACCCGCATCGACGGCCGCGAGGCCGCTGACCACCGTCCCGTCACCATTGAACGCGGCTGGAGCGCGCAGGCCGAGGGCAGCGCGCTCATCAGCGTCGGGAACACGAAGGTGCTCTGCACGGCGTCGTTCACGAACGGCGTGCCACGCTGGATGTCCGGCAAGGGCGCCGGATGGGTGACCGCCGAGTACTCGATGCTCCCGCGCTCCACGAACGAGCGCATGCAGCGCGAGTCGATCAAGGGCAAGATCGGCGGCCGCACGCACGAGATCTCGCGGCTCATCGGCCGTTCCCTGCGAGCCGTCGTCGACATGAAGGCGCTCGGCGAGAACACGATCGTCCTGGACTGCGACGTCCTGCAGGCGGACGGCGGCACCCGGACCGCGTCGATCACCGGCGCCTACGTCGCGCTCGCCGACGCGATCGCCTGGGGGCGGGAGCGCACGTTCATCGCGCGGAAGGCGACGCCGCTCACCGACAGCGTCGCGGCGATCTCCGTCGGCATCGTCGGCGGCGAGCCGATGCTTGACCTGGCGTACGAGGAGGACTCGCGCGCCGACACCGATATGAACATCGTGACGACCGGCTCCGGGACGTTCGTGGAGGTCCAGGGCACCGCCGAGCATGCGCCGTTCGACCGGGACGAGCTGAACGCGCTGCTCGACCTCGGGCTCGCCGGCAACGCCTCCCTCACCGCGATCCAGCGTGCGGCGCTCGACGCCGCGACCGGGTCGGCGTCGGCATGACGGGCGCACGCGGCACTGCCGGAGGCACCGACCTCGCGGACGCCACGGCCGAGGGCGCTGAACGCGTCGTCGTGCTCGCCACCCACAACGCGCACAAGGTGCAGGAGCTGCAGCGCATTCTCGGTGACGCACTCGCGGGGATCCGGCTGGTCGCATACGGCGGCCCGGAGCCGGTCGAGGACGGCACGACCTTCGGCGAGAACGCCCTCATCAAGGCGCGGGCGTGCGCGGCGCACACCGGGCTCCCCGCGCTCGCGGACGATTCCGGGATCGCCGTCGACGCGCTCGACGGGGCTCCGGGAATCCACTCGGCGCGGTACGCGGGAACCCGCGACGACGGCGACAACCTGCGGCTGCTGTTGACGAACATGGCAGGGATCGTCGAGCGCACCGCCGCGTTCGTCTGCGCTGCGGCGTTCGTCGTCCCGGCGTCCGATCCCGCGGCGAGGACGTGGGAGCACGTCGAGGAGGGTGTCTGGAACGGGGAGGTCCTCACCGCGGCGGCGGGCGCGGGCGGGTTCGGCTACGACCCGATCTTTCGCCCGGACGGCGAGCACGGGTCCGCCGCCGAGCTCAGTCCTGCGCAGAAGGACACGCTGAGTCACCGGGCGAAGGCATTCGCCGCGATCGCTCCCGTCGTCCGCGAGTACTTCGGCACGGAGCGGGCCGAGCGGGCCGAGCGGGCGTAGCGCGTCAGGCGGAGTCGCCGGCGCCCTTGGCCTTGCGCGCGTTGCGCAGGTACGTCAGCGCGGCGGGCACGACCGACACGACCACGGCGGCGACGAGGATGAAGTCGATGTAGCTGCGGACGAAGTGCGCCACGGGTGGGATGTATCCGAGCACGTACCCGAGGTAGGTCACGCCGGTGCCCCAGACGAGGGCGCCGATCGCGTTGTACAGCGAGTACTTGCGGTAGGACATCCGGCCCACGCCGGCGGCGATCGGCGCGAACGTGCGCACGACGGGGACGAACCGGGCGATGATCACCGCGACCGCGCCGAACCGCTCGAAGAACGCGTTCGTCCGGTCGACGTTCGCCTTGGAGAACAGTCCGCTCTCCTTGCGCTCGAAGATCGGCGGGCCGACCTTCCGGCCGATGAAGTATCCGAGCTCGCCGCCGAGGAAGGCGCAGGTGCCGATCATGAGGGCGACGAGCCAGATCGGCAGCCCGCCGATGTGGCCCCCCTGGTCGAACGCGAACAGGCCCGTGATGACGAGCAGGGTGTCGCCGGGGAAGATGAACCCGATGAGCAGCCCGGTCTCGGCGAAGATGATCGCGCACACCACGAAGACGGCGACACCGCCGAAGTCGTTGAGGATGTGATTCGGATCCAGCCAGGGGATCAGGGCGAGTGGGACGGACGTCATGACTCTCTTCCGGTCGTCGCCCGCTCCGCAGGGTCCGGGTGGACCACCGGGGCGCGGCGGCAGTCGCGGGGCAGCACGCCTCGCCCGACGAGAGTACCCTGCCGCTCGGCTGCGGAGCGGCGTCGGCGCCGGGTCTGACGGCATGCTCAGCCGGAGGCGGCCGGCACGCATCCACTGCCCGGGCGGATCCGCTCGAGCGACGCGGGCGTTCCACCGGGGGTACGCGCTGTGCGGGAGAAGGGACTCGAACCCTCACGCCCTCAGGGCACAGGAACCTAAATCCTGCGTGTCTGCCGGTTTCACCACTCCCGCGGGCACCGACGCCAGTGTAGAGGGCAGAGGGCAGAGGGCAGAGGGCAGAGGGCAGAGGGCAGAGGGCAGAGGGCAGAGAGCAGAGAGCACGGGGTGCGGGACGTGCACGCCCGCCGGACTCGGGCGGACCGCGGAGACGGTGCGGCCCTCCCGGTCGCTGTCGGCTCAGCGCAGGGTGCGCGGCAGGTACCGGGGGACATAGCGGACCAGGACGCCCGCGCCGACGATGCCGAGCGCGCCCATCACGGTGCTCGCGACCGCGATCGTCGCCACGGCGGTGACCCCGGCGATGACGAGCGGGGCGATGGCGCTGCCGAGGTCGCCGGTGAACCGCCATGCGCCGAGGAACGGCGCCGGGCCGGACCGCGGGGCGAGGTCGGCGCCGAGCGTCATCAGGATCCCGGAGCCGACACCGTTCGCGAGGGACATGAGCATGGCGACGGCGATGAACCAGGTGACCCGGGTGTCGAGGCGGTCGCTGAACGCGAGGAGGAAGTAGCAGATGCTCAGGCCGAGCATGCATGGCAACGCGCTGGCGAGCCGCCCGAATCGGTCCATGATCTGCCCGCTCGAGTAGAACAGCGCGAAGTCGATCGCCCCGGCGATGCCGATCACGAGCGCGGCGGCGGAGTCCTGCATCCCGACGCTCACGGCCCAGAGCGGCAGGATCACCTGCCGGCCGGCGCGCATCGCACCGATGAGCCCGGCGCCGCTGCCGAGGCGGAGGAGCACGGCTCGGTGCGCCCGGATGGTCCGGAACAGTCCGACGGACTCCTCGCGCACACGCGTCTGACCCGCATCAAGGGCGAGCGTGCCGGTGCTGCTGGTGCCGGTGCTGCCGGTGGCGTCTGGGCGGGAGGCGTGGCTGCGGATCCGGAGACCGCGCGAGCCGTCGACGGGGTCGCGGAGCACGAGGAGCACACCGGCGGCCGCGAGACAGCACACCACCTGGATCCAGAACGCGCTCTGCGTCGTCCCGGTGATGTGGGTGACCCCGGCGGAGAGGAACGGACCGACGAAGTATCCGAAGCGGAAGACGCCGCCGAGGCTCGAGAGCGCCCGCGCGCGGTACCGGAGCGGCACGGCCGTCGTCATGTACGCGTGCCGGGCGAGCGCGAACACGGCTGTCGACACCCCGACGAGGAACACCCCCAGCGCGAGCACGATCGCGTTCGGCGCCGCTGCGGCGATGAGCAGCCCGACGATGCTGACGAGTGCGGCGCCGATCATCGCGGTGCGCTCGCCGATGGCGGCGACGACCCAGCCGCTCGGCACGTCGCCGATGAGCTCGCCGACGAGGATCAGCGACGCCACGAAGCCGGCGAATGCCAGGGACGCCCCGAGCGAGTGCGCGGCGATCGGGATGATCGGGATGATCGCCCCTTCGCCGATCGCGAAGAGCACGGCGGGGAGGAACGCGGACAGCGCGACGCCCCTGATATCGAAGGGCTGCTCGCTCGCGGTCATCGACGGCAACGCTACGCCGATCGCGGGTGCGCGTCGGACGTCCCGACTACCCTGGGTGTCATGAAGGTGCTTGCAGCGATGAGCGGAGGAGTCGACTCCGCGGTGGCGGCCGCCCGTGCCGTGGAGGCCGGGCACGAGGTCGTCGGGGTGCATCTGGCTCTCAGCCGGATGCCCGGGACGCTCCGGACCGGAAGCCGTGGATGCTGCACCATCGAGGACTCGATGGACGCGCAGCGCGCCGCCGCGACGATCGGCATCCCCTACTACGTGTGGGACTTCTCCGAGCGGTTCGCCGCGGACGTCGTGGACGACTTCGTCGCGGAATACGCCGCCGGGCGCACCCCCAACCCGTGCATGCGCTGCAACGAGCGCATCAAGTTCGCAGCCCTCCTCGAGAAGGCGCTCGCACTCGGGTTCGACGCGGTGTGCACCGGGCACTACGCGACGATCGTCACCGACGCCGCCGGGAACCGCGAGCTGCACCGGGCGGCGGCCTGGGCCAAGGACCAGTCCTACGTGCTCGGCGTCCTCACGGCCGAGCAGCTCGCGCATGCGATGTTCCCGCTCGGGGCGACCCCGTCCAAGACCGAGGTCCGCGCGGAGGCGGCCCAGCGCGGGCTGACGGTGGCCCAGAAGCCGGACAGCCACGACATCTGTTTCATCCCGGATGGGGACACCAAGGGCTGGCTCGCCGACCGCGTCGGCACGGCGACCGGTGACGTCGTCGAGCGTGACGGAACCGTCGTCGGCCAGCACGAGGGAGCGCACGCCTACACGGTCGGACAGCGCCGCGGCCTCGCCCTCGGTCGCCCCGCACCGGACGGCCGACCCCGCTTCGTGCTCGAGGTCCGCCCGAAGGACAACACGGTGGTCGTGGGGCCGAAGGAGGCCCTCGCGATCGCGGAGATCGCCGGGCACTCGTTCACCTGGGCGGGCCCCGCCCCGACGGCCCCGACCGACCCGTTCGCCTGCACCGTGCAGATCCGCGCGCACGCGGACCCGGTCCCCGCAGTCGCGCACGTCGCGGCCGCTGCCGACGGGCACGACATGCTCGTCATCGTCCCGGACCAGCCGCTCTCCGGCGTCGCACCCGGGCAGACCGCCGTCGTCTACGTCGGCACCCGGGTGCTCGTGCAGTGCACGATCGACTCGACGACGTCCGCGCTGTCGGCGACGTCCGCCGCCTGAAGGAGCGACCGTGGCCAGGGATGACGCGCAGCGCACCGTCGAGACCACGGAACCCGCCGAGCTCGACGGCGCCCAGGCCGCGCTGGAGGCCGACCGCCTCCGCGTCCGCGTGAACGAGCTGCGAGGCGCGTACTACGAGGAGAACGCCTCCCCGGTCTCCGACGCCGAGTACGACGCGATGGTGCGCCGCCTGGACGCGATCGAGCGGCGGTTCCCGGAGCTCCTCGTCGCGGACAGCCCCACGCAGACGGTCGGCGGACGCCCGGAGACCACCCAGTTCGCGCCCGTCGAGCACGCCGAGCGGATGCTCAGCCTCGACAACGTGTTCAGCCCGGAGGAGCTCCGGGAGTGGGCGTCGAAGGTGGAGCGGGACGCCGGCGCCGAGCGCGTCCGGTTCCTCACCGAGCTGAAGATCGACGGCCTCGCGATCAACCTCCGCTACGAGCACGGCCGGCTCGTGACGGCGGCCACGCGTGGCGACGGGGTGGTCGGCGAGGACGTGACCGGGAATGTCCTGACCATGGGCACGATCCCGGAGCGACTGCGGGGCACCGGCCACCCGCCGCTCGTCGAGGTCCGCGGCGAGATCTTCTTCCCGGTCGCACAGTTCGACGAGCTGAACGACCGGCAGCGCCAGGCCGGGGAGCGCCTCTTCGCGAACCCACGGAACGCCGCAGCGGGGTCCCTGCGGCAGAAGGAGGACGGCAAGAGCCCGGCCAAGCGGGAGCTCATGGTCGACCGGCTCCGTCGCCTCCGGATGCTCGTGCACGGGATCGGCGCGTGGCCGGTGCGCGAGCTCGAGCGCGACACCGACGTGCACGCGCAGTCCGAGGTGTACGGCCTCCTGGACACCTGGGGACTGCCGACGAGCACCCACTACCGCGTGTTCGACACCATCGACGACGTCCTCGGGTTCGTCCGGGACTACGGGGAGCGCCGCGCATCCGTCGAGCACCAGATCGACGGCATCGTCATCAAGGTCGACGATCTGGCCCTGCACGAGGAGCTCGGCGCGACCTCGCGGGCCCCGCGGTGGGCGACCGCGTACAAGTACCCGCCGGAGGAGGTCCACACCAGGCTCCTCGACATCGTCGTGAGCGTCGGACGGACCGGGCGCGCGACGCCGTTCGCGGTCATGCAGAAGGTGGAGGTCGCCGGATCGGAGGTCCGGCAGGCGACGCTGCACAACCAGCAGGTCGTCACGGCCAAGGGCGTGCTCATCGGCGACACCGTGGTGCTCCGGAAAGCCGGTGACGTGATCCCCGAGGTGCTCGGACCGGTCGTGGAGCTCCGGGATGGCACCGAGCGCGAGTTCGTCATGCCGGCCGAGTGCCCCGAGTGCGGCACACCGCTCCGGCCGGCGAAGGAGGGCGACATCGACCTGCGGTGCCCGAACGCGGAGAGCTGCCCCGCGCAGGTCCGGGGCCGGGTCGAGCACATCGCATCCCGGGGCGCCCTTGACGTCGAGGGGCTCGGCGAGGTCGCGGCGTCCGCGCTCACCCAGCCGGTCGAGCCGGCCGAGCCGCCCCTCCGGACCGAGGCCGGGCTCTTCGACCTCACCATGGCCGACATCTTCCCGGTGCGTGTCGTCGTGCGTGACGCGGAGACGGGGATGGTGAAGCTCGAGGACGACGACAAGCCGAAGCTCGTGACCCCGTTCCGCCGGAGGCGGACCAAGCGCGACGGCCCGTTCGACCCGGACGCGGCGGCGTTCACCGGCGACGCGGACTCCGTGCCCTCGAAGTCCGCGATCGAGATGCTCGCCAATCTCGAGAAGGCCAAGGTCAGCCCGCTGTGGCGGATCCTCGTCGGGTTGAGCATCCGCCACGTCGGGCCGGTCGCCGCACGCGCGCTGGCGGACCACTTCGGCTCGCTCGACGCGATCCGCGGCGCCACCCGGGAGGACCTCGCGGCCGTCGACGGAGTCGGCGGGATCATCGCGGACGCGCTCCTGGCGTGGTTCGACGTCGACTGGCACCGGGAGATCATCGACCGATGGACCGCCGCCGGTGTGCAGTTCTCCACACCCGGGCACGCGGGGCCGGGCGCCGCCGCCGCGGAGGACGGCGTCCTGACCGGCGTGACGGTCGTCGCGACCGGGACCCTGGAGGGGTACAGCCGCGAGGGGGCGCTCGAGGCGATCATCGCCGCCGGCGGGAAGGCCGCGTCGAGCGTCAGCAAGAAGACGGATTTCGTCGCGGCGGGACCCGGCGCCGGGTCGAAGCTGACGAAAGCGGAGCAACTCGGCGTCCGGATCATCGACGCCGCCCAGTTCGCGCTCCTCGTGCACGAGGGGCCTGCGGCATTGGCCGTGGCGCCCGACGGATCCGCCGACGCGGAGGGCGAGCACACCGACGCGAGCTGACGGCGTTCGCGCTCGGCCGGGGGACAGTTCCGCGCTGGACCTCCCTGAATGGCGGGAATTTGCCTAGAATCGTTCCGGGCATCACCTGTCGTCTACAGGGGGACGACGGGAACGCCCCTCCAGGGGAGACCTGTTTGTTGCTCGTCATCGCCGCACTGCTCGCCGCCTCGCTGCACCCGTCCGGGGCGCTCGAGGCAGTCGCTGCACCCGCTGCGCACGCCCTGGCCGTCCCGGCGCCGGTGGCACCTGACGTCACCGTCCGGACCGCTGCGGCGCGTGTCGTCACCGTCGCGTCCGAGGATCAGGTCGACGGCCTCGCGCAGCTCCGCGGTCGCTCATTCCTTCGCGCGCTCAGTGCGCTCAGCCCGGCGGAGCTGCGGCGGGCGGGCCGTGACGCAGCGGTGCAGCGCGTCGTGCTCGACCATCCGCCGACCGCAGCCGACGTCGAGCCCTGGTGGGGGCGCCTCCCGGCCGCGTCGCGTGTCGCGCTGACGACCGGTGCGCCGCAGCTCATCGGCAACCTGGAGGGGATCCCGTACTCCACGCGAGACACCGCGAACCGTGCCACGCTCGCGCGCCTGCTCGACGCGTCCCGCGCCGACGACGGCGCCGGGCAGGCCGGATCGAAGACCGCCATGCTCGGGCAGATCCAGGCTGCGCTGCGCCGCGGCCCCGGCGACCCGGAGAAGCAGCTGGTCACTATCGACACGCGCGGAGCCGGTCGGGCCGCCATCGCCCTCGGCGACCTCGACACCGCCTCCGACGTGACCGTGATGGTCCCCGGCATGTTCTTCACCGTCACCGGGCAGCTGGTCGACTGGACGGCGACCGGTGCCGACCTGTACCGCGAGCAGGCCACGGTCGCGCCGGCAGCAGCCGTGGCGACGAGTCGCGGGCAGGGATCCGGCGTCGCTGTCCTCGCCTGGATGGGGTACCGGACGCCCGGCGTCTCGAACGTCCTGTCGCTCGACCTCGCGAAGGTCGGGGCGACCCGGTTGGAGCGCGTGGTCGCCGGGATCGATCGGACCCGGGCGTCGCGTCCGCCACGTGTCAGCATCGTCGCGCACTCGTACGGCTCGACGACGGCGCTGCTCGCGCTCTCGGCGGGCAGGGTCCATGTCGACAGCCTCACCCTGTTCGGCTCGCCCGGCAGCGGCGTGGCGGCCGCATCGGAGCTCGCCGTGACCGCGGGACAGGTGTTCGTCGGCGATGCCCACTGGGACCCGGTCGCCGGAACCGGGATCTTCGGACACGACCCCGGTGCCTCCGGCTTCGGGTCGACGTTGCTCGACCTGGCAGGCGGGGCGGACGCGGTCGACATCGGCGATGTGCTCCGACGGCCGTTCGGCCACAACGGCTACCTGAAACCCGGCACGGCCTCCCTGCACGACGTCGCGCTCATCGCCGTCGGGCGGAGCGACCTGGTGCGCCACGCCGGCGACGACGGGTCGGACGGCGACGGGCCGCCCGAGTCGCCGGCCTTCCTCGTCCTCCGTCCGCAGGATCCGCAGCTGCGGGACTGACGGGACCGCGGTCGCGACACCCCCTGGAGGTGCGCGGCCGGCGACGGGCGTCCCGCGGCTCGGCCTGCGGCGGTCGCCCTAGACTGGGACGCATGCCTGACATCACGAGCGAGCAGGTGGCGCACCTGGCGAGCCTCGCGCGAATCGCACTCACGCCCGACGAGATCGCCAAGCTGACCGGGGAGCTGTCCCTGATCGTGGACTCGGTCGCCAGGGTCGCCGAGGTCGCGACCGACGACGTGCCGGCGACCAGCCACCCGATCCCGTTGCAGAACGTGTTCCGACCCGACGTCGTCGGCGAGACCCTGACGCAGGAGCAGGCACTCTCCGGGGCTCCCGACTCGGACGGGTCCCGCTTCCGCGTCACCGCGATCCTGGGGGAGGAGCAGTGAGCGAGGGCACCGCGACCCAGATCACCGGGCTCACCGCCGCGGCGCTCGCCGATGCCCTGGTGGCGCGGGACGTCTCGAGCGTCGAGGCCACACAGGCGCATCTCGACCGCATCGCTGCCGTCGACGGTGACGTCCATGCGTTCCTCCACGTCAACGAGCAGGCGCTCGCCGTGGCCAAGTCGGTCGACGCGCGGCGTGCCGCCGGAGCTGATCTCGGTCCGCTCGCCGGCGTCCCCATCGCCATCAAGGACGTCCTCTGCACACAGGACATGCCGACGACGTCGGGATCCCGCATTCTCGAGGGCTGGGTGCCGCCGTACGACGCGACCGTCGTCACGCGCCTCCGCCAGGCCGGTCTCGTGCCGCTCGGCAAGACGAACATGGACGAGTTCGCGATGGGGTCGTCGACGGAGTTCTCCGCGTACGGCCCGACCCGTAACCCGTGGGACCTCGACCGCATCCCGGGAGGCTCGGGTGGCGGGTCCGCCGCGGCCGTCGCCGCACACGAGGCGCCCGTCGCGCTCGGCAGCGACACCGGCGGATCGATCCGCCAGCCCGGCGCCGTCACCGGGACGGTCGGCGTGAAGCCGACCTACGGCGGGGTGAGCCGCTACGGTGCGATCGCGCTGGCGTCCTCGCTCGACCAGATCGGGCCGGTGGCTCGGACGGTCCTCGACGCCGCGCTCGTGCACGACGTCATCGGCGGCCACGACCCCCGTGACTCCACGTCGCTCCGCACCGAATGGCCCTCCTTCGCCGCCGCCGCCCGAGACGGCCTCCAGACCGGCACCCTCGACGGTGTCCGCGTCGGCGTCGTCCGGGAGCTCGGCGGCGACGGGTTCCAGGCGGGCGTCACGCAGCGGTTCCAGGAGACGGTGGCCCTGCTCGAGTCCGCTGGAGCGACGATCGTCGAGATCGACGCCCCGAGCTTCGCCTCGGCGATCGCCGCCTATTACCTGATCCTCCCGGCGGAGGCGTCGTCGAACCTCGCGAAGTTCGACTCGGTGCGCTTCGGCCTCCGGGTCACGCCGGCGTCCGGCGGCACCGTCGAGGACGTCATGGCGGCCACCCGGGAGGCCGGGTTCGGCCCGGAGGTGAAGCGCCGCATCATCCTCGGCACGTACGCGCTGAGCGCCGGCTACTACGACGCCTACTACGGCAGTGCGCAGAAGGTCCGGACCCTCGTGCAGCGGGACTTCGCGACGGCGTTCGAGCAGGTGGACCTGCTCGTGAGCCCGACGGCGCCGACGACCGCGTTCCCGATCGGGGAGCGCATCGACGACCCGCTCGCGATGTACCTCAACGACCTGACGACGATCCCCGCGAACCTCGCCGGCATCCCGGGGATGAGCATCCCGATGGGGCTCGCCCCGGAGGACAATCTCCCGACCGGCGTGCAGCTCATGGCGCCCGCCTACGAGGACGCCCGGCTGTACCGCTATGGAGCGGCGCTGGAACGACTCCTCGAGGAATCGTGGGGGCACACCCTGATCTCCCAGGTCCCGGACCTGGACCAGACACAGCAGTCGGCAGCGGAAGAAGGCGTGATCTGATGGCCAAGGACGCACTCATGGACTTCGACGAGGCGCTCGAGCGCTACGAGCCGGTGCTCGGGTTCGAGGTCCACGTCGAGCTCGCGACGGCCACCAAGATGTTCTCGGACGCGCCGAACTACTTCGGCGGGGAGCCGAACACCCTCGTGACGCCGGTCGACCTCGGACTGCCGGGGTCGCTGCCGGTCGTCAACGAGCAGGCGGTGCGCTACTCGATCAACCTCGGGCTCGCGCTCGGGTGCTCCATCGCGGCGTCGTCGCGCTTCGCCCGCAAGAACTACTTCTACCCGGACAACCCGAAGAACTACCAGGTCTCGCAGTTCGACGAGCCGATCGCGTTCGATGGCGAGGTCGAGGTGGAGCTCGCGGACGGCACCATCTTCCAGGTGCCGATCGAGCGCGCCCACATGGAGGAGGACGCCGGCAAGCTCACGCATGTCGGCGGCGCCGCCGGCCGCATCCAGGGCGCGGAGTACTCGCTCGTCGACTACAACCGCGCGGGCGTCCCGCTCGTCGAGATCGTCACGCGCCCGATCTTCGGGGCCGAGCACCGCGCGCCGGAGCTCGGCGCCGCGTACGTGCAGACCATCCGCGACCTCGTCCGGGCGCTCGGCGTGTCCGAGGCGAGGATGGAGCGCGGGAACCTCCGCTGCGACGCGAACATCTCCCTCCGGCCCCGAGGGCAGGAGCGACTCGGCACCCGCACCGAGACGAAGAACGTGAACTCGTTCCGTTCCGTCGAGCGCGCCATCCGGCACGAGATCCAGCGGCAGGCGGCGATCCTCGCCGACGGCGGCACGATCACTCAGGAGACCCGGCACTGGCACGAGGACACCGGGCGCACGTCGGCGGGGCGTCCGAAGTCCGACGCGGACGACTACCGCTACTTCCCGGAGCCCGACCTGCTCCCCGTCGTGCCGTCACCGGCGCTCATCGAGGAGCTGCGGGCCGCCCTGCCGGAGCCGCCGGTCGCCCGGCGCCGCCGCCTCAAGGCCGACTGGGGGTTCGCCGATCTCGAGTTCCAGGACGTCGTGAACGGCGGTCTGCTCGTCGAGGTGGAGGAGACTGTCGCCGCGGGTGCCGCGCCGCAGGCTGCGCGCAAGTGGTGGACGGGCGAGATCGCCCGTGTCGCGAACGCGCAGGACACCCCGACGGACGCCGGGTCGCTCGTGAGCCCGCAGCACGTGGCGGAGCTCATCGGCCTGGTCGACTCCGGCGTCCTCACCGACCGGCTTGCTCGCCAGGTGCTGGAGGGCGTCATCGCGGGCGAGGGATCCCCGGCGCAGGTCGTCGAGTCCCGCGGTCTGCAGGTCGTGTCCGACGACACCGCGCTGATCGCGGCCATCGACGACGCGCTCACGGCGCACCCGGATGTCCTCGACACGATCCGCGACGGCAAGGTCCAGGCTGCCGGCGCGATCATCGGTGCCGTGATGAAGGCGATGAAGGGCCAGGCGGACGCCGCCCGCGTGCGTCAGCTCGTGCTGGAGCGCGCGCAGGCCTGATCGACGGCGTCCCGCTCTCGGGACCACGGTTCCTGAGCGCGGGCGCCCCGCCGGTGCGAGGATGGGGTGTGTCCGCAACGATCCGCGCCATCGGTACCGCCGTCCCTCCCGTCACGCTCCGCCAGGAGGACGCGCAAGCCCTGTTCGCCGCGCAGCCCGGCCTCGGTCGGCTCGGGGAGCGGATCGTCGGAGCGGCGTTCGGCGCCTCCGCGGTGGAGGAGCGGCACACGGCGGTCGTGGACCTGCACGAGGCGCATCGTCCCGGCGACTTCGTCGACGCCGACGGCGCGATCCGCTCGCCGTCGACCGGCTTCCGCAACGACCGGTACCGGGAGTACGCGATCCCGCTGTTCGTGGACGCGGCACGCGATGCCCTGGCCGCTGCGGACACGGCCGCGGAGCAGGTGACCCACGTCGTCACGGTGTCGTGCACGGGTTTCACCCAGCCGGGGCCGGACCTCGCCATCGTCACGCAGCTCGGCATGCGTCCGGGGGTGTTCCGGCACCACATCGGATTCATGGGCTGCTATGCCGCGTTCCCCGCCCTGCGGGCCGCGGCGGCGTTCTGTGAGGCGGACCCGGACGCCGTCGTGCTCGTCGTGTGCGCGGAGCTGTGCACGCTGCACGTCCGCGCGTCGGACGACCCCGACCAGATCGTCGCGAACAGCGTCTTCGCGGACGGCGCGGCAGCGGCGGTCGTCACCTCCGACCTCCCGTCCGCCCGGTTCGCGGCCGATGTGAACCCGGATGCCGCCCCGGTCCTCCGTCTCGACGCGTTCGCCACCGCCGTGATCCCGGAGGGCGCCGACGACATGGCCTGGAACATCGGCGACGAGGGTTTCGAGATGGTGCTCAGCACCGCGGTCCCGCGCCTCATCGAGCAGCACGTGGCGGAGGCGGTCGCCCCGGTTCTCGCCGCGGCCGAGTGCTCGGTGTCGGACGTGCCGCTGTGGGCGGTCCATCCCGGAGGGCGGGCGATCCTCGATCGCGTGGAGGAGGAGCTCGGGCTCGCTCCCGAGGCGCTCGTCGCCTCCCGCGACGTCCTGCGGCGCTTCGGGAACATGTCCAGCGCCACCGTGCTGTTCGTGCTCGCGCGCATGCTCCGCGACCGCCCCGAGGAGGGCACCCGGATCGTCGCCATCGCCTTCGGCCCGGGTCTGACCGTCGAGTCGGCGGCGCTCGAGGTCGTGCTCGCGTGACCGACGCACCACGGACGGCGGGGAGGCCCGGGGGTGGTGCGGAGGCCGCCACGGGTGCCGACGGTGGCCGGCTCCGGAACGGCGAGCCGCGCCTGCCCGACCTGTCGGTTCGGGCGGCCGACCTGACGGAGCTGATGGACGCTCCAGAGTGCGACGCCGCGATGCTGGCGCGGACGTTCCGGCGGTTCGCGGTGATCAATCCGCTCGTGGGCGGGTGGGGTGCCGTGTGGCGACGGCATGTCGGTCCGGCGCTCGTGCAGGAGCGCCGTGCCCGCATCCTGGACCTGGGCTGCGGCGGCGGGGACCTCGCCCGGATGCTTGCGCGTCGGGCGCGCCGCGCCGGGCTCGACGTCGAGGTCGTCGGCGTCGATCCCGACGAGCGGGCGATCCATGCGGCCCGTCGGACCCCGGCCGACGGCGTCACGTTCCGGAGCGCGGCGAGCGATGCGCTGGTCGCGGCAGGCGAGCGGTTCGACGTCGTCGTGTCGAATCACGTGCTGCACCACCTGTCCGTCCCGGAGCGGGACGGGTTCCTCGCCGACTCGGCCGTGCTCGCCGAGCGGCGTGTGGTGCACAGCGACATCCGTCGATCGGAGGCGGCGTACCGGTCGTACGCGTTCGCGGCGCCGGCCCTCGCCGCGGGCACATTCGTGCTCGTGGACGGTCTGCGCTCGATCAGGCGGAGCTACACGCAGTCCGAACTCGCCGCGGTCGTGCCGCCCGGGTGGCGCGTGGAGCAGTCCCGCCCGCACCGGGTCCTCGCGATCCACGATACGTCCTCGTTCCCGCGGAGTCCTCCGCGCTCGAGCGGGACTCCGTCGCCGTGGTCTCCCAGGTCGGGCCGGTCAGCCGTGAGCTCCTCGACCCGTTCCCGGCCGGCAGCCTGCCCGCGTACCTCATGCATCAGGTGAGCGCCGGGATCCGGCTGGTCCTCGGCGTGTGACGGCACGGGACCGAGCAGCGGCGGGCCGGCGGATGGTGCCGGCCCGCCCTGCACACCGGGCTACGGGCGCAGCAGCACCTTGATCGCGCGACGCTCGTCCATCGCGCGGTACGCTTCCGCTGCGTCGTCGAGCGGAAGCTCCAGGTCGAACACCTTGCCGGGTTCGACGGCGCCGGAGAGCACGTCCGGCAGGAGCTCGGGGATGTACGCCCGGGCGGGGGCGATGCCGCCACCGACCGTGATGTTCGTTCCGAACAGGTAGGGGAGCGGGAGCTCGGGGCCGCCGGCGGGGACCCCGACATAGCCGACGTTCCCGCCCGGCCGCACGACACGGAGTGCCTGGTCCATGCTCTCGGCCGTGCCGACGGCCTCCAGCGCGCAGTCGGCGAGGTCGCCGCCGAGGAGTGCACGGACCTCCGCCACGCCCTCGTCGCCGCGCGTCGCGACGATGTCGGTGGCGCCGAACTCGCGTGCGAGCGCCTGCCGGTCCTTGTGGCGGCTCATCGCGATGACCCGGTCGGCGCCGAGGCGCGACGCCGCGAGGACCGCGCAGAGCCCGACCGCGCCGTCGCCCACGACGACGACCGTCGAGCCGGGACCGACGTGTGCGGAGACGGCGGCGTGGTGCCCGGTGGAGAAGACGTCGGACAGGGTCAGGAGGGACGGCACGAGGGCGTCGTCCACCGGACCGGGCACGAGGACCAGGGAGGCCTCGGCATCCGGCACCCGGACGAACTCGGCCTGCGCGCCGCCGACGGGATTGCCGTAGGCGTCCGGCGTCACGCCGAATGTGGACTGGTGGTCGCAGCTGGACGTGATGCCGGCGCGGCATGCCTGGCAGGTGCCGTCGTTCGTGGTGAACGGGGCGATCACGAAGTCGCCCACGTGCAGCCCGGTGACGGCGTCGCCCACGGCGGAGACGGTGCCGACGAACTCGTGCCCGATCTGGCGCGGCTCCTTCGTGTCTCGGATGCCGCGGTACGGCCACAGGTCGGAGCCGCAGACGCAGGCCGCGACGACCTGCACGATCACGTCTGTCGGTGTGACGATCGTCGGGGTCGGACGGTCCTCGACGCGGATGTCACGGGCATCGTGGATGACGGTTGCGCGCATGGCGGTTCCCTTCCGGAGGGGGTCGAGGCTCGCCGGGCGACGCGTTCCGACGCGCCAGGGCGACGGAGCCGGTGGGGATGCGCTCGACGTTACTCTCGCTCGGTGAGCGGATTCGACGACGGCGACCGGTACGGCAGCGATGTCCTCTCGGGGGATTGGAAGTCCCGCGGGCGGAAGCTCGTCCGGGAGGTCCCGCTGGAGCGCGAGATGATCCTGGAGGACCCGGTGTCCGGCTGGTCGGGCGCCGTCATCCGGCTCGAGGCGGGCAACGTCGAGCTCGAGGACTGGAAGGGCCGCACGCGCTCCTTCCCGGCGACCGGGCAGTTCCTGCTCGAGGGTGAGCTCATCCGGCTCGGCCGTCCGACGGCTCCGGTCAACCGGCCCGGGTCCGCCGGGAGGGGCGCGGGTACCGCCCCGACATCGGCCGTCGGTCGCGCGCGCACCGCGTCCGGCAGCTTCGCCGTCGGCGAGCAGCGGGCGCGCGTCGCACTGCCGTCTCGGATCATGGTCGAGGGTCGGCACGACGCAGAGCTCGTCGAGAAGGTCTGGGGCGCGGACCTGCGCGTGGAGGGCGTGGTCGTCGAGTATCTGTCCGGCGTCGACAACCTGGCTGCAGTGCTCGACGACTTCCGGCCGGACCGCGGTCGCCGCGTGGGCGTGCTCGTGGATCACCTGGTCCCCGGGTCCAAGGAGACCCGATTCGCCGAGGCGGTGATGCGCGGGAAGTGGGGGCAGCACGTGCTGGTCGTCGGGCACCCGTACGTCGACGTGTGGCAGTCGGTGAAGCCCGCCCGGCTGGGCTTGCGAGAGTGGCCGACGATCCCGCGGCCGATCGAATGGAAGCACGGCATCTGCGACGCGCTCGGCTGGCCGCACGAGTCGCAGGCGGACATCGCGCAGGCCTGGCAGCGCATCCTCGGTCAGGTGCGGACGTTCGCGGATCTGGAGCCGGCGCTCCTCGGCCGGGTCGAGGAGCTCATCGACTTCGTGACCGCGGCGCCCTGACCCGACGGGACGTGCTCATGGCCGCGGTGCCGGACCGGGGTTTTTGTGCACCGGGCCGCGCAACCGCGGGTGGGGCGGGCCTCCCGGCCGTACCCTGGAGGCCATGGACGGCATCGAGGGGCGTGTGCGCAACGCCGTCGACCTCTGGCTGCGGTGGCTGCCCCGGTGGCAGATCGGCACGGCGCGTCCCCGCACCCGGATCTGCCGCAGATGCGTCGGGTCTCCGGTCGCGACCGCAGCCGGGTTCGGGCCCGACGTCCCGCACCCGGTCCAGCACGCGCTCATCGGGCGGGTCTCGACGATCATCGAGGGCGCGGTCGACGAGTACACCGCCAAGAACCTCCCGCTGCTGCAGCGCGAGCTCGACCGCTCCGAGGCGCGGAAGCGGCACGCCGGGTACCAGCCCGCGGACGGTCTGTCGCCGGAGTTCCAGGGTCTGGACATCGACCCGGAACCGCAGCCGAACGAGCCGTTCCTCTTCACCCTGTCCGAGCTGGCCGGCACGGGCGCGTCGTCGACGGATCCCCGCGAGCCGCTCTCCGACGCGGCGAAGGCGGCCCTCCGACAGGAGATCGCGCTCTCCGACGAGTGCGCCCGCGCGACGGGCACGGCGGTGTGCCTGGCGCTGGTCGATCATCGGGATCGGATCGCCGAGGCGATCGAGCGACTCGTCGAGCCGCAGATCGCCGCGCTCGTGTCGGACATGTTCCGCGGGTTCGACGAGCAGGGCGAGCGGCCGCGCGACGGCCTGTTCTGACTGCTCGAGGCCGCTCGGCAGCCGCTGGCGGTGGGATACTGATCGGCGTGACCACTCGCACCCTCGGCTGGCTGGCCGCCGTCATCGACGTCGTCCTCATCGTCGTGTTCGCCCTCATCGGACGGCTCTCGCATGGCGAGGGCGTGTCCGGGTGGACACTCTGGCTGACCGCGTACCCGTTCCTCACCGGGTGGGCGATCGGCTACCTGACGAGCGGCGCGTGGTCGCGGCCGCTCGCCTTCTGGCCGACCGGCGGGGTGTGCTGGATCTTGGCCGTCTTCCTCGGCATGGCGATCCGCGTCACCAGCGGGCAGGGGATCGAGGACGGGAACCCGCTGCCGCTGTCGTTCCTCATCGTCGCGACGGTCGTGCTCGGGGTGTTCCTGCTCGGCTGGCGGGCGCTGGCCCGTCCATTCGCCCGCCGTGTGGAGCGGCGGCGCGAGGCTGGTGCGTCGGCTCCCGTCGCACGCGGCCGACTCTGAGCAATCGCACAGGGGTCTCGTCGTCGTCGGCCTCGGGGCGCTGCGGGTAGGGGTCAGTCCTTCCCGCCGGTGATCCGGTCGCGCACCTTCCGGCGGAGCACCTTGCCGATCATCGACCGGGGCAGGTCCTCGACCACGACGATGCGCCGGGGCACCTTGTACGCGGCGAGGTTCTCGCGGGCGTAGTCGCGGAGCGCCTCCGCGTCGAACGTCCCCGGGTCCGCCGGGACGACCGCTGCGACCACCTGTTCGTTCCCGCCCTGCATGATCCCGACGACAGCGACCTCCGAGACGAGCGTGGAACGGAGCAGCGCGTCCTCGACCTCCGACGGCGACACGTTGAACCCGCCGGTGATGATGAGCTCCTTGAGGCGGTCGACGATCGCGACGAAGCCGTCCGCGTCGAGGGTCACGATGTCCCCGGTGCGGAACCAGCCGTCCGCCGTGAAGACCTCGCTGGTGGCGTCGGACCTGCCCCAGTACCCGGAGAACACCTGCGGACCCCGCACGACGAGCTCGCCGGCCTCACCGACCGGCATGTCCCGCGACGGGTCGTCCGGGTCGACGACCCGGACGTGTGTGGAGGGCAGCGGGAGCCCGACCGTCCCGAGGCGTCGATCGTCCGACACCGGGTTCGCCATGAGCACCGGCGAGGTCTCGGACAACCCGTACCCCTCCACCAGGTAGCCGCCGGAGCGCGCCTCCCACGGCTCGATGATGTCCTGGCTGAGCGGCATCGCACCGGAGATGCCGATCTCGATCCCCTTGAGTGAGACCTTTTTCGCGTCCGCGGCACGCTGCAGCCGCGCGTAGATCGGCGGGACGGCCGGGAGGAACGTCGGGGGGTGGCGCTTCATCGCGGTGAGCACGAGGGCGGGGTCGAACGCCGGAAACAGCACGAGACGGGCTGCCATGCTCATCGCGAAGGTCAGGCACAGCGTGAGCCCGTACGCGTGGAACATCGGGAGGATCGCGTCGACGACGCAGTCGCCGCGACGGATCTGCGGGATCCACGCGCGGGCCTGAGCGACGTTGGCCAGAAGGTTCCGGTGCGTGAGAATCGCGCCCTTCGGGGAGCCCATCGTGCCTGACGTGTACTGGATGAGCGCGACGTCCGACGTCTTCGGCCGCGGATGCGTGCGCGAGAGCCGGCGGCTGTCGACGAGCTCCTCCCATTTGGTCGTCCCACGCACCCTCGTGGTGAGCTTCGACCGCGACTCGCGGGCCGCGCGGACAGGGAGCGCGAGGGCGGCGCGAGTTCGGCGGGGCATCGCGCGGGTCATGTCGACGGACACGATCGCGTCGAGGCGGAGGTCCGACGGGAACTCCTGGAGGGTCTGCACCGACTTGTCCCAGGCGATCGCGACGCGGGCGCCGTGGTCCTCGAACTGGTGGCGGAGCTCCCGCGGCGTGTACAGCGGGTTGTGCTCGACGACGACCGCGCCGAGGCGCAGCGCCGCGTAGAACGCGACGACGTGCTGCGGGCAGTTCGGCAGGATGATGGCGACGCGGTCGCCCTTTGACACGCCGAGCTTCCGGAGGCCGTTCGCGGCACGCTCGATCTGACGCTGCAACTCGCCGTAGGTCGTCTCGTGCCGGAAGAACTCGAGCGCAATGTGCTTGCGGAACCGGGTCGCGCTCTCCTCGACCAGGTCGAGCAGGGAGCCCGTCGGCTCCTCGATGTCGTGCGGGACACCGGGAGCGTAGCTGGTCAGCCAGGGCCGGCTCGTGTCGTCGTTGCTCACCCCGACCACACTAGGGCCTGAGCAGCGCGGTGGGCCGGACGGGAGGGACGCGGCGGTCGTGCCTGCGTTCCTCCCGTCCGTTCCCGTGCCGGGCTAGAAGCCCGAGGGGCGACGTGGCGTGTACGCCTGCTCGAGGCGCTGCACCTCGTCGGCGGTGAGCTCGAGCTCGACGCCGGCGACGGCGTCGTCGATGTGGTGCTCCTTCGTCGCGCCGACGATCGGCGCCGTGACAGCCGACTTGCCGGCGACCCAGGCGAGCGCGACCTGCGCCATCGGCACGCCGCGTGCCTCCGCCACCGTGGCCACCGCATCGACGATCGCCCTGTTCGCGTCCTCGTCCTGCCGGTAGAGGGTCTTGCCGAACTCGTCGGTGCCCTCGCGCTTCGTGCCGCCCTCGCCCCAGGGGCGGGTGACCTTGCCGCGGGCGAGCGGGCTCCACGGGATGACGCCGACGCCGGTCGCCTCGCAGAACGGGAGCATCTCGCGCTCCTCCTCGCGCTCGAGCAGGTTGACCTGGTCCTGCATGGACACGAACTTCGTCCAGCCGTGCAGCTCGGCGGTGTGCTGCATCTCGGCGAACTGCCACGTCCACATGCTCGATGCGCCGATGTAGCGGGCCTTGCCCGCCTTCACGACGTCGTGGAGCGCCTCCATGGTCTCTTCGATCGGTGTTTGTGGGTCGAAGCGGTGGATCTGGTACAGGTCGACGTAGTCGGTGCCGAGACGGGTGAGCGACGCGTCGATCTCGTGCATGATCGAGACGCGGCTGAGCCCGGCGCCGTTGCGGCCCTCGCGCATCCGGTTGAAGACCTTCGTCGCGATGACGACGTCCTCGCGCGGGGCGAGCTCCTTGAGGACGGTGCCGGTGATCTCCTCGCTGGAGCCGGCGGAGTACACGTTGGCGGTGTCGAAGGTCGTGATGCCGGCCTCGTAGGCGCGGCGGATGAAGGGCCGGGCGTCGTCGAGTCCGACGCTCCACTCGTGCGAGCCCTTGTCGGGCTCGCCGTAGCTCATCATGCCGAGGATGACGGCGCTGACCTCCAGGCCGGTGGTGCCGAGTCGTACGGTCTTCATTCGGGGTCCTTTCGTCGCGGCCGGTGGTGGTGTCGGGGGCCGCGTTCCCGGCGCGCCACCCACGGTACGCCCCGCGCACGACGAGGCCCCCGACGCCGGGCATGGCGTCGAGGGCTTCGTCGGGGAGACGCGGGCTACGCGGCGTGCGTGAACTGCAGGTCGAGGTTCACCGTGATGTCGTTGCCGAGCGTGAGGCCACCCGCCTCGGTCGCGGCGTTCCACATCACGCCGAACTGGGTGCGGTCGATCTTCGTGGTCGCCTCGACACCGAGCTTGGTCTGCCCGTAGCCGTCGGTGGTGATGCCGCCGAACTCGGTCCTGAGGGTGACGGGCTTGGTGATACCCCGGAGCGTGAGGTCGCCGTCGACGAGGAGGTCGTCGCCGTCCGCACGGACAGCGGTGGAGACGAAGGTCATCTGGGGGTGCTCGTCCACGGCGAAGAAGTCGCTCGTGCGGAGGTGCTGGTCGCGCTGCTCCTGGCCGGTGTTGACGCTCGCGATCTCGATCGTCGCGTCGATGGACGAGTCGAGGGGGTTCTCGCCGGTGACGAGCGTGACGTCGAACCGCTCGAACTTGCCCTTGACCTTGCTGATCGCGAGGTGGCGCACGCTGAACGAGACCTCGCTGTGGGTGGGGTCGAGCGTCCAGGTTCCAGCGGCGTACCCGGGGATGGCGGAGTCGGTGATGGCCATGAGTTCTCCTTGCAGAAAGGTCTGTGGTGTGGGGTGCCGTGCGGCGTGATCGGACGGGGGCAGTCCCCGTCGGGATCGATGCGATTGCATTGATCTCAGTGTAGGGCACATGGTGCCATAAAGTTAGACCGACAACTAAACATCATGGAGATGCCAGTTCGGCAGGCAGAGATATGTCAGTATGCTGCACATCATGATCTTCATGGGGAAGCCACGCGCAATGATGGCCGTGTCGGTGCTCGTCGCCCTGTCGGCAGCGTCAGCGGTGACGCCACAGTCGGCGTCTGCGACGAGCTACCCATCGTGGGAGGACGTGCTCGCCGCACGGGGGAGTGCGACCGCGAAAGCCGCCGAGACCGAGCGCGTGCAGGCGGCGCTGGCACAGGTGGAGGACCGCGTACGCCAGGCGCGTGCGGCAGCAGACCGGGCCGGTGCGGCGTTCCTGCATACCCAGCAGCTCGCGGATGCCGCCGCATTGCGGAAGCAGGGGCTGCAGGAGCATGCCGAGGAGGCTGCGACCACCGCGGACGCATCGGGACGGCAGGCCGGTCTGCTCGCAGCGAGCATGGCGCGGACCGCCGGCGGCGACGTCGCGACCCATGCGGTCGGAGCAGGCGAGGATGCGAGGTCGTTCCTCTACCGCCTCAGCACGATGGGACAGCTGGGGCAGGAGGCCGAACAGATCCGGGCGCAGGCCACCACCGAGGCCGGCGTCGCGCGGTCCCTGGAGCAGCAGGCGGCACGGGCGCAGTCCGAGTTCGATGCCCGCAGGCGGGACAGCGAACACGCGATGCGCCAGGCCCAGGACGCCGCCGACGCCGCGGCGTCGGCGCAAGCCGAGCAGGAGCGCAACCGGGCGCGGTTGCAGGCGCAGCTCGCGACGCTGCGCGACGGCGTCCGCCACACGGAGGCGGAGTATGCGGCAGGGGTCGCCGCAGCCGAAGCGGCACGACCGGCTCCGCCGCCGGTGGCGGCACCAGCGCCGCCATCACGCCCGGCACCACCGGCACCGCCCGCGGGTGGTGGTGGTGGTGGCAGCGGCAGCGGCAGCGGTCCTTCCGGGGGCGGTGGCACCAACCCGCCCGCCCCGAGCGGGTGGGTGCGGCCCGCCGGCGGAACGATCTCGAGCCCCTACGGCTGGCGGAAGAACCCCGTCACCGGAGCGTGGGCGCTCCACGAGGGCACCGACCTCGCATCCGGCTGCTCGACCGCGATCGTCGCGGCCACGGCAGGAACGGTGACCTACGCCGGCGTGTACGGCGGGTACGGCAACTACGTCCGGATCGACCACGGCAGCGGGATCAGCACCGCCTACGGGCACATCGTCAACGGCGGGATCCGTGTCCGCTCCGGCCAGCACGTCGCGGCCGGCCAGCTGATCGCCCTCGTCGGGTCGACGGGCAACTCCACCGGCTGCCACCTGCATTTCGAGACCCGGATCGCCATGACGCCGACCGATCCGGTCCCCTTCATGGCGGCGCGGGGCGTGCAGCTCTGAGACGACGCGACGGCGCCCGGCCTCCCTGACGAGACGCAGGGAGGCCGGGCGCCGGGGCTGTGTGGGCGTCGGGGCGAGCTCAGCGCACGACGGCGATGCCCCGGCCCGTGAACCGGACGACGTCCGGCAGCACCAAGGCGGTATCGGTCGAGAACAGCACCTCCGCGGACGACGCGACCGGGACCTCCGCGCCATCGTCGAGGAAGTTCACCACGATGTGCACGTCCGAACGGTCGAGCACGAGCCAGCGGCGCTCCTCGTCGAACCGGACCGCGTTCGACGCGTACCGCCAGTCGACGAACGCCTCCTCGCGACGGCGCAGCGCGATGAGCGCGCGGTACGCGGCGAGGATACGTGCACCGCGGCCCTCCAGAGTCTCCGCCCACTGCAGCTTCGAGTTGTGGAACGTGGCGGGCTCCTGCGGGTCGGGCACCACGGCCGGGTCCCAGCCCATCTGCTCGAACTCGGCGATCCGCCCCTCCGCGGTGGCGACGCCCAGGTCGTGCTCCGGGTGCGACGTGAAGAACTGCCACGGCGTGCTCGCCGCGAACTCCTCACCCATGAACAGCATCGGGGTGAACGGGCCGAGCAGGGTCAGCGCCGCCGTGATGACGAGCGAATCGTCGTCGAGGTGCGCGGCGAGCCGGTCGCCGACCGCCCGGTTGCCGATCTGGTCGTGGTTCTGATTCGCGACGACGAGCGCCGTCGTCGGCGCGGTCTCCCGGTCGACCGGCTGGCCGTGCCGCTTCCCGCGGAACGACGACCAGGTGCCGTCGTGGAAGAAGCCCCGCTCGAGCACCTTCGCCAGGGCGGACAGCGGCGCGAAGTCGGCGTAGTAGCCACTCGTCTCACCGGTGAGCGCGACGTGCACCGCGTGGTGGAAGTCGTCCGACCACTGCCCGGTGAGGCCGTACCCGTGCGCCTCCCGCGGCCGGTACATGATCGAGTCGTTGAGGTCCGATTCGGCGATGAGCGACAGCGGCTTGCCGATGTGCTGCGCGAACGCGTCCGTCTCCTCGGCCATCACCGCGAGCACGTGCGGGCGGGACGTGTCCCGGATCGCATGCACGGCGTCGAGTCGGAGCCCGTCGACGTGGTAGGCGTCAAACCACATCCGCACGTTGTCGAGCACGAACCGGCGGACCTCGGGCTCCTCGATGTTGACCGAGTCGCCCCACGTGTTGCCGAGCCCGGCGAGCAGGTACGGGCCGTAGACCGGCAGGTAGTTGCCGGACGGGCCGAGGTGGTTGTAGACGACGTCCTGGATGACCCCGAGGCCGAGCGCGTGCGCCCGGTCGACGAACCGCTGATACGCGGCGGGACCGCCGAGCGGTGCGTGCACGGCGAACCAGTCGACGCCGTCGTAGCCCCAGTTCCAGGTGCCGTTCACCGCATTGACGGGGAGGACCTCCACCAGGTCGACGCCGAGCTGCACGAGGTACTCGAGGCGGTCCGCGGCCGCGTCGAGCGTCCCCTCCGGCGTGAACGTGCCGACGTGCATCTCGTAGATGACCGCGCCGCGCGCCTGCCGCCCGGTCCACCCCTCGTCGGTCCAGCGGAACGCGCCCAGGTCGACGACCTCACTGGTGCCGTGCACGCCGTCCGGCTGGGACAGCGTGCGGGGATCCGGGAGCACGTCGTCGTCGTCGATCCGGAAGCCGTAGCGGGCGCCGACGACGGGGGCGACGGCGTCCGTCGACCACCAGGCGTCGTCACCCCTGGTCAGCGGATACTCGGTGCCGTCCACGACGACGCGGACGCGTTCCGGCTTGGGTGCCCAGACGCGGTACTGCTCGATCATGCGTGATCCTCCAGGATCTCGACATCGGGGTTGGTGGTGCTCGTGGCGGTCGCGCTGTGCAGGACCGCCTCGTGGGTGGTGGCGCCCGCGGGTGCCAGGAGCGCGACCGGGTACGTCTGCAACAGGTCACCGACGCGGATGCCGCGACCGGCCGGGATCCGGCGTCCGGTGAGCACATCGAGACGGTCCGCGGGGACCGGGTGGATCAGCGTGTCGCCCCAGCCGCCGCTCCGCGCCAGGCCGATCGGGAGGCGCGTGGCCACGGCGATCGCGCCGCCCCGGTCGAACGCGACGACGTGGTCCGCAGCATCGCCGGTCGCGCCGACGGGCAGGTACCGGCCGAACAGCTCGGGATGATCGCGGCGCAGACGGAGCGCCGCTGCGGTGAGGAGCAGTTTCGCCGCTCCGGAGGCGTCCACGGGCGGCAGCGCGCCCTCCTGCACGGCGCGGAGCACCCGTCGGCGCGCGGCGTAGTCGACCTCGCGGCGGTTGTCCGGGTCCACGAGCGACCGGTCCCAGAGCTCCGTGCCCTGGTACACGTCGGGCACGCCGGGAGCGGTGAGCTGCAGGAGTTTCACGCCGAGGCCGTTGGACCAGCCGGCCGCGTCGATGATGCCGTCGATGCGGTCGAGCTCGGCGACGACACGTGGATCGTCGAACGCGGCGTCGACGAGGGCGTGCATGCGCTCCTCGAACGCCGTGTTCGGTGCGGTCCAGGTGGTGGAGACGCCCGCCTCACGCGAGGCCTTCTCGGCGTAGGCGTGCAGTCGCTCGCGTGATGCCGGACGCGCGCCGACGATCGCCTGCCAGAGCAGATTCGCCAGCACACCGTCCTCCAACGGGGCGAGCGAGTCGAGCCGCTCGAACGCGGCCACCCACTCCTCGCCGATCTCGCTGAGCACCGTGATGCGGGCGCGGGTGTCCTCGCTCCGCTTTGTGTCGTGTGTCGTGAGCGTCGTCATGGTGGCCGGCCACTCGGCGAGCCGGAGTGCCTGGGCCCGGTGGAACGCGTCCGGAAGCACGGCGAAGACGCTCGGGTCGCCGCCGACCTCGTTGAGGCTCGTCAGCCGGGCATACCGGTAGAAGGCGTTGTCCTCGACGCCCTTCGCCATCACCATGCCGCTGGTCTGCTGGAGGCGGACGGCCGCCGCGTGGGCCGGGTCGGCGAGGTACGGCGTGATCCGGTCGATCACGCCGGTGAGCTCGGGCCGATCGCGCTTCGCCTCCGCGATCGCGTCGTGGAGGTGCTCCGCGCCCTCCGGCAGGTACGTCCGGTAGACGCCGAACGACGAGGTGACCTCCGCAACCGCGTCCTCGAGGACCCGTCGTTGGATGTCGGGCACGTCGGGCGCGAGGATGCGTGCCAGGCGCGCCACCTCGCTGCCGAGGATGCCGTCCGTGACGTCGCGGCGGGTGCCGTTGATGAGCCCCTCCCACGAGAACACGTCCTGCTCGCCGCGCAGCCGAGAGTCGAGCGCGGCGAGGGCGGTGTCGCCCGTCGCGTCGACGAAGACGCGGTCGAACATGCCGAGCGCGTCGTACCCGGTCGTCCCGTCGACGGGCCACGACCCGGGCAACTCCTCGCCGGGCTCGAGGATCTTCTCGACGAGCGTGTAGGCGCCGCCGGTGAGGCCGGCGAGGTCGGCGAGGTAGCCGGCGGGATCGTACAGCCCGTCCGGGTGGTCGATGCGGAGGCCGTCGACGAGCCCGTCGCGGAACCACTCGCCGACGAGCCCGTGCGACGCCGTGAAGACCTCGGGCTCCTCGACGCGGATCGCCGCGAGGGTGTTCACCGCGAAGAAGCGGCGGTAGTTGAGGTCGTGGTCGGCCTGCTTCCAGTGCACGAACCGGTAGTGCTGCCGGTCGTGCACGGTGCGGACGTCGTCGCCGGGGTGCACCGTGCCGGGCGCGGTCGGGTACGGCGTCGAACCGACCATGAGCGTGTCGCCATCCAGGGTCACCGCGTCGAGGCCGTCATCGCCGGAGCCGATCGTGAAGTCGAGCACCGGCACGAGGATGCGCCCGTCGCCCGCGACCCAGTCGACGTCGAACGCGTCGGCGACGGCCGATCCGGTTCCGTGCCGCAGCAGGTCCTCCCACCAGGCGTTCGACGCCGGGTTCGCGACCCCCATGTGGTTCGGCACGATGTCCACGAGCACGCCGAGCCCCGCCGCGTGCGCGGCCTCGGTGAGGGCACGGAATGCGGCATCACCGCCGCGGGAGTCGTCGATCCGCGAGTGGTCGACGACGTCGTAGCCGTGGTTCGAGCCCTCCTCCGCCTGGAGCACGGGGGAGAGGTAGACCCAGTCGGCGCCGAGGTCGGCGATGTAGTCCACGACCTCCGCCGCGGAGGCCAGGTCGAAGTCGGCGGTGACCTGCAGACGGTAGGTCGACGCTGGGACGCGGTGCGCGCCTCCCGGTCGTGAGGGGGCGACGTGGGTCGCGTCGTGGCGCTGGTCGGTCACTGCTGGCTTCCTTCGGGCTGCTCGGGTTCCGGGGTGCGGGTCGGGCGGTGTGCCGGCCCGCCTGCTGCAAGGGGGTCGGCTCCGTGGGCTTCCACGGCGGGCTCGGTCGGGGCCGCGGTCGGGGCGGTGGTGATCACGTCGGCGGGCCGGACCGGCGTGCTCGCCGGCTCGACCGGCGGTTCCGCCCGGAGTACCAGCATCGAGCGGGCGGGGACGGCGAGCGGCGAACCCGCGTCGAACACGTCGCCCTTCTCGGCGGGGTCCGCGGTGTCGATGCGGATCTTCCACGCGTGGGCGTACTCGTCCGGCGGGAGGGTGAACGTCACCGTCTCGGAGTGCGCGTTGAAGTACATGAGGAAGTTGACGTCGGTGACGCGGCCGCCGCGGGCGTCGCGACCACGGATGCCGTCCCCGTTGAGGAACACGCCGACGCTCTTGCCGAAGCCGGAGTCCCACTCCTCGGGCAGCATCGCCTCGCCCTCGGGGGTGAGCCAGACGATGTCGGGCAGAGGCTCGTCCGCCCCGCGGAGCACGGGACGGCCGTTGAAGTAGCGGGTGCGACGGAACGTCGGGTGGCGCCGACGGAGTCGGACGACCTCGGCGGTGAACGCGATGAGCTCCTCGTCGGCGTGCTCCCAGTCGATCCAGCTCACGGCTGAGTCCTGCGCGTAGACGTTGTTGTTGCCGAGCTGGGTGCGGCCGAGCTCGTCGCCGTGCGCGATCATCGGCACGCCCTGGCTGAGCAGCAGCGTCGCGATGAAGTTCCGGCGGCGCTGCAGCCGGAGCCGAGCGATCTCGGGGTCGTCGGTCGGCCCCTCAGCGCCGGAGTTCCACGACCGGTTGTGGCTCTCGCCGTCGTTGTTGTCCTCACCGTTCGCCTCGTTGTGCTTCTCGTCGTAGGAGACGAGGTCGAGCAGGGTGAAGCCGTCGTGCGCGGTGATGAAGTTGATGCTCGCGACCGGGCGGCGGCCGTCGTGCTCGTACAGGTCCGCCGAGCCCGAGATGCGGGAGGCGAACTCCCCGAGCGTCGACGGCTCACCCCGCCAGAAGTCCCGGACCGTGTCGCGGTACATGCCGTTCCACTCGGTCCACTGCGGCGGGAAGTTGCCCACCTGGTAGCCGCCGGGGCCCACATCCCACGGCTCGGCGATGAGCTTCACCTGCGACACGATCGGGTCCTGCTGCACGAGCTCAAAGAAGGTCGCCAGACGGTCGACCTCGTAGAACTCGCGGGCCAGCGCCGACGCGAGGTCGAAGCGGAACCCGTCGACATGCATCTCCGTCACCCAGTAGCGCAGCGAGTCCATGATGAGCTGCAGCGAGTGCGGGTGCCGGACGTTGAGCGAGTTGCCCGTGCCCGTGTAGTCCATGTAGTACCGCTGGTCATCGTCCATCAGGCGGTAGTACGCGGCGTTGTCGATGCCGCGGAACGACAGTGTCGGGCCGAGGTGGTTGCCCTCCGCCGTGTGGTTGTAGACGACGTCGAGGATGACCTCGATGCCGGCGTCGTGCATGGTGCGGACCATCGCCTTGAACTCCTGCACCTGCTGGCCCTTGTCGCCGCTGGCCGAGTAGTGCGAGTGCGGCGCGAAGAACCCGATGGTGTTGTAGCCCCAGTAGTTGCTGAGGCCCTTGTCCTGCAGGATCGAGTCGTTGACGAACTGGTGCACGGGCATGAGCTCGAGCGTCGTCACGCCGAGTCGCTTGAGGTGGTCGATGACAGCGGGGTGGGAGACACCGGCGTAGGTGCCGCGCTCCTCCTCGGGGATGCCCGGGTGCGTCTGCGTCAGTCCTTTGACGTGCGCCTCGTAGATGACCGTCTCGCTGTACGGCACCCGTGGTGGCCGGTCGCCCTGCCAGTCGAAGAAGGGGTTGATGACGACACCCTTGACCATGTGCGACGCCGAGTCGTCGTCGTTGCGGCTGTCCGGGTCGCCGAAGGTGTACGAGAACAGGGACTGGTCCCAGTCGATGTCGCCGCTCGTCGCCTTGGCGTAGGGGTCGAGGAGCAGCTTGGTCGGATTCGCCCGCTGCCCCTGCTCGGGATCGAACGGGCCGTGCACGCGGAAGCCGTACGCCTGCCCCGGGCCGACGTTCGGCAGGTACGCGTGCCACACGTACGCGTCGACCTCGATGAGCTCGACGCGCGTCTCCGCGCCGTCCTCGTCGAACAGGCAGAGCTCCACGCGCTCCGCGGCCTCGCTGAAGAGGGCGAAGTTCGTGCCGCTCCCGTCGTAGGTCGCACCGAGTGGATATTGGCTACCGGGCCACGTCTGCAAGCGAACCTCCTGGTCGAAGGATGCCTAACCTACCGGGGTGCGCTTGCACGTGCCCGGGGAGCGGGACGGGAGGCGCGGGTCGCGCCGGCGTGCCGCCCGGGGTTCCTGGGAGTAGCGTTCCGACATGGCCAACTTCGTCACAGAGATCGCAGACAAGGTCCGACCCCTCGGCGTCACCACGAACTACGGGGAGCCGATCGAGATCGGCGACAACACGCTCGTCCCCGTGTCGGTCAACTGGTACGGGTTCGGTGGTGGCGGCGACGCCGCCGAGAACGGCGGCGGTGGTGGCGGCGGCGCCGCGATCCCCGTCGGCGCGTACGTGCGCCGCCCCGGCAAGGATCTGGTCTTCGAGCCGAACCTCATCGCACTCCTCGCGGTCGGGACACCGTTCGTGTGGACGGCGGGCAGGGTGCTCCGCAAGCTCGTCCGCGCGCTCAAGAAGTAACGCCACACCCTCTGCGCGCGCCAGGGCCCGGTACCGCTGGTACCGGGCCCTGGCGCGTCTGCGCGTCCGCCCGCGCCCCGGTGCGGGCCGCGGTCCACGTGCGCGGGCCGGCGACAGGTGCGCACGCGGGCGCATGCGCACCTGTCGCCGGGGACCGCATCGCGGGGGATGTCCTCCATGTCCGCACGTCCGCACCCATGCGCGCGGACGGTGCCTATACTTGCGGCTACACACACGGGAGTCCGGGCACGCCGGGCTGAGAGGGAGCGAACGGCGCTCCGACCGTCGAACCTGATCCGGGTCATGCCGGCGCAGGGAGGAGTCATCATGCGCGAGCGCGCGTCCACGCTGTCCACCACCCCCGCCGATGGCGCTGCGGCGTCTGATCGGTCCGCGTCGACCGGTCGCCGACGACTGCGGTGGCGCGTCGTCGACATCGTCGTCGCGAGCGTCCTCGCGGTCGCCGCCGGCCTCGTGTTCTCGCTGTGGGACCTCGGCTACGGCCCCATCAGCACCGGGCTCGGCATCGTGCTGCCCGGTTCGCAGTCGCTCATCGGCGGGGTGTGGCTGATCGCGGGCGTGCTCGTCGGCGCGGTCGTCCGCAAGCCGGGCGCCGCGCTCTACGGCGAGCTGCTCGCGGCGAGCATCGAAGCCCTCGTCGGCAGCGTGTGGGGCCCGCTCACCCTGGTGTCCGGGCTGGTGCAGGGCCTCGGCGCCGAGATCGTGTTCGCGCTGTTCCTGTACCGCGTGTACCGCCTCCCGGTCGTCATGCTCGCCGGTGCGATCGCGGGCCTCGCACTCGGCATCAACGACTCGATCTTCTGGTACGCCGGCTACGCGCCCGCCTTCATGGCCGTCTACATCGTCTGCGGCATCGTCTCCGGCGCGATCATCGCGGGGCTCGGCTCGTGGCTCGTCCTCCGCGCCCTCGCCCGGACCGGCGTGCTGTCGTCGTTCGCGGCTGGTCGCGAAGCCGCAGCGGCACGCCGGGGTCGGGCACGACCCTCCGCCTGATGCGGACCACGGCATCCGCCGCTCCCGGAACGGCAGGCGCAGCAGCGCACCGGCCCGCGCACCTGGCGTTCCACGGGTGGGGATGGCGGTACCCGGAGCGCGACGCGTGGGCGGTCCGCGGTGTCGACCTCGTCCTCGAACCGGGCGAGCGGGTCGCGGTGGTCGGCGCCTCCGGAGCGGGCAAGTCGACGCTCCTTCGCGCCGTCGCCGGAGTGCTTCCCGACGACGCCGAGGACGACCCGGCCGACCGTGCCGCCCTCGGCGCGCTCGAGGAGGGGCGGGTGCTCGTCGACGGCCACGACCCTCGGGCCGTCCGCGGGCGCGTCGGACTCGTCATGCAGGACCCGGAGGCGCACACCGTCATGTCGCGGCTCGGCGACGACGTCGCGTTCGGCTGCGAGAACCTCGGAGTCCCCCGGGCCGACATCTGGCCGCGGGTGCGGCACGCGCTCGACACCGTTGGATTGGACCTGCCGCTCGACCGCTCCACGGCCGCACTGTCCGGCGGGCAGCGCCAGCGGCTCGCCCTCGCGGGCGTCCTCGCGATGCGCCCGGGCGCGCTCGTCCTCGACGAGCCGTGCGCGAACCTCGACCCGGACGGGGTGCGGCAGGTGCACGACGCCGTGCGTGCGGTCCTCGACACGACGGGGGCCACGCTCCTCGTCGTCGAGCATCGGATCGGCACCTGGCTCGACCTCGTCGACCGGCTCGTGCTCGTCGCGCCCGCCGGCGGGGTCATCGCCGACGGCTCACCCGCCGCCGTGCTCGAACGCCATGGAGCCGCACTCACCGCGTCCGGCGTCTGGGTGCCCGGGGCGGAGCCGGCACGGACCGCGCTCCGTGTGCCCGGATCGAACCTCCTCACCGCGGCCGCGCTCGACACCGCCCGCGCTCGCGGCGTGCTTGTGGGGAGCGGCATCGACTGCACGATCGGGCGGGGGGAGGCGCTCGCGATCACCGGCGTGAACGGCGCCGGCAAGTCCACGCTCGGCCTCACCCTGGCCGGGCTGCTGCCACCCGCCGGAGGGTCGCTCCGCGCCAGCGACGATCTCGCCGAGGGGGCAGGCGCGCATCCGCACCGATGGTCGAGCCGGCAGCTCGCCGGACGCATCGGCACCGTGTTCCAGGACCCCGAGCACCAGTTCGTCGCACGCTCGGTGGTCGAGGAGCTCGCGATCGGGCCGCGCACACTCGGCGTGGCACCCGACGTCGTCCGGGAGCGGACGGACGAGGTCCTCGAGGTCTTCGGCCTGGCGCACCTGGCCGACGCAAATCCCTTCACGCTCTCCGGGGGAGAGCAGCGGCGGCTCGCCATCGGCACCGTCGTCGTCGCTCGTCCTGCCGTGGTCGTCCTCGACGAGCCCACGTCCGGCCAGGACCGCGCCACCTGGCAGGCGGTCGTGGACCGGCTCGTCGGCCTCGCGGACGACGGGACTGCTCTCGTCGCCGTCACCCACGATGCGGCGCTCGTCGGCGCGCTCGGCGCGCACGAGCTCGTGCTCCGCCGGCACCCCGCCCGGGTGGCACCGTGACCGCGGCACCCGCACGAGGCGCGTCCCCTGCACCGCCCTCCCGTTCCGCTGCCGTCCGCGTGAACCCCGTCGCCTCGATGCTCGGGATCATCGCACTCGCCCTGTGCCTCGTGACGAGCCTCGACGTCGTGTCCGCCGCGACCGCCCTCGTCCTCGAGATGCTGCTCCTGCCCGTCCTCCGGATCCCGGCCCGCACGCTCCTGCTGCGGGCCGCGCCGCTCCTCGTCGCCGCGCCGCTCGCCGGCGCGAGCATCGCCCTGTACGGTCGCGCGTCGGGCCGTGAATGGTTCGACCTCGGCTTCGCGCACGTCACCGACGGGTCGCTCGTCCTCGCCACCGCGACCGTGCTGCGCCTGCTGGCAATCGGCGTCCCCGCGGTCGCACTGTTCGCGCGGGTCGACGCCACCGACCTCGCCGACGGCCTCGCGCAGGTGCTGCACCTGCCGGCGCGGTTCGTGCTCGGCGCGCTCGCCGCGCTGCGGATGACGACGCTCATGCGCGAGGACTGGCGTCAGCTCGCGCTCGCCCGACGCGCGCGGGGCCTCGCCGACACGGGGCGCATCCGACGCGGCGCGTCGATGGCGTTCGCCCTGCTCGTGCTCGCACTCCGCCGGGCGACGACGCTCGCCGTCGCGATGGAGTCCCGCGGCTTCGGCGCGCCCGGCCCGCGCACCTGGGCGAGGCGGTCGCGCTTCGCCGCCCCGGAGTGGGCCATGCTCCTCGTGTGCTTCGGGATCGGCGTCGCCGGGATCGTCGCCGCGCTGCTCGCCGGGACCTGGCATGGTGTCTGACGGCGCGGTGGCGCGAGCCGCGGGGCGAGCCGGGAGGCCCGGTCAGCGCCAGCGCCAGTCGCACGCTGCATCGGGCGCGGAGGTCCGGCGCGTGCCCGTCGTCGACGTGGAGGGCAGCCCAGTCCTGCTCGAGACGATCGTCCGACGTGCGCGGTCTACGGCGGCCCGCCCGGTGGTGCTCGTCGACGGACGTTCCGGAAGCGGCAAGACCACGCTCGCCGCCGCGATCGCCATCGCGCTGTCCGCGCAGCTCGTGCACCTCGACGACATCTACCCCGGCTGGGACGGGCTGCGTGCGGCGGCTGACGCGGTCGCGGCGGACGTCCTCGCGGACCCGGACGGCAGCGGCCGACCGGGATGGCGGCGCTGGGACTGGGGGAGGAGCCTCCCCGCTGAGTGGCATGCGATCGACGTGCACGCGCCGCTCGTGGTGGAGGGCTGCGGAGCGCTCTCCCGCGCCTCCACGCCGTCTGCGACGCTGCGGATCTGGTTGGAGGGCGATGACGAGGTCCGAAAGCGGCGGGCGCTCGATCGGGACGGGGAGACCTTCGCGCGGGAGTGGGACCGGTGGGCGTTGCAGGAGGACGCGTTCATCGCCGCCGAGGACCCCAGTGCCCTCGCCGACGTGGTGCTGCGGCTCGGCTGAGGCGTCCCCGCGCGGGGACACGTGGCGCGCGGTGGGCCGGGTGCGAGGCCGGGTGCGCGGTTTGGGCATGCGGACGACACGTCCGCACGCAGACGCCTGCGGACGTGTCGTTCGGGTGCGCAGATCGCGGCGCTTCGCGCTGCCTCAGGCCCAGCCCAGCTCGTGGAGGCGCTCGTCATCGATGCCGTAGTAGTGGCCGATCTCGTGGACGAGCGTGGTGTGGATCTCGTCGCGGAGCTCCTCCACGGTGTCGCACTCCGTGAGGTGTGCCTCGCGGAACACGACGATCAGATCCGGGAGCTCACCGAACCCGTACTGTCCGCGATGGGTTGCGGCGACCCCGTCGTACCGGCCGAACAGCTCGGCGCCGTCCTCCGGGGCGTCCTCGACGACGAACGCCACGTTCTCCAACCCGTCGACCATGTCGTCGGGCAGGAGGTCGAGCTCGTCGGTGACGAGTTCCTCGAACGCATCGGCTGACATCTCCATCACAGTGATGATCGTCGCATGTCCGAGCCCGACACCGATCGGTGTGGCCGCCACGCTGTCGCTGAGGCGCCCGTCCTGCCGAGCCGCGCACGGAGCGGGGGTGCGATTGCCAGCGCGGCCTCCGGCATCGAATGCCTGGAGTCGGGACGCACGAGTTCGTTCCCGCCGGCATTGCGTGAGGCGATGCCGGCAACCCAGGAGCGGGAGCAGTCTCCGGGACCAACATTCGGTGGCTCGGAACTCGCTGGTGCATGGAACGCACGAAGGCCTCGTCCTAGAAGACGAGACCTTCGTACGTATTGGGGTGAGTAACGGGGCTCGAACCCGCGACCTCCTAGACCACAACCAGGCGCTCTACCAGCTGAGCTATACCCACCATGTCGCGCCCGGGGTGGAGCCCAGACGCGGCTTATCGATTGTAGTACACGTCGGGGGTCCGTACGCGCCACCGCTGCGGGGTGCGCGGACGACACCTGCGCATGTGGGCTCGTGCGCAGGTGTCGTTGGGGACACCGCACCCGCACCCACGCGCCCACAAGCCCCGCACCCGCGGTCGGCGACGCCCGCGCGCTACGCCTGCGGTGCCGCCAGCCGCGACTCCCACTTCGCGACGACGGAGGCGCTGATCGCCTTGACGTCATCGGTTGCCGGCCCCGGTTGGGCGGTGAACCCGGCGAGGCGGTAGTACTCGAGCTCACGGATGGACTCGAGGATGTCGGCGAGGGCACGGTGCCCGCCGTGCTTCTCGGGCGCGTTGAAGTACACGCGCGGGAACCAGCGACGGCTGAGCTCCTTGATGCTCGAGACGTCGACGCTTCGATAGTGCAGATGCTTGTCGACTCGGGGCATGTACTTGGACAGGAAGGCGCGGTCCGTGCCGATGGTGTTCCCGGCCAGGGGTGCGCTGCCCTCGGCCGGGACATGCTGGAGGATGTACTCGAGGACCTGGTACTCGGCGTCTGCGAGCGAGACGCCGTCTGCGATCTCGTCGATGAGCCCGGACGTCGTGTGCATGTTCCTGACGAACTCGTTCATATTGTCGAGCGCGCTCTGGTCCGGCTTGATCACGACGTCGAAACCGGGGTGCACCGGCTCGAGGTCGAAGTCGGTGATGACGACGGCCACCTCGACGAGCTCGTCGACATCGAGGTCGAGCCCCGTCATCTCGCAGTCGATCCAGACGAGACGGTCATTCGCGGTAGCCATGGCACCGATCCTATTCGGGTGGGGCGGTCCTCCCGACGGCCCTGTGGATGACACCGGTGGTCGGGGGACGAAACCGGAGCGACCGCGTATGCCAACTGTGGTCGACGGGGCCGTGCCGGGACGGGACGGGACCGGGCCGGGGCCGGGCCGGGGCCGGGCCGGGGAGGCGCCGCGTGCTCCCGTCAGATCGCCTCGCCCGCGGAGATGGCCTCTGCCTCCACGCGCTCGGACTCCGGCCCGTCGTCGACGCGACGGAGGGCCTTCGCGGCGATGACGGTCACGAGGAGCGCGGCGACCACCGATGACCCGGCGAACACGTATGCGGCGCTCGGGGAGTAGGCGTCCGCCAGCAGGGTGGCGACGGGCGGGGCGATGGCGCCTCCGATGAACCGGACGGCGGAGTACGCGCTCGATGCGACCGAGCGGGGGAGGTCCGTGGCCTCCATGACGCTCTCGGTGAGCACCGTGTTGAGCACACCGAGCACAAGCCCGCCGACGACGACGCAGATGACGAGCCCGACCTGGCTCCGCACGACGACCGCCGCTGCGAACAGGTCGAGCGCGAGGAGCGGCAGAGCGATCCGGAGGACCGTGGTGCGCCGCATCCGCGCGGTGAGCAGCGGAGCGACCCACACCGACGTGATCGCGAGGCCGAGGCCCCAGCCGAAGAACGTGAACCCGATACCGAGCGCGTCGAACCCGAGTGGGAAGGGCGTGTAGGCGAGGAGCACGAAGAAGCCGATGTTGTAGAACAGCGCGGTCCCGGCGAGGGCGGCGAGCGCCGGTCGACGCAGCGCTTGGAACGGTGCCGAGAGCTTCGTCGGTGTCGGCTGCTCCATCGCGCCCGGCTTCAGGAGCACGAGGATGGCGATGAATGCGATGGCCATGAGCGTGGTCACGCCGAAGAACGGGCCGCGCCAGCTCACCGAGCCGAGGAGGCCGCCGACGAGCGGACCGATGGCGATCCCGAGCCCGAGCGCCGCCTCGTAGAGGATGATCGCGGAGGCGGTGCCACCGGATGCAGCGCCGACGATCGTCGCGAGCGCGGTGGAGATGAAGAGCGCGTTGCCGAGGCCCCATCCGGCACGGAATCCGATGATCACCCAGACACTGTTCGACAGAGCCGCGAGGAGTGCGAACGCGACGATGAGGATGAGCCCGATCATCAGGGTCTTCTTCGCGCCGACGCGGCTGGAGACGAAGCTCGTGAAGAACATCGCGACGCCGGTGACGGCGAGGTAGCTCGTGAACAGCAGCTCGGTCTGGGCCGGGCTCGCCTTCAGGGACTCGGCGATGGCAGGGAGGATCGGGTCGACGAGGCCGATGCCCATGAACGCTACGACGCATGCGAACGCGATGGCCCACACGGCGGTCGGCTGTTTGAGGATGCTGGTGCCGGTTTCGGCGCCGTCTGCTCGGGTGCTGCGTGTTGCGTGGCTGGTCACGCGGGGATCTCCGTTCTGACCCTCGCTGCAATGAGGGTCGCTGCCTGGTGCAGGATGTTCCACTGGTCGTCATCGAGGTCGGCGAATCGTGGGCCGATCGCACGTGTGAGGGTTGCTCGCCAGGCCACGATCGCTGCATGGCCGGCGTCGGTGATCGAGATGAGCCCGACGCGTGAGTCGGTCGGGTCCCCCGCTCGGGATGCGAGCCCGTCCTCGATCATCCCTGCGACGAGCTTGGTCATCGTCGGTTGACTGACTCGGCTGACCCGGGCGAGCTCGCCGAGCCGCATGGTGCCCTCGCTATCGAGAATGCCGAGGGTGCGCCAGACGGCGGAGGACGTGGTGTTGCCGCTCGCGTGAGCGGCGACGCGGATGAGGCGGTTCACCGACACGAGGAGGGACTCGATGGTCGCGTCATGGTCGTCGTTCACCGAGCCAGTATATAGCCGGGCTATGTAATTGGCAACGGAGGCAGCGACATGCCAGGAGCGACCGGTCGCGACGTGCCGGCAGTCGCCCGGTGTAGACAAGGTTGTATGAGCGACATCACGATCCACGAGGGCGACGAGTACACCGCCATTTACCACGAGGGCCCGTTCAACGGGACGACGGACACCCGCACCGCCACGAACGACACCTGGGACGACGAGGTGACGGCGTTCGCGATCGTCGACGGGCTCGAGACCGCCTTCACATACAAGGCCGAGGGTGCGAAGCAGGTCGTCGACCAGGTCCACGTCGACTACCGGTTCTCGCCGAAGGACTCCGATCCCGTCGACGACCTCCAGGACCGCGGGGACCGCACCGGCGCGTTCGACCGGGAGTGACCGTGGGCCCGGTTGCGATACCCGTGCCGACGGCCGACTGACCATCGCGCCCCGCTTCTGGAATGGGTTCCGGAAGCGGGGCGTTGTCGTGCGCATGCGCATCGACCTCTATACCTCGGCGTTCTGCGCCCCCTGCGCGGCCGCGCGTCGGGTGGTCGGGGAGGCGGCGACGCTGGTGCCGGCACTCGAGGTGCACGAGATTGACGTCGCGGCGCAGCCCGACGACGTCGAGGAGCTCGGCATCCGGTCGACGCCCACGATTCTGATCCGTGACGACGCCGGCACGGAGGTCTTCCGCTCGCCAGGGGTCCCGCGCCGGGATCAGCTCCTCACGGCCATCGCCCGCGCGGTCGGCTGACCCGACCACCGCTCGGCGCGCGGACCGACCGCGCCGACCATGCTTGCGCGCCGGCGCGGTTCACCGCGAGGCGTCAGTGAGCAGGGTGTCGACGTGCCCCCGGCAGGATTCGAACCCGCAATCGTCGGAGTAGAAATCCGCTGCCTTATCCATTGGGCCACGGGGGCGTGCACGCAGCAGGATACCGGTGCCGGTGTCTGGCTGGCGAGGACCGCCTTCATGCCGGAGACGGCCGTGCTGACCGGGGTGTGAAGCGCGTCAGTCCTCGTCGTCGGTTGCCTGGCGACGGAGATCGCTGGCACTCACCGGCATTCCGTACGGCGTCTCGTCCGTTGCGTTCGCGTCGTCCGAGCCGTCCGTGTCGGTATGGGTGCGTCCGCCTGCGCTGGATCCAGTGTCGGCAGGTGTGCTGGTGCCGTCGGCAGTCATGCCGGACTCGCCGTCGACAGTCATGCCGGACTCGCCGTCGGCAGGTGGCACGGCGCCGTCGGTGTCGGACCCTGCGCTGGCAGGTGCCACGGGGCTGGCGCCAGCGCTGTTCTGCGGGGTGCCGACGGATTCGGGCGGCCCGTCGGAGCCGGCCGCCGCTGGAGCGCCGCTGGGCGTGCTCGCTGGGGTTCGAGCCGGAGCCGGAGCCGACGCCGGAGTCGCGACCGGAGGCGACACGGACACGGCCGCGGGGGACATCGGCGATGACGGTGCATCCGCCGGGTCGGACACGACGGCGCTGGTGGGCGGCGTCGATGTCCATGCCGGCGTCGATGTCGATGCGGGTGCCGGCTGAGCCGGGGCGTTCGCGACGAGAGCGGGTGCGGCATCGCCTCCGCGACGGGCGTCGACCTGGTCTGCGTTCCACGCCTGCTGGCGTTCGATGAGCGGGGCATCCGGATCAGGGGACTCGAACTTCCAGCGCTCGAGGTCTGCGCGGAAGAGCTTCCGAGCCCGGCCCGGACGGGTCTGCCAGTCGAGCATGCGATCGCGGAACTCGACGAGCGACTGTCCCGCTTGGAAATCGAATGTCGAGGAGTTCCGCTTCATGTCCGCGATCTCGTGGTTCGCCCAGTCCGCGGCAACGGACGCCCCTGTCACGGGCAGCAGTCGGAGATGGATGTCCGCATCCTCGGCCAGGTGGTCGGCGTAGGCGCGCTCGTCGTGCCCGAGAGAGCCCCACGTCGCGGCTTTCCGGGCGGCGGCAATGATCGCGGTGATCGCGGCCTTGCGGGCCTCGCGCTCGTGCAGGGCGACGACGCGCTTCGTCGCCCCCCGACCGATCAACGCGCCGATCACGCCGGCGACGATGATCGCGACGAACGGGATGATGACGCCGGAGATGATCCGCCACCCGTCATTCGATCCGGACCACTCGCTGAAGCTGTTCCACCATTGCATGCCCGGATGGTACCGAGCGTGAACGCCGGACCAGCGGAGCCGGAAGGCGGGTCGGTCGCATCGGCCGACCGGCACCAGCCAGGGCTCGGCACCGTGACCAGCCAGGGCTCGGCACGGTCACCAGCCAGGGCTCGGCACGGTCACCAGCGCAGGCAGTCCACGGCGTCGTCCTTGTTCCAGACCGCCGGCAGCTCGACGAAGCGACGCTGATCGGCGACGTACCGGCGGGCGCGGTACGCCGCGTCTCCGGCGACGTCGATCCGGTCGACGTATCCCGCGATCTCCCCGTTGCCACGCGTGATCCGGCTGAGGTCCTCCCGCACGTCGAGCACGTGAAGGCTCCCGCGGGCACGCGCGAGCGGACGGGGCGATCGCGGGGACGACGCGGTGCGGGTGATGGTCGGCATGGGTTCCTCCTCGGTGTGTGGTGCGGTGGTCGGGGTGTTGACGACGATACGGAGAGCCCCCGACACCGGGACGAGTTCGGGTGGGGCGGGGGAATGCTGCCTGAGGAACCGGGGTTGTGCAGGAGCGGGAGTTCCCCGCAGGTGAGAGGTAGGTTGACGCACATGACGACGTTCGTGCTCGCAGGTGGTTGCTTCTGGTGTCTCGACGCGGTGTACCGCACCCTGCAGGGCGTGACGGAGGTGGTGTCGGGGTACATCGGCGGTGAGGTCGCGAACCCGTCCTACGATCTTGTCTGCACCGGACGCACCGGTCACGCCGAGGCGGTCGCGGTGACGTTCGACGAGGAGGTCATCCCCGCGGACGTGATCCTCGACGTGTTCTTCACGCTCCACGACCCGCGTCAGCTGAACCGGCAGGGTGCCGATGTCGGCACCCAGTACCGGTCGGCGATGTTCCCCGCGGACGACGCGCAGCGGGTGCTGTTCGAGAAGGCCATCGAGCGCGCGGCGGAGATGTGGGACGGCGGCGTCGTGACGACCATCGAGCCGCTCAGTGACTTCTTCCGCGCCGAGGAGTACCACCAGGACTTCTTCGCGAAGAACCCTGGTCAGGGGTACTGCCTCGCAGTCGCGCTGCCCAAGGTCAACAAGGTGCGGAAGGCGTACTCGCAGTACATCCTCGCGTCATAGCCGACCTGCTCCTCCACATCACGGATTCGGGCTCGGCGGTCCACAGGAGGAACGCTGACGGCCGTCGCCTGGGTGCGGAGTCGTCGAACATCGAGCCATGAACGACACGATCACCATCCGCGGCATCGTCGCGACAGAACCCCGCCACATCGTCACCAACGCCGGACTCGCGATCACGAGCTTTCGTCTCGCGTCGCCGTCCCGTCGGTGGGACCGCGCGTCATCATCCTGGGTCAACGGCGACACGAACTGGTTCACGATCACGGCCTTCCGATCGCTCGCGTCGAACCTCGACGGGTCCCTGGCGAAGGGCGATCGGGTGATCGTGATCGGCCGCCTTCGCGTCCGCACCTGGGAGCGGGACGACCGCACCGGGTTCGCGGTCGAGATCGACGCCGACTCGATCGGCCATGATCTCGCGTGGGGCAAGAGCACCTGGCGGAAGACCCTTCGGAACGTCGTCGACGAGACCGCGGCGCCGGGCGAGTCGCCCAGCCCGGAGGAGCGGGCAGCCGCACCCGATTCAGACCACGAGACGGAACCGGATGCCGACGCCGTCGAACGGGAGGTCGTGCCCACTGCCCGCGTGTCGGCCGGCGACTCGGAGACGGGCGCCACGGGATCAGTCCGCGTCGATTCGGGCGGGGGGACGGAACAGCTCGCGCCAGCCGGTGCGGAAGCCAACGCGTCCGCCTGGAGCGAGGACGTGAAGCCGGTGTTCTGACAGCGCTGCAGAGCGCGGCGCTCCCCGTACACTGAGGGCGATCCTCGGCGACATCGCCGGGACGCGGGAGGGACGGTCCATGCGCGGGAGGCTTCCGCTTGTACTCGCCGCCGCGGGGGCGGCGCTGCTGGGCATGACAGCGTGTACCGGGGGTGCCGGTCCGGCGCCGGACGCCACCGCCACGGCAACCCCGTCTGCCACCAGGACGACGAACGCGACCGCTTCGGCGAGCGAACCGCCGAGCGACGTGCCGAGTGAGGCGCCGAGCGTGGCCGCAGCGCGGACCCGTTTCGACGACGCGAACCGATCGGTGACGGCGAGCGGCGGCGACATCGGCGACGACGCCGTCGTGGCGGCTCTCGTGGCTGCCGGTTTCGACACGTCCGCGATGCAGATCACTGCCGGCACCACGTCGATCGGTCGCAAGGCCGACTCGATCCAGGTCTCCCTCCTCGTCGACCGCACGTGCCTGGTCGGACAGTTCCAGGGGAGCTCGTACACGGCGACGAGCTTCCCCGTGCTGAGCACCGGCCGGTGCCTGCTTGGGAACACGCACCCGATCGGCTGACGACGGCCGACCCTCCATCCGCTCGCTCAGTAGACTGGACTGAATATGGCTGAGTACATCTACCAAATGGTCCGCGCCCGCAAGTCGGTCGGCGACAAGCTGATCCTGGACGACGTGACCATGTCGTTCCTGCCTGGCGCGAAGATCGGCGTGGTCGGCCCGAACGGGGCCGGGAAGTCCACGATCCTCAAGATCATGGCCGGTCTCGACCAGCCCTCGAACGGCGACGCGAAACTGAGCCCCGGATTCACCGTGGGCATCCTCATGCAGGAGCCGGAGCTCGACGAGTCGAAGACCGTCCTGGAGAACGTGCAGGAGGGCGTCGGCCCCATCAAGGCGAAGCTCGACCGCTTCAATGAGATCTCGGCAGCGATGGCGGAGCCGGACGCCGACTTCGATGCCCTGTTGGCGGAGATGGGCGGCCTGCAGGAGGAGATCGACGCGGCTGACGCCTGGGACCTCGACTCCCAGCTCGAGCAGGCGATGGCGGCGCTCCAGTGCCCGCCCGGCGACGAGATGATCCCGCACCTGTCCGGCGGTGAGAAGCGGCGCGTCGCGCTCTGCAAGCTCCTCCTCCAGAAGCCCGACCTGCTGCTCCTCGATGAGCCCACCAACCATCTCGACGCCGAGAGCGTGCTGTGGCTCGAACAGCATCTGTCGCAGTACCACGGTGCCGTCCTCGCCGTCACACACGACCGGTACTTCCTCGACCATGTCGCGGAATGGATCGCTGAGGTGGACCGCGGGCGCCTGTACCCGTACGAGGGCAACTACTCGACCTACCTTGAGAAGAAGCGCGCTCGGTTGGAGGTCCAGGGCAAGAAGGACGCCAAGCTCGCCAAGCGTCTCGCCGACGAACTCGACTGGGTCCGTTCCAACGCGAAGGGCCGCCAGGCGAAGTCGAAGGCGCGCCTTGCTCGGTACGAGGAGATGGCGTCGGAGGCGGAGCGTACGCGGAAGCTCGACTTCGAGGAGATCGTGATCCCGGTGGGCCCCCGGCTCGGCTCGCAGGTCATCGACGCCGCCAAGCTGCACAAGCAGTTCGGTGAGCGGATCATCATCGACGACCTCTCCTTCACCCTGCCGCGCAACGGCATCGTCGGCGTGATCGGACCGAACGGCGTCGGCAAGACGACGCTGTTCAAGACGATCGTCGGGCTCGAACCGCTCGACGGCGGTGCCCTCAAGATCGGGGACACGGTCGACATCTCGTACGTGGACCAGAGTCGCGGTGGTATCGACCCGAACAAGAACCTGTGGGAGGTCGTGTCCGACGGTCTCGACTACATCCAGGTCGGCAAGACGGAGATCCCCTCTCGCGCCTATGTCTCCCAGTTCGGATTCAAGGGCCCGGACCAGCAGAAGAAGGCCGGTGTCCTCTCCGGTGGTGAGCGGAACCGTCTCAACCTCGCGTTGACGCTGAAGCAGGGCGGCAACCTGCTGCTCCTCGACGAGCCGACGAACGACCTCGACGTCGAGACCCTCGGCAGCCTCGAGAACGCGCTCCTCGAGTTCCCCGGCTGCGCCGTGGTGATCACGCACGACCGGTGGTTCCTCGACCGGATCGCGACGCACATCCTCGCCTGGGAAGGCCTCGATGAGAACGGGGCGCCGAACTGGTACTGGTTCGAGGGCAACTTCCAGGCGTACGAGGAGAACAAGGTCGAGCGTCTCGGTGCGGACGCAGCAAAGCCGAACCGTTCCGCCTACCGCAAGCTCACACGGGACTGACGGTGGCTCGGCTGCACGTCCCGACGCGGATCCGGTGGAGCGACATCGACGCGTATGGCCACGTGAACAACTCCGCGATGCTGCGCCTGCTCGAGGAGGCGCGCATCATGGCGTTCTGGGCGCCGGACCCGGATGAGCTCGACGCATCGACGGACATTCCGACCCCGATCATCGACGGACGGCCCGGTTCCGGAACGCTCACGGTCATCGCCGGGCAGCGGCTCGAGTACCTCGAGTCGATTCCGTACCTCCGCCGTCCGCTCGACATCCAGCTGTGGATCGGGCGGATCGGCGGGGCGAGCATCGACGTGTCGTACGAAGTGTGCTCACCCGCGGGAACCGAGCCCTCCGTGGTCTTCACGCGGGCCTCGACCACGCTCGTGCTCGTGGACGCGGCCACGAACCGGCCGCGCCGGCTCGCACCGGTCGAGCGAGAGGCCTGCGCCGCCTTCATGGAGGCACCGGTCACGTTCTCCCGGCCCTGAACCGCGGGCCTCCGGGCGATTGCCGACGGAATCGGGCAAGCAGGCCTCCGGGCGATTGCCGACGGAATCGGGCAAGCAGGCCTCCGGGCGATTGCCGACGGACGCGGGTCTCCGGGCAAGCGGGTCTCCTCCCGATGCGAGCGCCCGCCTGCCGCGCACCACCTGATCAGGTGCCGGGAACGCGCACCATGCCCTCCTGGGCGACGGTGGCGATGAGGCGCCCCCCGCGGTCGAACATCCGGCCGAAGGACAACCCTCGCCCGCTCTGCGCACTCGGCGACTCCTGCGCGTACAGGATCCAGTCGTCCGCTCGGCCGTCCCGATGCCACCACATCGCATGGTCGAGGCTGGCGTTCTTCACGCCGGGCGAGCCCCAGGCGACGCCGTGCCGCCGCATGATCGGTTCGAGGATGGAGAGGTCGCTGGCATACGCGAGGACCGCGCGGTGCAGTGCCGCGTCCTCGGGGATGGTGCCGCGCAGCCGCAGCCAGACTGCCTGATGCGCGACACGGGTCTCCTGCACGTCGAAGTACAACGGTCCGTCGACGTGGCGCACATCGAACGCCCGCTTCGCCCAATGGCGCGCAGCGGGGTGATCGAAGCCAGCCAGCACGTCGGCAGCGGAAGGGAGCGTCTCCGGGTCCGGGAGGTCCGCGGGCATCACGTCCTGATGCTCGACGCCCGTGTCGGGGGTCTGGAACGACGCGATCATCGAGAAGATCGGCACACCGTGCTGGTACGCCTGGGTGCGGCGTGTGGCGAACGACCGGCCGTCGTGGATGCGCTCCACCCCGAAGGTGATGGGCTCCTCGACGTTCCCCGGACGCAGGAAGTACCCGTGCATGGAGTGGATCGCGCGGTCCTCGATCGTCGACTCCGCGGCCACGACGCACTGCGCCAGGACCTGTCCGCCGAAGATCCGGCCGCCGGGGGACCAGTGGCTCGAACCGGTGAAGATCCGCTCACCCGTGCTCGCTCCGGTATCGGTGAGGCGGAGGGTGGGGAGGAAATCGTGCTCGTCCGTCGGGCCGTCGCTCGGTACGTTCATCGTTCGTAGTCTACGGAGACGTCGCGGCCTGCGCAGCGTGCTGCCCCGCGTGCCGTGCGGCCCGCGGCCAGCGGCGGACGGTGCGATACCCTGACGTCCGATGAGCACCTCGTTCTCGCTGCCGGACCATGCGTCCCTCCGTGACCTCCGGACGTATCTGGGGCGGGCCGCGCGGGTTGAGGATGGGTCGGTTCGGCTCGTCTCCGGAGGCACGGTGCTCGCCGTCTACACCGCGGTCCTGTACCCGGTCGGGCTTCTCGACACCGTGCCGACCGTGCTCGGCCTGCGCACCTTCCGGCTCGTGACGGAGGCCGCCATCGACATCGTGGTTCCGATCCGGTCGCTCGTGCAACGGCTTGAACGGGTGACCCGCCTGATCGGTTCGGAGGCCGGCAGCGCCTCCGAACCGCCGGTCACCGTGGAGGTGCCGTTCGAGGTGCAGGCGACGGCCTGGGCTGCCGTCTCGCCACCCCGCACGGGGTGGGCGCCGCTCGCGGACCTCGATGTGGCCGCGCTGCGGCGTGCTGCCCGGGAGGGCATCGCGGAGGTCGGCGCGGCCGTCCCGACGGCCTCCGGCGACGCGATCGTCCGCCGGGTGCGGGCAGAGGTGTGGGGCAGGCCGATCCCCGGCGAGGAGGACCTTCCCGCCGGTGTCGCGTTCGCGGGGGAGACGCTCGGCTTTTTGGCCGAGGACGACCCCGTCCGACTCTTCGAGGCCGGGGCATGGAGCCGCCTGACGACATCGCGGGGCCATGTCCTGGTGAAGCGGCGACGCCGCTGAGGCGGAACGACCCGAGGGTCACTCGTCGAACGAGTTGACCATCGCATGGGCGGCTCGGTCGAGGTACGCCCAGAGTGTGGCGTCGTCGAGCGGTGCGAGTTCCAGAGAGTCCACTGCGGCGCGCATGTGCATCAGCCAGTGATCCCGAGCCTCCGGCGTCACCCGGAACGGCATGTGCCGCATGCGGAGGCGGGGGTGGCCGCGTTGCTCGCTGTACGTCGTCGGACCGCCCCAGTACTGCTGGAGGAACATCGAGAGACGTCGGATCGCACCGTCGAGGTCGTGTTCCGGGTACATGGGCCAGAGCACGGGGTCGGTCTGCACGCCCTGGTAGAAGGTGCGCACGAGCCGGTCGAACGTGGGCGACCCGCCGATGCGCGCGAAGAGCTCGCCGGTGGCAGCATCGCCCCCTGCGCCGACGCGAAGGGTGATCGGCTGGCCGGCACCGGCACCGGCACCGGCACCGGCACCGGCACCGACACCGACACCGACACCGGCACCGGCACGTGCGCCGGCCCCAGTCCCGGTCGCCGTCCCTGCACCGGCGCTCCGGATACCGAGGGGCTCCCGCGGTGCGATCGGCGGTCCGATCGGCAGACGGTGCGGTTCCTGCTGCTCGCTGTCGCTCATAGCTGCTGCTCCGCCCGCGGGTCGTGCGGCGCGGCCTTCCGGCCACGACGCGGCTTCGTGGCCACTGGTGTCGGCTGCGTCCGGACACTGCGCGCGCCGTTGATCGATGATGCATTCTCCCACCCGGCGGGCATGATCATCGCCATCGCCGGGAGTGTCACGCCGATGTCGTCGACGGCGCGCTTGAGGCGGATGCGCAGTTCGCGCCCGACGGCGTCGAGCTCGGCCGCGCGGGTCTTGACGACGAGACGGAAGACCATGGCGGAGTCCGTGATCGACTGCAGCCCCCAGATCTCCGGCGCCTCGACGATGCGCTGCTTCCACCGGGCCTCGCTGGCCATCCCGACCGCTGCGGCCAGGAGCGCGTCCTGCACGGCGTCGATATCCGTCTCGTACGGCACGGTGATGTCGACGAGCACACGCGACCACCCCTGCGACATGTTGCCGATACGGAGGATCTGCCCGTTCGGCACGAACCACAGGATGCCGTTGACATCGCGTACCTGCATGACCCGGAGGCCGACGTTCTCGACGACGCCCGTGGCCTGACCGGTGTCGACGACGTCGCCGACGCCGGCCTGGTCCTCGATGATCATGAACACGCCCGACAGCAGGTCCTTGACGATGCTCTGCGCGCCGACGGCGAGACCGGCGGCCACGACCGATGCCCCGGCGACGAGACCGATCAGATTCGCACCGAACTGGCTCGCGATGATGACGAGTGCCACGACCGCGATGACGACCGTGGAGACGTTGTCGAGCACGGTGCCGAGGGTCCGGGTGCGCTGGATCACCCGTGCGGTCTGCAACGGCGATGCGATGAGCGCCTGGGTGTCCTCCACGTTCTGGCGCTTCTTCACCCCGTTCACCACACGGTCGACGAGGTTATGGATCACCTTGCGGAGGAACAGTCGCAGCATCACGGCGACGATGATCACGATGACGATCGTGATCGGCACGTGCCAGGTGTCGACGAACTGCGTGAATGCGTTGGTCACGGCTGCGGTCGCCTCTCCGGCGGGCGTGGTGGACGAGGGTGACGATTCGGCGAGCAGGTGGGGCATGATCCGAAAATGGTAGGACCGCCGTGTGAGGCGAGGCTGAACGGGGGTCCGCGTCCTCCTGGGTCGGGCTGCCCTCGTCCGTTCGGGTCGGGCGGCCCGGTGGGGGTGATCGGCACGCGCCGATCACCCCCACCGGTCAGACGTCCGCGGCCTGGACCGCGAGGGCCCGCTCGACCCCGGCGAGGTTCTCCACCACGAGGCGACGGAGGGCCGGCGTCTCGGGGTGCGCCTCCAACCACGCACGCGTCGCATCGCGCAGCTCGACGCTCGCCAGCGGCGACGGGTAGAGCCCCGAGACCAGCGTGTCGGCGATGTGGTAGGTCCGGTTCGCCCAGATGTCGGTCAATGCGTCGAAGTACATCGGAACGATGCCCTCGAGCGTCACCGGCGACAGGGTGTGCGTGAAGCCGACCGTGGTCTGCCGCACGATCGCGTTGGGCAGGCTGCCCGAGTCGACGAGCGAGGAGAACGCCGCGAGCTTGCCCTCGGCCGTCGGGATCGTCGCACGCACCCGCGCCGCTGCCTGCGCACCGGACGCGGTGTTGTCCGCCGCGAGCTCGGCGTCGACGTCGGCGCCATCGGCGGCGCCCGCGAGCACGAGCCCCTCGAGCAGCTCCCACCGCAGGTCCGTGTCGATCGTCAGGTCGTTCAGCGTGACCGTCCCGTCGCGGAGGCCGCGAAGCGTCGCGACGTGCTCCGGGGTGGACGCGATCTGCGCGAAGAACTTCACGAACTGGAACTGCGCGTCCGATCCGGCCTCGGCCGTCGCGGCGAGCTGCCACAGGGTGTCGCCGACGCTGCGGATGGTGGCCTCGACCTTGTCTGGGGCGACGTAGCTCCGCGCCGCGAGCAGGAGCTGCGACAGCGTCGTGCGGATGGTCGTCGACTCGGACTCCGTCGCGATGTTGCCGAGCACCAGACGCACGTAGTCGCTCGCGGGCGACTCGGCGTCGCGCGTGGCGTCCCAGACCGCACCCCACACGATGGAGCGGGCGAGGGGGTTTCCGATCGCGGCGAGGTGCTCGATCGCCGTCCGGCGGGAGTCCTCGTCCAGACGGATCTTCGCGTATGCGAGGTCGTCGTCATTGAGGAGGACGAGGTCGCCCCGGTGCAGCCCGACGAGCTCCGGGACCTCGGTGCGCTCGCCGTCGACATCGATCTCGACGCGGTGGATGCGCTCGAGCTTGCCGCCAGCCGACGCAGCGTTCGCACCGAAGGGCGCGCGCGCCTCCTCGACCGGATCGCCGCCGAAGGCGTAGAGACCGATGGCGAGACGGTGGGGGCGGATCGTCGGATAGTCGCTCGGGGCCTCCTGGAGGACCGCGAAGGCGGTGATGACGCCGTCGGCATCGGTCTCGATCTCCGGACGAAGCGTGTTGACGCCGGCCGTCTCGAGCCAGAGGCGGGACCACGACGAGAGGTCGCGGCCGCTCGTGACCTCGAGCTCGGCGAGCAGGTCCTTCAGCTCCGTGTTCCCGTGGTGGTGCTTCTTGAAGTAGGCGGAGACACCCGCGAAGAACGCGTCGATGCCGACCCAGGCCACGAGCTGCTTGAGGACGGAGCCGCCCTTGGCGTACGTGATCCCGTCGAAGTTGACCTGGACGTCCTCCAGGTCGTTGATCGTCGCGACCACCGGGTGCGTCGAGGGGAGCTGGTCCTGGCGGTAGGCCCAGGACTTCTCCATGGCCTGGAACGTCGTCCACGCCTCGGTCCACTCGGTCGCCTCTGCTGTGGCGATCGTGGACGCCCACTCGGCGAACGACTCGTTGAGCCAGAGGTCGTTCCACCACTTCATGGTGACGAGGTCGCCGAACCACATGTGCGCGAGCTCGTGGAGGATCGTGACGACCCGGCGCTCCTTGATCGCGTCGGTGACCTTGGAGCGGAAGACGTACGTCTCGGTGAAGGTGACCGCTCCCGCGTTCTCCATGGCCCCGGCGTTGAACTCCGGCACGAAGAGCTGGTCGTACTTCTCGAAGGGGTACGGGACGTCGAACTTCTCCTCGTAGTAGGCGAAGCCCTTGCGGGTGGTGTCGAAGATGTACTCCGGGTCCAGGTACTCGGCGAGCGACTGGCGCGCGAAGATGCCGAGCGGGATCGTCCGGCCGTCACGGCTCGTCAGCTCGTCGCGCACGACGGCGTACGGGCCCGCGATGAGCGCGGTGATGTAGCTGGAGATCCTGGCGGTCGGCGCGAAGGACCACGTGGCGATCTCGCCGTCGACGTGCGGTTCGGGCGTGGGGGAGTTGGACACGACCTCCCATCGGGAGGGGGCGGTGACCGTGAACGTGAACTCGGCCTTGAGGTCGGGCTGCTCGAACACCGCGAACATGCGGCGGGAGTCCGGCACCTCGAACTGGGAGTACAGGTAGACCTCGTCGTCGACCGGGTCGACGAAGCGGTGCAGGCCCTCCCCGGTGTTGGTGTAGAGCGCGTCCGCGACGACGACGAGCTCGTTCTCGGCCTGGAGTCCCTCGAGCCGGATGCGGACGCCGTCGTTCACGGCGCCGACGTCGAGGGCGGCACCGTTCAGGGTGACGGAATGCACCGTGCGCGTGATCGCGTCGATGAAGGTCGAGGCGCCGGGCGTCGCGGTGAAGCGCACCGTGGTGGTGCTGCCGAACGTCTCCGCCCCGCGGGTCAGGTCGAGCTGGACATCGTACGACTGCACATCGACGACGGCCTTCCGCTCCTGGGCTTCGATTCGAGTGAGGTTCTCTCCGGGCACTGTGGCTCCTTGCTCCGTCGCTGGGGGCGGCCGCGCTACAGCGGCGACCAGGTCATCATGTGACCCGTCAAGCCTAGCGACGCGCGTAGTGTCGGCGGCATGACGGACACCGCTGTGGACAACACGCCAGAATCTGCGACCGCTGTGGACTTCTGGTTCGATCCGACCTGCCCCTGGGCATGGATGACGAGCCGCTGGGTCGGCGAGGTGGAGCAGCACCGCGACCTCGACGTCACATGGCACGTCATGAGCCTCTTCGTGCTCAACGAGGGGCAGGACATCCCGGACAACTACAAGGAGATGCTCGACCGGAACCAGGTGTACTCGCGCCTCGTCACCGCGGCGCGCCTCCGCCACGGCCAGGACGTCGTCAAGCCGCTGTACGACGCGCTCGGCGAGCGGATCCACCACCAGCAGATGAAGGACCCTGCCGAGGTCGTGCCCGCCGCGCTCGAGGCCGCCGGACTCGAGGCGGACCTCGCCGACGCCGCCTGGACTGACGAGGTCGACGCCGCGATGCGGGCCAGCCACCGAGACGGCATCGAACGCGTCGGCCAAGACGTCGGCACCCCGGTGATCGCTGTGGAGGGCACGGCGTTCTTCGGTCCGGTGATCTCGCCCGCGCCGAAGGGGCAGCAGGCGCTCGACCTCTGGGACGGCGTCGTCGCCGCAGCCCGCTACCCGGGTTTCTTCGAGCTCAAGCGCTCGCGCACGGTCGGCCCGATCTTCGACACCGTCTGACGACGGCGGGGAGGCGCGGCACCGGTCCGCCGTGCACCGCGCCTCCGCCACGCCACCGCGCCACCGCGCCTCCGCGCCTCCGCGTGCGCGGAGATGGCGGAGGGGTCAGACCAGGGGCAGCCGCATGATGACCAGGTCGAGCCACCGGTCGAACTTGCGCCCGACCTCCGGCAGCACCGCCATCCGCTCGAATCCGAGCCGCTCGTGCAGCCGGATCGACGCGGCGTTCTCGGCGGCGATGTCGGCGAGCATGACGTGCCGGCCGTCCTCCCGGGCATGCGCGACGAGCGCCGTCATCAGGCGGGACGCGACGCCGCGCCCGTGGAACTCCGGCCGCACGTAGACGCTGTCCTCGACCGTGTGCCGGTACCCGGGATTCTGGTGCCACGGCCCGTAGGTGGCGTACCCGGCCGTGGCGCCCTCCACCTCGGCGACGAGCACGGGGAACCCGCCCGCGGCGCGCTCGACGAGCCAGGCGTCGAACCATGTCCGGGGGAGCGGCTCATCCCGCCAGATCGCCGTGGAGTGGAGCACAGCGTCGACATGCAGCGCGTGCACGACGTCGAGGTCGTCCTGCTGTGCGGCCCGGACCGCCACGTCACCCGTCGCCCGTGCGGTCGCCATGTCTGGCATCGTAGACGACCCGTTCGGTGCCTCGGCGGGCTCGATCGCGCCCACCGGCACGCCATCCGCGTGGTCGTGACGCCGTCGCCGGGGCGCAGGCGGCCCGGGAATATGATCGGGCCATGCGCATCCACCTCGGAACGGACCATGCGGGTCTGGAGTTCAACACGACCCTCGCCCAGCACCTGGAGGAGGCCGGTCACGAGGTGGTGGACCACGGCCCCACCGAGTACGCCCCGCTCGACGACTACCCGTCGTTCTGCATCAACGCCGCGATCGCCGTCGTCCGTGACCAGCGCGCCGGCGTGGAGGCACTCGGCGTCGTGTTCGGCGGGTCCGGCAACGGCGAGCAGATCGCCGCGAACAAGGTGGAGGGCGTCCGCGCCGCGCTCGTGTGGAACGAGTCGACGGCGACCCTCGCCCGGCAGCACAACGACGCGAACGTCATCTCGATCGGCGCGCGGCAGCACACCGTGCACGAGGCCATGGATTTCATCGACCTGTTCATCGCGACCCCGTTCTCGAACGAGGAGCGGCACGCCCGCCGCATCGCCCAGCTCGCCGAGTACGAGACCACGGGGACGATCGCCGGGCACCGGATCGACGCGGAGTAGAAGCGGGGCGTCACCGGCTGCGTGTAAGAAGGAATCCATGCCCGAAGGCCATTCCGTTCACCGCATCGCCCGGCAGTTCACGCTGCACTTCGTCGGGCATCCGTGCACGACCTCCAGCCCGCAGGGCCGGTTCGCCACCGGGGCCGCCCAGCTCGACGGGCGGACGATGCTCGATGCGCGGGCGGTCGGCAAGCAGATGTTCCTCGAGTTCGAGGGCGACGTGTTCCTCCGCGTGCACCTCGGCCTGTACGGGGCGTGGGACTTCGCCGGCGACATCTCCACCGACGCGACGATGGCCAGCGCCAAGGGCCGCATCGGGCAGACGAACCAGCACGGCACGGTCGTCGATGTGGCGGGCGAGGACTCCCTGCGCTCCATCGGCGCCCCGCGGCAGGCCCGCTACCGGATGGCCGAGCAGGAGCAGCTCGAGGCGCCGATCGAGGGGTTCCCGCCCGACCCGGTGGGTGCGGTGCGGGTGCGCATCCTCACCGAGTCGGCCGTGGCGGACCTGCGCGGGCCGACCGCATGCGTCGTGGAGTCGCCGGACGAGGTGCAGCGGGCGCTCGACAAGCTCGGCCCGGACCCGATCAACGACGACGGACCGGAGGCCGAGCAGACGTTCGTCGACAACGTCCGCCGCCGGAACGTGGCGATCGGGCAGCTCCTGATGGACCAGTCCGTGGTGAGCGGCATCGGCAACGTGTACCGCGCCGAGCTGCTGTTCCGTGCGCGGCTCAACCCGCACGTGCCGGGCAAGGAGCTCCCGGAGGACGTCGTCCGCGCGCTGTGGCGGGACTGGTCCACGCTCCTCCACGACGGCGTGCGCATTGGGCAGATGATGACGATGGACGGGCTCGACGAGTCCGGGTACGCGGCGGCTCTGAAGCACCGGGACGACCGCCACTGGGTCTATCACCGCGCCGGACTGCCATGCCGGGTCTGCGGCACCCACATCCTGCTCGAGGAGGTGGCCGGCCGGAAGCTCTACTGGTGCCCGAAGGACCAGGTCGCGCCGAAGAAGCCGCGGACCCGCCGGACCGCGGCCCGGAGCGGGACGCCCGTGCCGCGTGCCTGAGACCCGCCCGTCGCGCGGCTGAGCCCGGCGGACCACGTCACGTGACAGGTCCGTCACGTCGCGCGCACGGGCCGCGCGGACCGCGTCGCGCGACGGGTCACACCGAGCGGAACGTCCAGCGGCCTCCCACAGCCGTCCCCAGCACGTGCATGCCCCGCAGGTGCGCGGATGTCGCCGCGAGCGGGTCGCGCTCGACGAGCACCAGGTCCGCGACATCGCCGACGGCGAGCGCCGCACGCCCGCCGGTGGACGCGCGCCACGCTGCCAGCGGCGGGATCCGCTGCTCCGGGATCCACGGCGCCCTCCCGTCCCGGTCGCGCCCCACCGCGGCGGCCATCGCCACCCACGGGTCGAGCGGTGCGACCGGCGCGTCGGAGCCGAGGCGCAGCTCGACCCCGGCGGCGGACAGCGCGGCGAGCGGGAACGCGCGGTCGGTCCGGCCCGCCCAGTAGCGGTCCGCGACGTCGCGGTCGTCCATCGCGTGCTCTGGTTGCACGCTCGCGGTGACGCCGAGCCGGGCGAACCGTTCGACGTCCGACCACCGCAGGAGCTGCGCGTGCTCGATCGTGCCGGTCGTGCCGACGGCCTCGAAGACGTCGAGCGCCCTGGCGTTCGCGGCGTCGCCGATGGCGTGCACCGCGGGGACGAGCCCACCCGCGACGGCGTTCCGGACGAGCGCGACGACCTCCTCGGCGGGGTACGCGAACAGGCCGCAGGCGCCGTCGCCGTGCAGTCCGGCGTACGGCTCGTCGACGGCGGCGGTCCTGGTGTTCAACGAGCCGTCGGAGATGATCTTGAACGGGCCCATCGCGAGCAGGCCGTGCGTGCCCGGGACGACCGTGCCGGTGCGGAGGCCGCGGTCGAGCGCCTCGTCGAGGTCCCACCCGTACACGCCCGACCGGACACGGACGCCGTCGACGCCGTCGTGCATGCGGCGGGTCCACCGGTCGAGCCCGAACGCCATCTCCAGGTCGACGACCCCGACGATGCCGCGTGCGGCCGCGGCGTCGACGGCGTCGCCGGCCCACCGGTCGAGGATGTCGTCGGGAACCGCGGAGATCGCGGTGGCGACGTCGAACGCATCCTGCTCGCGGAGGAGTCCGGTCGGGTGAGCACGCCAGTCGCGGCCCAGGCTCGCGCCGACCTGGACGAGCGCCGCCGTGTTGCACCAGACGGCGTGCAGGTCCGCGCTGATGACGACGACCGGGAGGTCCGGGCCGCCGGACGCGCGCAGGGCACCGTCGAGCAGGTCGCGGTGTGCTGCATCCGGCCACAGACCGTCGCGGAACCCGAACGCGACGAGCAGATGATCCTCCGTCGCGCTCGCCGCCGCGACACGCCGGGCGACGGCGGCGGCGCTGTCGCAGGCGGACACGTCGAGCCGCCGGCGGACGAGCGCCCACTGGTCGAAGTGGGTGTGGTGGTCCCAGAGCCCCGGACCGATCCAGGCGCCGTCGGCGTCCACGACCTCGTCGGCACCAGCGGTGCCGGAACCAGCCGTGCGGCAAGCGGCGACGGGTGTCACGGAGGCGACCCGTCCCTCCCGAATGAGCACGTCGACGGGCTCGCCGCGCGTGCCGATCCGGCGGGCGCCCGTGATGCGGGTCGTGGTCACGTGCATGCCGACAAGCGTGGCACAGGCGCGCCGACGCAGCCGCGAACGCACACCCGATGGGCGGTCCTCGTCGGGGAGTCGTTCTCGCCGCGGCGGCACGTGGCACGCTGGGAGCAGCCGGACCCGCCCATCGAAAGGCCACCATGACCGACGCGACCCGCCCCGACGCGAGGATCCCCGACCCGACTCGCCCCGAGGCGACCCGCCCCGACGCGGCGATCGTCGACGCGTACCGCAGCACCTTCCCGTACATCGGTGACTGGATCGCATACAAGGTCTGGCAGCTCCGCGTGCCCGGCGTGCAGGTCGCGGTCGGATACCGCGGCGAGGTCCTGTGGTCCCGCGCCTACGGCTCTGCAGACGTCGAGGCCGGACGGGCACTCACCCCGACCAGCATGTTCCGCATCGCCAGCCACTCGAAGACGTTCACGGCGACCGCGCTCCTGCAGCTCGCCGAACGCGGCGCCCTGCGGCTTGACGACACGGTCGGCACGTACGTCCCCGCCCTGGTCGAGGGCGGATCGCCGATCGCGGACGCGACGGTGCGCGAGCTCATGGAACACGGGGCTGGGGTCCTTCGCGACGGGCTCGACGGCGACTACTGGTCGCTGGAGCGTGCGTTCCCCGACGAGGACGAGCTCATCGCCCTCGTGCTCGACGAGGGCGCGAAGGTGCCGGCCGGATCGAGTTTCAACTACTCGAACCTCGGCTACGCGCTGCTCGGCATGGTGATCGCGGCGGTGTCGGGGCGCTCGTACAACGACTACGTCCGGGAGGAGATCGTCGTCCCGCTCGGCCTCATCCATACTGGGCCGGACTTCGACGCGGAGCGCGAGGACGAGTTCGTGGTCGGGTACAGCGGCTTCCACACGGACCGGTTCCGGCACCGGCTGCCGCACGTCGACACGCGGGCGATGGCGTCCGCCACCGGCTTTCACGGCACCGCCGAGGACCTCGTGCGGTACTTCTCCGCACATGTGCTCGGACAGGGCGATCTGCTCACCGACCATTCGAAGCGGCTCGCGCAGCGCATGGCGTGGACCGCCGAGGACGACCCCGCGTCCCGCGGCTACGGGATGGGGTTCATCGTCGACCGGGTCGACGGCCACGACGTCCGCGGGCACTCGGGCGGGTTCCCCGGGCACATCACGCAGTCGCTGTTCGATCCGCAGTCGTCGCTCGTCATCTCGGTGATGACGAGCGCTGCGGGCGGCCCGGCGACGCTCATCGCGCAGGGCGTGCTGCGCCTCCTCGACGCCGCCGCCGACGCGCATGCGCCCGGCGACGCGCTGTCCGCCGCGCCCGCGGACATCGACGTCGACACCCTCACCGGACGGTTCGCGAACCCCTGGAGCGTCGCGGACATCGCCCGGCTCGGCGACCGGCTCGTCGAGATCGACCCCTCGGCACCTTCTCCGCTCGACGGGGTAACCCGGCTCACCGTGACCGGCCCGGACACGGTCCGGATGAGCGCCGGCAACCGGTTCGGGTCGATCGGCGAGGACATCCGGTACCGTCGCGCCGACGACGGTGCCGTGACCGGGATCCGCGCGGGCGGCGGCATGTCGATGACGGCGTGGCAGGTGCCTGCCGACGAGTCGCCGGTGGTGGCGGCGGGACTGGCGTAGCGGGGCCGCGACAGGGGGGGACAACCCCACCATCGATTCGGGAGCGGGCAGGATGGGACCGGAGCCCGCGGTCCGCGAGGCTCGATGTCATGACCGAGACATTGCCCATCGACCAGGCGGAGACCATCCCCGTGCCGTCCGACAGCGACCGTTCCGACACCGGCGCGGACGACGTCGGCCGGAGCGACGCCGACCGGAGTGATGACGGAGGCGCGTTGGGCGCGTCCGCCGACCGCGCCTCCCGGCCGTCGTTGTACCGGGAGGCGCTCCGACGGATGCCGCGCGACCTCGGATACCTGGCGTTCACGGCGCTCCTGCTCTCGACCGTGTACCTCGGGTTCCCGCAGGTGCTCGCCGTCGGCGCCGGCGTCGGCATCGCGCATCTCGGACCGGTGTGGTTCCTGATGTTCTTCGTCGCGCTGTTCATCGCGCGGTGGCTCGGCGCGTTCGAGCGGCTCCGGATCGGTTGGGCGGAGCCGCGCCCGATCCGCCCCGTCGACTGGACGCCCCGGTGGCAGCAGAACCAGGCCACCCGCGTGCTGTCCGCCGTCGCGAACCCGCACTACTGGCTGTCGCTGTTGCACGCGGTCGTCGTGTACCCGCTCGTCGGGATCGTCACGATCGGTGCCGGCGTGCTGCTCGTCGCCGGGTTCTTCGGGCCGATCGTGGCCGGCATCTACGCGCTCGTGAACGGCTGGCGCATCAACGAGCTCCTCGCGCAGCAGGGTGTCGACCAGACCTGGCCCTGGGTGGTCGGCGCGATCGCGTGCGCGGTGTGCATGGCCACCGCCGTCGCGCTGTTCCCGCTGTGGACGCGCGGGGCGACGCTCGCGCACTACTGGGTGGACCACGCCCTGCTCGGCGGCTTCCGCGCCGAGGCCCTGCAGCAGCGGGTCGTCGGACTGCAGCAGTCTCGCGCGGGCGCCGTCACCGCGGAGGGGCAGGCGCTCCGGCAGATCGAGCGCGACCTCCACGACGGTCCGCAGCAGCGTCTGGTGCGCCTCCGGATGGACCTCGCCGCCGCCGAGCGCGCCCTGGCCGCGAATCCGGACCGGGCGAGGACGCTCATCGTCGAGGCATCCGGACACGCGCAGGACGCCCTCGACGAGCTCCGCGCCCTGTCCCGCGGGTTCGCGCCGCCGATCCTCCTCGACCGCGGACTCGTGGCGGCGCTCGAGGCGCTCGTGTCCCGAACGCCGATCCCGGTCGGCCTCGACATCCGCCTGCCCGAGGGGCTCGCGCTGCCGAGCGAGGTCGAGCGCAACGTGTACTTCACCGTGAGCGAGCTGCTCACGAACACGACGAAGCACGCCGGGGCGTCCCGTGCGGGTGTGTTCATGGGACTGCTCCAGGACTTCTACGGACGGCAGATCCTCACCGTCAGCGTCACGGACGACGGCCGCGGCGGCGCACGCGTCGAGCAGGGTCACGGCATCGAGGGGCTGATCGGCCGGATGCGTGCCCTGGACGGGGAGCTCATCGTCTCGAGCCCGGACGGCGGCCCGACGGAGGCCACCGCCCGCGTGCCCCTCGTCGGACTGCACGGCGTGCCGACGGACCGGCCCGGGTCCTCCACCCCGCCCCGCGACGCCCGGGCCAGCGAGACCCGGGCGGACACGTCCAGCGAGACCCGGGCCACCCCGTCCAGCGATACCCGGGCCGACACGGCGTGGTGGCGCGCGGACCACGGTCCGACGGCGTGAACGACGGCCCCGCTAGCCTCGGGGACATGGACGACGGCCCGGACGCAGCACGCATCCGGGCTGTCGTCGTCGACGACGCGGTGCTCCTCCGCGAAGGGCTGACCCGGGTGCTCGACGAGGCGGGCATCGACGTCGTCGGACAGTACGGCGACGCCGACGCGTTCCTCGCGACGCTGCCCCACGGCGCCCCCGACGTCGTCGTCATGGACGTCCGGATGCCGCCGACGTTCTCTGACGAGGGCGTCCGCGCCGCGGTCGAGGCGCGTCGCCTCGCCCCTGGCATCGGGGTCCTGCTGCTGTCCCAGTACGTCGAGGCGACCTACGCCGAGGACGTCCTCGCGAGCGGCACCACCGGCATTGGCTACCTGCTCAAGGACCGCGTCACCCGGCTCGAGGAGATCGACGACGCCGTCCGCCGCGTCGCCGCGGGCGGCACCGTGCTCGATCCGGAGGTCGTGACGCAGCTCATGCAGCGTCGCCAGGACCCGCTCGCCGCCCTGACACCGCGGGAACGCGCCGTCCTCGGGCTCATGGCGGAGGGACGCACCAACGCCGCCATCGCCCGCGCGCTCGTCATCGGCACCGGTGCCGTCGAGAAGCACGTGTCGAACATCTTCGCCAAGCTCGGGCTCGAGGACACGGGGGAGGACCACCGGCGGGTCCTCGCCGTCCTCGCGTACCTCGGATGACGGCCGCTCCCGGTCCGGGAGCCGGCGCGCCCGTCGCGGAGGACGGAGTGCCGGCTGGTGGCGTCGGCGTGCTCGGGCGGGTGCCCGCACCGGTCCTCGCCGTCACCGCGATGCTCTCCGTGCAGCTCGGCGCCGCGATCGCCAAGACGCACTTCGACGACGTCGGCTCGGTCGGCGCTGCGACCCTGCGCCTCGTGATCGGAGCCGTCGTGCTCCTGCTCGTCGTCCGACCCCGGGTGCGCGCGTGGAGGCGCGCGCAGTGGCTCGCCGCGCTCGGCCTCGGTCTGGCGCTCGGCGGGATGAACGTGTTCATCTACATCGCGTTCGCGTCGATCCCGATCGGTGTCGCGGTGACCATCGAGTTCCTCGGCCCGCTCGCGCTCTCCCTCGGCCACACCAGGCGGTGGCGGGACGCGGTGTGGGCGGTGCTGGCGCTCGCCGGCGTGGTGCTGCTCGGGTCTGGGGCGACAGGTGCCGCCGGGGCCGGCGGAGTCGTCGCCGCCGTGCTCGCCGCCGCCTGCTGGGCCGGCTACATCGTCATGAGCCGCTCCGTGGGCGCGCGCATCCCCGGCGTCGACGGTCTGAGCGTGTCGATGGTGGTCGCGATGCTCGTGTCGCTGCCGTTCGGACTCACGTCGGCCGTGCGCGGAGTGGCGGCAACACCCGCGCTGCTGCTCGTGTTCCTCGGTGTGGCGGTGCTCTCGAGCGTGCTGCCCTACGCGCTCGAGATGCACGCCCTGCGGCGGATCCCGACGAGGGTGTTCGGCGTGCTTCAGAGCCTCGGTCCGGCGATCGCGGCGCTCGCCGGGTTCGTCATCATCGGGGAGGCGCTGGGTCCGGTGGAGATCGCGGCGCTCGCCTGTGTCACGGTGGCGAGCATCGGCGTCACCCTGGCCGGGAGGCGCGGGCCCGATCCGCCGGCCGCGTGACGTCCCTCCCGGCGCGGGAGGCGCGGGCCGCGTGGGACCGCACCCGATCCGCCGGTCGATTGACGTCCCTCCCGGCGCGGGAGGCGCGGGCCGAGCCGGTGTGCCGGTGGCGGGCATTCCTCCCGGCTGGTTCGTCCGGTCCGCTGCGAGTGGTGTCAGCCCGGGCGGCCGTCCGGCGCCCGCGATCGGCGGTCGTCCTCGCGGAGCCTCCGGTGTTTCACCGCGGAACGCCAGACCCATGCCGCAGCGGGCGCGCCGAACTGAGCCCATTCGACGAGGACCGCGTCGACCGTCCAGCTCCGGGCGAACCCCTTCACGCGCACGTGGAACGTCGGGAACTGGATCCACGCCCAGACCGGCACCGGCGTGACCGCGTGGCAAATGTCCCGGCCACGCGCATCGTCCGACAGGGAGTACGGCGCCGGGCGCGGCGGCTCCGGGTGCTCCGGCGGCGTCCACCGGTCCTCCCGTCGTCGACCCATGGGAGTATTCGAACGTGTGTTCGAATGCCGCGTCAAGTCAGGCGGGTGTGTCGCGGGAGGCGCGTGGCACGGCGGGGGCGCGCGTGCCGACGACAAGTGTGCACGCGGGCGACGCGGCGGCAGGTTCGGCGCGGAGGCGCGCGCGTGTCGACGACAACTGTGCACGCGGGCGCGTGCGCAGTTGTCGTCCGGACGAGCGCTCCGCGCGAGGTTGCTCGCGCCGCCATGATCTGGTGCACGGGGAACCACGTCACCGGGTCGTATGACTAAGGCTCCGTTGCGGATCCGAGGGGTCGGAGCCACGGTTGGACACGCAGGACCCTCGGATCGATGTCTCCGCGCCACGCGTCCACGCCGTCCACCGAGAAGAGTGTGTAGACAGTCGCAGTGCTGCGGTGTCCACCTGCATCAACGCATGATTCGAAGATGGGCCAGGTGCGAGGTGTGGCTGCCAGCCGGGCGTACAGAGCGTCCTCGGCGTCCTCGGACATCTCGCCGGATGGGGCGCCGGGGAGCGTGTTTCCGTGTTCGAGCGGAGTGATCGGTTCGAGCGGACTGATCGCGACGACATCGCCTACTCTTCCGTTGTCAACGAAGTCGCCAGCCGCGACACGACAGTCGACATCGACGTCGATGTGGTGTGCGGCTCGGCGTCGATCAGCGCGCACCTCATTCATGAGCGTGTCAGGAACATGTGCCCACCACCGTTGCCCGCCGAGGCCATCCGGAAGCTCAGACAGATGGGTGTTTGGCTCCGCGAGCCACTCCCCGTCTCGGCGCACGAGGAACGCCGTGCCGCACATCAGCATCTGATGGCACCCGTCGTGGTCAAACCCACTGGTCGCGGAACGTGTAGAGCCACCATTTCCCGCACGGCTGCCGACAACTGATCTTCTTCACGTCCTTGTAATGCTTGAGAATCTGTCGCCCCCTTGCCTCGCATGTCGCGCGCGATTTGTACGCGGTGCCATCCCAACGTTGCCATACGCCCTCCCAACGACGCGGCTGTGGCGCCGGAGCTGATGAGGATGCGGGGGCGGGGACCTCGGTTTGCGCAGTTGAGGCCAGTGTGGCAGGGGCAAGCGTCAGAAGGGTCGTTGTGAGCGCGACCGCTCGCAGGATCTTTGGCAGGTGCATGGGGGCTGCTCCTCGTTCGACACTGATTAGGGGCGCCTAGTATGTTACACGTCACTCGTGCTTATACGAGACTCGGGTGTCGCCGGCGTTGCGCAAGTGACGTAGTTCCGCCATCAGCTCCAGAAGAGGTCGGGTGTCGCCGGCGTTGCGCAAGTGACGTAGTTCCGCCATCAGCTCCAGAAGAGGTCGGGTGTGGGCAAGGGGAGCTGGTGGCGCTGAACGTCCGCCACCGTGCGCAACCACCTCATCGCGCTGAACAGGGTGTTCCGGTACGCGCAGCGCCATCGCCTGATTGCGCGGAAGCCGTGCGACGGTGCCAATATCCGCGCGCGACCAATGCCGCGGCTTCGCTCCCGTGTTCCTCACCGTCGAGCGGCCGCAGTGCGTTGTCCCGGGATGCCGGGTCGGCTTTCAGCAGCACCGCAGTAGAGCTGACCGACGAGCGGTACCTCAACCGGACGGGGCTGACGACTTCGAGCGAAAAGCCGGAGGCTCGTTCGAGGTGAAACGGTGTGACGGCGGTCGGTTCCGGCAGCGGCCGTTCACCGTCAAGCGGGAAGCCGAACGGTTCGCGATGAAGGTGGAGGACCAGAAGGCCCAGGGCGCCACGACCGAACCGCTCGCCGGGCGCAGCACGTCGTTCCGAGAGGTACTGGACGCGTCTCTCACGGCGTCGCGCGCCACGCTCAAGCCGAGCACCTACGCCGGGTATGTGCACCTGTACGAGACGCGGGTGCTGCCGACGTTCGGTAAGCGGCGCGTCGCCACTATCACCTCCGAAGAAGTTGAGGCGTGGGTGGGTGAGCTGACTGCGCTCGGGCGTGCCTCATGCACGGTACGGAACCACTTCATCGCGCTGAACAAGGTGTTCCGGTACGCACTGCGCCACCGGCTGATCGCGCACAACCCCTGCGACGCCGTGGACATCCCGCGCGCCACCAATGCCGAAGGATTCGCCCCGGTGTTCCTGACGGCGGCGCAGGTAGAGCAGGTCGCCAAGGAGCTGGACGAGTACGCGCCTTACGGGCTGTTGATTCGCTTCGCCGCGGGCACCGGGTTACGCGCCGCCGAGCTGCAAGGGCTGCGCGTCCGCGACCTCAATCTCGCGGCGGGGCACGTGGAAGTCCGGCAGTCCATCCGCCGAGTGAACGGCGAGTGGCAGGTCGGAACCCCTAAGAGCGCCCGTTCCACTCGGAACGTGCCGTTGCTCTCTCGCTTGCTCATCGCTGACCTGCGCGAGTACCTGCTGGCTCACCCCCACAGCGGGAACCCCGACGCCCTGTTCTGGCCAGCGCGCAGCAACGGCTCTCGCCGGCTCGACTGGACTCGCAACATCGACTGCGGGGGAGTGCGCTCCTACTACCTCGTGCCAGCCGCCCAGCGAGCGAGCGTCGTGCAGCACATGCGCTTCCACGACCTGCGCCACACGTACGCCTCGCTGATGCTCGCCGCGGGCTTCAAGCCGTACGAGGTCAGCCGGTGGATGGGGCACGCGTCCGTCTCCACGACCGACACCATCTACGGCCACCTGTACCCGACGGACTACGACGACCAGATCGCCCGGTTCGAGGCGTTCGTCGCAGAGGGCTGACCCGGGCTGTCGAGGGTGGTTGAGAATGCTTCCCAGCTTAGAAGGGCATTTCATCGTCATAACTCGCTGGCTTGGGCGTTGGGTCGTACTTCTCTGCGACGGTAGCGATCAGCTCCGGTACGAGCGTGCCATCAACATTTGCTTCGTAGACCTGGCGGTTGGTCGTCACCGCATATTTGAGCCGGTCGAGGCTCTCCTTCTCCCATTTGTCCTGCCGCTCGATGGCAGGCCAGAGTGCACGGGTGTTGGCGAAGCTCGACGATGCCACCAGCGCCTCTGCGATCGAGCGGCGCGCTAGCTCCGGAGGAAGCGCGCGAATCGCGATCCGGAAGATCTGCTGAGCGAGGTAGTACTCGCCAGTTCCGTGCTTCGGATCCAGGATGATGTCCTGCACCTCGTCTAGGAACCCGTCGCGGCCACGGTCGAAATTGACGTCGCGTCGCACGGTTACGATCGGGATACCCCTGCCGACTGCCCAACCGACCTCTTGATCGCACCAGGAGTTTGAGTGAAAGTTTGGATGCAGGACAGCGACAAGGACGTGGCAGCTCTTCAAGCCACGTTTGATGACTTCGCGCCAGTGCTCCGAGGGGGAGATGTCCCGGTGGGCGACGAAGCCGGAGATGCCGTATGACGCGAGTGCGACCCGTACGCTACTGACCCACTCGGCATCCTCTGTCTTGTGAGAGAGGAAGACGTGCACCGGTTGGCCATTCCAGAGCTCGTCGTCACCGAGCTGCGCCGGGGCTTGATCCCCGCCGATGAGAAAGTCTCGCAGGCCCGCGAGAGTCTCGTCGTCGGCACGCGGAACCACCTCGCTTAGGAACCTGCGTCGGCTCGCCGGAGTGTCGTCCCAGGACTCGTCGTCGATATACACGCCGAACTGGGTGAGGATTAGGGGTGCGTCGTCGAATTGATCAAGCAGCGCCGGGATAATCGACTTAATGAGGAGTACACGCTCGCCTGGTTTCACGAAACTAGGTTCTCATGCCCCGGGGTCGTGCCTATGCCGAACCGCCGAGGGGTTCCGGAGGGGTTCAGCCAAAATCCCGCCCAAAGGAGCTGGCCTACTTTTCAGTAGTCGCAAGGGAGGGGATGACGGGAATCGAACCCGCGTAATCAGTTTGGAAGACTGAGGCTCTACCATTGAGCTACATCCCCGCGTGCTGTCCCGGAGGACCGCAGCGCCACCATGGTAGCGGACGCCGGGCCGGGGTCCGAGCAGCCCGAGCCGACCTACACTCGGACCGTGCCCCTCCTCCTTGTCAGCGGTCCCGCCGACGACGCGAGCCGGCGGCTGGTCCGGCGCTCCCGCGTCACCTCGTACGCGCTCGTGGGGCTCGGAGCCGTCGTGTTGTCGTTCGCCCCGTCCGTGGTCGGTGAGCCGTCGGGGGAGACCGCCCGGGTGCTCCTGCACGTCGTGCGGCCGGTCGTTGCGATCGTGCTCATCGTCGCGGCGGTCGCGGTGCAGGTGATCACCGGGTTCCGGTGGCGACGCGGGCTCCAGCGCGCCAGCGCCACGGACAGCCCCGCTCCTCCTCCCCAGGAGGCGCCTGAAGGGCCGCGCTCCGCAGCCTGACAACCGGTCGGGTGCCTGGAGGCCGCATGCCGCTAGACTCGTCCAGGTCGTTCGGGGCAGGACCAGTCCTCCCCGTATGCCCGGCACAGCCTGGCCCTCATCCCCGTCAGCACGTCAGGGCGGGGCGTAGCTCAGCTTGGTAGAGCGCCCGCTTTGGGAGCGGGAGGTCGCAGGTTCAAATCCTGTCGCCCCGACCAGGTCACACCGCATCATCGACCACCACAAACGTCAATCTCAGGAGAACATCCCTTGGTCACCAGCAACGTCGACAAGGTCAGCCCCACCCGGGTCAAGCTCACGGTGAATGTGACGCCGGACGAGCTCAAGCCGAGTCTCGACCACGCGTACAAGCACATCGCCGAGCAGATCACCATCCCCGGATTCCGCAAGGGGAAGGTCCCGCCGGCGATCGTCGACCAGCGCGTGGGCCGCCCAGAGGTGCTCAACCATGCAGTCGGCGACGCGATCGACACCTTCTACCGCCAGGCGGTCGAGGAGAACGAGCTCCGCGTCCTCGGGCGCGCCGAGGCCGACGTCGCCGAGCTCCCGAACCTCAAGGACTTCTCCGGCGACCTCGTCCTCACGTTCGAGGTCGACGTCCGTCCCGAGTTCGACCTGCCCGAGTACGACGGGCTCGAGCTGACCGTCGACGCGGTGGACGTCACCGACGAGGAGATCGAGGAGGAGCTGCAGAACCTCCGCACGCGCTTCGGCACGCTCGTCACGGTGGACCGTCCGGCCACCACGGGCGACTTCGTGCAGATCGACCTCGTCGCGACCATCGGCGAAGAAGAGGTCGACACGGCGTCCGGCGTCTCCTACGAGCTCGGCTCCGGCGACCTGATCGAGGGCATCGACGAGGCGCTCGAGTCCCTCACCGCGGACGAGTCGACCACGTTCGACTCCAAGCTCCTCGGCGGCGACCACGAGGGCGAGACCGCCCAGATCGCGGTCACCGTCACCGCCGTCAAGGAGCGCGAGCTTCCCGACGCCGACGACGAGTTCGCGCAGATCGCCAGCCAGTTCGACACCATCGACGAGCTCAAGGCCGACCTGAAGGACCAGATCGCCAAGTCCAAGTCGTTCGGGCAGGGCGCTGCAGCGCGCGACCAGCTCGTGGAGAAGCTCCTCGACTCGGTCGAGATCCCGATCTCGGAGCAGCTCATCGAGGACGAGGTGACCCGTCACCTCGAGCAGGAGGACCGCCTGGAGGACGACGAGCACCGCAAGGAGGTCGCCGAGTCCAGCCAGAAGGCCTTCAAGAGCCAGCTCCTGCTCGACGCGATCGCCGAGAAGGAGCAGGTGCAGGTCTCGCAGGAGGAGCTCACCCAGTACCTCATCCAGGCCGCCTCGCAGTACGGCATGGAGCCGGGCGAGTTCATCAAGGTCATCGACCAGAACGGGCAGATCCCCGGCATGGTCGGCGAGGTCGCCCGCTCCAAGGCGGTCGCGACCGCCCTCGCCAAGGCGAAGGTCACCGACAGCAACGGCGCGCCCGTCGATCTCTCCGCGTTCACCGCGGGCGTCGACGAGGACGAGACCGAGCTCGAGACCGAGCCGGCCACCGACGAATCCGAGTCAGACACGGACACGGACGCCAAGTAACCCGCTCCATCACGGGAGGCCCGGTACCAGCTGGTACCGGGCCTCCCGTCTGTGCGCACGCGCGTCCTGCCGCCACGCCGGTCACGTCCCTCGAGGTCGGGGTTCTGGTCGCATCGTGAGACGCATACCGACCGCAGGTGCGACCTCGGCGCCGGGACCCGCGCGCGAACCCGGGGCCGGGACCTGCGTGCGACCTCGGTGCCGGGACCCGCGCGCGGGCGGTGTATGCCGCGAGCGAACTCGGCAGAACGGCGACCGGCAACCCGATAAGTTCGACATCAAGCGACAACTGAACGGGAGCTATTCCATGGCCGAAGCGTCACTGAACCCCAGTGTTTTTGACCGCCTTCTGAGGGACCGGATCGTCTGGCTCGGCTCCGAGGTCCGCGACGACAACTCGAACGAGATCGCGGCGAAGCTGCTGCTGCTCGCCGCCGAGGACCCCGAGAAGGACATCTACCTCTACATCAACTCGCCCGGTGGCTCGATCACCGCCGGCATGGCGATCTACGACACGATGCAGTTCGTGCCGAACGACATCGTCACCGTCGGGATCGGACTCGCCGCCTCCATGGGTCAGTTCCTCCTCTCGTCGGGAACCCCCGGCAAGCGCTACATCACCCCGAACGCCCGCGTGCTCCTGCACCAGCCGTCCGGTGGCTTCGGTGGAACCGCTGCGGACATCCAGACGCAGGCCAAGGTGATCCTCGACATGAAGAAGCGCATGGCCGAGCTGACCGCCGAGCAGACCGGCAAATCCATCGAGCAGATCCTCAAGGACAACGACCGCGACAACTGGTTCACGGCGCAGGAAGCGCTCGAGTACGGGTTCGTCGACCACCTCCGGGCGATGTCGTCCGAGGTGATCGGTGGCGGCGGAACCGTCGCCGACGGCGAGACCCCGACGCCCGCCGCCGAACCCGACGCGCAGTCCTGACCCCACCAGAAAAGGAATCTCAATGCATCTCCCAATGCTCGGTGGCGCGCAGAACGTCCCGGCCCCCACTGATCGGTACATCCTCCCGAGCTTCGAGGAGCGCACGGCCTACGGCTTCAAGCGCCAGGACCCGTACGCCAAGCTGTTCGAGGACCGCATCGTGTTCCTCGGCGTGCAGGTGGACGACGCCTCCGCCGACGACGTCATGGCCCAGCTGCTCGTGCTCGAGAGCATGGACCCGGATCGCGACATCGTCATGTACATCAACTCACCCGGTGGCTCGTTCACCGCGATGACGGCGATCTACGACACGATGCAGTACATCCGTCCGCAGATCCAGACCGTGTGTCTCGGACAGGCCGCCTCGGCCGCGTCGGTGCTCCTCGCCGGCGGGACGCCCGGCAAGCGCCTCGCGCTGCCGAACGCCCGCGTGCTCATCCACCAGCCGGCGACGCAGCAGGGTGGCGGGCAGGCGTCCGACATCGAGATCCAGGCCGCGGAGATCCTCCGCATGCGCACCTGGCTCGAGGAGACCCTGTCGAAGCACTCCAACCGCACCCCGGAGCAGGTGAACCACGACATCGAGCGCGACAAGATCATGTCCGCCGCGGAGGCCGTGGAGTACGGACTCATCGACCAGGTCCTGACCTCGCGCAAGAACCTCCCGGCGCTCGTCAAGTAGCGCCCAGCCCCGCAGTCGACGAAGGCCCCGCTCCGCATGGAGTGGGGCCTTCGTCGTGCAACGCTTGGGCGTGCAGTCCCCGGTCCGTGTGCGCGGTTCCCGGCGGTCCGTGTGCGCGGTTCCCGGCTGTGCGCGGTCCCCCGCTGTGCGCAGTCCGCACCGTGCGCGCAGAGTCCCGGGCCGTGCGATCAGTCCCGGCCGTACGGGTCCAGGACGTCGTTCGTTCCGTCGTCAGAGTCCGGACCCCGATCCGCCTCTGGACCCCGATCCGCCTCTGGACCCTGATCCGCCTCTGGACCCTGATCCGCCTCCGGACCCTGATCCGCCTCCGGACCCCGATCCGCCTCCGGACCCCGATCCGCCTCCGGCTCCGGCTCCACCGGTCGCCGGAGGAGCACGAACACCGCGACGGCGAGCGCGATGACGACCAGGCCACCCGCTCCGATCCACAGGGCATCGGACACGGCAGCGTTCGACGCCGCGTCCGATCCGCCCGGTGCTCCCGCGGCGGACGTGGACGACGCCCCCGGGACCGGACAGGTCGGCGGAGTGGTGGAGCCCTTCGCGGGGGAGAACGACGCCGGGGCGTCCCACGTGAACGTGTAGTCGTCGGAGACGGTGTGGCCGTCCGCGGAGACGATCTGCCACTGAACGGTGTACTCGCCCGACGTCCCGAGCGTGGCCGGAGTGGTCATCGAGGGGCCGTCGACCGTGACGCAGCCGTTTTCGAAGTACCGGCCACCCGGGCCCACGACGCGGAACGCGAACCCGGTGTTCGCGTTCCCGATGTCGAGGAGCTTGTCGTTCGTCGTGATCTCGAACGTGTCCGGGAGGCTCGTCAGGGTGCCGCCGACGGGCGGCGCGGAGGCGATGAGGTAGTTGTGCGCGGACGCAGGCCCGGCCAGCCCGAGCACCGCACCGCCCACCAGGGCGGCCCCGACCGCGCATGCCGCACCTGCCCTCCGGATCGACCAGGCGGTCGATGTCGGACGGGAGGTGCGGCGCGCGGGCCGGGACGAGGTCACCGGGTGCGCCGCTTCGAGGCGATGACGGCGGCGACGACGCCGACCGCGCCGACCACGAGGCCGGCGATGCCGAGCCCGCGGGCGACCAGGTCGGGCTGGGCGTCACCGGCGGCGGTGGCAGTGGCAGGGGTGGCGGTGTCCGCGGCCGCCGCCGCGTCGTCGTCGGATTCGGAGCTCGCCGCGGTCAGCGTGACGCTCGGCGCCGGATGCTCGGGCTCCTCCTGCCCGGGTTTCTGGATCTGATCCCACTCGGTCGACCCCTGCTCGCAGGTCTGCGTGACGGGGAACGCGACGACGTCGCCGGCCTTGCCGTCCGGCAGCGAGAACGAGAGGTCGAACGTGTCGCGCTCGTCGGCGGGGAGGGGCGTGGTCGCCGTGTACGTGACGCTCGTGACGCGTTTCCCCGCGTCCGCCGCGGTCTCGCCGTCCGTGCTGCTCGTCGCGCTCGTGTACGGCTCTGTCGTCGTGCTGATCGTCCAGTTCGGGTTCACGGTGGGGGTGACCTCGATGATGGCGGTGGGCATGTGGAAGGTGAGCGCGGTGGTGGGGGAGCCGTCGCAGCCGTGTGGGACCGAGAACGTCATGGTTGTGTAGGCGTTCGCCGCGGTGTCGGTGGTTGTCGCCTCGACGTGGGCGCTCGCGGCGACGGCGGGGCCGAGGACGAGGGCGGTGGCGAGACCGGCGGTTGCCGCGGCACCCGCAATGAGACGCTTCTGCATGAGAACCTTTCGACTTCTACAACTTGTAGAGTGACCGTGGTCCACGGTACCCGGCGGGTGCGGCGAACACAACTTGCATGGACCGCGGTGCACGCCCACGGCGAACGGGGTCGGGATTGCGGCAGGGCGTCACCATCAGTGTCACAGGAACCGATTAGGCTCGGCTGCACGACCTCGCGGACCACGACCGGGACGCGACGACCAGGGAGGCCGAGCAATGGCACGGATCGGAGAGAGCGCGGACCTGCTCAAGTGCTCCTTCTGTGGCAAGAGCCAGAAGCAGGTGCAGCAGCTCATCGCGGGTCCGGGCGTGTACATCTGCGACGAATGCGTGGAGCTCTGCAACGAGATCATCGAGGAGCGCCTTGCCGAGGCCGGCGAGGAAGCCACCGGCGGCGAGTTCGAGCTCCCGAAGCCGCGCGAGATCTTCGCGTTCCTGGAGCAGTACGTCGTCGGGCAGGAGCCGGCCAAGCGCGCCCTGTCCGTCGCGGTCTACAACCACTACAAGCGGATCCGTGCGCAGGGGGCGATCACGGCGGCGGAGGACCGCGATGACGACATCGAGATCGCCAAGTCGAACATCCTGCTCATCGGCCCGACGGGCTGCGGCAAGACCTACCTGGCGCAGACGCTCGCCAAGCGGCTCAACGTCCCGTTCGCCGTGGCCGATGCCACCGCGCTGACGGAGGCCGGTTACGTGGGCGAGGACGTCGAGAACATCCTCCTCAAGCTCATCCAGGCCGCCGACTACGACGTCAAGCGTGCTGAGACTGGCATCATCTACATCGACGAGGTCGACAAGATCGCCCGCAAGGCCGAGAACCCGTCGATCACCCGCGACGTCTCAGGAGAGGGCGTGCAGCAGGCGCTGCTCAAGATCCTCGAGGGGACGACCGCGTCCGTTCCGCCTCAGGGCGGTCGGAAGCACCCGCACCAGGAGTTCATCCAGATCGACACGACGAACGTGCTGTTCATCGTGGCGGGCGCCTTCGCGGGGCTCGAGGAGATCATCTCCCAGCGCATCGGCAAGCGCGGCATCGGGTTCGGCGCTCCGCTGCACAGCCCGCTCGACCACGCCGACGTCTATGGCGACGTCCTGCCAGAGGACCTCCACAAGTTCGGCCTCATCCCGGAGTTCATCGGCCGACTGCCCGTCGTCACGACGGTGTCGCCGCTCGACCAGGTCGCGCTCATGGAGATCCTGACCGGGCCGAAGAACGCCCTGGTCAAGCAGTACCAGCGGATGTTCCAGATCGACGGGGTCGAGCTCGAGTTCGACCAGCAGGCGCTCGAGGCGATCGCCGACCTCGCCGTGCTGCGCCAGACCGGGGCCCGCGGACTCCGCGCGATCATGGAAGAGGTCCTCGGGCCGATCATGTTCGAGGTGCCGTCCGACGAGGACGTCGCCCGCGTGGTCGTCACGCGCGCGTCCGTGCTCGAGAACGCGGCGCCGACGATCGTGCCGCGCCCGCGCAAGCGCGTCGAGAAGTCCGCCTAAGCGCGCGACCCGCACCGCGCCGCCGCTCCTGGCGACGAACGCGGTGTCCCGCGGTGCTACCCGCCGAGCCCGCGCCGCCGGAGCAGCGGCGCGATCTCCGCATCGCGTCCCCGGAACTCGCGGTACGCCTCCAACGGGTCGCGGGAGCCGCCGACGCCGAGCACGAGCGTCGCGAACCGCTCGCCGGCCTCCCGGGACAGCCCCCCGTTATCCCGGAACCACTCGACGGTGTCCGCGTCCAGGACCTCGCTCCAGATGTAGCCGTAGTAGCCGGCGTCGTACCCGCCCGCGAAGGTGTGGGCGAAGTACGTCGACGAGTACCGGGTGGGCACCGCATGCACCGCGATCCCGGCAGCCGCCAACGCCTCCCGCTCGAACGCCTCCACATCCGTCACCGCGTCCGCCTCCGCCCGGGTCAGCCGGTGCCACGCCTGGTCGAGCATCGCGGCGGCGAGGTACTCCGTGGTCGCGAAGCCCTCGTTGAACCCCTGCGCGTCGCTGAGCCCGAGGACGAGCTCCGACGGCATCGGCTCGCCCGTCGCGTGGTGCCGCGCGTAGTTCACCAGGACCTCGGGCCAGTCCAGCCACATCTCGTTCACCTGGCTCGGGAACTCCACGAAGTCGCGCTCCACGTTCGTGCCGGAGAACCGCGGGTACGTGGTGCGGGCGATGAGGCCGTGCAGCGCGTGCCCGAACTCGTGGAAGAGCGTCCCGACCTCGTCGGAGGTCAGGAGCGTGGGGGAGCCGACCGCCGGCTTCGGGACATTGAGGTTGTTGATGACGACCGGCAGCGTGCCGAGGAGGGCCGACTGCTCGACGATCGGGTTCATCCAGGCACCGCCGCGCTTGCCGTCGCGCGTGAAGAGGTCGAGCAGGTACAGCCCGACCGGGGCGTGCTGCTCGTCGGTGACCTCGAACACGCGCACCTCGTCGTTGTACCCGCGGAGATCGGGGCGCTCCGTGAAGCGGAGACCGTACAGCGCGCCGGCGGCGAAGAACACGCCGTCCTCGAGGACGCGGTCCGCTTCGAAGTACGCGCGCATCGCGCTCGAGTCCGCCGCGAACTGCTGCTCGCGGAGGATCTCGGTGGCGTACGCCCAGTCGTGCGCCTCGATGTCATGGCCGAGCACCGTCGCCCGTGCCTGCCGCTCGGCGTCGGCGTTGGCCGCGGCGGCCGGGGCGAGGGAGGACAGCAGCGCCTCCACGGCCTCCGGGGTACCGGCGGTCTCGTCGGCGGTGACCGCGGCAGCGTGGTTCGCGAACCCCAGGAGCTCTGCGCGCTCGGCCCGCAGGCGGACGATGCGCAGCAGCACGTCGCGGTTGTCCCAGGCGTTGCCCCGCCGACCGCGGGACAGCGAGGCGGTCATGATCCGCTCGCGGACCGACCGGTTCGTCAGCGACGCCAGGTAGGGGTGCCCGGTGTACAGCGGCAGGGTGATCAGCCACCCGTCGAGGCCGCGCGACTCGGCGGCGCCTCGAGTGGCGGACAGGGCGCCGGCGTCGAGGCCGGCCAGCTCGGCCTCGTCGACAACGTGCACCGCCAGATCGTTCGTGTCGTCGAGCAGGTTGCGCTCGAACCTCGTCGTCAGCGTCGACAGCTCCTGGTTGATCGCCGTGAGCCGCTCCTTGCCGGCGTCGTCGAGACCGGCCCCGGCGAGCGTCATCTCGGTGTGTGTGCGCTCCACCAGCCGCAGGTCCTCGCCCTCGAGCCCCAGCGCCTCGCGCTGGTCGGAGACGGCAGTGACGCGGGCGTACAGGCGGGAATCGAGTGTGATCGCGTCACGATGCGCGGCGAGGAGCGGCGAGATCTCGGCGTCGAGGTCATGCAGCGCGTCCGTCGCATCCGCACCGGAGACCGTGAAGAACACGATGCTGACGCGGGAGAGGAGCTGCCCGGACCGTTCGAGGGCGACGAGCGTGTTCTCGAACGTCGCGGGCTCGGCGGAGGCGGCGATCGCCTCGACCTCGGCACGCTGCTCGGCCATGCCGGCGTGGAACGCGGGTCGGTAGTCCTCCAGTCGGATGTCGGCGAACGGGGGCAGCGCGTAGGGAAGCGTGCTCGGTGCATCGAACGGAGTGGCCATTGGTCCACCCTAGGGACCGTCCGGGCCCGGCGCGCGGCACCGCACGATGCGTGCTGTCTGTGAGGGCGGTCCGCCGGTGCGGGTACTGCTGGAGGCATGGCGAAGAAGAACACCACCATCGTGATCACGGGTGCCTCGAGCGGCATCGGACGGGCGACGGCACTGCGCTTCGCGCGGAAGGGCACGTCGCTCGTGCTCGCCGCGCGACGTGCGGCCGCCCTGGAGGAGGTCGCGGACGCGTGTCGGCAGCAGGGTGCCGAGGCGCTCGTCGTCCCCACGGACACCAGCGACGAGATGGCGGTGCGCCACCTCGCCGACGAGGCCGTGCGCCGGTTCGACGGCATCGACGTGTGGGTCAACGACGCCGCGGTGTCGTCGTTCGCGCCGTTCACCGAGATGCCGATGGACGAGTTCCGACGCGTCATCGACGTCAACCTGATGGGCTACGTGTACGGCGCCCGCGCCGCCCTCGAGGTCATGGAACGACAGGGCCGCGGCGTGATCGTCAACGTGTCCTCGATTGTCGGCGAGATCCCGCAGCCCTACACGGCGCCGTACGGGATGTCGAAGGCGGCGGTGCGGGCGCTCGGCGTGAGCCTCCGCTCCGAGCTGTCCCTGCAGAAGCGCAAGCACATCCACGTCGTGACGGTGCTGCCGCCCACCGTCGACACCCCGTTCTTCCGGCACTCCGCGAACCACACCGGACGCAGGATCGTCGCCATGCCGCCGGTCTTCTCGGTCGACAAGGTCGCCCGCGCGGTGGTCCGCGCCGCCGGCGCTCCCGGCACGGGGACCGAGATCACCGTCGGCGGCGCCGGCAAGGCGTTCGTCCTCCAGCACCGCAAGACCCCGGCCGCGGTCGAGGCCCAGATGGCGCTGCAGGTCGAGAAGACGCATCTGTCACGGAAGCAGCCGATGCCGGACAACCAGGGCACCCTCTTCACGCCGGCCGTGGACCCCGCCGACGCGACGACGACGGGCGGCTGGAAGGGCGGACGCCGGACGGCGGGCAGGACCCTCCTGGGCCTCACCGCGCTCACCGTCGTCGCCGTGGTGCTCGGACGTCGGTTCAGCACCGCGCGCTGACCCGACGACCCGACACACGAACGCCCCCTGGATGCGGAAACCGCACCACAGGGGGCGTCGTGCTGCCCGGCTAGTCCTCTTCGTCGGGGGCGTCGTCCGGGTTCGTGACCCGGGCGTGGCCGAGCGGGTCGAGCCGCACCGCGGTGCCGTCGTCGAGCTCGGCGATGGGCCGGCCCTCCAGGAAGGTCAGCGTCCAGCGCCAGGTCGACGCGTCGACGCCGTCCTCGGCGAGCTCCGCCTCCACCTGCCGCACCGCGACGACCATGGTCTCCGGCACGGCGGACGGCGGGGTCTCACCGACGCTCCAGCGTGTTCCCAACTGCATGCTGCCTCCAGTTCGTTGATGTGTGCGGGTGCGCGGTCGCGCGGGCTGCGCGGCCACTGACGGTCATGCGGCGGGCGGCTGGTCCTCGAGCTCGATCTCGACGACGGCGAGCTCCGGTCCCTCGACGAACGACAGGGCGTGGATGCGGCCCACCGCGGCCAGGTCCGGAGCCGCCTGCTCGATCAGGGCGCGGGTCGCAGCGGGGGCGGCGACCACGGCGCGGGTCACCGGTGTCTTCTGGGACGCCTTCGCCGCAGTCTTCGCGCCGCGGATGCCGATGAGCGCCTGCCCGACGGCGTCGAGCAGCCCGCTCGGGGCCGCGCCGACGGGCACGTCCGCCGCGGTCGGCCAGGAGGCCCGGTGCACGGACCCATCATGCGTCCAGGCCCACACCTCCTCCGTCGCGAACGGGAGGAACGGTGCGAGCAGTCGGAGCAGCGCATCGATCGCAGCGCGGAGCGCGAGGACCGCGCTCGCCTGCGTCTCGTGCGTCGTCTCCGGTGCGGTGCCGTACGCCCGCTCCTTGACGAGCTCGAGGTAGTCGTCGCAGAACGTCCAGAAGAACCGCTCCGTGTGCTCGAGGGCGCGCGCGTGGTCGAACTGCTCGAATGCGGTCGTCGCCTCGTCGATGACGGCACGCAGGTTCGCGAGCATGTCGATGTCCAGCGCCTCGGTGACCCCGGTGTGCGTCGGCTCGGCCGCGCCCGCGGGCAGCTCGAACGAGTACACGAACTTCGCGGCGTTGAGCAGCTTGATCGCCAGGCGACGACCGACCTTGATCTGCTTCGGGTTCTGCGGGTCGAACGCCGCGTCGGTGCCCAGGCGTGACGAGGCGGCCCAGTACCGCACCGCGTCGGCGCCGTGCTGCTCGAGCATGTCGAGGGGCGTCACGACGTTGCCCTTGGACTTCGACATCTTCTTGCGGTCGGGGTCGACGATGAAGCCGGAGATCGACGCGTTCGCCCACGGGGCGACGCCGTCCTCGAGCTGTGCGCGCAGCGCCGTCGTGAACAGCCAGGTGCGGATGATGTCCTGCCCCTGGGGGCGGACGTCGTAGGGGAACACCATCGCGAACAGCTCCGGGTCCTGCTCCCACTTGCCGGCCAGCTGCGGAGTCAGCGACGAGGTCGCCCAGGTGTCCATGACGTCGAGCTCGCCGACGAACCCGCCGGCGGCGCCCCGCTGCGACTCGTCGTACCCGGGTGCCGGGTCGGACGCGGGATCGACGGGCAGCTGCGCCTCCGCCGGCACGATCGGCTGGTCGAACACCGGGTTGCCGTCGCCGTCGAGCGGGTACCACACCGGGATCGGCACGCCGAAGAACCGCTGCCGCGAGATGAGCCAGTCGCCGGCGAGACCCTTCACCCAGTTCTCGTACCGCACCCGCATGAAGTCGGGGTGGAACGCGATCTGCTCGCCGCGCGCGAGCAGCGTGTCCCGGACCTGCTCATCCCGGGATCCGTTGATGATGTACCACTGGCGGGTCGACACGATCTCGAGCGGCTTGTCGCCCTTCTCGAAGAACTTCACCGGGTGCGTGATCTTCTTCACGTCGCCGATGAGCTCGCCGGAGGCGGTGAGCGCATCCACGACGGCCTGCTTCGCGGAGAACACGGTCTTGCCGGCCATGTCGCCGTAGACGCGCCGGCCCTCCTCGGACGCGATCCACTCCGGCTGCTCGGAGCGGAAGCGGCCGTCGAAGCCGAGCACCGACCGGTTCGGCAGCTGCAGCTCCCGCCACCACACCACGTCGGTCGTGTCGCCGAACGTGCAGACCATGGCGATGCCCGCACCCTTGTCCTGCTGCGCCAGGTGGTGGGCGAGGACGGGCACCTCGACGTCGAACAGCGGGGACCGCACCGTCGTGCCGAACAGGTCCTGGTACCGCTCGTCGTCGGGATGCGCCACCAGGGCCACACAGGCGGGGAGGAGCTCCGGACGGGTGGTCTGGATGACGACGTCGCCGCTGCCGTCGGACTTGTGGAACGCGATGCCGTGGTACGCGCCGGGCTGGTCCCGGTCCTCCAGCTCGGCCTGCGCGACCGCCGTGCGGAACGTGACGTCCCACAGGGTCGGGGCGTCGGCCTGGTACGCCTCGCCGCGGGCGAGGTTGCGGAGGAACGCCCGCTGCGCGGTGGCCTGCGAGTCGTCGCCGATGGTGCGGTAGGACTGCGTCCAGTCGACGGAGAGGCCGAGGGTCCGCCAGACATGCTCGAACTGCTGCTCGTCCTCCACGGTGAGGCGCTCGCACAGCTCGATGAAGTTGCGGCGGGAGATCGGCCGCTGATCGGCAGCCTTCGACGACTTCGTGTCGCCGCCCTCGTACGGCGGGGTGAAGTCCGGGTCGTACGGGAGCGACGGGTCGCAGCGGACGCCGTAGTAGTTCTGCACGCGACGCTCGGTCGGCAGGCCGTTGTCGTCCCAGCCCATCGGGTAGAACACCCGCTTGCCGCGCATGCGCTCGAAGCGCGCCTTGACGTCGGTGTGGGTGTACGAGAACACGTGACCGATGTGCAGGGAGCCGGAGGCGGTCGGCGGCGGCGTGTCGATCGAGTAGACATCGGCGCGGGTGGCGCCGTCGCGGTCGAAGCGGTATGTGCCGTCCTGCTCCCACTGCGGGCCCCAGACCTGCTCGAGTCCGTCCACGCTGGGCTTGTCGGGCATGGGCTTGGTCATGGCTGCGCCTTCCGTCGATGTGTGCGGCACCGAGTCAAGGAAGGTGCCTGAGTGTCACGCGCACTGCGTGGTCGTCCCAGGGTAGCGGTCGTCGGCCGGGCGCGAGCGGTCAGAAATCGTCGGGTGCGCCATTGCGCGCCGACGATTTCTGACCGCTCGCGGGCTCCGCGACCATGTCGGGCTCGTGCACCACGAGCACGGTGTCGGACATGCGCCGCACGGCGTCGAGGTCGTGCGACACGAACACCATGGCCGTGCCCGTCTCGCGCTGCAGGCGTTCGAGCAGCGTGAGCACCGCGTCCTGCACGGTCGCGTCGAGCGCCGTGACCGGCTCGTCCAGGAGCAGGACCTCAGGCTCGGTTGCCAGGGCCCGTGCGATCGCGAGCCGCTGCCGCTGCCCGCCGGACAGCGTGCGCGGCGAGCGGCTTCGCAGCACGGGGGAGAGCTCGACCCGCGCGAGGGCGGCGTCGACGGCGTCGCCGAGCGGGCCGCGAGCCCGCCGTTGCCGCCCACCGGACAGCGCGTCTGCGAGCACCCGCTCGACGCTCCAGCGGTCGTCGAACGTGGCGCCCGGGTCCTGCACGACCGCAGACACGCGCGCCCGACGGCTGCGCCGCGCCGACTCGGGGAGGGGTGCCCAGGGTTCGCCGTCGAGCGCCACCGTGCCGCTGGTCGGCTCCGTGAGCCCGAGCAGCATGCGCACGAGCGTGGTCTTGCCCGAGCCGGACGCGCCGACGACGCCGAGCGTGGTGCCCGGGCGGATCGCCAGCGACACGCCCTCGACAACCGTGCGGTCGCCGTACCGTCGTGCGAGTCCGTCGGCCTGGAGGATCGGGGCCGCGCCCGCCGCGCCGGTCCCGTCAGCCGCGCCGGTCCCGTCAGCCGCGCCGGTCCCGCAGGTCTCATCGGCCGGACCGGTCCCGCAGGTCCCGTCGGCCGGACCGGTCGCCACGACCCGGGCGGTCGCCCCCGCGCGGCCGACCCGGCCCGCGCCGGTGCGGGCCCGTCGCGCCGCGGCGACGAGCGAGCGCGTCACGTCCGCGACGGGGGACTCGAGGACCGCGGCGGTGGGCCCGGTCTCCACGATCCTCCCGTCGGCGATGACGGCGACGCGGTCCGCCCAGTCGGCGACGAGCCCCAGGTCGTGCGTGATGACGAGGAGTCCCGCGCCGGCGTCCTGCACCGTGCGGAGCGTCTCCATGACGGTCACCGCGACCGCGGCGTCGAGGGCCGTCGTCGGCTCGTCGGCGACCACGAGCGCGGGATCGCCGACGATCGCGGCCGCGATGAGGGCGCGCTGGCGCATGCCGCCCGAGAGCGTCCCCGCGAGCCGGCCGTCCGTCGCCAGGTCGGGGTCGAGCCCCACGCGGGCGAGGACGGCCCGAACGCGCTCGACCCGCTCCCGCGCGGACAGGTCGGTGTGCAGCCGGAGGGTGTCGGCGACCTCGCGCCCGACCGGACGGAGCGGATCCAGGGCGCCCAGCGCCTCCTGGCCGACGTAGCCGACACGGCGACCGCGGACGGCGCGTGCGCGTCGCTCGGGGACGGGCCGGCCACCGGCGTCCACGAGGGCGACGCCGTCGACCTCGAGGTGCTCCGCCGTGACCACCGCGCCCGGTGCGGAGAGCCCGAGGACCGCCCGGGCCGTCACGGACTTGCCTGACCCGGAGGGGCCCACGAGCGCCAGGCACTCGCCCGGCGCGACCCGCAGGTCGACGCCCCGCACGACGGTGGTCCCGCCGCGCCCGCGGGGTGCGCCGAGCCGGACGGTGAGGCCGCGGAGGTCGAGGGCGTCGCCCGGCCGGGGCTCGAGCTGGGGCTCGCGCGCAGTCATCGCGGCACCCCGATCCCACGGAGCGCGCGGCCGAGGACCGTGACGGCGGTGGCGACGAGGACGATGGCGAGCCCGGGGAACGTGCTCATCCACGGCGCGGTGTCCAGGTACGTGCGGCCGTCGGCGAGCATCGCGCCCCACTCCGGCGCCGGCGGCGGCGTCCCGACGCCCAGGTAGCTCAGCGCCGACGCCCACACGACCGCCTGGCCGACGCCGAGCGTCGCGACGGCCACGATCGGCCACAGCGCGGCGGGCAACACGTGCCGGACGACGATCCGCGCGGGGGTGCGGCCGAGCAGCACGGCGGTCTCCACGACCTCGGACGCCCGGGCGGTGCGCACCAGCCCCCGGACGATCCGACCGTAGCCGGGTGCTGTCGCCAGCCCGACCGCGATCGTCGCCGGCACCGGACCCGGCCCGGTCACCGCGATGACGACGAGCGCGACGAGCAGGAGCGGCAGCGCGAAGCCGACCTCCATGACGCGGCCGACCACGGCGTCCGCGAGCCGGCCGCCGAGCCCCGCGACCATGCCGAGCACGGTGCCGAGGACGCCGCCGACGAGGGTCGCCATCACACCGACGACGAGTGACGCCCGGGCGCCCGCGACGACGCGGGCGAGGACATCCCGGCCGGACTCGTCCGTGCCGAAGGGGTGGTGCGCGGAGGGGGCGAGGAGCGCCTCCGACGGATGCACGGCGAGCGGGTGCGCGCCGCCGAGGAGCGCCGGCCACACGGCGGCGACGACGGCGAGCAGCACGACCACCGCCGCGGCGGTGCCCGCCGGCCCGAGCGCGCCCCTCCCGGGGAGGCGCGGGTCGCCGATGCCGCTCATCGCGCCGCCGCCGACCGGGTCGCGGCCCGATGCCCGCGCGGGTCGACCGCCCGCTCGACGAGGTCCGCGACCGCGAGCACGACGACGTACGCCAACGCGGATACCAGTGCGATGCCGGCCACGAGCGGCATGTCTCGCTGTGTCACCGCCGTGACGAGCGACCGGCCGATGCCGGGCAGGGCGAACACGGACTCGACGACGACCGCACCGGAGACGAGCGACCCGAACGCCCAGGCGCTCAGCGCGATGCCGGGCAGGGCGGCGTGGCGCAGCAGGTGCCGGGAGAACACGCCGAGGGGGCCCTCGCCCCGGGCCCGGCTCGCGAGTGCGAACGCCGACCGGTCCGCGTCGAGCACGCCGTCCCGCACGGTCTGGGCGAGGTACCCGGCGACGGGCACGGCCACGGTGAGGGTCGGCAGCACCCAGCCGCCGACCGTCCCGTCGCTCACGGCCGGGAACCACCCCAGGCCGGAGGCGAACACGACGATGAGCACACTGCCGAGCCAGAAGTGCGGGGTGACGCTCGCCGCGATCCCGATGCCGGACGTCACGGTCGCCGCGAGCCGACCGCGCTGTGTCGACCACCACGCGGCGACGATCGCGAGCACCCACGCCACGGCCAGGCCCGCGACGGCGAGCGTCAGCGTCACCGGCAGCTCCTGGGCCAGGAGGCGCGCCACCGGAGTCCGCAGCGCGTACGAGTCCCCGAGGTCGCCGCGTGCCAGCCGCCCGAGGAACACCGCGTACTGCACGAGGACGGGCTGGTCGAGGCCGTACTCGGCGCGCACCCGGGCCAGTGCGGCCGCGGACGCCTGCGAGCCCGGTCCGCCGAGGATCGCCTGCGCGGGGTCGCCGGGGATCGCGCGGATCGCCACGAACACGATCGTCGCGACGGCCCACAGCACGCCGATCGCGCCGACCGCCCGCCGGACGAGCCAGCGAACGACGGTCAGCGGTCGATCCACGCGGTGCCGAACCACGGCGTCGACACCGCGGTGGTGGTGATGCCGTGCACGGTCGAGCGGTACAGGAAATGGTTCTGCTGGTCGTACAGCGGCAGCACGGTGCGGCTGGCGAGGATCGTGCGCTGGGCCTGCCGGTACAGCGCCGTGCGCTCCGACGCGTCGGACGTTCGGGCGGCCTGCTCGAGCGTCGCGTCAAGCGTCGGGTCGGACAGCTGCGCGAGGTTCGCGAAGTACCCGGACGGCGCGGGCGTGATGCTTGCGGTGTCGTAGAGGATCCGGAGGACGTCGGGACCGACCTTCGTGTACGGCGCGCTGACGACGTCGTACTGGTTCTCGGCGAGCGCGGCGTACCAGCTCGACAGGTCGAGCTCCTGCAGCTGCACGCGGAACCCCACCGCCTTCTCGGACGCCTGGATCTGCTCGAACAGACTCCGTTCCGCGGGGATCGACTGGTTCGTCGACACCGGGAACGTGACGGTGAGCTGCTGGCCGTCCTTGACCCGGATGCCGTCGGCGCCGACCTTCCACCCGGCGGCGTCGAGCAGGCGCCGCGCGGTCGAGGGGGAGTACCGGAAGATGCTCCGGTCGCTCACCGCGGTGGGCTCGACGCTCGACAGCACCGAGTACGAGCGCGTCGCCGTGCCGAGGAACAACGACTGCAGCCCGGGGTCGATCCGCGCGCCGGCGATGAACGCCGTACGGACCGCCTCGTCCTGGAACACGCCGTGCCCGGAGTTCAGCTCGAGTCGGTTCGATGCGCCGGGGCGCGGTGCGTCGAGGTCACGGATGGCACCGGACTTCGACGCGGTCCGGAGCTGGTCCGGCTGCGCGTTGTCGATGACGTCGACCTGTCCGGACTTCAGCGCGGCGTATCGCGAGGTGGAGTCCGGCAGGAACCGCCAGGTGATCCCGGCGAGGCGCGGGGCCGTGTCGGAGCCGCCGAGGGGCGTGTAGTCGCTGTTGCGGGCGAGCGTGACGCGGTCCCCGTGCTTCCAGCCGGTGACGCGGAACGGGCCGGTGCCGACCGGTGACTCGCAGTTGACCTTCTGAGAGCGGTCGAGCGCCGTCGGCGACTCCATGCCGACCCAGGGCATCGAGAACGACTCGAGGAGCGCGCTGTCCGGACGGCTCAAGGTCAGCCGCACCGTGTCATCGTCCGTCGCCGTGGCCTCCGCGATCGACTGCAGTGCGAGGTATCCGGTGCTCGAGGCGGTCGCCGGGTCCTGCACGTGCTCGATGTTCCGCACGACGGCGGCTGCGTCGAAGGGTGTGCCGTCGGTGAACGTGACCCCCTGCCGCAGGTGGAATGTGAGCGTCATGCCGTCGTCGGACGTGTCCCAGCTGGTGGCGAGCGCCGGCTCGGGCTTCCGGTCGGCGTCGAGCGCGACGAGCTGCTCGATGTACTGCGACGCGAGGAGGGCCTGCGGATAGTTGCCGCCCACGTGCGGGTCGAGGCAGGTCGGCTCGGCGTCGCCGGACGCGTACGTCAGGGTGCCGCCGCGGACGGGCGTGCTGCTCGTACCCGCCTCGCCCGACCCCGCGGAGCACGCGGTGACGGCCAGGAGGATCGTGGCGGCGCCCGCAATGGCGCTCGCGAGACGAGTGGAGGACGCCCGGCGTCGCGGAGGCAGGGGTTTCTGTACGCAGTCCAGTTTCATGTCTCGTCGAGTGTAGCTGTTGACTGGGCACATGGTGGATCGGCAGGATGCAGCGCCGGACGGCGTGCCCCGACGCGGGGGACGACCCCGTCGCTCGTCCGCCGAGGTCCTCGCCGACGCGGCCGCCGAGCTGTTCCTGGAGCAGGGCTACGGGCGCACGACGGTCGATCAGATCGCCGCGCGCGCCGGGGTCAGCCGCGCCACGTTCTTCAACTACTTCGCGGCGAAGTCCGACGTCATGTGGCTCGATCTCGACGCCGCCGTGCGACGCCTCCCGGTGCTGCTGCAGGCGTCGGCGGAGCCGTCGCCGGTACGGGCCGTGGAGCAGGCGCTTCTCGCTGCGGCGCGCGAGCACGACCCCGAGCGCGTTCCCTGGGCCATCGCGCAGGCGGAGATCATGGGGATCGGGGCGGAGCTCGTCGGGAGTGCTGCCGTACGTCTCACGACGCAGCACGGGGCGGTCGCCGCGTTCGTCGCCGGTCGCACCGGCGAGGAGGTGACGGCGCTCCGACCCCAGACCGTCGCCGGCGCGATGCTCGGCGCCGCGGCGGCGGCCTTCGGGGTGTGGGTGCAGGAGGGGGTCCGTCGTCGCCCGCTCGCAGCGTACGTCGCAGAGGCGCTGGCCCCCGTGGCCTCCGGCCTGGAGTCGCTGCGGTAGGGGCGGGGCGCGGTGCGCGGCCCGGCGTGGGTGCGGGTGCGGTGCGCGGCCCGGCGTGGGGGTGCGGGCGCGGCGCGCGGCGCGCGCCTCGGGTGCGGGTGCGTTGCGCGGCCCGGCCCGGCCCGGGGTGCGGGCGCGGCGCGATTCGACGTCGGCGCGCATCACGCGCGCGGGTGGCAGCGGCAGCGGCGCCCGGTCGCGCGGGAGGCGTGCGTCGGTGCGCGGAACATCGTTCCGAGAGCGAGGCGCGACGCCGCGGCATCGTGTCTTGCCCGAATGATGATGCAGTGCGGCTGATTCGGCGTAGTGCGCCTGGTGATGCGTGATGCGGCCGGGTGACACGCGGTAGCGGCCCCTGGCAGGGCGCCCGTTCGTGCGGGAGGCGCGCGTCGGTGCTCGGGGCATCGTTCCGGGAGCGAGGCGCGACGCCGCGGCATCGTGTCTTGCCCGGGAATGGCGTTTTGCCCGGGGACGGTGTGATGCCCTCGGGGCCGTGTGAGGCGGCTGGGGCGGTGTGGTGCTGTCGACGCGGGTGTGGTGCGGCGTGAGCGACGTGCGACCTATGGCGCGGTGCCGGTTCGTGCGGGAGGCACTAAGCGGTGCGCGGCACATTGTTGCGGGAAAGGGACGCGCCGCCGCGGCATCGCGTCGTGCGGCTGGGGTGATGCCTTACGACCGGGGTGGTGCCGTGCGTCCGCCGGGGTGGTCCCCTACGGCCGCGACGCGCCGCCGCGGCATCGCGTCGTGCGGCCGGGATGGTGCCTTACGGCCGGGGTGCGGCGGCCGCCGCCGCCGCGGCCGCCCCGCCCCGCCGAGGCCGCCCCGCCCCGCCGAGGCCGCCCCGCCCCGCCGCGGCCGCCGCGCCCCCACCGCCGCGTCCGCCGCCGCGGCCGCGCTCCGCCGCCGTGCGGCCGCCGCGCCCCCACCTACGCGCCCCCACCTACGCGCGGAGCGTGCCCGCGGTGCCGAGCGCCGCGTCCTCGCCGCTGTCGCCTGCCGGCACGATGCTCGCGTCCTCGGGCAGTGACAGCGTCAGCACGGCCTCCTCGACGTATTCGCTCGTCTCCAGCTGTTCCTCCACCCGGCGCAGACGGACCGCGAGTGCATCCTCGACGTCGTTGCCGGTCATGTCGATCGCCGCGACGAGGTACACGCGCGACGGCCCGACGAACTCGAGGTGCAGGTAGGTCACCCGCGACACCTCGGGCTTCGCGAGGATCTCGCGGAGCACCGCATCCTTGAGCTCGGTCGAGGTCGACTCGCCGAGCAGGAACCGGCGGTTTCGGTCGATCAGGACGATCGCCACCACGCCGAGCAGCACGCCGACGGCGATCGATCCGAGCGCGTCCCAGACCGCCGAGCCGGTGAGCTGGTGCAGCAGGAGTCCGAGGAACGCCAGGAACAGCCCGACGAGCGCGGCGGCGTCCTCCGCGAACACGGCCCGGAGTGTGGAGTTCGACGACTGCAGGACATGTCGGAGGAGCGGCACCTGACGCTTCGCGGCCGCCCCGTGCGCCTGCCGGAACGCCTGGAGGAACGACGTCCCCTCGAGCACAGCGGAGACCGCGAGCACGATGTATCCGATGGCCAGGTCGCGGGGCGGCTCGTCCGAGGCCAGCTCGGTGATGCCGTGGTAGATCGACACGATCGCACCCGCGGTGAACAGCCCGAAGGCGGCGAACATGGACCAGATGTAGGTCTCGCGCCCGTAGCCGAGCGGGTGCGCGCGGTCCCGGGTTCGTGCACCACGCCGCTCCGCGATGATCAGGAACACCTCGTTACCGGTATCCGCCCACGAGTGCGCGGACTCGGCGACCATGGAGGCGGATCCGGTCAGCAGCGCCGCGATGGTCTTCGCGACCGCGACGAGGAGGTTCGCCCCGAACGCGATGATGACGGTCAGCACGGAGCCGCCGCCGTTCTCCTCCTCGCTGTCGTCGTGAACGGGGTCCTGCGAACGGTTCCTCGGCATGCTTTCCAGTGTGCGCGTCGACGGCGCCCGTCGTCCGGCTGGTGCGGCTGTCGCCTCAGCGGCGCGGCGCCGCCCCGCGCACGATGGGCGCGGGGCCGGTGCCGTCGCTCCGGTGCGTCGGGTCCGTTCCCTGGAACTCCGCGCGGGTGACCTCTGCGGGCGACGCCGCCCGGCCGAAGACCCACCACTCCATCGCCACGTACCGGAAGCCCATGGCGATGATCGTGCCGATGATCGGCCCGGACACGAAGTCGGCGATCTCCTGCCCGGCCATGGAGATGTTCGGCGTCGCGAGGTGGAACACGTACCGGGACACCCAGTACGGCGCCGAGTTCAGGACGATGCCGATGGCGCTCACGATCGCGAACCGGAGCATGTCCCAGTTGAGGATCCCGCTGACCTGCTGGCCGTAGGTCCAACGGCGGTTCAGGTAGTACGACAGCACCGTCGTGACGACCGTGGCGATGACGAGCGCGGTCACCGGGTGGCGCTCGAGCACCGTGAACTTCAGCGCGTAGTTGATGAGCAGGGTCAGCACGAAGCACAGCCCCCCGACCCCCAGGAATCGGACGAGGCTGCCGTCGCGGACGGACATGCCCCAGGACCAGAGGCGTTGGACGAGGTTCATCACCAGACGACGGTACCCGCTCGACTCCCGAAATTCGCCCGACGCCGCTACGCTGTCGTACAGCAGCGTCGATCCGGCCATCACCGGGGAGCTCCCGGAAGAACGCGGCAGTGCAGCGTCATACCCTGCAGTGCCGCTGGTAGAACCGGGCGGGTCGGACCCGTCAGCGTCTGAGCAACGAGCGGTCGCCCACGCGACGGGAGCGCAACCTCCCTGACCTCGGCGGCAAGCGAGGTGGTACCGCGGGAGATCGCCAGGAACGGCGGGTCCCGTCCTCGTCGACACCTGAACCAGCAACCTGTCGAGGAGCACCATGCGCTACCCGTTGTCGAACGACGCCGAGGGCGTCGTCCCGTCGCCGTCCTTCCCGGATCTCGAGCGCGGCATCCTCGCCTTCTGGAAGGGCGACGACACCTTCCGGGCGTCCGTCGAGCAGCGCGAGGGCGCCGACGAGTGGGTGTTCTACGACGGCCCGCCGTTCGCGAACGGCCTTCCGCACTACGGGCACCTGCTCACCGGGTACGCGAAGGACGTCTTCCCGCGGTTCCAGACGATGCGCGGCAGGCAGGTGCACCGTCGCTTCGGCTGGGACACCCACGGCCTGCCCGCCGAGCTCGAGGCGATGCGGCAGCTCGGCATCACCGAGAAGCACGAGATCGACCAGATGGGCGTCGACGTGTTCAACGCCGCCGCCCGGCGCAGTGTCCTGCAGTACACCGACGAGTGGCGCGAGTACGTCACCCGGCAGGCTCGGTGGGTCGACTTCGACGACGACTACAAGACGCTCGACATCACGTTCATGGAGAGCGTGCTGTGGGCGTTCAAGCAGCTCTGGGACAAGGGCCTCGCGTACGAGGGGTTCCGCGTCCTGCCGTACTGCTGGAACGACCAGACCCCGCTGTCGAACCACGAGCTCCGCATGGACGACGACGTCTACAAGATGCGGCAGGACCAGTCCGTGACCGTCGCGTTCCCGTTCGCCGGTGAGCGCGCCGAGGAGCTCGGCCTCGCCGGCGTGCGGGCGCTCGCCTGGACGACGACGCCGTGGACGCTGCCGACGAACGTCGCGCTCGCGGTCGGCCCGGAGATCGCGTACGCGGTCGTGCCCGCCGGCCCGCTCGGCGCCGCCGACACGGCCACGGCGGTGGCGGGAGGCACGGCGTCGGCAGACGGGGCTGCTTCCGCCGCATACCTGCTCGCCGCGGACACCGTCGGCGCGTACGCAAAGGACCTCGGCTACGCGTCGGCGGACGACGCGCTCGCCGCGGTGACTCGCACGGTGCCCGGCGCCGAGCTCGGCGGGATGCGCTACGAGCGCCTCTGGGACTTCTACGCCGACGCCGACACCTGGGGCACGGAGAACGCGTGGCAGGTGCTCGTCGCCGAGTACGTGGCCACGGGCGAGGGCACCGGCATCGTGCACCAGGCCCCGGCCTACGGCGAGGACGACCAGCAGGTGTGCGCCGCCGCCGGCATTCCGGTGATCGTGTCTGTGGACGACGGCGGGCTCTTCCTGCCGCAGGTGGACCTCGTCGCCGGGCAGCTCTGGTCCGACGCGAACAAGCCGCTCACGCAGGCAGTCCGGGCGATGGGGCGGCTCCTCCGGGTGGCCTCGTACGAGCACAGCTACCCGCACTGCTGGCGGTGCCGGAATCCGCTCATCTACAAGGCGGTCAGCAGCTGGTTCGTCCGGGTCACCGATTTCCGGGACCGGATGACCGAGCTCAACCAGGACATCAACTGGGTGCCGGACAACGTCAAGGACGGACAGTTCGGCAAGTGGATCGCCGGCGCCCGCGACTGGTCGGTGTCCCGGAACCGCTACTGGGGCTCGCCGATCCCGGTGTGGAAGAGCGACGACCCGGAGTATCCGCGCATGGACGTCTACGGGTCGCTCGAGGAGATCGAACGCGACTTCGGGCGCCTGCCGCTGAACGACGAGGGCGAGCCGGACCTCCACCGGCCCTTCGTCGACGACCTCACCCGCCCGAATCCGGACGACCCGACGGGCCGCAGCACGATGCGGCGGATCACCGACGTGTTCGACGTCTGGTTCGACTCCGGGTCGATGCCGTACGCGCAGGTGCACTATCCGTTCGAGAACCGCGAGTGGTTCGACACGCACAACCCGGCCGACTTCATCGTGGAGTACATCGGCCAGACCCGCGGCTGGTTCTACGTCATGCACGTGCTCGCGACGGCGCTGTTCGACCGGCCGGCGTTCTCGAACGTCGTCAGCCACGGCATCGTCCTCGGCTCGGACGGTCAGAAGATGTCGAAGAGCCTCCGGAACTACCCGGACGTCAACGAGGTGTTCGACCGCGACGGCGCCGACGCAATGCGATGGTTCCTGCTGTCGTCCTCGGTGATCCGTGGCGGCAACCTCGTGGTCACGGAGGAGGGCATCCGGGAGGCGGTCCGGCAGTTCCTCCTGCCGCTGTGGTCCACCTACTACTTCTTCACCCTCTACGCGAACGCGTCGGGCCAGGCCGGGTACCGCGCCGTCTGGCGCACCGACTCGCCGGACGTGCTCGACCGCTACCTGCTCGCGAAGACCCGCGGCCTCGTCACGGACGTCGCGGCGCACCTCGAGGCGCTCGACACGCCGCTCGCGGCGAACAGCGTCCGTGACTTCGCCGACGTCCTGACGAACTGGTACGTCCGCCGCTCCCGCGACAAGTTCTGGGAGGGCGCGGACGGCAGCGACGCGGCACGGGACGCATTCGACACACTGCACACCGTGCTCGAGACGCTGGCCCGCGTCGCCGCACCGCTGGCCCCCCTGGTGACCGAGGAGGTGTGGCGAGGACTGACCGGTGGGCGCAGCGTGCACCTGGAGGACTGGCCCGACGCCGACGCGTTCCCCGCGGACGACGCCCTCGTCGTCGCCATGGACCGGGTGCGGGACGTCGCGTCGAAGGGGCTCGCCCTCCGCAAGGGGACCGGGAACCGCGTGCGGCTGCCGCTCGCCCGTCTCACCGTCGTCACCGGGGACGCCGCGGGCCTGGAGCCGTTCGTCGAGATCCTCCGCGACGAGCTCAACGTCAAGCGGATCGACCTGGAGGCGCAGCAGGAGGAGTCGCTGTCGTCCTACGGGATCGAGCGGAAGCTGACCGTCAACGCGCGTGCTGCCGGCCCGCGGATCGGCAAGCTCGTCCAGCAGGTGATCCCCGCCGCGAAGCGCGGCGACTGGTCCGTCACGGCCGACGGCGTGACGGTGGGTGGGATCGACCTGGTGGAGGGCGAGTTCACGCTCGACCTGACCGTGGCCGGCCCGACGAGCGCGGTGGCGTTCCTCGACGGCGGCGGGTTCGTCGTCCTCGACACCGTCACCACGCCGGAGCTCGAGGCGGAGGGACTGGCGCGCGATGTCGTCCGCGCCGTGCAGCAGGCGCGGAAGACCGCGGACCTGGACGTCAGCGACCGGATCGCGCTCACCCTCCAGGCGGACCCGACCGCGGCGACCGCCGTCCGCGCGCACGAGGAGCTCATCACGGGGGAGACGCTGGCGGAGACCTTCGAGCTCGTCGAGCGGAGCGAGGGCCTCGCCGAGGCCCTCGGAGTGGTACGCGTCGGAGATGGCGCCGTTGTGCACGTGGAGGTGGCTCGCATTGGCTGAGATCGGGAACGGACCGACCCCGCAGGAACCGACGCCGTACGGCGACGAGACCGACCAGGTCGCGCAGGCCGAGGCGGAGCTCCTGGCCCGGATCGGGGAGCAGGCACCGGAACGCCGGCTGACCGCGACCCGTCGTGCCGCGGAGCTCCTCGGCGACCCGCACCTGGCGTACCCGGTGATCCACATCACGGGCACGAACGGCAAGACGTCCACCGCACGGATGATCGAGAGCATCCTCCGCGCGCACGGCCTGCGCACCGGTCTCATGACGAGCCCGCACCTCGTGTCGATCCGGGAGCGCATCGTCGTCGACGGGGCGCCGATCGCGCCCGAGCGGTTCGTCGAGAACTGGAAGGACATCGCCCCCTACCTGGCGATGACCGACGCCGAGCTCACCGGCAACGGCGAGCTGCCGCTGACGTTCTTCGAGGCGCTCACGGTCCTCGCCCTCGCGTGCTTCGCGGATGCGCCGGTCGACGTCGCCGTCATCGAGGTCGGCATGGGCGGGGAATGGGACTCGACGAACATCGTCGACGGCCAGGTCGCCGTCTTCACGCCGATCGCGATGGACCACGCGAAGCAGCTCGGCGCCACCGTCGCCGAGATAGCCCGCACGAAGGCGGGCATCGTGAAGCCGTCGGCGGCGATCGTCTCGGCGGCGCAGGCGCCGGAGGCGCTCGTGGAGATCGAGCGCGCGGCCGAGCTCAGTGAGGCGACGCTCGCGGTCGCCGGGCCACGCCGGATCGATCCGACGGCGGAGGGTGCGGCCGCGTCGGGTTCGCCAGGCGCGTTCCGACTCCTCGCGGACACCCCCGCGGTCGGCGGGCAGCTCATCACCGTGCAGGGGATCGCGGGTCGGTACGAGGACCTGTTCGTGCCGCTGTTCGGCACCCACCAGGCCGCGAACGCCGCGCTCGCGATCGCCGCGGTCGAGTCGTTCCTGGGCCGGGGATCGCAGGCGCTCGACCAGGAGGTCCTCACCGAGGGGCTCGGGGTCGCCACCTCACCGGGCCGGCTCCAGCCGATCGCCGCCGGCCCCACCGTCGTGGTCGACGCCGCGCACAACCCGCACGGCGCCAGGGCGCTCGCGGAGGCGCTGCCGGTCGCGTTCCCGTCCGGGCACGTCGTCGGGGTCGTCGGCATCCTGGAGGGGAAGGACGCCCGCGGGGTCGTCCGCGCGCTCGCGCCGGTCGTGTCGACGTTCGTCGTGACGCAGCCGCCGGGCGTCCGTGCCCTCGACGCGGACGAGTTCGCGCGCATCGTCGTGGACGAGGTGGGCCAGGACCGCGTCGTGGTGGAGCCGGACATCGCCGCGGCGCTCGATGCCGGCCGTTCGCTGGCTGAGGACGCGGATGCGGAGGACGCCATGGTGCTCGTCGCCGGGTCGATCGTGCTGATCGGTCGGGTCATGGACCTGGTGCACGCCGAGGGGGAGCGATCGTGACCGAGTCGGTCCGACGGGAGCCGCGCATGCGCCGCCCGCGCGCCCCGCGCGGGGCTCGGGAGAGCCTGCTCTCCGTGGTCCTCGTGCTCGAGGCCGTGATGTTCTTCTTCCCGACGCTCGCGGTGTACGGCAAGCATGAGCTCCCGGCCGCGCTGACGTTCGGCGGGGGGCTCGCCTTCATCGTCGTGCTCGCCGTCGCGAGCCGTCTGACCGGCAATCCGGCCGGCGTATGGTTCGGGTGGCTGCTCCAGGCGGCGATCCTCGCCACCGGATTCGTCGAGCGGTTCATGGTCCTCGTCGGGCTGCTGTTCCTGATGATGTGGATCTACTGCTTCGTCAAGGGCGGCCAGCTGGACCGGGCCAACGCCGTGGCACGGGCCGAGTGGGAGGCGCAGCAGCCAGAGGCCTGATCGTCTCCGCCGCCGCTCGCACCGGCTCCATCCGAACCACATCCACCCCGAACCAAGGGAGCAACGCGTGTCCGATCTCGAAGAGACCCTCGTCCTCGTCAAACCCGATGGTGTCGCCCGCCGGCTCACGGGCGAGATCCTCCGCAGAATCGAGTCGAAGGGCTACCAGATCGTCGATCTGAGGATGCTCACGGCGTCACGGGAGCTGCTCGGCGCCCACTACGACGAGCACCAGGGCAAGCCGTTCTTCGAGCCGCTCGTGGAGTTCATGGCGTCCGGTCCGATCGTCGCCGTGCGCGTCACCGGGAACGCGGTCATCGCCGGGTTCCGGTCGCTCGCCGGCACGACGGACCCGACCTCGGCGGCGCCCGGCACGATCCGCGGAGACCTCGGCCGCGACTGGGGTGTCGCGGTGCAGCAGAACCTCGTGCACGGCAGCGACTCGCCCGAGTCCGCCGAGCGCGAGCTCGCGCTCTGGTTCGACTGAACCAGCGACGCCGTACAGCACACACGGGTCGGGCCTCACTCCTGCAGGAGTGAGGCCCGACCCCTGTGGCTGCGACCCGGTCAGCCGGCGCTGGGCGTCGCGCTGGGGGTGGCGGTCGACGCTCCGGCGGTCTCGTCGACGAACGAGGCGAACGCGCTCGTGTCCGTGAGCGAACCCGAGTACTGCTTGCCGTCGACGAGGACGAGCGGTGTTCCGGTCAGCTTGTCGAGGCTGGAGTTCGGGATCTTCTCGTTCAGGACACGGTTCGTCGCCGCGTCCACCCAGCTCGTGAACTCGCCGTCCCGGATGCAGCTCGGGATATTGCTGTTCGTCGCGCCGGCCTTCTTGACGAGCGACACGATCTCGTCGTTGGTCAGGCCCTTCGTGTTCTCGCTCGGCTGGTTCGCGAAGAACGCGCTGTTGACGTTGAGGAACTGCTTCGGCTGGTAGTTCGCCACGCATGCGGCCGCGTTGGCGGAGCGAGTGGAGTACTTCGACCCGGCCGAGCTCTGGTCCAGGAGGTTGAAGGGGTGCACCTCGAGTGTCGCCGCACCGCCCTCGACCCACTGCTTGATCTGCGGCATGTTCGCCGTCTCGAACTGGTTGCAGTACGGGCAGAGGTAGTCCTCGTAGACGACGACGTGCGCCTGGTCCGGGTACTCCGACTGATCGGTCGCAGTCGGGTCGGCGTCCGCGGCGAGCGCCTTGGTGGTGACGGGGGTGATCGCGCCGTCCACCCCCTGGAAGAGGATGCCGTCGCTGGCCATGTTCTTCGGGCCGGGACCGGCGGGCTGCGTGTTCTGCGCGACGACCAGCACCACGATCGCGGCGATGGCGAGCGCGCCGAGGGCGATTCCGCCCTGGAGGAACCACCGGTTCCGACGGCGGCGTTTCTGCTCCTTCTCGCGCGCGATCCGCGCTCGTTCGCGAGCGGCGTCACGCCGGCCCTTCTTGGAGGTGGTGTCAGGAGTGGTCATGGATCCTCTTGCACGAAAACGAGACGGGAGGGACGGATCGCCCTCGCCCACCAACCTAACGTCCGCATCGGCGTGCCTCGGGCGGCGGTGCTGCAAAAGCACTGTGACGTCGATGACGTGTCACTCCTGCGCGGCGGAGCGGCGCCGGTCAGCGCGGCGTCGGGATCAGAACAGCATCCGGAGGAGCTGCGGGAACACGATGAGGATCGTGACGATGATGACCAGGTAGTTCACGAGGACGATGATCCATGCGTAGGGCAGCACCGCCGCCCCGATCCGCCGCCCCCGATCACCGAACGGCAGGCCGCCGTACCGCATGTTCCAGGCGGTGAACACCCAGAACATCGGGATCGTCGCCGACCAGGCGAGCATGCACCAGGGGCAGAGCTTGCCGATGGCGAACACGGCCTGCGTGAAGAACCACGTGACGAGCAGCCAGGCGAGGAAGACGCCGACGTTGAAGGTCGTCCAGAACGCCCGAGAGCGGATGACGCCGCCGGACAGCAGCATCGCGCCCACCGCGATCGGCGCGACGAACCCCATGACGCCGATGAGCGGGTTCGGGAATCCGAGCAGGTGTGCCTGCCAGGTCGCCATCACGTCGGAGCAGCTCACGAACGGGTTGACGTCGCACGACAGTGGCTTGGTCGGATGCTGGTACTTGGCGAACGCGTCGAGGACGAGGCTGAATGCCCCGAGGAGGCCGACGGCGCCGGTGACGATGAGGATGACCGCCATGCCGATGGGACGGCGCGGAGTGTGTTCGCGTGAGGTCACGTGCCTCATCATCGCACGCTCCCTCCACGCGACTCCTGGTCCGACGTGCGATAATCGACAGGTCGGCGGTCGCGTACCGTCCGATGACGAGAAGCTTTCCGGGCAACGTGCCCGGGTCAACAGGCGCCGTGAGAGGGCGTCGCGACCGTGTGCAGTGCCCTCCCGGCGCTGCTGCGGCCGGAAATCGAGCGAGCGCGGGGGCGTAGACGCCGCCCGCATTACCAGAGTTCCCGCCGGTCACCTGGTGACCAGGCCGGGTTGAGGAGTGCACCAGTTCATGGTGGAGCAGAACGACAAGAACGAAGAAGGCACCAAGCGCCGTGGGCGGCTGTTCGGCGGGCGACGCGCCCGGTCGGGCATGCCGGACGAGCCGGATGCGCTCGACGCCAGCGGCACGACCGCTTCCGCCGACGTGGACGACGCGGAGTCGATGGACGCAGGGCCGATCACGGACAGCGTGCCCGTCCAGATCGACACGCGCGCGAATCCGACGACGACTCCGGAGGCTGTCGGCCCGGTGACCGGCGAGGTGCCGGTCGTGCCGGCGGCCGTCGTCGAGCCTCCGGCAGCAGAGGCCGCCGCCGCGGTTCCTGCGGCCGAGGCAGCCGTCGGGCAGCCCGAGCCCGCCGCCGTGCCGGCGCCCGAGCGTGCAGCCGAGCCCGCCGCCGTGCCGGAGCCGGAGCCCGAGGCCGAGCGTGCCGCCGAGCCGTACGTGCCGGTGGCGACGAGTACGACGAGCCTCATCTTCCACGCCCCGGTCCTGCCGGTGCTTCCCGATCGTCCGGCCCGGTACGAGCGCCACGACTCGCCGGTGTCGCCGTTCGAGGACGAGGAGCCCGGCGACCAGCCGACGGGCCGCCGCCGGTCCCGTCGACGCGGTGGCGCCTCCCAGGAGGACGCGGGCGACACCGGAGCGCAGCAGCAGCAGCGCCAGCCGCGGGAGCGGCAGCGCCGCGAGCCCGAGCTCATCACCGAGCCGCAGAAGATCAAGGGCTCGACCCGGCTCGAGGCGAAGAAGCAGCGCCGCCGCGACGGCCGCGATGCCGGGCGCCGCCGCACGGTCATCACCGAGGACGAGTTCCTCGCCCGCCGCGAGAGCGTCGACCGGCAGATGATCGTCCGCTCGCAGGCCGATCGCATCGAGATCGGCGTGCTCGAGGACGGCGTCCTCGCCGAGCACTACGTGACGAAGAACCACAACGTCTCCCTGATCGGCAACGTCTACCTGGGCAAGGTGCAGAACGTCCTGCCGAGCATGGAGGCGGCGTTCGTCGACATCGGGCGGGGCCGGAACGCGGTGCTGTACTCCGGCGAGGTCGACTGGGACTCGGTGGAGAAGGGCAACCAGCCGCGCCGCATCGAGCTCGCGCTCAAGCCCGGCGACAAGGTGCTCGTCCAGGTCACGAAGGACCCGGTCGGGCACAAGGGTGCGCGCCTCACGAGCCAGATCTCGCTGCCCGGCCGCTACCTCGTGTACGTGCCGAACGGCTCGATGAACGGCATCTCGCGCAAGCTCCCGGACACCGAGCGAGCACGCCTCAAGAAGATCCTCAAGGAGGTCCTCCCCGAGCGTGCGGGCGTCATCGTTCGCACCGCGGCCGAGGGCGCGACCGAGGACCAGCTCACGCGTGACGTCAAGCGCCTCACGAACCAGTGGGACGCGATCCAGAAGAAGATCGAGAACGGACAGGCCCCGGTGCTCCTCCACTCGGAGCCGGACCTGCTCGTGAAGATCGTCCGCGACGTCTTCAACGAGGACTTCACGAAGCTCATCATCGACGGCGAGGCCGCGCACGCGGTCATCGACGAGTACCTCACCGCGGTGGCACCGGACCTGAAGGACCGCGTCGAGACGTACGAGGGGCCGGACTCCTTCGAGGAGCACCGTCTCAACGAGCAGATCGAGAAGGCCCTGGACCGCAAGGTGTGGCTGCCCTCCGGCGGCTCGCTTGTCATCGACCGCACCGAGGCGATGACGGTCGTCGACGTCAACACCGGGAAGTTCGTCGGCTCCGGCGGCAACCTCGAGGAGACGGTGACGAAGAACAACCTGGAGGCGGCCGAGGAGATCGTCCGCCAGCTGCGGCTCCGCGACATCGGCGGCATCATCGTCGTCGACTTCATCGACATGGTGCTCGAGTCGAACCGCGACCTCGTGCTGCGTCGGCTCATGGAGTGCCTGAGCCGTGACCGCACGAAGCACCAGGTCGCCGAGGTCACCTCGCTCGGTCTCGTGCAGATGACGCGGAAGAAGATCGGTGTCGGGCTCCAGGAGTCGTTCGCCGAGGTCTCTGCCGCAGTCAACGACAACACCGGAGAGTCGTCCCCGAAGGGCGGACGCAGCGGACGCAAGAACCGGGGCGGAAGCGGCACCGGCGGCGGCAACGGGAACGGCGGCGGCACCGCGCAGCAGCCCGCCCACGCGCACCAGATCACCGACGACGTGAAGAACGCGCTGTCGCGGATCGCCGCGTCGACGATCGTGCAGGAGGAGCCCGCCGGAGCGGCACCGGCGGACATGGGGCCGGCGGCCACCGCACCGGAGATCATCGGCGCGCCCGTGGAGGCCGGTGTGCTGCCGGTCTCCGGAGATGCCGCGCCGGGCACCCCCGAGACGCCCGGAACCGCGGCGACGACGGAGCCGGAGCGTGCGCCTCGGCGGAGCCGCCGGTCGGGCCGAGGGGCACGGCAGGCGGAGGCGGCTGCTGAGGTCGTCGTGAGCGCCGAGGAGGAGCAGGAGCAGGCCCCGGCCTCGCGTCGCGTCTCGACCTCCGTGGCGCCGGCGGACACCACGGTGGCGATCCTCGACATCCCCGTCGCCACGATGACGCGAGCACCCCGGGTGGTGAGCACCGAGGCCGTCGAGTCCATTCTCGACTCGGTGCTGCAGGCGCTGCCCGAGCCGAAGCAGCCGGGGCAGGGCCGTAGCCGCTCGCGCCGGGTCTCCTCCGGGAGCATCAGCGCCCCGGCGGCGGGCACGGACGGCGACACGGCCTCCGGCAACGGCGCCGACGGCCCGGTGATCCTCGGCCAGTAGCGGAGCGCATTCGGACCGATCGTCCCGTCACCCCCGGGTGGCGGGACGATCGTCGTCCGGGCGGCCGTGCCACCGCCGTGCGCGATCAGGAGGACGCCCGCGCCCGTTTCTCGTGCTGCGGCACGCGCAGCCCGCTCCGGATGAGCCGCAGGACGAGCTCGCGGCCGGTCACCGGTGTGGCGCCGAGGGCGACGAGCTCCCCGTGGCGGGCCTCCGGGACGTCGTAGTGGTCGTGGTCGAAGGCCCGGCGGGGGATCCCGGCACGGGCGGCGAACGCGTGCAGCTCCTCGTACGAGGCGTCGCTCACCAGGTGAGACCACACCGTGTCGTGCGCGGGCCAGACGGGCGGGTCGATCAGGACGGTCACCTCCGCATGCTACGGCCGGCGCCCTGGACCGTCGCGCGTTTGACCGCAGCAGGACCGATCGAGTATCCTCGATTGTTGGTGTCCACGGGCGTTCCTGCCCGCGCCGTGCTCTTCGTGAGTCGGGCACCCGAGACTTCCCTCAAGCAGAGTACGTAAGGATATCCACGTGGTTTACGCAGTAGTGCGCGCCGGCGGCCGCCAGGAGAAGGTGGAGGTCGGTACGATCCTCACCATCGACCGCATCAAGGCCGACAGCAACGGCACGATCGAGCTGGCGCCGGTGCTCCTCGTGGACGGCGACAAGGTCACGTCCGCGATCAGCGACCTCGCCAACGTCACGGTCACGGCAGAGGTCCTGAACGACCTCCGCGGGCCGAAGATCGTCATCCAGAAGTTCAAGAACAAGACTGGGTACAAGAAGCGTCAGGGCCACCGCTCGGACCTCACCCGTGTCCAGATCACCAAGATCGCGTAAGGCGGAACAGACATGGCACACAAGAAGGGCGCGAGCTCCACTCGCAACGGTCGCGACTCGAACGCGCAGCGCCTCGGCGTGAAGCGCTTCGGTGGCGAGGTCGTCAACGCCGGCGAGATCATCGTCCGTCAGCGCGGCACGCACTTCCACCCGGGCGCCAACGTCGGCCGTGGCGGCGACGACACTCTGTTCGCGCTCTCGGCCGGTTCGGTCGAGTTCGGCGCCAAGGGCGGCCGCAAGGTCGTCAACATCGTCACCGCGTAGCACGCGAGACAGACTCCAGCGGAAGGGCGGGCCGACGGCTCGCCCTTTCTGCGTGTTCCGGCCCCGTGCGCACGGGGCTTCTCACGGGCAGACCGCCCGTCATCCGGGCGCTCCCCGGCACCAGCAGTATTGAGGACAACACCATGGCCACCTTCGTCGATCACGTGACCCTGCATCTCACGGCAGGCAACGGCGGCAACGGCTGTGTGTCCGTCCGCCGCGAGAAGTTCAAGCCCCTCGCCGGGCCCGACGGCGGCAACGGCGGCGACGGGGGCGACATCGTCCTCGTCAGCGACCCGCAGGTGACGACCCTGCTCGGCTACCACCGCTCGCCCCACCGTTCGAGTCGGAACGGCGGCCCCGGGATGGGCGACCACCGCAGCGGCACCACCGGGGAGGAGCTCGAGCTCCCCGTCCCGATCGGTACCGTCGTGTACGACGATCGCGGCGAGGTGCTCGCGGACCTCACCGAGCCCGGCGTCCGCGTCGTCGTCGCGGCCGGCGGTCAGGGCGGTCTCGGCAATGCGGCGCTCGCGACGACCAAGCGCAAGGCTCCCGGCTTCGCCCTGCTCGGCACCGACGGGTGGGCCGGGGACATCCGTCTCGAGCTGAAGACCGTCGCCGATGTCGCCCTCGTGGGGTTCCCGTCCGCGGGCAAGTCCAGCCTCATCGCCGCGGTCTCGGCTGCGAAGCCGAAGATCGCCGACTATCCGTTCACGACGCTGACGCCGAACCTCGGCGTCGTGGAGTCCGGCATGGTCCGGTTCACTGTCGCCGACGTCCCAGGCCTGATCGAGGGCGCGTCCGAGGGCAAGGGGCTCGGCCTCGAGTTCCTCCGCCACGTGGAGCGGTGCTCGGCATTGCTCCACGTCATCGACTGCGCGACCCTCGACCCGGGCCGCGACCCGCTGAGCGATCTCGACGTCATCCTGCGCGAGTTGGAGCGGTACCCCGTTCCCGACGGGCAGACCCCGCTGCTCGAACGCCCCCAGATCGTCGCGCTCAACAAGATCGACGTGCCCGACGCGGCGGAGCTGGCCGACTTCGTCAAGCCTGAGCTCGAGGCGCGCGGCTATCGGGTCTTCGAGATCTCCACCGCCTCGCACCGGGGGCTCCGCGAGCTGACGTTCGCGCTCGCCGACCTCGTCGAGCAGGCGCGGCAGGCCCTGGCCGCCGAGCCGGCGCCGCAGCGGATCGTCCTGCGACCGAAGGCCGTCGACCAGGCCGGGTACACCGTGCGGGCCGAAGGCGGCGAGGAGCATCGCTTCTACCGGATCCGCGGTGCCAAGCCCGAGCGCTGGGTGCAGCAGACCGACTTCACGAACGAGGAGGCAATCGGCTACCTCGCGGACCGGCTCGCCAAGCTGGGCGTCGAGAACGACCTGTTCAAGGCCGGGGCCGTCGCCGGATCCACCGTCGTCATCGGCGGTGACGGCGGGATGATCTTCGACTGGGAGCCGACCCTCACCTCGACGGCCGAGCTCATGACGAGCGCACGTGGCACCGACCCGCGCCTCGACCTCAACCCTCGTCCGACCCGTGGAGAACGCCGCGCCGAGTACTTCGAGCGCATGGACGCGAAGGCCGAGGCCCGTGCGGAGCTCGAGCGGGAACGGGTCGCCGGACTGTGGGCTGACGACGACGAGGACCAGAGCCGGTCGTCCTGAGGATGAGCGACACGACGACTCCGTCCGACGGGCTCGGCTCCGTCCGGGAGCGCCGTGACGTGCCGCGCGCGCGTCGCATCGTGGTGAAGGTCGGATCGTCCTCGATCAGCGGTGACGCCGCAGGCCAGATCGGCCCGCTCGTCGACGCCCTGGCGCGCGCGTACGGGCGGGGGACCGAGGTGGTGCTCGTGTCCTCCGGCGCGATCTCGACGGGTTTTCCGTTCCTCGGCATCGAGCAGCGCCCGGAGGATCTCGCGACGCAGCAGGCGGCGGCGGCGACCGGGCAGAACGTGCTGATGTTCCGGTACCAGCAGAGTCTCGAACGGCACCGCATCGTGGCAGCGCAGATCCTGCTCACCGCGGGCGACCTGGAGGACCCCACGCCACGATCGAACGCACAGCGGGCCATCGACCGACTGCTCGAGCTCCGGGTCCTGCCGATCGTCAATGAGAACGACACGGTCGCCACCCACGAGATCCGCTTCGGCGACAACGACCGGCTCGCGGCGCTCGTCGCGCGACTGCTCCACGCGGACCTCCTCGTCCTGCTGTCCGATGTCGACGCGCTCTACACGGCTCCTCCGGAGGAGCCGGGTGCGGAGCGCATCGCCGAGGTCGTGTTCGGCGACCCGCTCACGGGCGTGACCTTCGGTTCCGCAGGGCGGGCCGGGGTTGGCACCGGCGGCGCCGGCACGAAGGTCGCCGCCGCACGACTCGCTGCCGCGGCCGGGACGACGGTCCTCGTCACGGCGACGTCACTGGTCGACGAGGCGCTCTCCGGGGAGCCCGTGGGCACGTGGTTCCACGCCGCCGCGCGCGTGTGAGCAGCCGGGTTTTATGATCGGGGCATGTCGCCCACCGTTGTCCAGCCCACCCTCGTCGAGAAGCTCGTCGCCGCGCGCGATGCCTCGCTCGCCCTGGCGACGGCTCCGACGCAGGTGAAGGATGCGGCCCTCCGCGCCGTCGCCGCGGTCCTCCGGGCCAGCGTCGACGAGATCCTCACCGCCAACGCGCTGGACCTGGAGGCGGGGGCTGCGAACGCGCTCGGCTCCGGCCTCCTGGACCGGTTGCGGCTCGACGCCGCGCGGATCGACGCGCTCGCCGCGGCGGTGGAGCACGTGGTGACCCTGACGGATCCGGTGGGGCAGACCGTGCGCGGGTCGACCCTCCCGAACGGTCTGCAGCTGACGCAGGTGCGGGTGCCGTTCGGCGTCGTCGGCGCGATCTACGAGGCGCGGCCGAACGTGACGGTCGATATCGCCAGCCTCGCGGTGAAGAGCGGCAACGCGGTGGTCCTGCGCGGTGGTTCCGCCGCCGAGCAGACCAACGCGGTGCTCGTCGCCCGCGTCCAGGACGCGATCGGGTCGGTCGGCCTGCCTCGGCAGCTCGTCCAGACGATCGACGAGTTCGGCCGGGCCGGTGCCACCGAGCTCATGCGGGCGCGTGGCCTGGTGGACGTCCTGATCCCACGGGGAAGCGCCGGTCTGATCCAGGCCGTGGTCGCTGAGTCGCAGGTCCCCGTGATCGAGACCGGCGCAGGGGTCGTGCACGTGTTCCTCGACGAGTCGGCGCCCGAGGACTGGGCGGTCGACATCGTCCGCAACAGCAAGGTGCAACGCCCCAGCGTGTGCAACGCCGTCGAGACCCTGCTCGTTCACGAGGGCGCGGCCGCCCGGCTGCTGCCCGTCGTGGCCGCCGAGCTGCTCGACGCCGGGGTCACGCTGCGCGGGGACGACGCCACGCGTGCGCTCGTGCCGGCTGCGATCCCTGTGACCGAGGAGGACTGGGGGACGGAGTCGATGGACCTCGACCTGTCGATCCGCGTGGTGCCGGACGTCGACACGGCGATCGCGCACATCGCGCGCTGGTCGACGCACCACACCGAGTCCATCGTGACGAACGACCTGCGGACGGCGGACCGGTTCCTCGCAGAGGTCGACTCGGCCGTCGTCATGGTCAATGCCTCGACCCGGTTCACGGACGGCGGCGAGTTCGGCTTCGGTGCTGAGGTGGGCATCTCGACACAGAAGCTGCATGCGCGCGGGCCGATGGGGTTGCCGGAGCTGACCAGCACGAAGTGGCTCGTGCGCGGTGCCGGCCATGTGCGCGGGTGATGCTGCAGCGCCCAAATCAGTCCGGCGAGCGGCCCGGTCCTCCACCGCGTGCGCGGACAGTGCCGCATGCCCGGCTAGACTGATGCGGACGTCCCCCCGGAACGATCGGAGCCCTCTGTCATGACGCACGTCCTGCTCGCATCCGCGGCTGAGATCCCCCTCATCGCGCCGCCGATCGTCTTCCCCCTGGTCGGTGCGGCGTTGTTCGCACTGCTCGGGTTCGTGACCTGGTCCTTCCGTGACGTCGCGTACCGTCACAGCCAGAAGTTCGACGCCACCCGGACGCACGAGTCCGGTGTGGACGAGTTCGGTCACACCAAGCTCTGACCGCGCGCTCGATGCTGGAGAGCTCGGGCCGTCCACGCATCGGCGTCATGGGTGGCACGTTCGACCCGATCCACCACGGCCACCTCGTCGCGGCGAGCGAGGCCGCGAAGTCGTTCGATCTCGACGAGGTCGTCTTCGTCCCGACGGGGGAGCCGTACCTGAAGTCCGGCGTCTCCAGCGCCGAGCACCGGTACCTCATGACCGTCATCGCCACGGCCTCCAACCCCTCGTTCACGGTGAGCCGGGTGGACATCGACCGCGAGGGTCCGACCTACACCATCGACACGCTCCGGGACCTGCAGCAGGAGCGCCCGGATGCCCAGCTCGTGTTCATCTCGGGAGCGGACGCAGTCGCGCAGATCCTCGACTGGAAGGACCACAGCGCCCTCTGGGACATGGCCCACTTCGTCGCTGTGACTCGACCGGGACATGATCTCAGCGTTTCCGGTTTGCCGGAGCGGGACGTAAGCTTGCTCGAAGTCCCCGCACTCGCGATTTCGTCGACCGATTGCCGAAGCCGGGTGAGCCGCGGGTTCCCCGTGTGGTACTTGGTTCCGGATGGCGTCGTTCAGTACATCTCGAAGCACCATCTGTATCGGAGCGTTGCATGAGTTCGTCCGACTCGCAGCCGCCCCTCACGCGGCGCCAGGCCCGTGAGCGTGAGCGTGCCTCCGAGCGCGGTTCGCAGCCCGTCGCCCCTCCGGCGGCGGATGTCGTGAACCCCGCTTCGGCAAGCGCGGAGACGCCCCGTCGTCGCCCCGGCTCGCACGCCGCACCCGCGGGGACGGCACCGGCACAGTCGGCCGCAGCCCGGCCGCAGCCCGTCGACGCGCTGCCCGCGTCTGCCACCGAGATCGTCCCGGGCACCGGCGGCCTCACCCGACGGCAGCTCCGCGCGCTGCGCGAGGCCCAAAGTCAGGCGGCGGCCCACCCGGTCCCGCTCCAGGCCCCGGGGCCGCAATCGTCGGACCGCAGTGTTGCCGACGTCCTCGGAACCGTCACCGCGATCGAGGGGCAGCAAGAGTCGGAAGGGGCGACCACGGCCGACCGCGACGCTGCTGTCTCCGACGCCGGTGTCTCTGACGCGGCTGTCTCCGACGCCGGTGTCTCCGACGCGGCGGCCATGGAGCAGGCGGTCGCAGCAGACGGGTCGCCGGCAGCGGTCGAGCCCCTCGCTGACGCGATCGCGCACAGTGAGGAACCGCATCGACGTCGTTCCACGTGGACGCCTGCGCCCGCGCTGGGCGGCGCACCTGCCGGCCCCATCGAGCCGGCTCTGCCGGTGTCGGGGAGCTCTCCTCATTCTGCCGATGACGCTGCGGCGGTCGCGGCCCGGACCGACATCTCGGACGCCTCGGGCGCGAGCACGGAGCACAGCACGTCCCGCGACCTGACCCCGACGGAGGAGGTCGACGCCGCGGCAGTCGCGATCGCAGACGACGTGGTGACCTCCGCGGGAGAGGCAGACGACGAGTCCCGGCCCGCGCCGGTGCGGTTGCCGTTGCCCTCCGAACTGCCGAGTCCGCGCGACCCCGCGGTGTTCCCCATCGAGCTCGGCATCGATGCGGTCGGCACCGATGCCGAACCCGGCGATGACGCCGACGCCAACGCCGACGGGGCCGACGCCGACGCGGCCGACCCGGCCGACGACGCGGCCGGCACGCGCGACGGCGACGCCGCTGCCTCCGCGGTGAGCGCCGCCCGCCTGACGAAACGAGCGCCGGCAGCTCCGGTATCCGTTCCGGCTGGGCACTGGTCGCGCCAGGCAGCGGGTGAGGGCGAGCGTGTCCGCGATCGTGAGACCGGCGAGACGCGGTGGACCGAGACGCAGGCGAACGCGCTCGTCATGCCGACCGCCACGCTGAGTGACGTCACCGGTGCGTTGAACGCGACCGGCGAGGTCATCCTGACCGGTTCGATCGACCTGCCGAAAACCCTGGCCGCCACGGGCGCCCACACCAGGATCGATGGCGCGGACGTGGATCGTCTGCTGGAGCAGCACGACGCCGACAGCCCCGATGCCGATGCGACGCCCGTGCGTGCCAGCAGCGCCGTGTCGAGCCACACGTCCACGCGACAGGTCGTCCTCGCCGCGGCGAAGCCGAAGCAGTCCGGGATGCCGGCAGTGCTCGCGGTGGCCGCGGCCAGCTTCGGTGTCATCGCGGTCGCCGCCCTCGTCGTCGCCGGTTTCGCGCTGCACCTGTTCTGATCGTCCCCGATCGACGGCATCCGCCAGCGTTCGAGCGGCCCGGGCCGGACTCCTGCGCTGGGCATGCCTGGTCGATGTCGGCTGATTCGCCTATGATCGTGTCCCAGCGAGCATCCGTCTGGGTGCGTCCAGACCGCGAAGGAACCCGTGACCGCTTCTCCCCGTGCCATCGACCTCGTCCAGACGGCAGCGTCGGCAGCCGACGCCAAGCAGGCCGAGGACCTCGTCGCCCTCGATGTGACCGGGCCGCTCCCGCTGACGGACGTGTTCCTGCTCGCGACCGGCCGGAACGAGCGCAACGTCCTCGCCATCGCCGACGAGGTCGAGGACCGTCTGATCCAGGCGGGTGCCAAGCCCCTGCGACGTGAGGGGCGGAGCGAGGGCCGGTGGGTCCTCCTCGACTTCGGCGAGATCATCGTGCACGTCTTCCACGAGGAGGAGCGCCAGTACTACTCCCTCGAGCGCCTCTGGTCCGACTGCCCGGCGATCGCCCTCGAGATCCCCGTCGACCACTGACCTTATGACGCGGTCCGACGCTCCCGGGCGTCGGAGCCGTGTTCGTCCCGGCGACCCGAGTGGTGTACGCTGATGTGGTTGCTTCCGCGAGGGAGAAACCACATCTGGGTCTGTGGCGCAGCTGGTAGCGCACCTGCATGGCATGCAGGGGGTCAGGGGTTCGAGTCCCCTCAGATCCACTCCGATACCTCCATCGTTCTCCGGAACTGTGGGGGTTTTCTGGTAACCCCGGCCAGAGTTGTGGGGCTCATTGTCGAGCCGGGGCCGTCATCCGCTGAGTCGATAGCCTGTGTGCATGAGCGCACTGCCGCGCACCGCGGACACCACCGGCCAGCCCCGCTCGGGGACCGACATCACGCTGACCTCAGGCGCGTACCACGCGTCGATCGCGAGCATCGGAGCGAGTCTCCGTGTCCTCCAGTACGACGGCCGGGACCTCATCGTGCCGTTCGACGCGGACGAGGTTCGTCCGGTCTTCCGCGGTGCGGTCCTCGCGCCGTGGCCGAACCGCGTCGTCGACGGGCAGTACCGGGCGCGCGGTGCGCTCCAGCGTCTCGCGCTCAGTGAGCCGGAGCGGGGGCACGCACTGCACGGACTCGTCGTCTGGACGGACTTCGCGGTGGAGGAGCGCCAGGCCGATCGGGTCGTGCTCACCACGGTGGTGCCGGCGCAGACCGGGTACCCGTTCCGGGTCGCCGTACGGGTCGAATACCGCCTCGACGACCAGGGCCTCCACACGAGCGTGACGGGGACGAACACCGCGGACGGGAGCGCGCCGTGGGGTACCGGCCCGCACCCGTACCTGGTCGCCGGGCCCGGGCCGGTCGACGCGTGGACGGTGACCGTGCCCGCGGAGACCGTGCTCGAGGTCACGCCGGACCGCCTCGCGCCGACGGGCCTGGCGCCCGTGACCGGGGCGTTCGACCTGCGCGAGCCGACGCTGATCGGCGACCGGTTCATCGACCACGCCTTCACCGACCTGGTCCGGGACGACGCCGACACGGCGACGATCACGCTCACCGCCGACGACGGGAACGGTGTTCGCGTGACGTTCGGACCGGAGTGCCCGTGGGTGCAGGTGCACACCGCGGACCACCTCGTGCCGGAGTACCACCGTGCGGGCCTCGCGGTCGAGCCGATGACCTGCGCGCCCGACGCCTTCAACGCCGGGCCGGAGCGGGGCCTCCTGACGCTGGAACCGGACGCGTCGGCGACGGCCGAGTGGAGGATCGCCGCCGTCAGCGCCTGAGCGCGGTCACGACGGCGGCAGGAACGCGTTGGCGACTACGCTCGCTGGGGTGGCCCGGACAACGCTGCCACGCCCCTCCCACCCTGCCTGAAAGCGATCGCTCCGCCATGACCGATTCCGCCGTTCGCTCCGATGCGTCCGTCGATGCCGTGCCGCGTCGCGCCTGGCTGGCCCTGATCGTCCTGCTCGCCGGGATGTTCATCGCGCTCCTCGACACGACGATCGTCAACGTGGCGTTGCCGACCATCCGGCAGTCCCTGCACGCCTCCGAGTCGATGCTGTCGTGGATCATCTCCGGCTACGCGCTCGCATTCGGCCTGACGCTGATCCCCGCCGGGCGCGTCGGCGACCGCATCGGGCACAAGTGGGTCTTCTTCACCGGGCTCGCGCTGTTCACGCTGGCGAGCTTCGCCTGCGGCGTCGCGTCGGACGACGTGTGGCTCGTCGTGTTCCGCGTCGTGCAGGGACTGGCGGGCGGCATCTTCGTGCCGGCGGTCACGGCGCTCATCCAGCTGCTGTTCCCACCGCGCACCCGGGGCCGTGCATTCGCGATCATGGGGGCCGTGATCGGCGTCTCCACCGCTCTCGGGCCGATCCTCGGCGGCCTGCTCATCCAGGCGTTCGGCGAGACGGACGGATGGCGGACCGTCTTCTGGGTCAACGTCCCGATCGGCGTCGTGACCCTCGTCGTGACCGTGTTCCTCCTCCCGGCCCGCAAGGACCTCGACGTCCAGCCGGGTGCGAACGGTATCGACCTCGTCGGGCTCGTCCTGGTCTCCGCGGGGCTCGTCGCGCTGCTCGTCCCGCTCATCCAGGGGCAGGACGAGGGGTGGCCGTTGTGGACGTACCTCACCCTCGCCGCGGGCGTTGTCATCCTCGCGCTCTTCGGCTGGTGGGAGGTGCGGTACTCGCGGCGGGGGAGCGCCCCGTTGGTGCCGCCGCACCTGTTCAGCCACGGTGCCTTCACCGGCGGGGTGATCCTCGCGCTCGTGTTCTTCGCCGCGTTCACGAGCATCTTCTTCACCATCTCGCTGCTCTGGCAGAGCGGGCTCGGGTATTCCGCGCTGGCGTCCGGTCTCGTCGCGATGCCGTTCGCGGTGGGGTCGATCGCCGGCTCGTCGCAGAGCGTGCGGCTCGTCAGGCGCCTTGGGCGGAATGTCCTGCTGCTCGGGACCGCTCTCGTGACGGTCGGCCTGGTGTGGTCGTGGCTCGTGCTGCTGCTCACCGACGCGTCCGACCTGACGAACTGGCAGTTCCTCGTGCCGTTGTTCATCGCCGGCGTCGGGAACGGGTTCTTCATCGCACCGAACGTGCAGATCATCGTCGCGACCGTCGATTCGGCCGAAGCGGGCGCGGCGAGCGCCGTCGTCAACGCCATCCAGCGCGTCGGGGCCGCGATCGGCATCGCCGTCATCGGGTCGGTGCTGTTCGGCACGTTGACGGTGTCCGGACGTGGGCCGGCAGCGCTGGCGACGGGGTTCGCCGACGCGGCGGCGCATGCGATGCTCGTCAGCGCGATCTTCTCGCTCCTGGCGTTCCTGCTCGTGTTCGCGTTGCCGCGCAGCGTGCGCACGGACCACTGAGTTTCGAAGAAATATTCGAATATCTGCCGACTACCGGCGGCTTGCTCCACCAGGATGTCAGACCCGATTGACATCATCGAACACATGTTCGAATATGGGGCCATGCAGACGGCGAGCGCACGCTCCGGGACCACCGGTCCCGGAGATGGTGCACCCGCGCTCCGACAGGCGGAGCGCGGTGCTGTCGGGCACGGTCAGGGCGCCGACCACATGGGTGAGGCCCGCGCGGCGCTCGAACGCATCACCGCGCTCCGGTCCCGGATATCCGACATGGAGGCCACGCGCGTCGACACCGGCGCCCTCCCGACCTCGCCGGCGCTGGCCCCGCTCCTGCCCGGTGGGGCGATCCGCTCCGGGATGAGCTACAGCGTCCAGGAGTCCGTGCTGCTCGCGATGACGATGCTGCAGGCCGCCTCGGATGCCGGGTCCTGGTGTGCGGTCGTCGGGGTGCCGACCTTCGGGGTGGAGGCCGCGGCAGCCATCGGGATCGACCTCGAGCGCCTCGTCCTCGTGCCCGATCCGGGAGACCAGTGGCTGTCGGTCACCGCTGCCATGGTGGACGTCGCGACAATCGTGTTGACGCGACCGCTCGGCCGGATCGCCCCCGGGGACGCCGCTCGGCTGTCTGCGCGGCTCCGGCAGCGCGGCGCGGCACTCGTGTCGCTCGGCAGCTGGCCTGGAGCGGAGGCCTCGCTGCGCGTCGCCGCCTCGTCGTGGTCCGGGATCGGCCGCGGCCACGGATACCTGTCCGAGCGCCGGGCGACGGTCGTCGCGAGCGGCCGTGCCGGTGCGGGGCGGCCCACGACCGCCGAGCTCCTCCTGCCGGCGGTCGACGGGTCGGTGCGCGCGGCACGGGAGCAGGCTGGCGCGGTGCCGGTGCCGGTGCGGCCCCGGCCCGAGCCGCAGGCCGAGGTTGCGGCACGGGCGGCGCAGCACGCCCCGGTCACCGACCGGCCCGCACTGCTGCCGGTCGCGGTGGCGTCATGAGCGGGGCGGGCATGAGCGGCGGTGCACCCGGCCCGCTGCCGACCCGGACGCTCGTCCTGTGGTGTCCCGACTGGCCCGTCATCGCCGCGGCGAGCGCGTCCGGAGCAGACGCGGAACAGCCCTTCGCGCTCGTCGACAGAGGGCTCGTCTTCGCGTGCTCCGCAGCTGCCCGGCAGGAGGGCGTGGTGCGGGGCCTGCGCATCCGCGAGGCGCAGGCCCGCTGCACCACCCTCGCGGTGCAGCCGTACGACGAGGCCCTCGACCACCGTGCGTTCGAGCCGGTGATCCGTGTGGTCGAGGCTGCGGTCCCCGGGGTGCACGTCCTGCGGCCGGGTACGGTCGCGATCCGCTCCCGCGGGCCCGCCCGCTACTACGGCGGGGAACGGGCGGCGGCCATCACCCTTGCCGGGCTCGCCGCCGATGCGGGTGCGCCCGGTGTCCGCGCCGGCGTCGCGGACACTCCGTTCGCGGCGGAACGCGCCGCTCGCGGGTCGACGGCAGACGCGCCGGACCGGGTGCGAATCGTGCCAGAGGGGGAGTCCGCCGCGTTCCTGGCACCGTTGCCGCTGTCGGTCCTCGGCCGGGAGGACCTCGCGATGGTGCTCGGCCGGCTCGGCATCACGCGGCTCGGCGAGTTCGCCGCGCTCACCGAGGAACAGGTCAGGGACCGGTTCGGGGCGGAAGGGGTGTTCCTTTACCGGCTCGCCGGTGGCCGTGATCCGCGTGCGGTCTCGGCGCGCGCGGTTCCCCCCGACCTCGCCGTTGACGTCGCGTTCGAACCGCCGCTCGATCGCGCGGACCAGGTGGCGTTCGCCGTCCGGCAGTCGGCGGACACGTTCATGGAGCGCCTGCGTCGAGCGAAGCTCGTCGCGACGGCCATCCGGATCGAGGTCACCGACGACCGGGGGAGCTGCCTGGACCGGACGTGGGCGCATCCACGGTGGTTCGACGCGGTGGACATCGTCGATCGGGTGCGCTGGCAGCTGCAGGGCGGGACCGGCCCCACGGGGCTCGAAGCGCCGGTGGCGGATGTGCGGCTCGAGGCCGACGCGGTCGACGCGGTCGGCAACCACGAACGTGGTCTGTGGGGATCCGGTCCGGACGAGCGGGTCCATCACGGGCTCGCCCGGATCCAGGGCATGGTCGGGCACGACGGTGTCGTCACGGCTCGGATCGGCGGTGGGCGGACCCTCGCCGAACGGGTTGTGCTCGTGCCGTGGGGGGACGCCCCCACCGGCGGCGAACGGGCGGTCGCGGTGGCGCGTGCCCGTCCGTGGCCCGGGCGGCTCCCGGGACCACCGCCGGGGACCGTGCTGGACCGTCCCCGCCCGGTCGACGTCCTCACGGCGGCTGGCGGCGCAGTGGACGTCGACGCCCGCGGGACCCTGACCGGCGAGCCGGAACGATTCCGCGCCGAGGGGGATCGCGGTGGACGGTTCGGAGCGGTGGCGGCGTGGGCCGGACCGTGGCCACTCGTCATCCGGTGGTGGGAGGCCGGCGGTCGGCGGCTGCACCGCCTGCAGCTCGTCGACGCCGAGGGGCGGGCGTGGTTCCTCGTGCTCGCCAACGGCCGGTGGTGGGCGGAGGCGATCGCCACATGACCGTGACCGTGACCGTGACCGTGACCAGGACCGTGACCAGGACCAGGAAGGAGCACCGCTGATGGGCTACAACAACCCGCCGATCCCATGGTCGCAGTTCGAGCGAGCGCTCTCCGACCGCGGAGCCCCCGGCATGGCACCCGACGGCGACGGCGGGGACAGCCCGGCATGGTCCCGGAAACGGATGCCGTACACGCCGACTCCGCTCGACGATGAGACGGCGGCCCCGGTCGTCCCGTACGCCGAGCTGCATGCGCACTCCACCTTCAGCTTCCTCGACGGCGCGAGTCCGCCCGAGCGGCTGTTCGAGGAGGCCGCCCGGCTCCGGCTGCACGGCCTCGCGCTCACCGACCACGACGGCCTGTACGGCGCGGCGCGAATGGCCGAGGTCGCGGAGGCGTACCCCGACCTCCGTACCGTCTACGGCTCCGAGCTGTCGCTCGGGCTCACCGAGCCGCAGAACGGATGCCCGGACCCCGAAGGCACGCATCTGCTCCTGCTCGCCCGGGGGCAGGAGGGGTACCACCGGCTCGCGGGAGCGGTGACGAGCGCCCATCTCGCGGCCGGCGCCGAGAAGGGCAAGCCCCGGTACGACCTCGACGACCTGGCGAACCGGGCCGGCGGACACTGGCAGGTCCTCACCGGGTGCCGCAAGGGCGCGGTCCGGGCCGCGCTCGAGGCCGGTGGTGAGGACGCCGCCGCTGCGGCCCTCCTGACGCTGCTCGACCGGTTCGGTCGCGAGAACGTGGCCGTCGAGCTGTACGACCGCGGCGACCCGCTCGACAGCGCACGCAACGACGCCCTCGCCGGGCTCGCCGCTCGGTACGGGCTGCCGGTCGTCGCAACCGGGAACGCCCACTACGCCACACCCGATGGCTACCCCGTGGCGACGGCGATCGCCGCGGTCCGCGCCAGACGGAGCCTCGACGAGCTCGACGGCTGGCTGCCCGCCGCGGACACCGCCCACCTGCGATCCGGCGCGGAGATGGCCGCCCGGTTCGCGCGGTACCCGGGCGCCGTGGCGCACAGCGTGGTCCTCGCCGACGCGCTGTCGTTCCGGCTCCGGAGCGTCTCTCCGGGCCTGCCCGCGATCGAGGTCCCGGCGCCGCACACGCCGATGTCCTGGCTGCGCGAGCTCGTCTGGGCGGGTGCGCGCCGGTTCTACCCGGCGCCCCCGGGCAGCGCCGCAGCAGACGGCATCGACCCCGTCAAACGGGAGCGGATCGAGCGGGAGCTCGCGGTGATCGACGAGAAGGACTTCCCAGGGTACTTCCTCATCGTCCGCGACCTCGTGCAGTACGCGCGCAGCCGCGGGATCCTCTGCCAGGGGCGCGGATCGGCGGCGAACTCCGCGGTCTGCTACCTGCTCGAGATCACCGCGGTCGACTCGATCCGGTACGGGCTGCCGTTCGAGCGGTTCCTGTCGAGCATGCGCGACGAGGAGCCCGACATCGACGTCGACTTCGACTCGGACCGGCGCGAGGAGGTGATCCAGTACGTCTACGACAAGTACGGGCGGTACAACGCCGCGCAGGTCGCGAACGTCATCACCTACCGGCCGAAGTTCGCCGTGCGGGACATGGCGAAGGCCCTCGGACACAGCCCCGGGCAGCAGGACGCCTGGTCGAAGCAGATCGAGCGCTGGGGGTCGGTCGTCGAGAGCGACGAGCACGACATCCCGGACGAGGTCGTCGGGCTCGCCCGCCAGGTGCTCGGGTTCCCCCGGCACCTCGGGATCCACTCCGGCGGCATGGTCCTGACCGACCGGCCCGTCGGCGAGGTCGTCCCGATCGAGCACGCGCGGATGGACGGTCGGACGGTGCTGCAGTGGGACAAGGACGACTGCGCGTTCATGGGGCTCGTCAAGTTCGACCTGCTCGGACTCGGCATGCTCGCGGCGCTGCAGTACGCGTTCGACCTGGCCGCGGAGCACTGCGGGGAACGCTGGGACATGCACTCCATGCCGAAGGAGGAGCAGGGCGTCTACGACCAGCTGTGCCGCGCCGACACCGTCGGGGTGTTCCAGGTGGAGTCCCGGGCGCAGATGGGCACCCTGCCCCGGCTGCTGCCCCGGCGCTTCTACGACCTCGTCATCGAGGTCGCGCTCGTCCGCCCCGGGCCGATCCAGGGCGGTGCGGTGCACCCGTACATCCGGCGGCGCACGGGGGAGGAACCCGTCACCTACCTGCACCCGTCGCTCGAACCGGTGCTCGAGCGGACCCTCGGCGTGCCGCTGTTCCAGGAGCAGCTCATGCAGATGGCGATGACGGTCGGGGGATGCTCGGGCGAGGACGCCGACCAGCTCCGCCGGGCGATGGGGTCGAAACGCGGGCTCGTCCGCATCGAGGGACTCCGGGACAAGCTCTATGCCGGGATGGCCGACAACGGCATCACGGGTGAGGACGCCGACGCCATCTACGCCAAGATCCAGGCGTTCGCGAACTTCGGGTTCGCGGAGAGCCACTCGATCAGTTTCGCGCTCATCGTCTACGCGAGTGCATGGATGCGACTGCACTACCCCGCGGCGTTCCTCGCGGCACTGCTCCGGGCGCAGCCGATGGGGTTCTACTCGCCGCAGTCGCTCGTGGCGGACGCCCGCCGGCACGGGGTGCAGGTTCGGCGACCGGACATCCTGCGGTCCGGCGTCGACGCCACGCTCGAACCCGTCGACGAGCAGGACGGCGGCCGGTCGGGAGGGACGGCACCCGGTCCCGACGCCGGTGCACGTGCCGAGGACGGCCGGGTACCGCGGACGGGGTCGGACCGCTGCCTCGACGAGGAGCAGCCGCCGGTGCGGCCGTTCGAGCGTTCCGCGCCCTTCGACACCGACGACCACCGGCGCGACGGCGGGCTCGTCGTGCGGCTCGGATTGGTGGAGGTCACCTCGCTCGGCCGGCGGAGCGCGGAACGCATCGTCGCCGAGCGGGACGCGAACGGTCCGTTCCGCGACATGTCCGACCTGGCCAGGCGCGTCGGGCTGACGACCGCGCAGATGGAGGCGCTCGCCGCGGCGGACGCGTTCGCCGGCTTCGACATCGACCGGCGGAACGGGATGTGGTCTGCGGCGCAGGCGGCTGCGGAGCGTCCGGACCAGCTCCCGGAGACGCAGGTCGTCGTGCAGCCGCCCCTGTTCGGACAGCTCACCGACGGGGACGCCCTCATCGCGGACATCTGGTCGACGGGTCTGACGCCCGACGACCATCCGGTCCGGCACGTGCGCGACGCCCTCGCGCGCCGGGGGGTGGTGAGCGTGGCGGGCTGCATGACGGCGGAGACGGGTCGGCGGATCGAGGTCGGCGGGATCGTAACCCATCGGCAGCGACCGGCGACGGCGTCGGGTATCACGTTCCTCAACATCGAGGACGAGACCGGTCTCGTGAACGTCATCTGCAGCGTCGGCGTGTGGACCCGGTTCCGGCGGGTGGCTCGAGAGGCGCCGGCGATGATCGTGCGGGGGATCCTCGAGCGGTCGCCGGACGGCGTGGTGAACATCGTCGCGGACCACATGGAGCGTCTGCCGTTGGCGGTGCAGACCCGCTCCCGGGACTTCCACTGACACAGGCGAGGCGGCTGACACAGGCGAGGCGGGCGACACAGGCGAGGCGGGCACGGCGGGCGACACGGGCACGGCGGGCACGGCGGGCGGACGGTGCGGCGATGCCGCTCAGCGCACCTCGGGGACCGTCACCGTGACCTCGAGGCCGCCGGAGCGGACGTTGCGCAGCGCGGCAGTGCCTCCCGCGCGTTCCGCGATCGCGCGGACGATCGCGAGACCCAGCCCCGACCCTCCCAGTGCGGGCCCTGCACCGTCGGAGCGGGTTCGGCGTGCCGCATCCGGCCGGGTGAACCGGTCGAACGCCACCGGGATGAACGGTTCCGGCACTCCTGGCCCGTCGTCGGTCACCTGCAGGACCGCTGATCCGCGGTCTGCGCGCCAGGTGACGAGGATGCCGCCACCGGGCTGGAGCGCGGCGACCGCGTTCCCGGCGACGTTCGTGACGAGCTGCGCCATGCCGTTCGTGTCGAGGCGGTACAGCGGGTCGCCGGCATCCATCCCCGGAGCGGCGCCACGTCCGGCGCCGGTCCAGGCGGAGCCGCCCGACGTGACCGGTGGGACGAGTTCGAAGTCGACCGTGATGTCCTTGGCGCCGGCGATGAGCCGAACCCGATCGACGGCCGCCATCACCTCGTCCCCGAGGTCCGTCCACGGGGTCGGCCGCTCCGGGGAGATGTCCTGTCCGTCCGCCTCGGCGCGCCCGGACTCCTCGATCCGGGACAGGGTGAGCAGGTCATTGGCGAGACGGGAGAGACGGGCCACGCCCTGCTTGGCCCGCTCGATGTGCGCGGCGAGGGCGACGGCATCGCCGCGGTCGAGTGATGCCAGGTCGAGCTGGGTGGTGAGGATCGCGAGCGGGGTGCGGAGCTCGTGGCTCGCGTCCGACACCATCTGCCGTTCCCGTTCGGTCGCCTGGCGAGTGCGCGCGAGGAACGCGTTGAGCGTCATGGCGAGCGACGACAGCTCGTCCTGTGCCGGGCCGACCGGCAACTCCGCCCGCACGTTCGCGCCCCGGAGCCGTTCGGCCTCCCGCCGCATCCGGTTGACGGGACGCAACGCCGCGGTCGACAGCATCCAGGAGGCGATCCCGAACGCGATGAGGATCACGAGGCCGGTGACGGCGAGGGTCTCGGTGAGGTCGTCCACCACGATCCGCTCGGCCTGGGCGTTCCGAGCGGCGATCACGGTCCACCGGCCGGCGGCGTTCGTCGCATGCTCGACGACGACCCGGTACTCGGAGCCTTCGACGCTGATGAACCTCGTGCCGGGGTCCGCGTCGGTCAGCGAGCCGAGCCGACGCTCCACCGGTGCTGGCATCGTCGACAGCTCGATGCCGCCGGAGGGCGCGACGACCGCGACGAGCTGCGCATTGCCGGGGCTGCGGAGGCTCGGAGCGCTGTCCACCTCGAGCGCCGCCACGTACGGGTCCACGTCCGCATCGAGGAGGGTCCTCGTGGCGCTCGCGACGACCGAGATGACCTGCAGTCGGACGATGATGACGAGCAGCACGATGACGACCGCTGCGATGGCCGTGCTGCCGATGGTGATGCGGCTACGGAGGGACAGCATCCGCATCGGACGCAGCAGCGGAGCCGCCGTCATGGTCCTGACCGTCGTCCCCGGCCCGGGGTCGAGGCGGCGGCCATCAGGAGTCGACGACGTCGAGGCGGTATCCGCGGCCACGGACCGTCGCGATCACGACGGAGGCGTCATGGGCGCTGAGCTTCTTGCGCAGGTACGAGATGTACTGCTCGACGACGTTCGGGTCGACGTGCTGGCTGCCGTCCCACACCTCCTCGAGGATCTTGGCGCGCTCGACGACGGCTCCGGCGGATCGGGCGAGCAGTCGGAGCAGCGCGAACTCCGTCGGGCTCATGGCGACGCGCTGTCCACGGACGGCGACTCGCCGCGCCTCGGAGTCGATCGCGACATCGGCGACCTCGACGATGCGGGCGCCGCTGGCGGGCTCGCGTCGGCCGAGGGCTCGGAGTCGGGCGGTCAGCTCGGCGAATGCAAACGGCTTGGTGAGGTAGTCGTCCGCTCCCGCGTCGAGCCCGTACACGCGGTCGTCGACGGCGTCGCGAGCGGTGACGAGGAGGATCCGCAGCGGGTCCTCCCGCTCCCGGATGCGGCGCGACAGCTCGAAGCCGGACATGCCGGGCATCATCACGTCCACGACCGCGAGGTCGTACGCCTGCTCGCCGATCGCGATGAGGGCCTCCACACCGTTTTCAACCGCCGTGACGCGGTACCCCTCCGCCGCGAGCCCGCGCTCGAGCAGGGCACGCATCTCATCGTCGTCCTCGACCACCAACAACCGCATGTGGACCTCCTACCGCCCATCGTCGCACCGATCCCTGCGCCAGGCCGCACCTCGGCCGATCGCTTGCTGAACCTGGTCTCAGCGCCGGTGTCCTGTCCCCGTCGCGCGGGGCATTTCGGGGACACGCCGAGACCCTCCTGCCATAGCTATCGCATAGGTGATTGCTACGATCCGGCGAGGGGTTCCCGGCCTGATCCGAGGGGATCAGGGACCCGTCGTCAGGGGGACCTGTGGACGACACGCCAGCACCGCACCCGGCGGTCGCCCGCCTCCGTGCGGAGCTGGCGGCAGCCCTTGCCGCAGTGACGACGATCGACAGGGTCTCCGCCGCGAACCGACACCGGGTCATCGCCGACATCCGGGCGTCGCTGCCCGACGTGGTGAGCCGGGCGGCGCGCGACGTCGACGCGCGAAGCGTGCTCGTCGAGATCGACCGGTACGCGGGAATCGACATCGCGCAGGCAGCGCTGTGGGACAGCATCGTCGCCGACGCGACTGCGGCCGCGACCGCCGTCTGTTGATGCACGCCCTGCCGATCGTCGGATGTCCTCAGGCCCCGATCTGGGCGCCGGCGCCCGTCAGGCGCTCTCGCCGAGCAACTCCTCGCGCACACGTCGGATGTCCTCCAGCAGCGACCCGATGAGGATCCAGTGGTTCTCGTTCGGCGCGATCACCGCGATCGGCGCGGTGAGCGCCGGCTCCGCGACCGGCGTCGACGGCGATTCCCCCGCAGATGCGCCTGCCGCCGGGTGGGAGGCGCGTGGCAGCTCCCCGGCCTCGGACGCGAGTCTCCGCACATCTGCGGCGATGCGGGCCACCTCGGTCGCGATGCGTCCGATGGTTCGGTCCTCGACGAGGTCCGGGGTGACGTTGTCGCGGATCGCGCGCGTCATGCCGACGGCCCGGTTCACGATCAGCGAGAGGCGTGCCGCCACGACGATGTCGCGTTCCAGGAGCGTGCGATTGCGCACGCTGCGCGGGTTCATCGTGAGGCTCTCGCGCGCCGCGGTGAGTGCCGCGTCCGCGCCCGCCTGCGCGGTCCGCAGCCGACGCGCGACGATGAGCGCTTCCTCCCATTCGCCGTGGTCCGCGCCCTCGGTCAGACCGACGGCGATCCGCTCGAACGCCGACGCCGTCTCCCGCGCCAGCCGCGACACGGCGAGGTGCGCCGGCGGCAGGAGGACCGGGGGCACGATGAGCGCGTTGACCGCGAGCGCGACGATCGCGCCGATCACGGTCTCCAGGATCCGGTCGAACGCGTAGTGCGGCGTGGTCGCACCGGTGGAGAGCACGAGCATCGCGCTGATCGGGATCTGCGTCGACGACGTCGGGGTGAGTCGGATCGACCAGGCCAAAAGGATCGCGAGGACGATGACGAGCAGCACGATCCAGGTGGAGTCGCCGAGGAGCAGGTGGATGCCGGTGGCCAGGAGCACGCCGAGGATGACGCCGGCGCTTCGCTCCAGCCCGCGGACGAACGACTGGTTGATGCTCGGCTGCACGACGAGCAGGGCTGCGATCGCGGCGAAGATCGGATACTCGGCACCGACGACCGCGGCGCAGAGGACCCACGCGACGACGACCGCGACGGCCGTCTTCACGACCTGGAGGAACGGACTCCTGGTCGACTGTCGGAGCGGGGCGACCGGATTCACACCCTCCAGGGTACCGAGCGCGACCGAGTCGCTGGTGCCCGGATCGTGCGGACCCTGTTGACTGGGGGCGTGTGGCCGAACCATGAGCGCGTGATCCCGGAAGCCTTCGTCGGCTCCGGCACGACCGTGCTGTCCACACGCGCCCATTCGGTCGAGCCGTCGGGCAGCGGCTACCTCTACGGGTACGAGGTCGAGACCGTGGACGGGAACGGCCAACACGCCACGGTCCTGACCTATGTCGACACCGGTGCGGCGCACGACCAGAATGCCGCGGTCGTGGTGCACCCGGACACCGGAGCGCCGGTCTCGGTGTGGGCCTACCCCAATGATCCCGGTCTCCCGATGCTGTCGCAGGTGACCTACCGGGATGCCGTCGCCGAGCTCCTGACGACCCTCGGCATGCCTGTGACCGGCCCACAGCTGACCGTCGTCGCCTACCGCCCGGGGAAGCGTGCGGTCGTCCGCGTGGACTCGGCGGAGGGCACCCTGTTCCTCAAGGTGCTCCGCCCGCACCGCGTCGGCCCCATCGTCCGCACCCATGCGCAGTTCGTCGCCGCAGGCCTGCCGGTCCCGCGGGTGCTGTCGTCCCGGGGAGACGGGCTGCTCGTGCTCGAGCGCATCCGTGGCGTGCCCGCCGGCAGCCGTGTCCTCGAGATCGCGGACGATCCGCGGTTCGTGGCGTCGCTCGCCGCGTTGACCGGCCGGATCGCGACCGCACCCGTCACCCAGCTCGCCCGCGCCGACGCCATGGACCACGCGGACTGGCACCGCCGGACGCTCATCGCCGCCCTGCCGCACGAGGCTGCGGAGATCGACCGGCTCTACGACGCGATCGGCCGCCGGTCGCTCGGGTGGACGCCCACCGACCGGCAGGTCGTGCACGGTGACCTCCACCTCGAGCAGATCTTCGTCGACGAGGACGAGCCGTGGCGCATCACCGGGCTGCTCGACATCGACACGGCAGGGTGGGGGCAACCGGTGCGGGACATGGGCGCGGTCGTGGCGCACCTCGTCGTGACGGGGCTGTGGCACCGATCACGCGGCGACGTCGAGCGGGGTGCTGCTGCCGAGCGGTTGGCCGACGCGCTCGCCCGGGACTGGGCGCTGCGGAACCGCTCGGTCGCTGACCGGATCGGGCCGGCGATCGGGTCGCAGCTCCTCGCCCACGCCGGCGGACAGGCCACCATGGGGTCCGCGACCGGGATCGAGACCGCCGAGCAGCTCCTGGCCGCGACCCGCGCGGCGCTCGCCGTGCCGTCACCGAGCGCGCCGGCGCCGCCAGCGCCCGGGCTGCGTCCGCGGTCCATGCCGAACGTGCGCTGAGTGCGACCCCGAGGTTGACGCCGTCGGACCGCCGACGTCCCCGGGCCCGGCGTCACCAGGCCCGGTGTCACGCGAACGGCTGCCCCGTCACGCGCGGAGCGACCGGCGCCATCGTGTAGGTTGGCGTGCATGGTTGAAATACGGGATACCACACGTTCGATTGGCCGGTTTGCAGCTGTGCTGGCGGGCGCTGCGATGGTCGCAGTCGCTTCGCTGCCATCGGCAGCTTCGGCGGCCACCCTCGACGCGGATGGTGCGACTGCTGGGGGGTCTGCGGTAATCACCGGCGGCGAAGGCACTCAGATCATCGTGGATGACACAGCCGGCGATGGGCGCCTGCGCACCACGCAGAAGGTCGGGGGTGGTGTGTGGATCTACGGGATCGGTGGCGGGAACTCGTACTCCTACTACGACCACAGCAGCAAGACCCACAAATCGACCGCATGTGCGGGTTTCGGCACGAGCTGCAAGACCTCGGGTTGGGTCAAGAAGGGCACTCGTTCGGTTGCGAAGGTGCTCCGGACAGCAGGCGGCAACACCGCATTCTGGGACACGAAGTAACGGCGGAGGAGTGCCCTCGAACATCATCCGGGTGGTGGCTTCTTTCGCGGCTGCGCTGGCCTCGTTGCTGATCGGGTTCGCTACGTTGAGCTTGCAGGACACGCAATCGATGGCGACGGTCCGGTCCGCGCTGATCATCACCCAGATGGACGAAGCCGCTCCCGCCGTGGGCATGCTTCGAGCGGAGGCACGGCAACGCGACGCGAACTTCTACGGCATTCGCGTGGACCCGACGGGGCGGACCCCGACGAGGACGCTGACTCCAATCGTGGGGGACCGCGCCGCCCACGACAGAGCGTTTCCGTCGGGGGAGTATGCGCGGTTCGACACGGGCATGATGACGAAGCTCGAGCCCATGGACGACGACGCGCGGGGCGGATATCTCTCGACGTTGTCGCCACGCCGACTTGAGAGCGTGGCGACGGAGCTTGCTGGTGCGGGTGTCGACGCGCAGGTCCAGTCGCTGGGCTGGGGCGGCCTGCTCTGGTACATGATCGGGGACACCCCCGCAATGATGGCGGCCGCGGTTGCAGTCGGTGCTGCTTGGCTGGTGGGGTTCGCTCGGGCCGCGTCGTGCGCTCGCGAGGCCGCCAGCGCAAGAACCCTCGGGGCGCGCTTCCCCTTTATCCGCGACGTGGGAATGTCAGTGCTGCTCGCAGCTGCCGCGTTCGTCATTCTCGCCGGCGTCGCGGCAGCCGTCCTCCACGTGTACAACGGCGGACACCGGTTGGCCTCGTACTTCGGGGCGAGTGGCATCGTGTGGGGCGCCCTCATGGCGGCGTTCGTGTGCGGGGCGTGCGCGCCTGGCGTGCTTCCGCGCCGGTTGCGATACCTTCCCGCCTTCTCCGGGTGGCGTCCCTGGGCGCGAGGAGCATTCGCAATGTCGCTGGTACAGGTCCTCACATTGACTCTCGTCGTGTTTCTTGTCACTCAGGCCGGAACGGCGTGGGGATCGCTTTCTGCCGTTCGTGACAGTCGACCCGACTGGAAGGCGTGTGCGGCGTGTACGACGACGATCTTCCAGGGCTTCGACGGCCCGGTAGCGCTCGATGATGCTGTGGCGCCGTACGGCTCCGCGGTGCGAGCACTCGAGCCATCGGGCGGAGTCGCACTCAGCTGGGTGCCTGGAGCCAAGCGGGGTGACCGGTACGCGCCGGGAGACCCCGACTCGAATGTGATCGTTGCGAATTCGGAGTTCATCAAGCGGTCCCAGGGGCGTCTTCCCGATCCGCTCGGCGAGCTTGAAGGTCCCGGGGAATGGGGGCTTCTGGTACCGAGCGACCAGACACATCAGGCGGAGTCCGTCGCTACTGAATGGCGCCAGTACTTCGGAGAGCCGTTGAGTGATATCCCGAACCAGGCCGTGCCGAAGCAACCGCACATCGCCACGTATACGGCGGGCAGAGTCTTCAACTACGGGCAGACGGACTTCCGCGACCAGGTGTACTCCGACTCGCCCGTCATCGTCGTCGTGCCAGCGTCGGCCGGGCTCCTCGACGACGGCTCCTACTTCGCCGCTGGCTCCGCGGGCAACCTGCTGTTCACTGGAGATGCTGCAGCGACGCGACGGGCACTCGACGCCGCTGGTGTCGCGCGGTCCGTGTACACCATTGACACGCTCGCGGATCAGATCGATCGAGGCGTCACGACCGCCCGATCGAAGCTTCCCATAGCGATGATCGGCGGTATCGTAGGGCTCCTCGCCGTGATCGGCATGCTCGTCGTGCGAACGCGCGCCCACGTCCTCGCGAATCGCGATCGGCTGCTCTTCCATCTCACGCTGGGACGCTCACCGGTACGTGTCCATCTGAGCATGTGGCTTCGGACGGCGGCACTGCTCGGCTGCGCCGGAGTTGCCATTCTGGGTGCGATAGGGGCGGGCCTCCCCGGTGCGGACATCGTTCCCCGCACACTCGGAATCGCGTTCAGTGCCATCGCGGCACTCACGATTTTGACGAACGCGGTGATCGCGTTCCACATCACCACCCCGAAGGAGCTCATCACCGATGCGCGATAGCGATCCCGCGGTGGCCGTTGTCTCCCTCAGCCATGAAGTCGGGAGCGGATCGTTGTTCCATGGGCTCGATCTGACTGCCCGCGCGGGTGAGGTCCATGCTGTGGAGGGGGCCTCGGGCACCGGCAAGTCGACACTGCTCCGGATGATCGGCGGACTTCAGCGTCCGGGCACGGGCACGATCCGCGCCTTCGATCAGGAGGTCACGGCCCTGCGTGGACCGGCGCTGCGGCGGTACCTCCGACACAGCGTTGGGTTCGTGTTTCAGGACGCCGCACTCGTCGAGCAATGGACGGTCCGGAAGAACATCGCGGCTGCGGCAGCTGCACCACCACGAACACCGATCTCGGCTCCGTTGGGTATCGAGGCGGCGGCGGACCGGGTCGACCTGCCGGCTGCGCTCCTGCACCGACGAGCATGTGCATTGAGCGGCGGGGAACGTCAGCGGGTGTCGATCGCCAGGATCCTCGTCCGGAGGCCGCCCTTGGTGCTCATGGACGAACCCACCGCCGCGTTGGATGCGGAACGGACCAGTCTGATAGTTGATCTCGCGCGCGAGCTCGCCGACGATGGCGCGACCGTTGTCATTGCGTCGCACGACCCTGAGGTCATCCGTCGGTCCGACGCGCAGTCGACACTCCTCGACCCCTGAGTGGGAACGGCCATAGGCGGCGGCGCTGCATTATGATGGAGACGCACACACCGCCTCCTGCGCGTTCCGATTCCGGGAACGATCCGAGGAGTGCGGGTCCGTGGTCGCGCGACTGTCGTCCGGTTCCACGTGTGTGCGGCAGTCGGTGCGAGCCAGATGGCGCGTTCCGGATGTCCAGCAGGGGGGCGCCGTCAGGTCGTCCCCGCCGAAGCACCGGTCCCGGCCCGCCGTTCCTGGCGGCCGATGGGATCGGCCTGTCTCGGCAGGGGTCGTGCCATCGATGGTGCCGGTGCGGTCGAGCCACGATGGCTCCGCTGCAGATGACCGACGAACCGTCGGAGGACCACCGCCCAGGAGGCGGACGCCCGAAGGGCGGATAGGAGGAGCCGTGGCTCGATCAGGCACCAGGCGCGCAGCCGGTGGCACCAAGACGGCGCCGCGCCGGACGCGTCCCGTCGACAACGACGGCCTCATCCCCGTCCTCGCGCGCGCTGTGCGCGAGGTCGAGGCGGCCGCGCAGCGCGGGGGACTCAAGGCCACGAACCGCACGAAGTTCCAGGCGGTGGCCCTGCTCATGCGCGAGGAGCGGGCCCGCGTCAAAGCCGACACCACGCTCACCGACGCACAGCGCGCAGAGCAGCTCAAGCGCCTTGACGGTGTCGCCACCATCCTCGCGAAGACGGCGGCGCGGGACACGAGCGTCATCCAGCTCCTCGGCGAGGATGTCTCGGTGCCGGAGGCCACCCGAGCGGTCAAGCGCGACATGATGATCGCGGGCGGCGTGGAGATGGCGCCCGAGGACCTCGTCATCGCTGCCGACCCCGCTCCCGCTGCGGACCCCTCGGACCGCGCGGTCGTCCCGCAGGCGATCGTGTCCCGGCAGCTCGCGAACCCGTTCCTGCCGCCGGACTTCTCGCTCGCTGAGCAACCCGTCGCGCACCCGCGGCGGTTGGCCAACTGGGAGCTGTTCGGCCCGTTGTTCAAGTCGTTCGAGTATGGCGCCGGCGGCGGTCCCGCCTCCATGCCGCTCCCGGAGCCGTCGACATTGCGCAGCCCGGCGGGTGCCGACCTGATGAAGCACCAGGCAGAGCTCGTCGCCGCGGCCGTGGACGGGCACCGGACCTTCCTGCTCGCGGACGAGCCCGGTCTCGGCAAGACCGCCCAGTCCCTCCTGGCTGCGGACGCCGCGAACGCGTTCCCGCTGCTCGTCGTCGTGCCGAACGTCGTCAAGACGAACTGGGTCCGCGAGGCGCAGCGCTGGGTGCCGAACCGCTCCGCGACGGCGATCCACGGGGACGGCGATGACGTCGACGGCTTCGCCGACATCATCATCGTGAACTACGAGATCCTCGATCGGCACGTCGGCTGGCTCGGGGCCCTCGGCTTCAAGGGCATGGTCGTCGACGAGGCGCACTTCATCAAGAACAAGGACTCGCAGCGCTCCCGCCTCGTGCTGCAGCTCGCCGAGCGCATCCGCGAGCGCTGCGCGTCGCCGCTGCTCATGGCGCTCACCGGCACACCGCTGATCAACTCGGTCGAGGACTTCCGGACCATCTGGCAGTTCCTCGGCTGGATCGACGACAAGAAGCCGCGCGCGCAGCTCATGAACGAGCTCGAGGAGATCGGTCTCACGCCCGCTGAACCCGGGTTCTTCTCGGAGGCACGCCGGGCCGTCATCGACCTCGGGATCGTCCGCCGCCGCAAGGTCGACGTCGCCGCCGACATCCCCGCACGTCGCATCGCCGACATCCCCGTCGAGCTCGACGACGAGGTCGGCCGCTCGATCCGCGACGCCGAGCGGGAGCTCACCGCCAAGCTGGTGCAGCGCTACCACTCGGCGCTCGCGAACCGGACCGGGCAGGCGCCGGTGGACGGCATCGACCACAAGCTGGTCCGGCAGGTCGCCCGCTGGGAGCTCGAGGACCAGGACGCCTCGTCGACCGGGGAGAACGTGTTCTCGATGGTCCGGCGCATCGGCCGGGCGAAGGCGCAGCTCGCCGCGGACTACGCCGCGCAGCTCGCGTCGAACGTCGGCAAGGTCGTGTTCTTCGCGAAGCACCTCGACGTCATGGACCAGGCGGAGGAGGTCTTCGCCCGCCGGGGTCTGCGCACCGCGACGATCCGCGGCGACCAGACCACGGCGGTCCGCACCGCCGAGATCGACGCGTTCGTGAACGACCCCGAGGTCGCCGTGATCGTCTGCTCGCTCACCGCGGCCGGCGTCGGCATCAACCTGCAGGTCGCCTCCAACGTCGTGCTCGCGGAGCTGTCCTGGACATCGGCGGAGCAGACGCAGGCGATCGACCGCGTGCACCGCATCGGCCAGGACGAGCCGGTCACCGCGTGGCGGATCATCGCCGCGCAGACGATCGACACGAAGATCGCCGAGCTCATCGACGCGAAGGCGTCGCTCGCGGCGCGGGCGCTCGACGGGTCGGATGAGGACATCGTCGACTCCGGGGACATCCAGCTCGACGCGATGGCGGCGATGCTCACTGAGGCACTGGAGCGGTCCGGCCGCTGAGCCGAACCGCCCGGCGGCGAGTGGGCGTTGAACTGCGGGAGGTGCAGCGCTCGTGGAATCAGCGAATGGCTGCCTGATCCTGCCACGCGGTGGCGAGCACCCGTCCACCCGCGATGAAGGCCGGACGGGCGACGATACAGAACGCGATCCACAGCGCGATGATCTGAAGGCTCAGAAACAGTCCGAGCGGCCCCGGCGTGACCAGACCGACAAGCCACGCGGTGCTGAACACGAACAGAGCCAGGTGTGTGACGCGTCCGGCTCTGGAGGAGGCGCGAAGAAGCAGGAAGGCCCCTGTCGCGAGGGCGGCTGGGGTGCAGGAGCGGACGACCTCTGCGACGGGCGCAGCAGCGAGCGCGGACACTCCGGGCAGGGCGAGAGCGGCGGCGCTCGCGGCGGCCAATAGACCGAGGCTGATGTCACGGCTTCGAAGAGCGACGACGGCGCCGACGATTGCCGCGGCCATTCCCACCCACACGGTGAAGCTGACCAGCCAGGGCGGCAGAATCGGGTCGAGGATGAACCGTGACGCGTTCTCCGACGCCACCACTGCGGCCGCGAAGGTCCCGATCATCGTCGCCACGCGCTGAATGGTGGACGTCGCCATCACCCAACGCCCTGCACTGTGGATCCGACCCGTCCATACGCGAACGAGCATGCCTTCTTCGCCTCGGGGCCGATGGCCGACAGGGCGGCGGGCTGGCGTTCTTCCTCCACCGCGCGGAGCGCCGCAGTATCCTCGGAATCCACAGCCTGCCGCACCGCAGCGCCCACCTGCGGGAAGAGCCTGGCGTAGTACTTCGCGTCAGCGCTGCGCCTGCCCGGGTGACGGAGATGGCGCTCGGCTTCGGAGAGTGCGAACCGCGTACACGTGGTGAGGTAGTCCTGACGAGCAGACAGCACGGTCGCCGGTTGCACATTGCCGGGAATGAGCTGTCGTCCGGCCGGTCCGTGCACCGCGTCGAGAGTCTCCGGAGGGCCGATCACGTACCAGCTCTCGCCGTGCACCAGGGCCCGGTTTTTTCCGAACGTCCCATCCCAGTCGGCAAGAGTCTGCGCCACAGACGCTTCGTGCGCATACACGCGCACGAACGTCGGCCCCGGCGTGTCGAAGCAGTCGTAGCCGCGCATGGAGTCCCAGAACGCCATGTCGTCCTGCCACGTGTCGTGTGCTTCGCATGGCACCTGCGATCGCAATTCGTCAGCCATTTGCCGGAGTTCGTCGGTCGTGGCCGACGCGGTTTCTGCGGCCTCCGGGGTCGGCGTCGACGCACCAGGAGACGGCGCACCGGAACAGCGGACGATCGAGAACAGCAGCATGACGCCCAGGCCGAGCGCGGTCCACCTCCGGCTCCATGCGGCTCCCGTCAGGACCACTGCACCCCCGCCCAGCCGACGCCGGTCAGACCACGGATTTGCTTGGACGCAGCGACCTTGCCCCAGCCGACTGCCTTCGTTCTGCCGGTACCGCAGCCCAACTCGGTCCAGGCCGGCTTGGCCTTCGAGTCGAAACCCTTCCCCCAGATGCACGGGTTCGAGTTGCCCATGTGCTTGTACCACTTGTAGGTGACCTTCGCGGAAGCAGCAGTACCGATCACGTTGCATCCCGGCACGGATGTCGACAAGGTCACGACGGCGGTGAACGCCCTGTCCGGACAGAACGAACGGGAAGTCATGCCGTTTTCACCGACAACGATCGTCGGCTGGTTCGCCTGAAAACTGCCGTCTTGGACGACTCCGGCGGGGATAGGGCCTGCCTCTGCCGCCTGCGCCTGTGCCGGACTGAGGATTACTCCTCCTGCTAGTGCGGCAGTGGCCATCAGACTGACAAAACGGTGATTCTTCACTGAATCCTCGACTTCCTGATGTATAATACCGTTGAGATATCAAATGGTACCATGCTGTGCGTCGAATGGTTCGACGAGGCTTGGCAGTCGCACTCAACGAACGGGAACGCCCAGCAGTGACCGACCCGAGCGCTTGCGCCACGCGCCGAGCGGCCACCGCATGGGTGGGGCCCTCCCGAGGTGTGAGCCCGGCTGCATGCAGAACGCCCTGTCCCGGCGTGGGACAGGGCGTTCGAGCTGACCGGGGTCGGCGCGTGCGCCTACAGGCGGGACTGCACCTCGGCGAGGGACGGGTTCGTCGCGGTCGAGCCGTCCGGGAACACGAGCGTCGGCACGGTCTGGTTGCCGTTGTTCACCTCGGCGACGAGCTCGGCGGTGCCGGGCGTCTCCTCGATGTTGACCTCGGTGTAGGACACGCCAGCACGGTCCATCTGCGTCTTCAGACGCTTGCAGTAGCCGCACCACCCTGTGGTGAACATGGTCACGGCGCCGGCAGCGGGCACGAATGCGTCGCGAGAGAGAGTGTCAGTCATGATGCCGAGGGTAACCCCGGGCGCTCGCACCGTATTCCGGCGGTTCGCAGGGTGGGGGAGTGTGCCACTACAGCGAGGTGTAGCCCAGCTCCTCGACGGCGAGCTGAACGATGGGATCGGCAATCGCGTCGGAGAGGAGCGCATGGAAGCGTGGCCGGGGTGGGAACGCCGGGAACCGCTCCGTTCGGCTGAACAGGGTGATGACCGGCTCGCCGGTGATGGACGACAGCGTGTACAGGCCGTCGACATCGTCGCCGAGACGCTGGTCGACGGCGCGTGCCCATGCTTGCGTGTGCCGCTTCGGGCCCATCATGATCGACGCGGACGCGCCGTTGCGGACCGGCCACGTGGTCGTGAGATCGAGGAGGGTGAGGGGGCGTGAGGGCACCCACGCCACGAGCGTGGCGCCTCCCTGATCACGCGTGATCGCACGACGGTCCTGGTACACCTCGCCGAGCGCGGTCAGGGCCCCTACGGCCGTGTACATGACCCCGACGTCGGCGTGGTCGCCGCGTGGCAGCGGGTGCGGATCCCATCGCTGTCCCGGGACGGGTCCGTGGTGCCGCAGCCGGTCCCAGTCGAGCGCGTGCGCACCCTCGGTCCGGTACACCCGCCACAGCAGCCCGCTGTGCACCCGGCGGTCCGCTGCTTCGACGGTGAACGAGCCGGGTGGAGTGGCGGGCACCTTCACGACTGGAGGAAGCCGCCGAGGATATCGACGACCGACTGCGGGCCGCCGCCGAGCTGCAGCCACTCGGGCGGTGTGACTCCGCGGCCCTCGACGACGAGGTCCTCCTGCGGCGTCTCCATGAAGTGCTCGATGCTCGCCGGGTGCATGTCCTCGGGAAACGCCTCGACCAGCGCCGGGAGGCCCGGGAGCACCGGCTGCTTCGGGTCGTCCGTGAACTGCCACATCGGGTAACGACGCTTACCGCCGACCATGAACGCGTAGAGGCCGCCCTTGCTTTGACGGTGACGCACCCGGGAGGCGTCGATCCCGAGGCGCAGCGCGACCTCCGCGGCGCTCACGGAGTCAATGACGGCTGCGAGCCGGGTCCTGCGCTCGAGGTCCGCGAGGTCGCCCCGGGCGACCCGGCCCTCAACCTGCTCGAGCCGCTCGGCCGTGAAGGTACCCGACTCGACGAGGAAGTCGGCCTGCTCGTCGGACAGTGCGCCGCCCCGCGACTGCCGCGTCGTGAGCGAGTCAGCGGACTCGCGAATGAGCAGGGCGGCGAGCTCGGCATCCCCGCCCTGCGCGGCGACGGTCGCCATGAGGTACTCGACGCTCTTCTGGACGGCGGCGATTGCGGGCGCGGCTGACTCGGACAGCATGCGGTTCCTCCCTCGTCGTGCACGATTGATCGTACTCGCGAATCAGTGTGCGGAACAGGGGGTGGAGCTTGCAACGACGTGCGGCCGATGCCGCACTGGTAGACCTGTACCCGTGACGGACACGCATCTCGAGATTGAGCGCACCTACGACCTGCCCGAGGGCGCCGACCTGCCGGATCTCATCGGCATCGGCGGGATCCTCCGGACGGATCGGCAGGAGCCGTTCGAGCTCGATGCGACCTACTGGGACACAGACCGGTTCGACCTCGTCGCGTCCCGGGTGACCGTCCGGCGACGTACCGGCGGGCACGACGCCGGCTGGCACATCAAGCGCTCCGCATCCGACACGGTGCGGCACGAGCAGCACTTCCCCCTCACGAAGCGCGCGAACGCCGTCCCCGTGGAGCTCCTCAGCGCGCTCGTCACCGAGCGCCGAGGGCGTGCGCTGCGACCCGTGGTGCGGATCACGACGCGCCGGGCGGTGACGCGCCTCCTGGACGAGGACGGCGACCAGATCGCCGAGCTCGCTGACGACCAGGTGACGGCGACGCGCCTCGACACCGAGGGGAACCCGGCCGCCGAGCCGCGCCACTGGCGCGAGGTCGAGGTGGAGACCATCGAGGGCACCGACGAGCAGGTCGCGGCCGCGCTGTTCGACGCGCTCGACGCGCGGTTCGCCGACCAGGGCGCCGCGCCCGCCGCCGTCGCCTCGAAGCTCGCCCGCGGCCTTGCCGGTGCCGACGCCCTGCGCCTGCGCACCACGGACCGTCCGGCGAAGGGCACGGCGGCGCGGGTGGTGACGAAGCATCTGAAGCGGCTGCGGACCTCCCTGCACCGTCGGGAGGCGCAGCTGCGGTCCGGCGACATCGCGGACCTTCGCGGGTTGGCGACGACAGCGCTCGGTCTCTCGGCCGTGTTCGTCGCCTACCGTCGGGCGTTCGCGGACACGGACGTCCACGCGCGTGCCGCGGATGCCGCGGAGGCGTTCGCCGAGGTCGCGGCGCGTGCCGCCGCCGCGGAGTACCTCGCCGACCACCTGCATCACGCGTCCGGCCCCGCGCAGGACGAGCTCGTCGACCAGCCTGCCCGCGATCGGATCAGCACGGCGACCCAGGCTCGCCAGGGCGAGGCCGTCGCCGGAGTCGTCCGGTTCCTCGGTTCGCCGGCGTTCGTGGACCTGCTCGACGCGCTCGACGATGCCGTGGAGCGTCCGGCGCCGACCTCGTGGGGGCTTCGGCCGCCGAAGCAGGTGGCGCAGGACGTCAGCGCCGAGCAGAAGCCCCTGGTGCGCGAGGTGGTGCGGGCCGCTGCCGGTGACGATCCCACGGACGAGGCAGCGGACCGCGCCGCCACCGACGCGGCGTGGCTCGCGGCCACTCGCATGCGCATCGCCCTCGACGTCCTCGGCGACGAGGCGTTCCCGCAGGCACTCGGACGACGGATCACCGTCGCCGCGGATGTCCTGACCGAGCGGGCGCGGTCCCTGCACGCACTCGAGGAGCTTCGGAACGTCGCGGCCCTCGCTCGGGAGGCGGGCGAGGACACGTTCGCGTACGGCGTGCTCGCGGGGGACCGGGTCCGCCGTGCCGAGGAGTCGTACGACGACGCGGTGCACGCGATGTCCCGGGTGTAGCCCGCGACGTCCCGGACACGGCCCGACGTCCCGGACACGCCCCGACGTCCCGGACACGGCCCGACGGCCGCAAGCCCGGAAGCCGGGTCAGCTGCCCGACGACATCCGGTCCGCGCCGGCGAGCCCGAGCACGTCGAGGATCCACGCGAGCTCGAACGCGCGCTCGCGCCAGGAGTCGTAGCGGCCGCTCACACCGCCGTGCCCGGCCGACATCTCCGTCCTCAGCAGGACCGGCGCGCCGACCTCGCGGAGCCGAGCGGTCCACTTCGCGGGCTCGACGTAGAGCACGCGGGTGTCGTTGATCGAGGTGACGGCCAGGATCCGCGGGTACTGCACGTCCGCGCGCACGTTCTCGTACGGGGAGTACTCGCTCATGTACCGGTAGACCTCGGGGTCGTGCAGGGGGTCGCCCCACTCGTCCCACTCGATCACCGTGAGCGGCAGGTCCGGGTCGAGGATGCTCGTCAGCGCGTCGACGAAGGGCACCGCCGCGAGGACGCCGGCGAACCGGTCAGGCGCGATGTTCGCCACCGCGCCCATGAGCAGCCCGCCGGCGCTGCCGCCCTCCGCCACGATCTGCGCCGGAGTGGTCCGGCCGGTGGCGATCAGGTGGTCGGCGACGGCGACGAAGTCGATGAACGTGTTCTTCTTGGTCAGGGTCTTGCCGTTCTCGTACCAGTGCCGGCCCATCTCGCCGCCACCGCGCACATGCGCGACGGCGAAGACGACGCCGCGGTCGAGCAGCGACAGACGCATGACGCTGAACCCGGGGTCGATGCTGTGCTCGTACGAGCCGTACCCGTACAGGTGCACGGGTGCCGGCGTGCCCTCGACGACCGCGTCGCGCCGCCAGACGAGCGAGACGGGGATACGGGTGCCGTCGGAGGCCGTGGCCCAGCTCCGCTCCTGCGCGTAGTCCTCCGAGCGGTAGCCGCCGAGCACGGGCTGCCGCTTCAGCACGGTCACCTCGCCGGTCGCCAGGTCGAGATCGCTCACCGTGGACGGGGTCACGAAGGAGGTGTACCCGAGACGCAGCGTCGGCTGGTCCCACTCCGGGTTCCCGCTGAGACCCGCCGAGAACAGCTCCTCGTCGAACGGGATCTCCTGCGCGTCACCGTACCCGTCGCCCTCGATCGGGATGATCGCAACCCGGGGAAGGGCCTCCGATCGGTACTCGATGGCGAGGTGCCCGGCGAACGCCTCCACGCTCTCGAGGCGGCGCTCGGGGTCGTGCGTGATGACGACGCGCCGGTCCGTGGTGGAAGACGGGTCGTCGGCGGGCACGTCGACGAGCTCGAAGTTCTCGGCACCGTCGTTGTGCAGGACGAGCAGGCGGTCGCTGCCGCCGACGATGGCGTGCTCGATCTCGTACTCGACGCCTTCCCGTCGCGGCCACACGACGTGGAAGTCGCCGGTCGGGTCGGCACCGTCGAGCAGATGCGCCTCCGAGGTGATCTTCGACCCGAGCTCGATGACGATGTACTGCGACGAGCGGGTCACGCCGACGCCGACCCAGTAGCGGTCGTCGGGCTCGGTGAAGACGACCACGTCTGGGCCTGTCGACCCCACGTGGTGGCGCCAGATGGTGTCCGGGCGCCAGGAGTCGTCGACGGTCGGGTAGAACACGTAGCGGCCGGACGGGTCGAACGTCGCACCCGCGCCCGTGTCCTCGATGAGGTCGGGCAGGTCACGCCCGGTGGTGAGGTCGCGCACGTGCAGCGTGTACCGCTCGTCGCCGGCCAGGTCGACGCCGTAGACCAGCCGGGTGCCGTCGTCGCTGATGTCGTAGGTGCCGAGCGCGAAGAAGTCGTGCCCCTCGGCGAGCGCGTTGCCGTCGAGGACGATCTCCTCACCGGGCAGGCGCCCGCCCGGCTCGACGGCGGGCGGGGCCCAGTCGTCGTCCGCGCTGATCGGCGCACGGCAGTGCACGCCGTACTGGCTGCCCTCGCGGGTCCGCGTGAAGTACCAGTGGCGGCCCATACGCACGGGCACGCTCAGGTCGGTCTCCTGCACACGCGAGCGGATCTCCTCGAAGAGGCGGTCGCGGAGCGGGGCCAGGTGGGCGGTCGCGGTGTCGGTGTACGCGTTCTCGGCCTCGAGGTACGCAACGGTCTCCGGCCGGGTCTTGTCGCGGAGCCACTCGTAGTCGTCGATGACGTCGATCCCGTGGTGGGAGCGGGTCATCGGGTGCTTCGGGGCAACGGGAAGGGTGGCGGTCGTCGGCACGTCGGTGATCACCGGCCCAGCCTAGGCGTCGGTCCGGGCCGGGGGACCGGACTAGCGTTGCCGGTATGGAGAAGCCCTCGTTCGTCATCACCGGTGCCCACGTCGTCCCCGTCGTCGGGGCGGAGTTCGACGGCGGCGCGGTCGTCGTCCGCGACGGCCGTATCGTCGCTGCGGGCCCAGAGGTCGCCGTGCCCGACGGCCTCCCCGTGGTCGACGCGCGCGGCGCCTGGCTGCTGCCGGGCTTCGTGGAGGCGCACGGGCATGTCGGCATCGCCGAGGAGGCGAACGGTCCGGCCGGCAACGACACGAACGAGCTGACCGGGCCGGACATGTCCGCGGTCCGAGCGATCGACGCGATCGACATCGACGACGAGGGGTTCCGCGACGCCCTGTCCGGCGGCATCACCAGCATCGTCGTCAAGCCGGGATCGGGCAACCCGATCGGCGGGCAGAGCGTCGCGATCAAGACCTGGGGCGGCCGCACGATCGACGAGCAGCTCATCTCGGACAGCGTCAGCGTGAAGAGCGCGCTCGGTGAGAACCCGAAGCGCGTATACGGCGGCAAGGACGCCACCCCGTCGACGCGGCTCGGCGTCGCGAAGGTGATCCGGGAGGCGTTCGTCGCCGCCGACCACTACCGTGCTGCCCGCGCGGCCGCCGCGGTGAAGGGCGAGCCGTTCGAGCGGAACCTCGGCAAGGAGACGCTGGCCCGGGTGCTCGACGGGGAGCTCGCGTGGGACCAGCACACACATCGCCACGATGACATCGCGACCGCCGTCCGCCTGGCGGAGGAGTTCGGGTACCGGCTCGTCGTGAACCACGGGACCGAGGCGCACAAGATCGCCGGGATCCTCGCCGAGAAGGACATCCCCGTCATCTACGGCCCGCTGTTCACCGCGCGTTCGAAGGTCGAGCTCCGGGATCGCGCGATCTCGAACCTCGCCGCGATCGCTGCCGCGGGCGTCCGCGTCGCCATCACGACGGACGCGCCCGTGGTGCCGATCAACATGCTCGTGCTGCAGGCGACGATGGCCGTCAAGGAGGGCCTGCCCCGACAGACGGCGCTCGAGGCGCTCACGACGAACCCGGCCACGTTCCTCGGGTTCGGCGACCGGGTCGGGCAGATCACGCCCGGCTACGACGCGGACCTCGTGCTGTGGTCGGCGGACCCGCTCGACGCGACCGCTCGGGCGCTCCACGTGTTCATCGACGGCGCCGAGGTCTACACGTGGGACGAGGACGCGCTCCGGGGTGTCACGGTCCCGCGGTTCTGACGTCCCGGCGACCGGCGCCTCCCGTCAGACGTCGCCCTGCTCCTGCGCGGAGCGGTCCGGATCGCTGGGGGCTTCGCGCCGTCGCGTCTGCATGAGCTCCTTCGTGCGGACCAGGCGGAGTGCCGTGACCAGCACGAGCCCGCCGAGCACGTTGAACAGGAGCGTGTACCCGAACCACCCGAGCCACTGCCCGTAGGTGACCGCTGCGCCCGCCTGGATGGCGCCGAAGATCAGCAGCGAGTCCAGGATCGAGTGGAACAGTTGAAGCCCGGCGAGGAGGAACCCGCCCGCGACGGCCGCCAGGAGCTTCGCGGGGTCGGAGTCCGTTCCCTGCTGCATCCGCGTCATCAGGGTGATGGTGCTGCCGCCGAGTACCGCGAGCACGATGCTCTGCAGGCCGAACGGCGCCTCGACGTAGTGCAGCGCGGCCTCCTCCAGGGTCACGTGCCACTCCGGGAAGGCCTGCACGACGAGCCACATGAAGATCCAGCCGCCGGCGAGGTTCGCCACCAGCGTGCCTCCCCACAGCTTGACCAGCTGGGAGAGCGACCCTTCGCGAGCGACGACGGCCGCGACCGGCATCAGGAAGTTCTCGGTGAACAGCTCACTGTGCGCCAGGTGGAGCGCGATGAAGCCGATGCTGAATGCGATCCCGGCAAGCAGGTGGTTCCCGGTCTCGGTGAGCACCGCCAGGTAGGCCATCACGCCCAGGCCGACCTCGAGCCCGCCGAAGAACCCGGTGATGAGCACCGCCCGCAGCGTCCGCTGCAGCCGCTCGGCGCCTTCTTCGAGCGTCGCCTCGAACGACTCGAGCAGTTCGTCCTCGACGGGCGCGTCGGAGGTGCCGAGCTCACGGCGGCGATCGTCTGTCATTGCGTGGACAGTAGTCGCCCGCGACCTCCCTCGCGTCAGGCGGTGCGGGCGAGGAGGTACTCGTTCATCTGCCGGGTCAGGTCGAGGTCCATCCGCCGGGTGTCGCCGTCCACCGAGCGGATCGGCGCGGCCAGGCGCACGCTCGACACGAGCCAGAGCGCGTCGGCGGCACGGAGGTCGTCGAGCGTGACGAGCTCGTGCGACGCCGGCGTTCCGCGTTCGTCGGCCCAGGCGAACACGTCCGCCTGCGTCGTCCCGGCGAGGATCCCGATGTCGGTGCGCGGCGTGACCAGGTGGTCGCCGCGGAGCAGGATCACGTTCGAACGCGGGCCCTCGAGCACGTAGCCGTCGGTGGAGACGAAGATCGCGTCCTCCGCGCCGCGGCGTTCGGCCTCGCGGACCGCGGCCATGTTCACCGCATACGACAGCGTCTTCGCGCCCTGCAGCAGCCACGGGCTGGTCCGCGCCACGTCGTGCCGGTACCCGCGGTCGAGCGTGACGACGGCGATCCCGTCGGTGCGCGCGGGCGGGTCGGCCGGCGACGGCGCGGCATACACCCACCCGGTCGGGCGCCCGGACCCCTCCACCCCGCGGGTCATCACGGTCTTGCACGACGCCTCCGCAGTCGGGTCGAGCGCTCCGCACACCGCCTCCACGGCGCGGCGCCACGCGTCCAGGTCCGGTTCGGGCAGATCGAGCATCGCGGCTGACCGGCCGAAGCGGGCGAGGTGCGCCTCGAGTGCCTGCGGGCGACCCGCGGTGACGCTCAACGTCTCGAAGATCCCGTCGCCGCGCGTCACGCCGAGGTCGAGCACCTGCACGTGCTCCTCGAGCGACCGAGCGAACGTGAACGCGTCAGCCGCGGGATCATGCGGCTCAGCGTCGAGCGAGGGATGGTTCAGGATCGCGAGCACGGTTTCGGTCATGCCGTCAGTCAACCGCATCCGGAAGGGCCGGCGCCGGTCATGGGCCGCCCGGTCCCGGGTCGGGATCGGGCAGTGCGTCCATGAGCTTCCAGACCGCTCGGGACAGCTCCGGGTGCAGCAGCGCGATGCGGCGCAGTCGGTGGTACTCCTCGCCGTACTGGGTGCCGGAGCCGGAGGACGGGTGGAACGACCGCATGGCGGACCGCCGCTCGATCCGGATGTCCGCCTCGACCGCCTCCGCACGGAGGATGAGGACGACCTGCTCGTCGACGGTCGGCAGCAGGTCCATGAACTCCCACGGATCGTCACCCTGGCGGCAGCGGTGCTCGACGAGCATCGCGATCTCCTCGCTGGCCTCGGCACGCAGGACCTCGAGGCTGCGCCCGGTCCTCCGGACGTCAGCCACGGTCGCCCCCGAGCAGTGCACCTGCCATGGAAAAAGCGTACGCCATCTGGCGAACCTCACCCGCTGTGCGGGCACACTGGTCGAGTGGACATCGGAGCCGGCGACGCGAGCAAGAACCAGCACCCGCCGGTCTGCGTGGTCTACCTTCTCCGGGACGGCCCTGCCGGCCTCGAGGTGCTCCTCGGCCGGAAGCGACGCGGCCTCGGGACCGGGAACCTCGTCGGGCCGGGCGGCAAACGGGAACCGGGCGAGTCCGCGGCCGACACCGCGGTCCGCGAGGTCGCGGAGGAGGCCGGAATCGTGGTCCGCCCCGACGACCTGGAGGCGCGCGGAAGGTTGGACTACCGGTTCCCGTACCGGCCGTCCTGGTCGCAGATGTCCGACGTGTTCGTCGCCCGACGGTGGCAGGGCACGCCCGTGGGCAGCGACGAGCTAGAACCGCGATGGGTCCCCGTCGACGCCGTGCCGTACGACGACATGTGGGACGACGCCCGCTACTGGCTGCCCGGGGTGCTCCGTGGCGGGCGGGTCGAGGCGCGGTTCACGTTCGGCGAGGACTGCGCGACGGTGTCCGGCTTCGCCGGCGTCGGGGTTCCCGCGTCCGGCTGACCGGCCGGGTCGAAGCGACGACCTTCCGGCGTCATCGGTCGTCCTCGAGGTCGTCTCCGGCGCCCCAGAACACGTCACCCGACCGGCGGTCGTCCTCGAAGCCGGTGCGTCTGGGGTCGTCGCCGTGCTGGCCAGGCCGGATCGCGGTGAGGGTCCCGGTCTCGGTGGACTCGAGGCCGTGGCGGGCGAGCTCCTCGTCGCGCTGCTTGCCGAGGAACTCGCGGTTCGCGGCCTGCGCATCGCCGAACATCGTCGTCCGGCCGGTGACGATCATCCGGATGCGACGGCGCTCCCACCACAGCTTGCCGAAGTACATGAGCACGAGGCCGCCGGCGGCGTAGCAGGCCATCGTGACCAGGCCGCGCCCGTACCCCGGCCCGACCCCGTAGATCTGGTGCTTGATCATGTCGACCATGCTCGAGCCGACGACGACGTGGTTGAGCCATGCGAACGGCTCCGGCATGAACCACTTGGGGTACGCCCCACCGGACGACGGCATCGACAGGAAGACGAAGACGATCATCGCGGGGGCGGCGATGAAGCGTCCGACGAAGTAGCTCAGGCCGTTCACCGCGAGGCCGATGGCGACGATCCAGCCCCATGCGATGAACACGAGCGGGACGAAGTGCCCGTGGATCGCCCCGACCACCGGACCGGCGAGTGTGTTCGTGATGAGACTGATGAGCAGACCGCCGACGACGATGACGCTCATCCGGGCGCGGTGCCGCAGCGGGCCTCCCATGATGCCGATGAACATGGCCACCATGTAGCCGCCGATGCACCACGCGAGCATGAGGTACATCGACACGGTGCCGTATTCGTCCCACGCCGGCAGGGGAGCGAGCTCCCGAACGGTCGGGGCGGCGCCACCGGTGGCCTCGATCACCGACGACAGCGTCGCCGGGACGAGACTCGCCACCTGGAACTGGTGGGCGCTCGCCTTCCAGACGACGTTCTGCGACGGGTCGTAGGCGACCGCCACGGTGCCGTTCAGCACAGCACGCTTGGCCTGTGCCACCGAGTCGACCGTGTGGAAGGCGTACTCCCCGGGAAGGGACGTGTGCGTCGCGGCGACCAGGGAGGGATCGGAGCCGACGAGACCGACCGGCACGTCGTGCGGGTGCGGCGCGTGGAACGCGAAGACGTAGCAGAGGCAGAAGCCGACGATGAAGAACAGCGGCATCCACAGCTGGAGGCCGATGAGCTGCAGCGACGGGTGCAGGCCCGCGTACCAGCCGCGGTACCGGCTGATGTGCTGCGGAGCCGGTGGGGCAGCGGGCGGGCGGCGGGAACCGGCGAGCTTCGCACCCTGCCGCGGAACCGACGAGCCGCGCTTCGACGCCCGAGTCGCTCGGGTGGACCGTGCGCCTGCTGGAGGGTTCGGCCGCCGCGGCACGTCGTTCCGGCGGTGTTCGTTCCTCGGCGTGCTCACGCGGGGTCGGCCTCGTCTCTGGTGCTTCTGCGTCGCCGTCGAGGATACGCCACGGCGCGCCCGAGCATCCGGGCGTCGGCGTCGGCACGCGGCGGTCGAGAACCGGTGCCGGGGTCAGGATCGGCTGCGGCCGATCTGCGACGAGTCCATCGCAAGCTCCTCGGCATCGAGCGTCACGAGCACACGCCGCATGACCTCCTCGTCGAGGTTGCCGGTCTCGCGCTGCTCGAGCACGACCTCCCGCCGTCGTTCCAGGAGCTCGCGGCGGATCACCTGGACCTGTGCCGGCGTCAGCCGGGCCGGAGCGTTCGCCGCCTCGTCCGTGGCGTCCTGCGCGTCGCGCCGGAAGTCCTCGGCCTGCCGTTGCAGACGGACTCGGAGGCGCGCGACCGACGCATCCACAGCCTCCTGTCCGAACTGCTCCGCCCACATCGCCTGCCGGTCGTCGATGAGCTGCAGTGCCGCCTCGGTCGTCCGACGCGACAGCCGGAGCTCGTCGGCGACGTCGCGCTCGCTCTCCTCCGGGTCGTGCACACGGAGGCTGCGGATGACCACGGGCAGCGTGAGCCCCTGGATGAGCAGGGTGCCGACGGTGACGACGAACGCGATGAGGAAGATCGTGTCCTGGGCCGGGATGCTGACCGGTGACGACACCACGGACACGGCGGCGGCAAGGGTGACGACGCCGCGCATGCCGGTCCAGGAGATCACGGTGAGCTCCTGCCAGGACATCTGCGGCTCGTGCGCGCCGCGAAGCCACCGCAGCCAGGGCCGGCCCCGGGTCATCCGCACGATCCGTGGGCGGAGCCACCGCCCGTTGATCCGGCGGCGGTAGTAGGACAGGAACACGAACACCGGGCGGACGAGGATCACGACGCCGAGCACGATCAGGGCGACGCCGACGCTCTGCCACACGTTCCGCTCGCTGTCGACGGTGTCCTGCACCACCGCCTGCAGCTGCAACCCGATGAGCGCGAACACGAAACCTTCGAGGATGACATCGGCGCTGGCCCACAGCGGGCGCTCCTGCAGGCGCGTCGCATAGCTCTCCTTCGGCGAGTTGAACCCGATGTACAGCCCGGCGGTCACGACCGCGATCACGCCGGAGCCGGAGAGCTCCTCGGCGAGGATGTAGGCGACGAACGGAAGCAGGATGCTCATGATCGTCTCGACGATCGGGTCGTTCAGGCGCATCCGGATCCAGTGCACGGCGACGCCCAGCCCGCCGCCCACGACGAGACCGACGCCGATCGCGAGGCCGAAGATCCCGAGGTCCTGCACCACGGTGAGCGACTCGCCCGCGATGATGAGCGTGAACACGCGCACCAGCGTGAGGGACGCGGCGTCGTTGATGAGGCTCTCGCCGGACAGGACGTCCATCACCCGGCGGGGGAGTCCGAGCTTGCGGCCGATCGCGGCGGCGGACACCGCATCCGGCGGAGCGACGATCGCGCCGAGCAGGATCGCCGCCGGCAGGCTCATGTCGGGGATGGCCCAGTACGCGACGAGACCGACCACGAGCGCCGTCACGACCACGAGGACGATGCCGAGGCGCCGGATCTGCCGCGCCGACTGCCGGAAGCTCTGCCATGAGACGCCGAGCGCCGCCGAGTAGAGCAGCGGCGGCAGGACCACGGTCAGGATCAGCTCGGAGTCGATCTCGATGTGGGGGAGCCCGGGGATGAACGACGCGGCGAGCGCCGCGGCCGTGATGAGGAGCGGCGCCGGCAATCCCCTCGCCCGCGCGAACCCGGTGAGCGCCAGGGATGCGACGAGGATGATCAGCAGCTCCGGGATGTCCATTCGATCGGGGTTCCTCTCGTCGTCGGCCAGACCATTCTCGCAGAGGAGCGGCGCCGGCCGGTGGCCGCGGTCCGCCCGGTGGAGAGACCGGGACGTCGCTGTCAGGAGCGGCGGTGCCGGTCGACCGATGGCCCCGACACGCCCGGCGGACACGGGAGGGGCGCCGGGTTGCCTCCGGCCCGGCGGACTGGGAGACTCCTTCGCGGTGGATCTCACACTCATAGTCGTCCTGGTCATCGCGTTGGCCCTCTTCTTCGACTTCACAAACGGTTTTCACGACACCGCCAATGCGATGGCGACCCCGATCGCCACCGGCGCAATGAAGCCGACGGTCGCGGTGACGGTGGCCGCGGTGCTCAACCTCGTCGGTGCGTTCCTGAGCACGGCGGTCGCGACCTCGATCTCGCACGGGCTCATCAACGAGGGCCCGGGCGGGGTGGCGATCACTCCGGCGATGATCTTCGCGGGCCTCATCGGCGCGGTGGTCTGGAACATGATCACGTGGCTCCGCGGCCTGCCCTCGTCGTCCTCGCACGCCCTGTTCGGCGGGCTCATCGGCGCCGCCATCGTCGGCGCCGGCTTCGACTCGGTGAACTATGCGGCGCTTCTCACCGTCGTCATCATCCCGGCGTTCCTGTCGCCGCTCATCGCGGCGCTCGTGTCGTTCCTGTCGACGCGGATCGCGTACCGGGTGACCCGGCGTCCGGTGTTCCCGAACGAGCGGGGCGGGTTCCGCGTCGGCCAGATCTTCACGTCGTCGATGGTGTCGCTCGCCCACGGCACGAACGATGCCCAGAAGACCATGGGCGTCATCACGCTGACTCTCATCGCGGCGGGGTACCAGGACTCGCAGAGCGGACCGCTGCTCTGGGTGATCGTCGCGTGCGCGTTCGCGATCGCCCTCGGCACCTACACCGGTGGCTGGCGGATCATCCGCACGCTCGGCAGCGGTATCACCGACATCCGCGCGACGCAGGGCTTCGCGGCCGAGGCCTCCACCGCGGCCACGATCCTCGCGTCGAGCCACCTCGGCTTCGCGCTCTCCACGACGCAGGTGTCCTCCGGGTCGATCATCGGCGCCGGCCTCGGCCGCCGCGGCTCGAAGATCCAATGGTCGACGGCGGGCAAGATCGTGATCGCCTGGTTCATCACCCTGCCCGCGGCTGCAGGGGTCGGGGCGGTCGCGTCCGGCATCGCCCGCTTCGGGGTCGCCGGGCTCGTCATCGATGCCGTCGTCGGCGCCGTGGTCATCCTGGGCCTGTACCTGCTGTCCCGCCGCAACCCGATCGAGCAGGCCGCGGCGATCGAGGTCGACGTCGCCGCGAACTCGGTCCTCACCCGGAAGCAGCACCGGGACCTCCAGCGCCGCAAGCGGGCCGAGCAGGTCGGGGCTCGCCGGGTCGCGCTGAGCCGGGAACGGACGCTGCGCCGCATGGCCGCTCGAAAAGGAGGCCGTCGATGATCGACTGGGGACAGTTCCTCATCGTGTTGCTCGTGTCCGTCGTCTCGGCCTGCTTCGTCGTCACCGTGTACTCGTCGGGCCTGCGCCTGTGGAGCACCGCCGACACCATGGCCGGGCGGTACAGCATGGCGGACGACGGGACCGTCGGCCCCTCGACGGTCGGGGTCCCCGGGGCCACCCGGCCGCTCGCGGCCGTGCGCGCCGTGCGAGCCCTCGCCATCGTGTGCTTCATCGTCTGCGCGTTGACCGTCCTCTACGGCATCTACCTCGTCGTTCCGCAGTTCCACTGACGTCAGGAGTGATCGTGAGCACCACCACCCGAACTGAGACGGATTCGCTTGGGACGAGGGAGGTGCCGGCCGACGTCTACTGGGGCGTCCACACGCTCCGCGCGCTGGAGAACTTCCCGATCACGTCGGTCCCGATCTCCGTGTATCCCGATCTCGTGGATGCGCTGGTCACGGTCAAGCAGGCGGCCGCCCGGGCGAACGCGGCGATCGGCGTGCTCGACGCGGAACGCGCCGATGCCATCGACCGCGCCGCCCAGGAGGTCCGCGACGGCGCGCTGCGGGACCAGTTCGTCGTCGACGTCGTGCAGGGCGGGGCCGGGACGAGCACGAACATGAACACGAACGAGGTGCTGGCGAACCGTGCGCTCGAGCTCCTCGGGCGGGAGCGCGGCGACTACGCCTTCCTGCATCCGATCGACCACGTGAACCGCAGCCAGTCGACGAACGACACGTACCCGACGTCCATCAAGCTCGCCATGATCTTCGGGATCAGACGGCTCGCCGACGCGCTCGACGGACTGGGCGAGGCATTCGCCGAGCGGGGCAGAGCGTTCGCCGACGTCCTCAAGGTCGGCCGGACGCAGCTGCAGGACGCCGTCCCGATGACACTCGGGCAGGAGCTCACCGGATTCGCGCACACGATCGCGGAGGACTCCGCGATGCTCCGCAAGGTCGTTCCGCTGCTCGCCGAGATGAACCTCGGCGCGACCGCGATCGGCACCGGCATCACCGCGGACCCGCAGTATCGGAAGGAGGTCCGCGATCAGCTCGCCGCCGCCTCCGGCATCGACGTGGTCACCGCTCCCGACCTCATCGAGGCGACGAGCGACGCGGGCGTGTTCCTGACCCTGTCCGGCACGGTGAAGCGCAGCGCCGCGAAGCTGTCGAAGATCTGCAACGACCTGCGGCTGCTGTCGTCCGGCCCGCAGGCCGGGCTCGGGGAGATCACCCTGCCGCCTCGACAGGCCGGGTCATCGATCATGCCCGGCAAGGTGAACCCGGTGATCCCGGAGGTGGTGAACCAGATCGCGTTCGCGGTGGCCGGCGCCGACACCACGGTGACCATGGCGGCGGAGGGCGGGCAGCTGCAGCTCAACGCGTTCGAGCCGATCATCGCGCACTCGATCCTGCAGAGCCTGCAGTGGATGGCCCGCGGCTGTGCGACGCTCCGCGAACACTGCGTCGTCGGCATCGAGGCGAACGCGGCGAGGCTCGCCGCGCAGGTCGACACGAACGTCGGCGTCGTCACCGCTCTGACCCCGTACATCGGGTACGCCGCCGCCGCGTCGATCGCGCAGACGGCGCTGACGACCTCCACCCCGATCGCCACGCTCGTCGTCGCGGCCGGGCTCATGGACGAGGAGCAGGTGCAGCGGGTCCTCAGCCCGGCGCGGCTGTCGGGCATCGAGCTCGCGACGGGGGCGATCCCCGTGGTCACCGAGGACATGCTCGACGCGGAGGCCGCCCGACGCGACCCGCGCTGACGTCGGCTCGGCGTCAGGTCGGTGTCGCTCGACCTCGGCTCGACGTCGATCCGGGCGTCAGCCCGGTGTCGTCTCGGTCCGGATCGGCTGCTCGTCGGCGCCGACGCGGACCTGGTTCGCCACATCGCGGAGATGCTGTTCCTCAGGCGTCAGGTCCTCGCCGGATCGTCCCGCGGCGGCCATCCGCACGCGGTGGGCCAGGGCGATGTCGGAGTCGCGCCAGCGGGCCAGCGCGAAGTTGCGGCGGACGTCGCGAAGCGGAAGGCGGATCACGGCGTCGGCGTCGATGCCCGCCAGGAGCTGCCGCATGCGGATGACCTCCGCGTCGAGCTCGCCGCCGACGACGAGCACGAAGTTCGAGATGTACAGGTACACGAGCAGCAGGATCGCCCCGCCGAGCCAGCCGTACGCCCGGTTGATCGAGCCGATCGTCTCGACATACACGGCGAAGCCCACCGTCGCGAGCCCCCACGTGGTGATCGCGAACGCCGCACCGGCGGACACCCACCGCAACCGCGGCGCTCGCACGTTCGGCGTCGCGTGATACAGCACCGCGACCATGATCACGAGCGTCACCGTGAGGACGGGCCACTTCCCGGTGTTCCAGACGACGGCGAGCCAGGAGGGCCAGCCCATGTGGTCGACGAACGCGTCGGCGATGGTCGGCGTGCCGAGCAGGATGCTGATCGCGAGGCCGCCGCCCACCATGATGAGCATCGTGACGAGGAGCATCATGCTGCGGAATTTCCAGATGCGTCGTCCCTCCTCGACCTCGTAGACGGTGTTCATCGCCCTGCCGAACGCCGTCGCGTAGCCGGACAGCGACCACAGCGTGAGCAGGAGGCCGATGCCCAGGGCGATGCCCGGGTTCTCGAGCTCGGTGAGCTGCCGGAGCGGCGTCTCCAGGTGCGAGGCGGTGTCCGGCCGAATGATCACCCCGAGGAACTGGATGATGTCGGAGATCGTGTCGTTGCCCTGGTCGAGGATCGACACTGCGGAGACGACCGCGAGCGCGGTCGGGAACACGGTCAGCGTGGCGAAGAACGTCAGCGACGCCGCCGCGTCGACGACGCGGTGACGGATGACCTGATGGGTGGTGCGACGCACCACCGCCCAGAACCCGGCGCGTTGGAGGGCCCGCGTTCCGGCGACCTGCATCCCTCCACGCTACTGGGTCAGCGCGGGGCGGGCTGCAGCGCGTCGTAGTGGCGGAAGGACGGCGCGAGTCGGAGGAGCACCGCGACGAGCACGATGATCGCGACGCCGCCGATGATCGGCGGGTAGGCGATGCCTGCTGCGACGACGAGGCCGGCGAACAGGTCCCCGATCCGCGGCCCTCCCGTGACCACCACGGTGAAGATGCCCTGCAGACGTCCCCGCATGCCGTCCGGCGATGCGGCCTGGAGGATCGTCCCGCGGAACACGGAGCTGACGTTGTCCGCACCGCCGGCCATCGCAAGGAACAGTGCGGCGAGCCCGAGGGCGGGCAGGATCCCGGTCGTGAACCCCTGCTGCTCCCGGCCGCCGAGGAGGTGCGCGACCGCGATGACGACGCCGAACACGCCGATGGCCGCCCCGTAGGCCGTGATCGCCCAGCCCACGGCGGCGCCCTGCCTGCGGACGTGCCCGAGCGGCCCGGAGAACACGCCCGAGGCGAGTGCGCCGATCGCGTAGGCGGCCGTCAGCACCCCGACGGTGACCGAGCCGCCGCCGATCACGAGCGCGCCGATGGCAGGGAAGAGCACGCGCGGCTGCCCGAACGTCATCGCGACGATGTCGAGCACGAACGTCATGGTGATGGTGGGGGAGCGCCGGAGGAACCGCGCCCCCTCGACGAGGCTGCTGAGCCCCGGCTTCAGCGCGCCGTGCTCCGGCGCCATCCGCGGCAGCGTGACGATCCCCATGAAGGCGAAGCTGAAGAGGACCACGTCGACGGTGTACGTCGGGGCGAAGCCCACGGCGGCCACGAGGACACCGGCCACGGCCGGCCCGACCGTCACCGCGAAGCCCAGGCCGATGCCGCTCAGCGCGGCGGCGGCCGGAAGGAGGTCGGTGCCGACGAGCCGTGGGACGATCGCGGAGCGGGACGCGCCGATGACGGTTCCCGCGACCGCGTTCACGGTGACGAGCACGTAGAGCAGTGCGACGTTGTCGAGGCCGAGCCACGCGTGCGCGGCGATCATTGCCGTGGACACCCAGGCGAGGACCGCCGCCGACAGCGCGACAGCGCGCCGGTCGAATGCGTCCGCGAGCATGCCGCCGTAGAGCCCGGCGATGATCATCGGGATGAGCGCGATCACGCCGACGAGTGACACCGCGAACGTCGACTGTGTGATGTCGTACACCTCGAGGCCGACGGCGACGGTCGTCATCTGCGTGCCGATGCCCGCGATCGAGCTTCCGATCAGCAGGCGGGCGAACGCGGGGGACCGGCGGAGCGGGGTGAGGTCGGCGAAGACGGAGCGGTGCGTGGTGGTCGCGGCGTCGACGTCGTCGTCGTCGTCCGCAGGAGGGGTTCGTGTCACGGTGTGTCCATTGTGCCGCGCCGCCGAGTGATCCGCAGGGCGTTCCGCGCTGATGCCGTTCTGGTTGACTTGCCGACATGACTGACCTCACCAGCAAGCCCGAGTTCGACGCACCCGAGGGCCCTGCGCCCACCGACCTCGTCATCACCGACATCGTCGTCGGCGACGGCGCCGAAGCCCAGTCCGGTTCCACCGTCAAGGTGCACTACGCGGGTGTCGAGTACGAATCCGGCGAGGAGTTCGACAGCTCCTGGGGCCGCGGCGAGCCGATCGACTTCCCCCTCGCGGCGCTCGTGCGCGGGTGGCAGGAGGGCATCCCCGGCATGCGGGTCGGCGGCCGCCGGAAGCTCGTCGTCCCGCCGGAGCTGGCGTACGGCCCCGCGGGCGGCGGCCACTTCCTCTCCGGCAAGACGCTCATCTTCGTCATCGACCTGCTCGGCGTCCGCTGATGGCGGTCGACGTGCCCACCATCGAGCTCAATGACGGGAACCGGATCCCGGCGCTCGGGCTCGGGACGTACGGCCTCAACGGCGACGAGGGCGCTGCGGCCATCGGCAGCGCGATCGACGCCGGCTACCGGCTGCTCGACACCGCGCTGAACTACACGAACGAGGACGCGGTCGGGCAGGCGGTCCGTGCCGCCGACGTGCCCCGCGACGAGCTCTTCGTGACGACGAAGCTGCCGGGACGCCACCACGGGTACGACGAGGCGCACCGTTCGATCGAGGAGTCGCTCGGGAACCTCGGGCTCGACTACGCGGACCTGTACCTCATCCACTGGCCGAACCCCTCCGTCGACCGGTTCGTCGACACGTGGAAGGCGCTCGTGGACCTGCGCGACAGCGGCGTCGTCCGCTCGATCGGCGTCTCGAACTTCACGGAGGCGCACCTGCAGCGGATCATCGACGCCACCGGTGTCGCGCCGGCCGTCAACCAGGTCGAGCTGCACCCGTACTTCGGGCAGGCGGCGCAGCGCGCCGTGCACGAGCGCATGGGGATCGTCACCGAGAGCTGGAGCCCGCTCGCGAAGGGCAGTGAGCTCGCATCGGAGGCGCCGATCACCGAAGCCGCCGCAGCGCACGGTGTGACGCCGAACCAGGTGGTGCTCCGCTGGCACGTCCAGCTCGGCGCCGTCCCCGTGCCGAAGTCCGGTGACGCCGGTCGGCAGCGGGAGAACCTCGACGTGTTCGGGTTCACGCTCACGGACGAGGAGATGGCCGCGATCTCGGGGCTGGAGCGCGGACGGCTCTGGGACGGCGACCCGGACACGCACGAGGAGATGTAGCGCGGCCCCTTTGGGATGGGCAGTACGAGGAGATGGAGCGCGGCCCCTTTAGGGCGGGCAGTACACTGGTAGGCCCGTCCCGAAGGGTTGTGCGTGACTGATTCGCAAGAGGGCGTCGTCGCCGGCGCCACCGAGATCGACCGCGAACGTGCCTACGTCGACGGCCTGTTCGGCCGTCTCGACGACCTCACCGAGGACGCGCGCCGACGGCTCGTCGAGACCCGCCGGATCTCGGTCGGCGGCAATCACCAGAGTCGCAGCGAGCGCGACGCGTACGCGCGGCTCTACGAGGACACGATCGCGACGCTCGAGCGGGTCGGCGATCGGCTCGTCTTCGGGCGGCTCGACGTCGCCGAGCCCGACTCGGACGAGGACCAGTACCGCTACATCGGCCGGGTCGGGCTGCGCGACGAGCAGCACCGTCCGCTCCTCCTCGACTGGCGTGTGCCCGGCGCGAGCGCGTTCTACCAGGCCACTGCCGCCCACCCCATGGGCATGCGCGCGCGTCGTCACCTGACCCTCAATGGCCGGACGGTCGTCGGCGTGGAGGACGAGGTCTTCGACACCTCGCTGTACGACAGCGACCGCACGCACCTGCAGGGTGAGGGTGCGCTCCTGGCCGCCGTGACCGCGGATCGCACCGGCCGGATGACCGACATCGTCGCGACGATCCAGGGCGAGCAGGACCGCATCATCCGGTCCCCGATCGAGGGCGTCCTCATCGTGCAGGGCGGGCCGGGCACGGGCAAGACGGCAGTGGCGCTGCACCGCGCCGCGTACCTCCTGTACTCCTACCGCGAGCGTCTGCGCGGTTCCGGGGTCCTTGTCGTCGGTCCGTCGCCGGCGTTTTTGACGTACATCGAGCAGGTCCTGCCGTCCCTCGGCGAGACCGGGGTCGTGATGGCCTCGCTCGGGTCGCTCTATCCGGGGGTCGACGCGACACGGCACGACGACGGTCCCGTCGCCGCGGTCAAGGGCTCCGCGGAGATCGCCGATCTCCTCCGCCGAGCGGTGCGCAGTCGCCAGATCGTTCCGTCGCAGCCGGTCACAGTCGATATCGAAGGGGAGCGCCTCGTCGTCCCGCCGTCGCTCGTCGCCGATGCGATGCGTCGCGCCCAGGAGCGGGGCAAGCCGCACAACGTCGCGCGGGTCACCTTCAACAAGGTCGCGCTCGACGCGATCATGCGACTCCTCGCCGAGCAGCTCCGTGAGCGGGGCACGACGGTCGACGAGTCCGACGAGCGTGTCCTGCGGGAGGACATCCGCGCCTCCCACGACGTTCGCGTCCTGCTCAATGGTGCCTGGATGCCGTTGCCGGCGGAGAAGCTCGTCGAGGACCTCTACGCGCGCCCGAACTGGCTCGCCACCCTGACCGCGCACTGGTCTCCTGAGCGGCGTGCGCTGCTGCGGCGTGAGCGCGGTGCCGAGTTCACCGTGGAGGACGTGCCGTTGCTCGACGAGGCGGCCGAGCTCCTCGGGCCGTTCGACCCGTCCGGCGGCGCGGCGAAGCGGCAGGCGAAGGCCACACGGAAGCGTGACGTCGAGAACGCCCGGATGGCGATCGAGAACATGGGTGTGGAGGGCATCGTCAGCGCCGAGCAGGTGGCGGGTGCGTTCGCCGAGGGCGGGGACGTCCGCACGACCGCTGAACGCGCCGCCGACGACCGGGAGTGGACCTACGGGCACATCGTCGTCGACGAGGCGCAGGAGCTGTCGCCGATGCAGTGGCGGGTGCTCGCACGCCGGAATCCCCTCCGATCGTTCACCATCGTCGGGGACATGGCGCAGGGGTCCTCGCCGGCCGCGGCGCGCACCTGGGACGACGTCGTCGGCGCTCTCGCTCGCCGTCGTCGTGGTCGCGCCCCGCAGGTGCCGATCGACCACCGGATCGAGCACCTGACGGTCAACTACCGCACCCCGCGGCAGATCGTCGAGGAGGCGGAACGGTTCGCCGCGGACGCCGGCCTCGCGGTCACTGAGACCCGTGCGGTGCGCGACGGCGACCCGGTCCAGCACGTCGATGTCGGTCGCGACGGTGTCCTCGACGCGGTGGCGACCCACGTCACCGCCGAGCGCGAACGGATCGGCGGTGGCACGATCGGCGTCATCGCCCCGGAGGCACAGGTCGCGGCCGTCCGCACCCGTCTCACCGGGGCGTCGGGTGCGGTGCGCTCGCTCGGCTCTCCGCGGCCGGGATCCGTGACGGTGCTCACCGGTGCGGAGGCGAAAGGCCTCGAGTTCGACGGCGTCCTGCTCGTCGACCCTGTGGGCGTCGGGGCGGACGCCACCCGTGCCGCTGCGGCCGTCTACGTCGCGATGACCCGGCCGACGCGCCGCCTGGTCGTCCTGGACGTGGAGACCACGGCCTGACCGAGGCGGCCGGACACCGCCGGCGCGCTCGCCGTCATTCCCGCTTCCGGTTCTGCACGAGGTCGAGCGCGTACTGCTCCCACCACTGTCCCGCCGCCGGACCGCCGTTGCAGGTGCCGTCGCTGAGGCCCGGTGTCTTCACCCAGAGCAGCGCGTCCAGCCGGGTCGTGCCGCCGGTGACCCTCGGCGTCTGCCCGAGGCCGGCTCCCTGCGGATTGCACCAGGTGCCGAGCCACCCCTGCCCGTTCCGCGACACGTCGATCACGAAGTGCGGGTCCCCGCCGATCCGATCCGCGAGCTCATCGGCGTACGCCCGCTCTGGGTCCACGCCGTAGAAGTTCGACACGTTCGTGAAGAACCCTTGCGTGCGGTCGACACCGGCCTCCCGGAGCCGTTCGGCCATCACCGATATCGGCACGCGGTTCTCGTTCCCGCCGTCCAGGTACACCGTGAGCCCGTGTCCGGACAGCGTGTCGACCGCCTCGCGGATGATCGGGATTCGCGTCCGCTCGAGACGCTTGCAGTTCGAGATCTGGGCCAGGGAGTCCGGCTCGACGAGCACGACCGCGTGCGAACCGTGCATCGCCGCCGTCACCTTCTGCACCCACTGCCGGTAGTCGGCGACGGTGAGGCCGCCTTTCGAGTATCCGCCGCAGTCGCGGTCGGGCACGTTGTAGAGGACGAACGTCGCCGTCCGGCCCTGACGTTCGGCGTTCCCGACGGCCTTGTCGACGGCGCGCACGGTCGTGGAGGTCGACATGCCGCTCGTCAGCCATGTGGCGATCGGCTGCTCCGCGATCGTCATGAGGGTGTCCGCGGTCGCGTCGTCGCCGCGGGCGCGCAGCGCCGCGACCTGGAGGCCCGGCTGGTTCTGCGAAGCCGGTTGCATCGCGAGCCCGCCGGGGAACGCCTCCGCGGCGGTCTTGCGTGGCTCCACCGAGCGGGTGGGGGTGGGCGTGCCTTCGGTCACGGGGTCTCCGTTCGTTCCGATGTTCACTCCGATACGGGGGAGGATCACCGTGAGGGCGACCGCCAGCGCGGCGACCACGGCGACCATCGCGCCCCATCGCCGACCGGACCCACCCCACGGTGGACCGGACCCATCGCGACGCGGACCGGCCCCACCCCATCGCCGACCGGACCCGCCGCGACGTGGACGGCGACGGCGACGGCGACGCCCATGGCCATCGTCGGGCGGGTGCCGAGCACTGCCCCGCGGATCGTCCTCGCGGGCGTCATCCGGCATCGAGCGGTCCTCCCTGTGGTCGACCGACCCAGTGCACCGCCGAGGCTGAGCCGCATCACCGCGGGTCGGTCGCACCAGCTTCCCATCCCGGGGCAGCGGGGGCGAGCCCCGCCCCCGTGGGTCAGGCGCCACCCGGACCTCCCCTGCGGTCTGCCAGGTGCGACCCAGCGGGATGAGAGCCGCGATGCCGCAGACTGAGCCGATGTTCCGGAAACTGCTGCTGCTCCTGGTCACCGCGGGCTACGCCTGGGTGATCTGGCGGATGACGCTCACCCCGCAGGTGTTCACGCAGTCCGGCCAGCACCTCGTCGACGTCGTGCTCCGCCTCGCCCAGTCACACACGGCGACGGCGTGGCTGTCGTACGACCGGGCGGAGTTCCTGGCGAACATCGGCATGTTCGTCCCGGTCGGGGCGATCGGCGCGCTGTGGCTCCCGCGTCGAGCATGGTTCGTCGCAGCCCTGGTCGCGATCGCGGTGTCCATCGGCATCGAATGGACGCAGCACATCGCCCTGAGCGGTCGGGTCTCGGATCCGCGCGACGTCCTGGCGAACGGGCTCGGCGGCCTCCTCGGCGCATCGGTCATCGGTCTCCTGCGGAACGCGGTGCCGCCGCGAGCCCGCCGTCGGCCGCGGGCGGTGACCTCGAGCGGACGCGTCAGCGGGTGATCGGCGACGCTTCCTCCCGGACGTCCTACCCCGGCGTCTCGTGCGGCTCGAGGGAGCCGGAGCGTGACCCTGTCCGGGAATGCTAGGATCGTCAGGTTGCCGTCAGAACGGCCGCGGATCAAGAGCGCCCACACATCCGGTGTGCGGCACCGCGCAACGACAGGAAAGGGGATCACCTATGGCACTCGAAGCGAACGTCAAGAAGGCGATCATCGAAGAGTACGCGACCCACCCGGGCGACACGGGATCCCCCGAGGTCCAGGTGGCGGTCATGACGCAGCGTATCCGCGACCTCACCGAGCACCTCAAGGAGCACAAGCACGACCACCACTCGCGTCGTGGTCTGCTCCTCCTGGTCGGTCAGCGCCGTCGTATGCTCGGGTACCTGTCCGACGTCGACATCAACCGTTACCGTGCGCTCATCGAGCGTCTCGGCCTGCGTCGATAAGACCCTCGTGCTCCCAGACGGTCGAAGCGCTCCCCTGCGAATCGGGAGAACCGAGACTTGACCGGCGAACGCCCCGCTCCTCCTTGTGAGGGACGGGGCGTTCCGCATTGCCCGGGCCATCGGGGAGCGCGGGAATACGGAGGCGCCGGCGACGGTTCGCCCCCGGTGTACATGCAAACGCATTGAAAAGAGGAGCGCATCGTGCAGTTCGGCATCTTCAGCGTGGGTGACGTCACCACCGATCCCACGACCGGCGTGACGCCGACCGAGGCGGAGCGCATCCGGTCCATCCTGACGATCGCGCAGAAGGCGGAGGAGGTCGGGCTCGATGTCTTCGCGACGGGCGAGCACCACAACCCGCCGTTCGTCCCCAGCTCGCCGACGACCATGCTCGGCTACCTCGCCGCGAAGACCGAGCGCATCATCCTCTCCACGAGCACGACGCTCATCACGACGAACGACCCGGTCAAGATCGCCGAGGACTTCGCGATGCTCCAGCATGTCGCCGGCGGTCGCACCGACCTCATCCTCGGCCGCGGCAACAGCGGCCCGGTGTACCCGTGGTTCGGGCAGGACATCCGGCAGGGCGTCAACCTCGCCGTCGAGAACTACGCCCTGCTGCGTCGGCTCTGGTCCGAGACGAACGTCGACTGGCAGGGCCACTTCCGCACACCGCTCCAGGGGTTCACGTCCACGCCCCGGCCCCTCGACGACGTGCCGCCCTTCGTCTGGCACGGCTCCATCCGCACCCCAGAGATCGCCGAGCAGGCCGCCTATTACGGCGACGGGTTCTTCGCGAACCACATCTTCTGGCCCGCGAGCCACACGGCGAGCATGGTGAAGCTGTACCGCGAACGGTTCGAGCACTACGGGCACGGCACCGCCGCCCAGGCGATCGTGGGCCTCGGCGGTCAGGTGTTCATGCGGAAGAACTCGCAGGACGCACGCGCCGAGTTCCGCCCGTACTTCGACAACGCGCCGGTCTACGGCCACGGGCCGAGCCTGGAGGACTTCACCGATCAGACGCCGCTCACCGTCGGCAGTCCGCAGGAGGTCATCGACCGCACCCTCGGATTCCGCGACTACGTCGGCGACTACCAGCGCCAGCTGTTCCTCATGGATCACGCCGGACTGCCGCTGCAGACCGTGCTCGAGCAGCTCGACATCCTCGGCGAGGAGGTCGTGCCGGTCCTCCGCAAGGAGTTCGCCGCCATGAAACCCGCCGAGGTGCCGGACGCTCCGACCCACGCCTCGTGCGTCGCCGCCGCGGCATCCGCCCCCGCCCATGGCACGAGCAGCGAGTCGGTGCGCGCATGAGCACCATCGCCGTCGTCTCCGCGGGCCTGTCGGAGCCCTCGTCCTCCCGCCTGCTCGCCGACCGTCTCGCCGACGCGACCCTGTCGGCGCTCGCCGATGCCTCCCTCCCCGCCTCGGAGGCCCCCACCCGGCTCCTGAACGTCGACCTACGTCCGCTGGCGCACGAGATCACGGACGCGATGCTGACGCGGTTCACCCCGCCGGCGCTCGGCACGGCGGTTGCGGAGGTCGTTGAGGCCGACGCGGTGGTGTTCGTGGCGCCGGTGTTCACCGCGGGGATGAGCGGACTGGCGAAATCGTTCCTCGACATCCTGGAGGCCGACGCGCTCATCGACATGCCCGTGCTCCTCGGCGCCACCGGCGGGTCGCCACGGCACTCCCTCGCGATCGAGCACGGGTTCCGCCCGGTGTTCGCGTACCTGCGTGCCGCCGTCGCCCCGACCGCGGTGTTTGCCGCGACGGAGGATTGGGGCAGCGCCGACGGTGTCGCCGCGCTCGACAGCCGGATCCGTCGGGCGGGCGCCGACCTGGCCTGGGCGATGCGGTCCTCCCGCCAGGCGCCGCAGCGGGACGAGCCGCAGGTCACCGACTTCGGCGCGCTGCTGAGTTCGCTCGGGCAGTAGCGGCGAGAACGTCGGTGGCCCGGCCCATGCTCGAGCCGAACCACCGCATGCGATGATATGTCACACGCCGGTTCGCGATAGGGTCGTGTCGATCGATCGGAGACGGCGTGGTGTATTGGACGAGACGGACGGGCGCGGTGATCCTTCGTCGAGCGTTCCACGGCGAGATCTTTCGCCTCCGCCGGCTCCGCCCGGTTCGCGTGACTTGGCTGATCGCGATCGGCTTGGTCGCCGTGCTCGGTCTCGTGACGGCGCTTCGCCTGGCCGTCGATGCCGATCAGCAGTCGGTGGTCACGGCAAGTATGAGCGCCGCGGACACGGCGCCGATCGTGCTCGGGCTCGGCGCGCTCCTCGTCATCGCGTCCGACTTCGGCGGCGGGTCGATCGGCGCGACGCTGCTGATCGTCCCTCAGCGCTCGGTCGTCATCGTCGCGAAGGTCCTGGCGAGTCTCGCCGCCGCCGCCGTATTCGCAGTGGCGTACGCGGCTGTGACCGCCGCCATCGTCATCGCTCGCGATGCTGTGGCCACCGAAGGTGCCGGAGGATTTCCGGTGTTCGAGTGGGCCGCCGGCGTCCTCGCCGGCGTCGGCATCACGGTCGCTTACGTGATGTTCGGCGCCGGCATCGCGCTGCTGACGTGCGGATCGGCGAGTGCGGTCCTGGTCTACCTGTCGGTGCTCTTCGCGGTGCCGATCGGTTCCGTCGTCCTCGGCGTCTGGATGCCCTCGCTGGGACAGTTCCTCGTCGAGATGAGCCCGGTCACCCTCACGGTTCGACTGCTGCAACATCCGCATGACTGGGAGGCACTGGGCTGGTTCGCGGTGCTCGATCTGCTGATCCTCGGTGCCGGATTCGTCCGCGCGATGCGGGTGCGGATCCGATGAGCGCGCTTCTCGGAGTCGATCACGTCTCGAAGCGCTTCGGATCGCAGGAGGTGCTGCGAGACGTCACATTCGACGTCGCGGCGGGGGAGGTCGTGGGCCTCCTCGGCGCCAATGGTGCGGGCAAGAGCACGCTTCTCAGGATTGTCTCGAAGATCGACTCCGCAGACTCTGGCCGGATCAGCGGACCGGCTGCGAGCGAGACGGGCGCGATGATCGAGCCAGGTTGGGTTGATGGCCGTCTCTCCTGCGCCGATCATGTGACGCTCGCACTGCTGACGCGGGGAATCCGTCCGACGACGGCGCGCACGAGTGCCGAGCTTGCGCGGGTGGGTCTTGCTGCGGCGACGTCGAAGCGCGCCGGTCGGCTTTCGCTGGGCATGCGCCAACGCCTGGCGCTGTGCATCGCGACGATGCACCGCCCGAGCCTGCTGGTCCTGGACGAGCCGGTGAACGGACTCGACCCAGACGGCGTCCTGTGGGTTCGCGACACGATCAGACGTTTTGCGTCGAACGGCGGTGCCGTCCTGCTGTCATCGCACCTCATGGCAGAGATGGAACGAGTCGCGGATCGCGTGGTGGTCCTCTCTGGCGGATCCCTGCAAGAACCGGATCGTGCGTCGGAATGGGGCAGCAGCGCGAACGTCGCGTTCACCGCGGACCGGGATGCGAGGCGTCTCGCCGCGCCCGTCGAAGAGGCCGGCGGGACGCTCGTCTGTCTGGACGACCGGCGGGGTGTCGTCATCGGCTTGTCGGCCGAGCAGGTGTTCGCGATCGCAGTCCGTGCCAGCGTGGTCCTGTCACGTCTCACCACCGAGACCGTCTCCCTCGAGGATCACTACCGGGCAACCATCCGGCTCGGGCGCGCGACGCGCGATCGGACGCGCGAGCAGCGCCGGCGCTGATCAGTACCAGTGCGGGTTGACGCTCATCTCGTGGCTCCATGCCGCGCACGGGCTGCCGTAGGCGGCCTTGACGTACGACAGGCCCCAGTCGATCTGCGTGTTCTGGTTGGTCCGCCAGTCCGCGCCGGCAGCGGCCATCTTCGTCGCGGGGAGCGCCTGTGGGATCCCGTACGCGCCGCTCGAGGAGTTCAACGCGTTCGCGCGCCACCCGGACTCCTGCGTCCACAGGGACACCAGACACGACATCTGGTCCTGCCCCCAGCCGTATGCGCCGAGTCGGCTGGAGGCATACGACTTCGCACCGGCTGGGTCGACACGCACACCGCTGGGGTCGGGGGAGCTGGCCCCCTGCGAGCCCGTTCCGGAGCTGGACGTGGAGCCCGAGCTGGACGTGGAGCCCGAGCCGGAGGTGGTGGATCCGCCGGACGTGCCGACGCTCGTGGTCGACTTCGCGGCTTCGGCCCGTTCGGCGGCGAGGCGGTTGGCGCGTGCGACGGCAGCGGCCTGGGCTGCCACGGCCTGCCCCACCGCGTACTGCTGTTCGAGTTCCGCCGTGGTGTCCTTCAATGACGCGAGCTGCGCGTAGAGCTCGTCGCTGTGCTCCTGCGTGTCCGCGACGGCGGCATCCGCGACCGCCTCGGCCTTCGCGGCGGCGCTGGATGTCGCCTCGGCGGCGTCGGCGAGGCGCTTCCGCTCCGTCTCCGCGCGACGCGCCTGCTCGTGGAGGGACGTGGCCGTGTTCGCGGCGACCGATGCGTCGCTCATCACGCTGGTCCATGTGGTCGACAACTGGTCGAGTGTGCCGAGTTGGTAGAGGAGGTCCTGCGGCCGGTCCGCGGCGGCGATTCGTGTCGTGACGGTGTTCCCGCTGCCGTCGCGGTAGAGATTCGCGGCGAGCTGTCCGGCCCGGGCTTCCGCTCCGCGTGCGGTTCGGGTGGCGACGCCGGCTTTCGTGCTGAGGTCGTCGGCGGTGTGTGTCGCGCTCGCCAGGTCGGCGTCCGCATCCGCCGCCGCCGCGCTGGCCGTCAGCGCCTCCTGCGACTTCGCTGCCGCTGCGGCCTGCAAGCCGTCGAGCGCGGACTGAACCCTGCCGATCTCGGTCTGCGTCGCGGCCTCGTCGCCCTTGGCGGCCTGCACCTGCGCCCAGGAGGGGTACGTCGTGGCCACGGCGGGAAGCGCGTCGACGAGCGGCGACACGATCACGACGCTCACGGCGAGGGCGGCGAGGAGCGCCCGTCGGCGTGCCGGGTCGCACGAGGGGACGGAGTGACGCATGGGGCCAGAGTATCGAGGACACGCCCGCGAACCCAGCGCCTCCGCGTCGCCTGACCGGCGCGATGATAGACTGGGCCCGCCGGTGACGTATGCGTACCGGCGTAACACCATCCGGAGCAGGCGGCACGAAGCTGGTCATCGGTGGTGACGTACGGAACGACCGCGTCCGTGTGTTTCTACTGCTGGCCAGACATGCGCCCCGCATCGAGCAGGGTGCACGTGCACTGGCGTGCCCTTCCGAGTCCGCCCTGTATCCGATGGCACCGACGCCGAGACCGGCGTCGGACACAGATGCAGAAGGAGGAACCCCTTTTGGAGGGTCCCGAGATCAAGTTCGCCGAGGCAGTGATCGACAACGGTCGCTTCGGCACCCGTACGGTTCGGTTCGAGACCGGCCGTCTGGCGCAGCAGGCGCAGGGCGCCGTCGCTGCCTACCTCGACGAGGAGACGATGCTGCTGAGCGCGACGAGCGCCGGCAAGCACCCGCGGGAGGGTTTCGACTTCTTCCCGCTCACCGTCGACGTCGAGGAGCGTTCGTATGCCGCCGGGAAGATCCCCGGCTCGTTCTTCCGTCGTGAGGGTCGTCCCTCGACCGAGGCGATCCTGGTGTGCCGGCTCATCGACCGTCCGCTGCGTCCGTCGTTCGTCGACGGCCTCCGCAACGAGGTCCAGATCGTCATCACCGTCCTGAGCATCGCTCCAGGTGAGTTCTACGACGCCCTCGCCATCAACGCGGCCTCCGCGTCGACGCAGATCTCCGGTCTGCCGTTCTCCGGTCCGATCGCCGGCGTGCGTCTCGCCCTCATCCCGGGCAATGGCGGGACCGCTGACCAGTGGGTCGCGTTCCCGACGGCCGCGCAGCTCGAGGAGGCCGTCTTCGACCTCACCGTCGCCGGCCGCGTCGTCACGGACGGCGCGGGCAACGAAGACGTCGCGATCATGATGGTCGAGGCGGAGGCCACCGAGCACGCCTGGGGGCTCATCCAGGGCGGCGCGACCAAGCCCGACGAGGCCGTCGTCGCGCAGGGCCTGGAGGCGGCGAAGCCGTTCCTCAAGCTCCTCGTCGAGGCGCAGGCCAAGATGGCGGCGCAGTCCGCCAAGGAGATCCAGGACTACCCGGTCTTCCTCCCCTACACGGACGAGGTCTACAAGGTCGTCGAGGACGCTGCGCTCACCGAGCTCGGCGGCGTCTACAAGATCGCCGCCAAGATCGAGCGCCAGAACGCCGACGACGCCCTCAAGGCGCGCGTCAAGGAGGTTGTCGCGGCCAAGGTCGAAGCGGGCGAGCTGCCCGCCGAGGCGAACGGCCAGGTCTCCGGCGCGTACAAGTCGGTGACAAAGAAGGTCGTCCGCGGCCGGATTCTCACCGAGCAGATCCGCATGGACGGCCGTGGCCTGGCGGACATCCGTCCGCTTGATGCCGAGGTCGCCGTGATCCCGCGCGTGCACGGCTCCGCGATCTTCCAGCGCGGTGAGACCCAGATCCTGGGCGTCACCACGCTGAACATGCTCAAGATGGAGCAGCAGATCGACTCCCTGAGCCCGATCACGAAGAAGCGCTACATGCACCACTACAACTTCCCGCCCTACTCCACCGGTGAGACGGGTCGGGTCGGGTCGCCGAAGCGTCGCGAGATCGGGCACGGCTTCCTCGCCGAGCGCGCGCTCGTGCCGGTGCTGCCGTCGCGCGAGGAGTTCCCGTACGCGATCCGTCAGGTGTCCGAGGCCCTCGGGTCGAACGGCTCCACCTCGATGGGCTCCGTCTGCGCCTCCACGCTGTCGCTGCTCAACGCCGGTGTGCCGCTCCGCGCCCCCGTCGCGGGCATCGCCATGGGTCTCGTCTCCGACACCGTCGAGGGTCAGACCCGCTACGCGGCGCTCACCGACATCCTCGGTGCCGAGGACGCGCTCGGCGACATGGACTTCAAGGTCGCCGGCACGAGCGAGTTCGTCACGGCGATCCAGCTGGACACGAAGCTCGACGGCATCCCGTCGACGGTCCTCGACGCCGCGCTCAAGCAGGCCAAGGAGGCACGCTCGGCGATCCTCGGTGTGCTCACCGAGGCGATCGACGCCCCCGACGAGATGGCCGACACTGCGCCGCGCGTCATCAGCGTCCAGATCCCCGTCGACAAGATCGGCGAGCTGATCGGCCCGAAGGGCAAGACGATCAACGGGATCCAGGACGAGACCGGCGCCGATATCTCGATCGAGGACGACGGCACCGTGTACATCGGTGCCGTCGACGGCCCGTCGGCCGAGGCGGCTCGTGCGCAGGTCAACGCGATCGCGAACCCGACGAACCCGGAGATCGGCGACCAGTTCCTCGGAACTGTCGTGAAGATCGCTCCGTTCGGTGCGTTCGTCTCGCTGCTCCCGGGCCGCGATGGCCTCCTGCACGTGTCGGAGGTCCGCAAGCTCGCTGGTGGCAAGCGCGTGGAGAACGTCGAGGACGTCCTCGGCGTCGGCCAGAAGATCCTGGTCGAGGTCACCAAGGTGGACGACCGCGGCAAGCTGTCGCTCGCCCCCGTGGTCGCGGAGGAGTCGGACTCCGATGCCCCCGCGTCGGCCCAGGACGCGTCCGTCCAGAGCTGACCCCACGTCCACACGGTGACGCGGCCGCCGGTCCCTCTCGGGATCGGCGGCCGTCGTCGTTCTCAGGACACGGGGACGTCTGCCGTGCCGACCAGCTGTGCGCGCGCCACCAGGTGTTCGCGCAGCATGAATCCCACCACGGCGGGCGTGGCGTCGTCCGGGACCTCGAGCTTCGGGACGTCGAGCGCGCTGAGCGTCAGGAAGTAGCGGTGCAGGCCGTGACCGGCGGGGGGTGCCGCGCCGAGGAACGTGTCCGAACCGTACTCGTTGCGACGGCGGGTGGCGGTGGCGGGCAGTGGGCCGTCCGCCGCTCCGGCGCCGCCGTCGAACCCGGCGACGTCGGCCGGAATGTCCGTCACGCACCAGTGCCAGAAGCCGGAGCCGGTTGGCGCATCCGGGTCGTACATGGTGAGGACGTAGCTCTGCGTCGTCTCCGGGGCGCCGGACCAGACCAGCGCCGGACTGCGGTCTGCTCCGCCGAGGTCCGAGCTCCGCGCGGAATCCGGCAGTGGCTGCCCGTCCTTGAAATCAGGGCTGGTCAAGGAAAAGCTCGGCACCTCCGGGAGGCGCCAGTTGGGATCGTTGGTCATGCCAGCAGCCAATCACCACGGCCTCCGCCGCGCTCGCGGTACACAGGTTCCGGTGGGGCTCGGCAGGAATCGGCAGGGGCGGCCTCGGATCAGGTGTGATCGGCTGGACCAGGCGGTGAGCAGCCTGGGTCAGGCGGGGAGGACGCGCTCGGCGACGCGGGCCAGCGCAGTGGTCGCAGCGATGGCATCGCCGGCGTAGGCGCCGACCATGGCGCCGTCGCGCGCCAGCATGAGCTCGTCCGCGCCGTCCCCGGGGAGGGGATGGCCGGCGTCGTGCAGGAGTGCCGCGAGGCGATCCGTGTACCAGTCGCGGTGCATCGACACGACCTCGCGGACCGGGTGCCGTGCGTCGTGGTACTCGGCCGCAGCATTGAGGAACGCGCACCCCTGGAAGTCGGACGCATTGGTCGCGTCGGCGACCGCCGCGATCCACGCGCGGAGGGCGGCCCGGGCGTTCGAGCTGGTAGCGACGAGCGCCTCCATTGCCGTGACGACGGAGGTGTGCCGGGCGTGCATGTAGGCGAGGATCAGGTTGTCCTTCGAGCCGTAGTGCTTGTAGAAGGTCGCCTTGGTGACGCTGGCGGCGGCGATGAGGCGATCCACGCCGACGCTGTGGAGGCCCTCCTCTGAGAAGAGACGGTCCGCTGTCTCGAGGATCCGGGCTTTCGCACCGCCGGGCCGGGAAGCATTGCTCGACCCGCCGCGGGCGGCCATCGCATCACCATCGGAGGCGGATGTTTGTCCGAGGAGACGCTGGACGGTCGGTTGGGGGGAATCGACCGTCACAGCGTGGCTCCTTGGGACCATGGCGTGCAGCACCGCGGGGGACGTGTGCCGCACAGGACAAATGTCCCGAGCCGCCGGATCGGCGTTGAGGGGGGCTGCCGATCCGGTAGTGACGACGGTACCACCAGGAGGACAGACAGACAAGTCGGTCTGTCGCAAACACCGTGCCCAATTTGGGGCAGATGCGCACGTTGCACAGGCTGCCTGAATCTGAGTGGCGCCTCGCCGAGTCCCAGTAGGCTCGAACCGATGAACCGACCTGTGCCGCTACCGCTCGAGGAGCCGGATACGTCGTTCTCGACGTCCGGTGGGACCTCCGTTCGCCGCACCGTGCTGCCGTCGGGCGTTCGTGTCCTCACCGAGCACGTCCCCGCCGCCCGATCGACGAGTGTCGGCTACTGGGTCGGGGTCGGCTCGCGGGACGAGCGACCCGGACAGTTCGGATCGACCCATTTCCTCGAGCACCTGCTGTTCAAGGGCACGGGCACGCGGAGCGCCCTGGACATCGCGGTCTCGTTCGATGCCGTCGGCGGCGAGCACAACGCCGCGACTGCCAAGGAGTACACCTGCTATTACGCGCGGGTCCGCGACGTCGACCTGCCGATGGCGGTGGCTGTGATCGGTGACATGGTGACGAGCTCGGTCCTCGAGGCCGAGGCGTTCGACGTCGAACGCAGCGTCATCCTCGAGGAACTCGCGATGGCAGCGGACGACCCCGCCGATCTCGCGGGAGAGGCCTTTTTCGCGTCGGCCTACGCCGATCACCCGCTCGGACGGCCGATTGGGGGAACCCCGGACAGCATCCGCGCGGTCCGGCGGGACGATGTCGTCTCGCACTACCAGGAGCACTACGCGCCGAACGGCATCGTGGTCACTGCCGCCGGCGCCGTGGACCATGAGCGATTCTGCACCCTGGTCGACGCGGTGTTCGCCTCGGCACAGCCGGCGCGACCCAACCCCCGTCGTACCGCGGAACCGGCTGCGGCGCCGCTCGCCCCGCGTGTCGAGGTCATCGCCCGCCCGACTGAGCAGGTCAGCGTGATCCGCGGCTCGCATGGTCTGGATCTGCGTGACGAGCGGCGTCCCGTCCTCAGCGTGCTCAACGCCGTTCTCGGTGGCGGCATGTCCTCGCGACTCTTCCAGGAGGTGCGGGAGCGGCGTGGCCTGGCCTACGCCGTGTCCTCGTTCGCGCCGGCCTACCTCGACAACGGCGTGTTCGGCGTTTACGCCGGATGCGCTCCCGACAACGTGGTCGCCCTGCTCGGCATCGTCGATGACGAGTTCCAGCGCATGGCGGACGACGGGATCACGCCGACCGAGCTCGCCCGCGCCAAGGGACAGATCGAGGGTGCGCTGACACTGTCGCTCGAGGACTCCGATGCGCGGATGACCCGCCTGGGTCGCTCTGAGCTCGGCGTCGGGGAGTTCACGGACCTCAGCACGGCGCTCGCCCGCGTCGACGAGGTCACGGTGGACGCGGTCCTCGACCTCGCCCGTGACCTGCTGACGCGTCCTGTCGTCACCGCCGTCGTCGGCGCGGTGGATTCCTCCCGCATCGAGCGGGTCGCCGCCCGGAGCGGTGCCTAGGGCCTATGTCGCACTACCTCTACCTCGTCCGCCACGGGGAGCAGCAGGACGCCGAGCACGGCCTCCGCGACGGCAAGCTCTCCGAGCGCGGCAAGCGCCAGGCGACGCTGATCGCCGACCGGCTGGGTGGCGTGCCGTTCGACGGGGTCCACCATTCGCCGCTTGAGGCTCCGGCGCGGACGGCCGAGATCATGCAGCAACGGCTGCCGGCGCTGACACCGGCGCCCTCGACGCTCCTGTTCGACTGCGTGCCGTCCGGTCCGACCGCCGAGATGCCGACCGCCTACAAGTCGTTCTTCGGTGGGGTCACCGAAGAGGAGATCATCGCCGGGCAGGCCCAGATGGACGACGCGGTCGCCGAGTGGTTCACGCCGTCGATGCACGACCGCCACGACCTGCTCATCACTCACAACGCCGTCATCGCGTGGTTCGTGCGAGAGGTGTTCGCCGCACCTCCATGGCGCTGGATGGGCACGAACGTCGCCCATGCCGCACTGACGGTGGTCCGCATCCGGTCCGCGAAGCCTCCTGAGCTCCTCATGTTCAACGATCTCGCACATCTGCCGGTCGAGTTCCGGACCGGCCTGCCGGTGGCTCAGCCCGTCTGACTCCCGCGTCCGGCGCTGACGGTGCCGTCTGCGCCGGCGCTGTGTCAACCGACCTGAGGAGACGACCCGGCAGCGGCAGCGGCGTCGCGCTCGATCCCTTTCCGGTACCACGCGGTCGCATTGGGGTTGTCGTTGTACGCGGTGACGCGCTGGTAGCCGCGGGACCGGTACATCGCACCGGCCGCGACGAGGCTGTCATTCGTGTCGAGGACGATGCTCGTGGCACCCAGGGCGCCGGCCGCTCGCTCGAGCACGTCCATGATCGCGGTCGCCACACCGAGGCCGCGCGCCGCCGGGTCGACGTACACGTGCTTCACCTCGAACCGCACGTCACTCCCGTCGTCCGCGATGCGGCGGAGGCCACCGCACCCGACCGGGACGTCGCCGTCCTCCGCGACGACGAACGTGCCGCGCGGCGGCACGAACTCTGCCGGCGGCGTGCGCTTGCGGGAGTAGGCGCCCTGTGCGGAGGGAAACGTCGCCTCCCGCTCGTCGAGGTACCGGTCGAGCAGGACGTCGACCTCCGGGAGATCCGCGGGAACGGTGCGCACAGTGACCATGGTGACGATCATGGCAGGATCAGGGGATGAGCATCTCCGTCGCCGTTGTCGGTGCCACCGGTCGTCTCGGCGGCGTCGTCACCGCCGTCGTCGAGGAGACGGCGGGCTTCGAACTCGTCGCCCGCCTGTCGTCCCGGGATCGTGTCGAGGAGGCAGATCCCGAGGCGTTCGGCGGCGCCGAGCTTGTCGTCGACGTCACCGTCCCCGCCCTGAGCCCGGCGATCGTCGCCGCGGCTCTCGCGAGCGGCGCGAACGTCCTGGTGGGCACGTCCGGGTGGTCGGCGGACCGTCTCGTCCCACTCGGTGCGTCCCTCCGCGACCGACCCGACCAGGGGGTCCTCGTCGTCCCCAACTTCTCGATCGGGTCGGTCCTCGGAACGCATTTGGCGCAGATCGCGGCGCCCTGGTTTCCCGCGATCGAGATCGTGGAGGCGCACCACGACCAGAAGGTCGACTCGCCGTCGGGCACCGCCGTCCGGACCGCTGAGCTCATCGCCGAGGCCCGGCGCGACGTCGGGCCCGTCAACGCGCCCCACGTGGACCAACGTGCCCGGGGGCAGCAGGTCGCGAGCGTGCCGATCCACAGCCTCCGTCTGCCCGGTGTCAACGCGCAGCAGGATGTCGTCCTCAGCGGCATGGGGGAGACGCTCACAATCCGCCACGAGACCGTCGACAGCCGCTCCTACGCGCCGGGCGTCCGTGCGGCGCTCGAGGCGATGCCGGCGATGCGCGGTCTCACGGTCGGCCTCGGTGCCGTCCTCGGCCTCGGCTGATGCCCCGCCTCCGCTCGCAGTTCCTCGGCGCCGCCGTCATGGGGGTGCTGCTCGTGGTGTACATCGTCCTGGTCGGACGGCGTGCCGTCGCGTTCATCGCGACCGGGCTGCCCGTCGGGATCGGCATCGGCGTCGCGCTGTTCGTGATGGCCGCGATCGGCATGGCGCTGCTCGTGCTCGAGATGCGCTTCGGCTTCCGGATCACCCGGCTCGCACGACGCCTCGAGGACGAGGGCGGCACCCCGGACGACCAGGTGCCGCTCCGACCGTCGGGGCGCCCGGACCGAGCTGCCGCGGACTCCCTGTTCCCCCGGTACCGCGAGGAGCTCCAGGCATCGCCGGAGGACTGGCGGGCCTGGTTCCGCCTGGGCGTGCTGTACGACGCCGCCGGGGACCGCGCGCGCGCCCGGGAGGCGATGCGGACGGCCCTGCGCCACTCGGGCTGACGGCGGCCGGATTGCGTTGTGCGGGCACAGCGTCACCCGTCCCGCGCTCGGGATTACGATCGTTGCGTGACCGAGACCGCGCACCCGGACCCGACCCTCCCGACGCCGTACGAGGACCTGCTCCGGCGCGTCCTCGACGAGGGCGCCCCGAAGGGCGACCGCACCGGCACCGGCACCAGGAGCATCTTCGGGGCGCAGCTGCGGTACGACCTGTCGCAGGGGTTCCCGCTCATCACCACGAAGCGCATCCACTTCAAATCGGTCGCGTACGAACTGCTCTGGTTCCTGCGCGGCGATGGCAACGCCCGGTGGCTGCAGGAGCACGGCGTCCGCATCTGGAACGAGTGGGCCACGGAGGACGGAGACCTCGGCCCCGTGTACGGCGTGCAGTGGCGATCGTGGCCCACGCCGACCGGCGAGCACGTCGACCAGATCGCGCAGGTGATCGAGCAGATCCGATCGAACCCGGACTCCCGGCGCCTCGTCGTGTCCGCCTGGAACGTCGCGGACATCCCCTCGATGGCGCTCGCCCCGTGCCACGCACTCTTCCAGTTCTTCGTCAACGACGGCAGGCTCTCGTGCCAGCTGTACCAGCGGAGCGCCGACATGTTCCTCGGGGTGCCGTTCAACATCGCCAGCTACGCGCTCCTGACGCACCTCGTCGCCGCGCAGACCGGGCTCGCCGTGGGGGACTTTGTGTGGACCGGCGGCGACTGCCACATCTACGACAACCACGTGGAGCAGGTGCGGGAGCAGCTGTCCCGCGCCCCGTACGCCCTGCCGGAACTCCGCATCAGAGGCCGCGACTCGATCGACGACTACGAGTACGAGGACTTCGAGGTCGTCGGGTACACGCACCATCCGGCGATCCGCGGCAGCGTCGCCGTCTGATGGACGACGAGCACGGCGGCGGCGCACCCGGTCGGGTCGGGCTGATCTGGGCGCGGTCGCGGAACGGCGTGATCGGCGCGGACGGAGGCATCCCGTGGCGGGTCCCGGAGGACATGGCGCACTTCCGCGCCACGACGGCCGGCGCGGTCGTCGTGATGGGCCGACGTACCTGGGACTCCGTGCCGCCGCGGTTTCGACCGCTCGCCGATCGGCGCAACGTCGTGCTGACCCGCGACTCCACGTGGTCCGCGGCGGGGGCGGAGGTCGTCCACGACCTCGGTGCGTTCCTCACGTCCGCCGTCGGCGCGGGTGACACCGTGTGGGTGATCGGAGGCGGTCAGGTGTACCAGGCGGCGCTCGCCGCCGCCGACCGGCTGTCCGAGACCATCGTGGACCTCGACGTCGACGGGGACACGCATGCGCCGGAGATCGGCGACGGGTGGCACACGGCCGACGACTCGGGCTGGCTCGAGTCCCGGACGGGCGTGCGGTACCGCGTCCTGGACCGCCGGCGCCGGGACTGAGCCGAGCCGAGCCTCCGGAACGACCAGCCCATGTCGGCCCTTGCCGGTGATCCCGTCACGCGGATGGGACCGCTGCCGGTACGCTGTGTGCGTGTCTTCGCGTGAGAATCCGTTCGGTCAGGTCCTCGTCGCGCTCGTGACCCCCTTCACCGCCGACGGCGAGGTCGACTGGGCTGGCGTCGAGCAGCACATCGACGACTGCATCACCGCGGGTGCGGACGGCATCGTGGTCACCGGCACCACCGGCGAGACGAGCACCTTGACGGACCCGGAGAAGCTCCGCCTCGTCGAGGTCGGCAAGTCCGTCGCCGCCGGCCGCGCCAAGATCGTCACGGGCGGGGGCTCGAACGAGACCGCGCACGCGATGCAGCTGTACAAGCAGAGCGAGCGAGCCGGCGCGGACGCCGTGATGATCGTGACGCCGTACTACAACAAGCCCACGCAGGCGGGCGTGCTGACGCACTTCCGGATGATCGCGGACGCCACCGACCTGCCCGTGATCCTCTACGACATCCCGGGCCGCACGGGCCTCCCGATCCGCTACGAGACGATCGTGCGCGCATCGAAGCACCCGAACATCCTCGCCGTGAAGGACGCCAAGGGCGACTTCTCCGAGGTCAGCCGCGTGCTCAACAACACCGACCTCATGTACTTCTCCGGTGACGACGCGAACGTGCTGCCGCACCTGGCCATCGGGGCGACCGGCCTCATCGGCGTCACCGCGAACATCGCCGCGGCGCCGTACCGCACCATCGTCGACGCCGTGAACGCCGGCGACCTGGCGACGGCGACCCGCGAGCACCAGCGCCTCGAGCCGCTCGTGCGCGCCGTCATGACCCACGTGCCCGGCACCGTGGCCGCCAAGTACATCCTCCACGGGCTGGGTCGCATCTCCAGTCCGCGGGTGCGCCTGCCGCTCGTCGGGCCAGAGGAATCCGAGGCCGCCACGATCGAGGCCGAGCTTGAGTACGTCCGGGACATCCCCGGCGCCGACTTCTCCAACTTCCGACCGGACCGCAACGCCGCGGCCGGCGGTGCGCTTCCCAAGGTGCCCGGCACCACCCGTTGACCATCCGCGGTGCCGAAGGGCACCGCCCGCACGTCAGGACCGAATGCCCACGAAGACCTCCGAGCCACAACCGCTCGAACCCGGCACCCTCCGCGTCATCCCCATCGGGGGACTCGGCGAGATCGGCCGGAACATGACCGTCTACGAGATCGACGGCAAACTGCTCATCGTCGATGCCGGCGTCCTCTTCCCCGAGGAGCACCAGCCCGGCGTCGACCTGATCCTTCCCGACTTCACGCCCATCCGCGACCGTATGGATGACGTCCTCGGCGTCGTGCTCACGCACGGACACGAGGACCACATCGGCGCGGTGCCGTACCTGCTGCGCCTCCGGCAGGACATCCCGCTCATCGGGTCCACCCTGACGCTCGCGCTCGTCGAGGCGAAGCTCAAGGAACACCGGATCAAGCCCTACACGCTCGTCGTGCAGGAGGACCAGGTCGAGCAGATCGGCCCGTTCCACCTCGAGTTCGTCGCAGTGAACCACTCGATCCCGGACGCCCTCGCGGTCGCGATCACCACCGCCGCGGGTCGGGTGCTGCACACCGGCGACTTCAAGATGGACCAGCTGCCGCTCGACGACCGCATCACGGACCTCCGCGCGTTCGCGCGTCTCGGTGAGGCCGGCATCGACCTGTTCCTGCCGGACTCCACGAACGCCGACGTCCCCGGGTTCACCGCACCCGAGCGGGACATCGGCCCCGTGCTCGAGAGCGTCATCGCCCGCGCGCGCAAGAAGGTGGTGGTCGCGAGCTTCTCGAGCCACGTCCACCGCGTGCAGCAGGTGCTCGACGCGGCCGCCGCGAACGGGCGTCGCGTCGCGTTCATGGGCCGGTCGATGATCCGGAACATGACGATCGCCGCCGAGCTCGGCTACCTGCGGGTGCCGGACGACGTCCTCATCGACGCGAAGAAGGCCAAGAGCATCCCCGACGACCGCATCGTCTTCATGTCGACGGGATCGCAGGGCGAGCCGATGGCGGTGCTCGCGCGGATGGCGAACATGGAGCACCAGATCGAGGTCGGCGAGGGCGACACCGTCATCCTCGCCTCGAGCCTGATCCCCGGGAACGAGAACGCGGTCTACCGGGTGATCGACGGATTGACGAAGCTCGGCGCGAAGGTCGTGCACAAGGGCAACGCGAAGGTGCACGTCTCCGGGCACGCCTCGGCCGGTGAACTCCTGTACTGCTACAACATCCTGCGGCCGCGGAACGTCATGCCGGTCCACGGCGAGCACCGGCACCTGTTCGCGAGTGCCGATCTGGCGATCCAGACCGGAGTCCCGCCGCGGAACATCATCCTCGGGCAGGACGGCGTCGTCGTCGACCTCAAGGACGGCGTCGCGCAGGTCGTCGGACAGCTCGACCTCGGCTACGTCTACGTCGACGGCTCGACGGTGGGCGAGATCACCGACGCCGACCTGAAGGACCGCCGCACCCTGGCGGAGGAGGGGTTCATCTCCGTCTTCTGCGCCGTCGACTTCGCGACGGGCCAGTGCATCGTCGGCCCGGAGATCCAGTCCCGCGGCTTCGCCGAGGACGCCTCCGTGTTCGACGAGGTGCGTCCGCAGATCATGAAGGCGCTGGCGGACACCGCCGCGAACGGCGCCGGCGACCAGCACGCGTTCACGCAGGCGGTCCGGCGGACTGTCGGCCGCTGGGTGAACACGAAGCACCGTCGGCGGCCGATGATCGTGCCCGTGATCATCGAGGCGTAGCGCTCGCAGGAGCACCGGCGGCGTCGAGCCGTGCGGTGCTCACCGCTCAGGACCGGTCGGGAGGCGCCTCCCGACCGGTCCTGCTGCGTTCCGCCCGCGAACGGGCCGCGCGGCGGGCCTGGCGGCGAACGTCCGCCGCTGGCGTTAGGGTTCGACCCATGGCCGGAGGCACCACGAAGTCATCCACGCGCGGGAGCGCGTCCCCGTCGCGCACGTCGACGCGGACCGCTGTGCCCGCACGCCCAGGCGGTGGCGGCTCCTCGGGCCGGGCCTCCGCGACCACGAAGAAGCTGCCGCAGCCGGTCGAGATCGTCGGGCCGAACCCGCTCGTGTCGGCGTGGATGGGCGCCGCGCACGGCGTCGGAGCGATGTTCCGGCTGCTCGGCGCGGAGACACTCGAGAAGGATCAGCGGCGCGACGGGTTCCCGTTTTTGCTGTTCGTGCTCGCGATCGTGGGAGCGGTCGTGGAGTGGCTGAACCCGGCGAACGCGTTCGCGGCCGGGCTCGACGCCTACACGTTCGGTGGACTCTTCGGTCGCTTGGCGTTCGCACTTCCGGTGATCATGGTGGTGTTCGCGGCATGGCTGTTCCGGCACCCGGCGTCGGTGCACGACAACACGCGGATCGGGATCGGGCTCGGGCTCCTCGTCGTCGCGATCTCGTCCCTCTGCCACATCTACGGCGGACGTCCCGCCGCGTCAGAGGGCATGCCGGTCCTCGCGCAGGCGGGCGGCATCATCGGCTGGGTCGTGATCGGGTGGCTCGTGGCCTTCGCCACGGCATGGGTCGCCACCCCCGTGGCGATCGTCCTCCTCGCGCTCTCGCTGTTCATCATCACGAAGACGCCGCCGAACCGGGTCGGCGTGCGCCTCCACGAGCTGTACGCATACCTGTTCGGCGCTCCGGGCCCCGCTGTGGCGGAGGCCGAGGCGGCCGCCCCGACGAAGGCGGCTCGCCGTGGCAGGCAGAGCGGCAGCGGCTTCGATCCGTTCGACGACCTGGGGTCCGGCGCGAACGGCTCCCACGGCTCCGACAGTGACGACGACGCCCCGGGCGATGACGACGAGTCGTCCGCGATGCCCTGGTGGCGCCGCAACAAGACCGGACGCGAGGAGGACCCGGCGTACGACACCCCCGTGCTGAGCGCCGAGGAGAAGGCGGCTGCGGATGCCGCTGCCGGTCGTGGCACACCCCGGCCCGTGTCGCCGGAGGGCCCTGCCGCCGGCCTCGTCGACCACACGCCGGCGGAGCCCGCCTCCGTGAACCTCAACGACTCGATCGAGCAAGAGGTCGCGCACGATCTTGACCGCGCCGAGCAGGCGCTCCGCGACTTCGGCACGGACGTGCCCGCGCACCCGGCCGTGGATCCGGAGGCACAGACGACGGTGATCCGGCCGCTCGAGCGCACCGCCGCGCTGCCGGCCGTCGAGCCCGAGGACGCCGCTCCGGCGCAGGCCGAGGCCGTTGCCGACGGTCTCCCGCCGACCGTCGTAAATGATGACGAGCCGTCGGCTCCGTACCGCCTGCCGGCGGCCACGACGCTGAGCTCGGGGACTCCGGCGGCCAGCCACAGCGCTGCGAACGACGAGATGGTGGCCGCGATCACGAGCGTCCTCACCGAGTTCAAGGTCGACGCGAGGGTCACCGGGTTCTCCCGCGGCCCGACGGTGACGCGGTACGAGATCGAGCTCGGCCCGGGCGTCAAGGTCGAGCGCGTGACGGCGCTGTCGAAGAACCTCTCCTATGCCGTCGCCTCGAACGAGGTCCGCATCCTGTCCCCGATCCCCGGCAAGAGCGCGATCGGCGTGGAGATCCCGAACACCGACCGCGAGATCGTCTCGCTGGGCGACGTGCTGCGGTCCACGGCGGCGACGAAGTCGAAGCACCCGATGACGATCGGCGTGGGCAAGGACGTCGAGGGCGGATTCGTCGTGGCGAACCTGGCAAAGATGCCGCACCTGCTGGTGGCGGGTTCCACCGGCTCCGGCAAGTCGTCGTTCGTGAACTCGATGATCACGTCGCTGCTCATGCGCGCGAAGCCGAACGAGGTCCGGATGGTGCTCGTCGACCCGAAGCGCGTCGAGCTGTCGATCTACGCCGGCGTCCCGCACCTCATCACGCCGATCATCACGAACCCGAAGAAGGCCGCCGAGGCCCTCCAGTGGGTCGTGAAGGAGATGGACATGCGGTACGACGACCTCGCGTCGTTCGGGTTCCGCCATGTCGACGACTTCAACCAGGCCGTCACGAACAACGAGATCGTCCTGCCGGCGGGCAGCGAGCGGAAGCTGAAGCCGTACCCGTACCTCCTCGTCGTCGTGGACGAGCTCGCGGACCTCATGCTCGTCGCGCCCCGCGATGTCGAGGACTCGATCGTCCGCATCACGCAGCTCGCCCGTGCCGCCGGCATCCACCTCGTCCTGGCGACCCAGCGGCCCTCGGTCGACGTCGTGACGGGGCTCATCAAGGCGAACGTGCCGTCCCGGCTCGCGTTCGCCGTGACGAGCGTCACCGACTCGCGGGTCATCCTGGACCAGCCGGGAGCGGACAAGCTCATCGGGCAGGGTGACGGGCTCTTCCTGCCGATGGGGTCCTCCAAGGCGGTCCGCGTGCAGGGCGCCTGGGTGCAGGAGAGCGAGATCGCCGAGGTCGTCGCGCACGTCACCCGGCAGGCGCGCCCGGAGTACCGCCAGGACGTCGCCGCCGTGGTGGAGCGCAAGGAGATCGACGCCGACATCGGCGACGACCTCGAGCTGCTCGTCGCCGCCGTCGAACTCGTCGTGTCCACCCAGTTCGGGTCCACCTCGATGCTGCAGCGGAAGCTCCGCGTGGGCTTCGCCAAGGCCGGGCGGCTCATGGACCTCATGGAGTCGCGGGAGATCGTCGGTCCGTCCGAGGGCTCGAAGGCGCGGGACGTCCTGGTGTCCGCCGAGCAGCTCCCGGAGACCATCGCGCGGCTCAAGGGCGACGACCCGCAGGGGGGAGCATCCTCGCCGGCGGGAGGGCCGGGAGCGCCAGGAGGGCCGGGAGCGCCAGGAGGGCCGGCACCGGTCGGTGACGTGCCGTCCGGAGCCGGAGCGGTCGCCGCGAGCGCGACGGAGGACTCCGACTGGGACACCGACTACCGCGGCTCGAGCGACCCGGTGGGCGACCTGACCCGCGGGTACGCTGAGACCGAGGGCGACGGCTCGGACGAGGACGCCTGGGGCCTGACCGGCAGGGAGTAGAGCACATGACCGTCTCGGAGCACGAAGCGGGCCGCAAGCGGTTCCCGTGGCGCGGACGGCTGGTGCGCTCCGGCACGGGGCCCGCCTCCACCGCGAACATCGCGAACATCATCACGGTGATCCGCATCCTGATGGCCCCGGCGTTCGTCGCGCTGCTGCTCGCGGACGACGGCCGAGACGGCACGGAGCGGGTCTGGGCGGCGGTGCTGTTCGTCGTCGCGATCGTCACCGACAGCGCGGACGGCATCATCGCGCGTCGGCAGAACCTCGTCACGGATTTCGGCAAGCTCGTCGACCCCATCGCCGACAAGGTGCTCATCGGCGGTGCGCTCGTCTCGCTGTCGATCCTCCACGAGCTGCCCTGGTTCGTCACCGTCCTGATCATGGTGCGGGAGATCGGGATCACGGTGTTCCGCTTCGCGGTGCTCAGCGACCGGGTCATCCCGGCGAGCCGGGGCGGCAAGATCAAGACCGTGCTGCAGGCCGTGGCGATCACCCTGGCGCTGTTCCCGCTCTGGAACGTCTTCGGCGACTGGGTGCAGTGGCTCAACGTGATCCTCATGACCCTGGCGTTCGTGGCGACCATGTGGAGCGGCATCGACTACCTGTGGCAGGCATGGCGGCACAATCGGACGGCAGCGGCGTCCCAGCGCACATGAGCGAGGACCACTCGGATCGGCTGGCGGCGGAGCTCGTCGCCCTGCTCACAGCGCGGGGGGAGACGGTGGCGGTCGCGGAGTCGCTGACGGGTGGCCTCGTCGTGGCGGAGCTCGTCGCTGTTCCCGGGGCGAGTGCCGTGGTCCGCGGGGGCGTGGTGGCGTATGCCACGCCGGTGAAGCACACGGTTCTCGGGGTCTCGGCCGAACTGCTCGGGACGCATGGTGCGGTTGACCCGGAGGTCGCCCGGCAGATGGCCGCGGGGGCCCGGGACGTGCTGACGGTCGGCGGTGTGCCCGCGACGTGGGGGATCAGCACCACCGGAGTGGCGGGACCGGAGCCGCAGGACGGCAAGCCGGTCGGAGTGGTCTTCGTCGGCGTCGCGTCCGCCGACGGGAGCGACAGCGTCGCCGCGCGTCTTGCGGGTGACCGATCGGCGATCCGGGCCGCCACCGTCCGCCTGGTGCTCACCACGCTGCTGGAGGCGGTGTCCGGCCGGGAACGCGGGGAATAGGCTGCGTTTCCATCGGGTTACATCTGAGGCATTCACAAGCACCACCCAGAACGCGCTGGTTAGCATGCATGGACCAACAGCGGGTGCTGCTGACCCGACTCCGATCACAAGGGTCGAGCGGGTGTTCGGATGACAGAGAGGAGGAGAGCTCATGGTTCTCGTTCGTCAGGAAATCGGCGATGTGCTGCGGGACTTCCGCTTGCAGAAGGGCCGGACCCTCCGCCAGGTCGCCGGCAAGGCCAGCGTCGCTCTCGGCTATCTCAGCGAGGTGGAGCGCGGCCAGAAGGAGGCCAGCTCCGAGATCCTCGCCTCGGTCGCCGATGCGCTCGACACGCCGATCTCGGTCATCATGCGGGAGGTGGGTGACCGCCTCGCGGTGGTGGAGGGGCTCAGCTCCGTGCCCGACATGCTGCCCGACGACCTCGTCGCCGAGTTCGACAACGACCTCGCGGTGCGCTGACCGCACCGCTCGCACGACGCCTCGGTCCGCTCTCGGGCCGGGGCGTTCGTGCGTTCTCGTGCACGTTCCGGCTCCGGCTCCGCCGCCGTCGGCGACGTACGCTGGAACAATGCGCGTGAGTGAGTTCCGGAGGGCGGTCGACCAGGAGTTCGGCGAGGCGTACGGCGCGGTCGTGACACAGGACGTCGTCATCGAACAGCTCGGCGGACGAACGGCGGAGGAGGCGCTCGGCGCGGGTATCGACGCTGCGGACGTCTGGTTCGCACTCTGCGCATCGCAGGACGTGCCGGTCGAGCGTCGGCACGGCAAGGGCTTGGCCGACCCGAAGCCGTGAGGCGAGCACCCGGCTCCCGAGCACACGGCTCCCGCGCAGCCGGACCGCAACCGAACACGCGTTCGGCGTGTCGCTCGAACGTGTGTTCGGTACGGTGTTAGCGTTCCTCCCCAGATGCGACTCCGGGAGGATTCGTCCCCAGATGGCTCGGACGACGGCAGTGATGTCGGTGGCTGGTCATACGTTCGTTCCATCGGACACGCATCCGAAGCCTTGCCGGCGAACCAGGGATCCTGCCCCATCGATCCCTGGGGAACCGACAGCCTACAGGCGCCGACATCGAGCACGAAGGAGCACACCATGCCGTCACAGGCAGACCGCGAGAAGGCCCTCGAGACCGCACTCGCTCAGATCGACCGCCAGTTCGGCAAGGGCTCGGTGATGCGCCTCGGGAGCGACGAACGCGCTCCCGTCGCCACCATTCCCACCGGTTCCGTCGCCCTCGACGTCGCCCTCGGCATCGGCGGGCTCCCGCGCGGCCGCATCATCGAGATCTACGGGCCGGAGTCCTCGGGAAAGACGACGTTGACACTCCACGCCATTGCAAACGCGCAGCGCAACGGCGGCATCGCGGCCTTCATCGACGCCGAGCATGCCCTGGACCCGGAGTACGCCAAGAAGCTCGGCGTCGACATCGACGCGCTCCTCGTCTCGCAGCCCGACACTGGTGAGCAGGCGCTCGAGATCGCCGACATGCTCGTCCGATCGGGCTCCATCGACCTCATCGTGGTCGACTCCGTCGCCGCGCTCGTGCCTCGTGCGGAGATCGAGGGTGAGATGGGCGACTCCCACGTCGGCCTGCAGGCCCGCCTCATGTCACAGGCGCTGCGCAAGCTCGCCGGTGGGCTGAACCAGACCCAGACCACGATGATCTTCATCAACCAGCTCCGCGAGAAGATCGGCGTGTTCTTCGGGAGCCCGGAGACCACCTCCGGTGGAAAGGCGCTGAAGTTCTACGCCTCGGTCCGCCTCGACATCCGTCGCATCGAGACCCTGAAGGACGGCACCGACGCCGTCGGCAACCGCACCCGGGTCAAGGTCGTCAAGAACAAGATGGCACCGCCGTTCAAGCAGGCGGAGTTCGACATCCTGTACGGCGTCGGCATCTCACGGGAGGGGTCGCTGCTCGACTTCGGCGTGGAGCACGCCATTGTCAAGAAGTCGGGCGCCTGGTACACGTATGAGGGCGATCAGCTCGGGCAGGGCAAGGAGAACTCGCGGAACTTCCTGATCCAGCACGCGGACATCGCAGCGGAGATCGAGCGCAAGATCCTCACGAAGCTCGGTGTCGGCGGCGCGAAGCCCGACGCCGCGCAGGCCGCCCCTGTCGAGTCGATCCAGCCGAAGCTCGCTGCCCGGAAGGGCGCGTGAGCGGCCGCGCCGGCACCGACGATGACGGCCTCGCACCGGTCACCGATCTCTTCGGTGGCGGGCCCCGACGGCGACCTGACTCGCCGCCGCGCGCTCGAGGCGGCGCCGAGGAGGGGCACGGTGCCGACCCGGACGGCGCTCACGCCGACGGCGCTGCCGTGCCCGAGGACGCGTGGCGCCCACCGGTGACGGGCGGGGTGGTGTCCATCGCAGGTGGTGTGCCCGCGGATGTCGCATCGGGCGCCGACGACATCGATACCGCGGATGACCCCCCGCGATCCCCGGAGGATCAGCAAGCGGACGCCGAGCGGATCAGCATGCGGACGCTCGGACGCCGGGGCGTGAGCGCGCAGGAGCTGCGCACGGCACTGCGCCGACACGAACTCGACGAGGACATCCTCGAGCGCGAGGTCGAACGGCTGAGCCGGGTCGGTCTGCTCGACGACGCGCAGCTCGCCGCCGACCTCGCGGATCGCCTGCAGGATCGAAAGGGTCTCGGACACCAGGGCGTGGTCGGAGAGCTCAGGCGTCGGGGCATCGACCAGGTCGTCATCGACACCGTGCTCGCGGAGCGAGAGGACGACGACGACGCTGCAGAGACCGCCCGTGCCACCGATCTCGCGACACAGCGGGCCCGCCAGATGCGGGGGCTCGACCACGAGACCGCCCAGCGCCGCCTGTCGGGGTTCCTCATGCGCAAGGGCTACAGCGGTTCGGTGGTCCGCGCCGCTGTCCGCGCCGCTCTCGACCCTCGCCCGGCATCACGCGGCGGGGTCCGGTTCGAGTAGTCAGCTGCAGCGGCGCCGTAGACTGGCACGACCATGTCGAGCGTCGAAGCGCGTCCGCGCACCTACGAGGTCCGCACCTTCGGGTGCCAGATGAACGTGCACGACTCCGAGCGGTTGAGCGGGTCGCTCGAGGCCGCCGGGTACCGGCCGGCAGCCGACGGTCCCGCCGACGTCGTCGTCATCAACACCTGCGCGGTGCGAGAGAACGCGGACAACCGCTTGTACGGCAACCTCGGTCAGCTCGCGAAGGTGAAGCGCGAGCACGAAGGCTTCCAGATCGCGGTCGGCGGCTGTCTCGCGCAGAAGGACAAGAACGTCATCCTCGAGAAGGCGCCCTGGGTGGACGTGGTGTTCGGCACGCACAACATGGGTTCCCTGCCCGCGATGCTCGAACGCGCGCGGCACAACGGCGAGGCCCAGCTCGAGATCCTCGAGTCACTGGAGGTGTTCCCCTCCACCCTGCCGACCAAGCGCGACTCGACGTACAGCGGGTGGGTGTCGATCTCGGTCGGCTGCAACAACACGTGCACGTTCTGCATCGTGCCCTCGCTTCGGGGCAAGGAGAAGGACCGGCGGCCTGGCGAGATCCTCGCCGAGATCCAAGCCCTCGTCGATGACGGCGCGATCGAGGTCACGCTGCTCGGGCAGAACGTCAACTCGTACGGGGTCGAGTTCGGCGACCGCCAGGCGTTCGGCAAGCTGCTCCGCGCCGCAGGCACCATCGCAGGGCTCGAGCGCATCCGCTTCACGAGCCCGCATCCGGCGGCGTTCACCGACGACGTCATTGACGCCATGGCGGAGACCCCGAACGTCATGCCGCAGCTGCACATGCCGCTGCAGTCCGGCTCGGACCGCATCCTGAAGGCGATGCGGCGCAGCTACCGCAGCGACCGCTTCCTCGGGATCCTCGACCGGGTCCGCGCGAGGATCCCGCACGCCGCCATCTCCACGGACATCATCGTCGGGTTCCCCGGCGAGACCGAGGAGGACTTCCAGGACACCCTGCGGGTCGTCGAGGAGGCCCGGTTCGCCTCGGCGTTCACGTTCCAGTACTCGATCCGGCCCGGCACGCCCGCAGGCACGATGCCCGACCAGGTCCCGAAGGCGATCGTGCAGGAACGCTACGAGCGCCTCGTGGAACTCCAGGACCGCATCGTCGCGGAGGAGAACGCGAAGCAGGTCGGCCGCACCGTCGAGGTGCTCGTTGCCACCGGGGAGGGCAAGAAGGACGACGCCACGCATCGGCTCTCCGGCCGGGCCGAAGACTCCCGCCTCGTGCATTTCTCGGTGCCGGACGGATCGGACATTCCGCGCCCTGGCGACGTCGTCTCGCTCGAGATCACCCGGGCCGCCCCGTTCTATCTCATGTCCGACACCGACAGGCCGCTCCGGGTCCGGCGTACCCGCGCTGGCGAGGCCTGGGACCGCGCGCAGGCCGCCTCCTGTGCCGTTCCGACGGTCAGTGCCCCGGGGAGCGCGACGACGGACGGACCGCAGCCCGTGTCGCTCGGTCTGCCGTCCCTCCGAGTCGGCTCGCCGGCGCGCACCTGACGTCGGTGGGGCGATGACGGCGGAGTTCGTCGACGGCGCCGACGCGTCGCCGCTGCCGTCTCTGCTGGCGGTCGTCGGGGCGACAGGTACCGGCAAGTCGGAGTTCGCGCTCGGCATCGCCGACGCGCTGCGAGCCCTGGGCGGATCGGTCGAGATCGTGAACGGTGACGCCATGCAGCTCTACCGTGGAATGGACATCGGCACCGCGAAACTGCCCGTGGCGGAGCGACGCGGGGTGCCGCACCGACTGCTCGACGTGCTCGACGTCACCGACGAGGCGAGCGTCGCGCGGTACCAGGCGGAGGCGCGCGCTGAGATCGACCGGATCCTCGCCGACGGTGGGACCACGCTCCTGGTCGGCGGCAGCGGGTTGTACGTGTCCGCTGTCCTGCACGACCTCGAGTTCCCGGGCACCGACCCGGTCCTCCGCGCCGAGCTTGAGCAGGAGCTGGCCGAGCGCGGGCGTGGAGCGCTCCTCACCCGCCTCCGCGCGCTCGACCCGGTTGCCGCTGCCGCAATCGACCCGCACAATCCCCGACGCCTCGTCCGGGCGCTCGAGGTCGCGACCCGCGCGGACACGGTGCGCCCGGCCCTCCCGACCGTCCCGCGGCCGTGGCGACCCGCCCGGGTCTTGCATCTGCGGCGGGAACGCGAGGTCCTCGTCCCGATGCTGCACGCACGGGCAGCGCGGATGTTCGACGCCGGACTGGTGGACGAGGCCGCAGGGCTCGTCGACACCGGGCTCGAGCGCGGCAGGACCGCGAGCCGCGCGATCGGGTACGCCCAGGCGCTCGACGTGGTGCACGGCCGCTCGACGGTGGCGGAGGCCGTGGAGGCCACCGCCATCGCGACCCGCAAGTACGCCCGCCGGCAGGTCGCGTGGTTCAAGCGGTACCCCGACGCATGCGACCTGGATGTGACGCTCGCCGGTCCGGAAGACCTCGCGGCGCTCGCGCATAGGATCGTGCGGTGACCGAACTGCACTTCACCAAGGGCCATGGCACCGGCAACGACTTCGTGCTGTTCGCCGACCCGGACGCCGCCGTCGACCTGACACCGACTCGGATCCAAGCGATCGCGGACCGGCGGTTCGGCGTCGGCGGCGACGGCGTCATCCGCGCGGTCCGGTCCGTCGCGATCCCGGACGGGCAGGCGATCATGGCCGAGGAGCCCGCCGCGGAATGGTTCATGGACTATCACAACGCCGACGGCACGGTCGCCGAGATGTGCGGCAACGGTGTCCGGGTGTTCGCGCGCTACCTCACCGAGTCGGGGCTCGTCGACCTCGCAGCCGGCGCGACGCTCTCGATCGGCACCCGGAAGGGCGTCGTCGACGTCCAGCGCACGACGAACGGCTTCTCCGCGGATCTCGGACGGTGGGGGCTTGGGATCGGTGCGACCGGCCTCGACAGCACGGACGGGGTCGGTGACGACGACATCGCCGTCCGGGCCCGGAACCTCGACGGCGCCCGTCCCGGACTCGGCATCGACGTCGGGAACCCGCACGTGGTGGTGGCCGTCGCGACGCAGGAGGAGCTCTCCGAACTCGACCTGACCGTCGTGCCCGTGCTCGACCCGGCACCGCCCGCGGGCGCGAACGTCGAGTTCGTGCTCCCCGGCGACCCGCTCGTCCAGGACGGCGTCGGGACGATCACCATGCGCGTGCACGAGCGGGGAAGCGGCGAGACGCTCTCGTGCGGCACGGGCGCCGTCGCGGCAGCCCTCGCCGTCCGGCACTGGGCCGGACCGCAGGCACCGAGCACATGGCGGGTCCGCGTGCCCGGCGGTGTCCTGACGGTTCGGATGTTCGCGGCGGAGGACGGTGAGCACGTCGCACTCGCCGGTCCGGCCGAGCTCGTGTTCGCCGGCGACCTGGCGATCTGAGGGATGCGGGCGGCGTCGGTTCCGGCAGGTGGCGCCGGCAGCGCTCCTGAGGTCACCCCCGGTGCACCCGGATCACGCGGTACCCCTTGTCGGTCGTCGCACGAGCCACCGTGAACTCGCCGCCGAGCATGTCCGCGATCCACCGCTGGAGCGAGTCGCCGCCGAGGTGCTTCGCGACGACCAGCCAGGCGTCCCCGCCCGGAACGAGCCGCGGCAGCCAGGTCCGCAGGATCGCGTGCAGTTCGTCCTTGCCCACTCGGATCGGCGGGTTCGACCAGATCGTGGCGAACCGGAGGTCGTCAGGCACGTCGGCGGGGAGGCCGACGAGCACGTTCGTCGCGCCGGCGGTCGCGGCATTCGCGCGGGCGAGATCGAGGACCCGCTCATTGACGTCGACGCCCCACACCTGCGAGTCCGGCGACTGCAGTGCCATGGTGATCGCGATCGGCCCCCACCCGCAGCCGATGTCGAGCAGCGCCCCGGACGGGGCGGGCGCCGGCACGGTCTGGAGGAGCACCCGGGTTCCGACGTCGAGTCGCTCCGGGCTGAACACCCCGGACGCCGTCGCGAGCGACAGCGTCCTGCCGGCGAGGGTGACGGTGATCTGCCGTGGGCGGGCATCGCTCTCCGGGCTTGCGGAGAAGTAGTGCTCGTTCGCCATGGATGAACCGTACCGGCATCTCGGTGTGTCGAGAGCGTGCCGGAGGTAGCGTGAGCACGATGACAGACCAGGAACAGACTGCCCCTTCGGGCGTGGACGGCACCGACGCCGAGGGGATCGTCGAGCGGGTGCTGCGGAACGCCGGAACGAGGGCGTCGACGTCGGCGGTGTTCGCTCCGGCGCAGGCGCTGCAGACTCGCGGCGCCGAGGCCGCAGGCTGGTCCGGCGACGGCGAGCAGTACGACCGGGAGGACCGGGCCGCGCTCCGCCGTGTCGCCGGACTCTCGACTGAGCTCCAGGACGTCACCGAGGTCGAGTACCGGCAGCTACGGCTCGAGAACGTGGTGCTCATCGGTGTCTACGCGCAGGGCGACGCCCAGGACGCGGAGAACTCCATGCGTGAGCTCGCAGCCCTGGCCGAGACCGCCGGCGCGGTGGTCCTCGACGGTCTGCTCCAGCGCCGACCGCATCCGGACCCCAGCACCTACCTGGGCCGGGGCAAGGCCGAGGAGCTGGCGATGGTCGTCGCGGCCACTGGGGCCGACACGGTCGTTGCCGACACGGAGCTCGCGCCGAGCCAGCGCCGTGCGCTCGAGGACGTCGTCAAGGTGAAGGTCATCGACCGTACCGCCGTGATTCTCGACATCTTCAGCCAGCACGCCCACACCCGGGAGGGCAAGGCGCAGGTCGAGCTCGCGCAGCTCGAGTACCTGCTTCCGCGTCTCCGTGGCTGGGGCGAGTCGATGTCGCGGCAGGCCGGTGGCCAGGTCGGCGCCGGCAACGGCATGGGCTCCCGTGGCCCCGGTGAGACGAAGATCGAGCTCGACCGCCGCCGGATCCACACCCGGATGGCGAAGCTGCGCCGGCAGATCGCCGGGTTCCGGCCCTCCCGAGAGGCCCGGCGTGCGGAGCGCAACCGCAACGAGGTGCCGAGCGTGGCGATCGCCGGCTACACGAACGCCGGCAAGTCCAGCCTGCTGAACCGTCTGACCTCCGCCGGAGTCCTGGTGCAGAACCAGCTGTTCGCGACCCTCGACGCGACCGTCCGGAAGACGGAGTCGACGAAGGGCCGCCCGTACACGTTCTCCGACACGGTCGGTTTCGTCCGGAACCTGCCGCACCAGCTCGTCGAGGCCTTCCGGTCGACGCTCGAGGAGGTCGGCGAGTCCGACGTGATCGTGCACGTCGTCGACGGCTCGCACCCGGACCCCGCCTCGCAGCTCGCGACGGTGCGCGACGTGATCGCAGACGTGGGCGCCCGGGACATCCCGGAGGTCGTCGCCTTCAACAAGGCCGATCTCATCGATGCGGATCAGCGGCTCGTGCTCGTCGGACTCGAGCCGGATGCCGTGTTCGTGTCGGCGCGCACGGGTGAGGGCGTGACCGAGCTGCTCGCCGCCATCGAGGCGCGGCTGCCGGAACCGGACGTCGCGCTGACGCTCGTGGTGCCCTATGAGCGCGGCGACCTCGTCTCGCACCTGCACGACAGCGGCTCGGTGGAGTCGACCGAGTACGTGGCGGAGGGCACCCGGGTGGCGGTCAGGGTGTTCCGACGTCAGGTCGCGGAGCTCGAGCCGTACATCGTGCACGAGCCGCAGACCGCCTGACCGTCGAGCCGGTCGAGACCGCACCGGTGTCCGCCGCAGCCTCGCCGTGTCAGATGCTGCGGAGGACCGCGACGACCTTGCCGAGCACGGTCGCCTCGTCGCCGAGGATCGGCTCGAAGTTCGTGTTCCGGGGCAGGAGCCAGGTGTGGCCGTCGCGCTGACGGAACACCTTGACCGTCGCCTCCTCGTCCAGCATCGCCGCGACGATCTCGCCGTTCTCGGCGGTCTGCTGCGAGCGGACGACGACCCAGTCGCCGTCGCAGATCGCGGCGTCGATCATCGACTCGCCGACGACGCGCAGCATGAAGAGGTCTCCGGTGCCGACGAGTTGCCGCGGGAGTGGCACGATCTCGTCGACGTGCTGCTCGGCGGTGATCGGAACGCCCGCGGCGATGCGACCGACGAGCGGGACGAGGGTGGTCGCGTCGATGTCCGGGCCGTCGTGCGCGACGGGCTCGTCCACGAGGACCTCAAGCGCACGCGGCCGATTCGGGTCACGTCGGATCCAGCCGCCGAGTTCGAGCTGGTTGAGCTGGTGCGTCACGCTCGATAGTGAGGAGAGGCCGACCGCATCGCCGATCTCGCGCATGCTCGGCGGATAGCCCCTGGTGGCGACCGCCGCACGGATGGCGTCGAGGATCGCCTGCTGTTTCGCCGTCAGGGCCTTCTGCCCGCGCAGGTCTGCCACGTCGTCTCCAGAATGTCGGTGGTCCCCGATTGACTCGTCTCGGGTCTTCGAAAGTGTATCCGTACGGTCGGCGCACACGAAGGTCCGTTCGAGCGTGTCGCGCGGTTTCGTCCGACCGACGCGGTCGTACGGGGGCTTGCGCAGACCGTCGGTCGAACGTATGTTCGATACACGAGTTCGATTCCGCGGCCCCATTCAGGCGAAGCACGAGAGAGGCACCGATATGAGCACTGCGATCACCACACCCGTCAACGCCGCGTACATCGGTGCCGTCGGCGTCCCGCGCTGCTCCACGGCGCCGACCTACCGACGCCTCCGACTCACCCGTCGCGGGCAGGTCGTGTTCACGACGCTCGCGGCGGTGCCGCTGCTCGCCGGGGTCGGCCTCGGCATGCTCAACGGCGGGCAGGCCGCCGCGGGCGACACCCACGCGACCACGACCTTTCAGACCGTGACGGTGCAGCCGGGCGAGTCGCTCTGGCAGGTGGCGGAGGACCAGGCGCCGAACGCGGACCCGCGCGACTTCGTGCAGGACGTCGTGACGCTGAACAACCTCGACGGCTCTGCGGTGCAGGCCGGGCAGCAGCTGTCGATCCCGACGCACTACACCGCCGGGCGCTGACCGCTCGACCGGCCGGCCGGTGGGGGGCCAGGCGCATCGCTCTAGCATGGGGCGGTGGCGTTCACACTCGAAGACCTCCCGATCCGAGACGACCTGCGCGGGCAGAGCCCGTACGGCGCGCCCCAGAAGCACGTCCGCGTCGCGCTGAACGTCAACGAGAACACGCACCCGGTGCCGCAGGACGTCGTCGACGACATCCTCACGTCGATGCGCACCGCGCTCGCAACCATCAATCGCTATCCCGACCGTGAGTTTGTGACCCTCCGGCAGGCGCTCGCCGGCTACCTCAACGCCGGACTGGAGGCACAACAGCACCTGGGCGTCGAGCAGCTGTGGGCTGCGAACGGCTCGAACGAGGTGATCCAGCAGATCCTCCAGGCGTTCGGCGGCCCGGGGCGCAGCGTGCTCGGATTCCCGCCCACGTACTCCATGCACTCGATCCTCGCGTCCGGCACCGGCACAGCATGGATCGCCGAGGAACGCGACGCGGAGTTCCAGATCGCGCCGGAGACGGTGGTGGCGGCCATCCGCAGGCACAGCCCGGACATCGTGTTCCTCTGCGGGCCGAACAACCCGACGGGCACACCCCTCTCCCTCGAGACCATCGCTGCCGCGTACGACGCCACCGACGGCATCGTCATGGTGGATGAGGCCTACGCCGAGTTCATGCCGCGGGAGCGTCCGAGCGCCATCACGCTGCTCGGGGGACGCGAGCGGCTCCTCGTGTCCCGAACCATGAGCAAGGCGTTCGCGTTCGCCGGGGCGCGGGTGGGCTACCTCGCGGCACATCCCGCGGTGATCGACGCCCTGCGACTCGTCCGGCTGCCGTACCACCTGTCGGCGCTCACACAGGCCGCCGCCGTCGCAGCGCTCCGCCACGCGCCCGCCATGTTGCAGATGGTCGACGAGATCATCGTGCAGCGGGACCGCATGGTGGACGAGCTCCGGGCGATGGGGTACCACCCGTACGAGACGTGGTCGAACTTCGTGCTGTTCGGTGGGGTGGCGGACCCCCGTGCCGCGTTCGAGGAGCTGCTGGAGCACGACGTCATCGTGCGGGACCTCGGGATCCCGGGACACCTCCGCGTCAGCGCGGGGACGGCGGACGAGACCAGCGCCTTCCTCGACGCCCTGCGGGCGATCACCGCACGAGCCGAGGTCGGGTCGGGCACCGGGATCGGTAGGCTGGGAGCATGACCGGAACCCGCACCGCCTCCATCACGCGGGCGACCAGCGAGTCCACCGTCTCCGTGACACTCGACCTCGACGGGACCGGTGCTTCGTCGATCTCGACCTCCGTGCCGTTCTACGACCACATGCTGACGGCGTTCGCGAAGCACTCGCTCATCGACCTCCAGGTCTCGGCGACGGGGGACACCGACATCGACGCCCACCACACGGTGGAGGACACCGGCATCGTGCTCGGGCAGGCCCTGCGCGAGGCGCTCGGCGACCGCGCGGGCATCGGGCGATACGGGGACGCGCTCGTGCCCCTGGACGAGGCCCTCGCGCAGGCCGTCGTCGACGTGTCCGGTCGCCCATACCTCGTGCACAGCGGCGAGCCGGAGGGGTTCGCGCTGCACCGCATCGGCGGACACTTCACGGGTTCCCTGGTGCGCCACGTCTTCGAGGCGATCACCATGCACGCCGGGCTGACGGTGCACATCCGCGTCCTCGACGGGCGCGATCCGCACCACATCGCAGAGGCCGAGTTCAAGGCGTTCGCCCGCGCCCTCCGCGCCGCGGTCGCGCCGGACACGCGCGTCGACGGCGTGCCCTCCACAAAGGGTTCGCTGTGACCGCGCGCCCGGACGTCGTGCTCCTCGACTATGGCTCCGGCAACATCCACTCCGCGGCGAAGGCGCTCGAGCACGCCGGCGCGGACGTCACGGTCACCGCGGACAAGCAGGCGGCGCTCGGCGCGGACGGCTTGCTCGTCCCCGGAGTCGGAGCGTTCGGGGCGGTCATGATGCAGCTCGAGAGCGTGCGCGGGGGAGACATCGTCGACCGTCGCCTCGCCGGTGGGCGTCCCGTCCTCGGTATCTGCGTCGGCATGCAGGTGATGTTCGAGCGAGGCGTCGAGCGCGGCGCGGACGTCGAGGGGCTCGGGCAGTGGCCCGGGACGGTCGGCGAGCTGCATGCCGACGTCCTCCCGCATATGGGCTGGAACACGGTGGACGCTCCCGAGGACTCGGTCCTCTTCGACGGCCTCCGCGACGAGCGCTTCTACTTCGTCCACTCCTACGGTGCGACCACGTGGGGACTTGACGGGCACGGCCCGTTCGCGGCTCCGAAGACCACCTGGGCCCGGCACGGCGAGCGGTTCCTCGCCGCCGTCGAGAACGGCCCGCTCTCCGCCACCCAGTTCCACCCGGAGAAGTCCGGGGAACCGGGCATCGCACTGCTCCGCAACTGGTTGCGGACACTCTGACTGTTCACCGCTGGCGACCGTCGGCCGCTCCGACCAGCCGTCGACGTGACCAGCCGCCTCCTCGGCCGCAGCCGACCGACGACCGCTCCCCGACCCTCCCGGAAGGCCCGGAACCGACGCCATGACCGATCCCGACCAGACCGAGCTCGCGACCACCGCCCCGCTCGTCCTGCTCCCCGCCGTCGACATCGTCGGGGGCACCGCCGTCCGGCTCACCAACGGTGCGGCCGGGAGCGAGACGTCGTACGGGGACCCGGTCGACGCCGCCGCCGCATGGCACGACCAGGGCGCGAAGTGGATCCACCTCGTCGACCTGGATGCCGCGTTCGGTCGCGGCGAGAACCGCGACGTCATCGGCCGGGTGATCCGCAAGGTCGACGGGGTCTCGGTCGAGCTGTCGGGCGGCATCCGGGACGATGCGTCGCTCGAGGCGGCGCTCGCCACCGGCGTCGCTCGGGTGAACCTGGGAACGGCCGCCTTGGAGAATCCGGCGTGGACCGCGCGCGTGATCGCCGAGTACGGCGACCGGATCGCCGTGGGACTCGACGTCCGGGGGACGACGCTGGCAAGTCGCGGGTGGACGGAGGATGCCGGGGACCTCTTCTCCGTGCTCGCGCGACTCGAAGACGCCGGGTGCGCGCGATACGTCGTCACCGACGTCACGAAGGACGGCACGCTGCGGGGCCCGAACGTCGACCTCCTCCGGCGGGTCCTGGAGTGCACCGACCGTCCGGTCGTCGCGTCCGGCGGGGTCTCGACGCTCGACGACCTCCGCGCCCTGCGCGCTCTCGTGCCGCTCGGGCTCGAGGGCGCAATCGTCGGCAAGGCCCTCTACGCCGGGTCGTTCACCCTGCCCGCAGCGCTCGACGTGGCATCGGAGTGACCGGCTCCACGGCGGACGGTTCCGCGCACTCGGCAAACGGCCTCAGGCACTCCGGCTCCGGCTCCGGCTCCGGCTCCGGACACGCGCACGCGCACGGGGGTGCCGACAGTGCCGGCCTGCCCTGGGCGGGGCGCACGTTCGCGGCGCACGACACCACATTCGCCGACGACGACGGAACCGCCGACCCGAGCCTCATCGCCGCGATCGAGGCGGTTCAGCAGGGGCGGGGCTCGCACGCAGCCGTGGTGGAGGCGATGCGCACCGCGCGACTGCTCATCCCGCTCGTCGCCCGGGCCGGTGAGATCGGCCAGACGCCGGACGGCCGGGTCGTCGACAAGACGCAGGAGCTGTCGATCGTGACGGTCGCGGGGCCGGACGCCAGGACCGTCATGCCCGCGTTCTCGTCCGTCACGGCAATGCAGTCCTGGGATCCGAGCGCCCGGCCGATCCCGGTCGACTCTCGTCGGGTCGCGATGGCGGCCGCGAGCGAGGGCACCGAGCTCGTGGTGCTGGACCCGACCGCGCCGACCGAGTTCGTGCTTCGTCGCCCGGCGGTCTGGGCACTCGGCCAGGACCAGCCGTGGGTCCCGTGCTACGAGGACCCGCGGGTGGCGCAGGCGTTCGCGGCCTCCGTGGACCCCGAGTCGGCGGTCGTGCGCGTGGAGCTCTCCGCGGGCGATGCCGGAGCGCGATTCGCCGGGCCGGAGCTCGTCGTTGGGCTCGTCCTCGTCCCCGGCCTCGGCGAGCAGGCCGTGCGCGACCTCGTCGGGCGCCTGCAGCAGCGATGGTCCACGGACCGGTTCCTGGTGGAGCACGTCGACAGCATGGGCGTCGCGCTGCGCGCTGCCTGAGTCTCCCGCGTCCCGTCCGCGCCCGTCCGGTGCGCGCAGCCTCGGGCCAGGATGCCCGCCGGTTCAGGTCACCGGGCCGGTGAACCGTTCCCCGGGGCCTTTGCCGGGAGCGTCGGGAATGCTCGACGCCTCCCGGAAGGCGAGCTGCACCGAGCGCAGGCCGTCACGCAGCGGGCGGGCGTGGTGGTCGCCGATCTCGGTGGCTGCGCCCGTGACCAGACCGGCGAGAGCGGTGATGAGCTTCCGCGCCTCGTCGAGGTCCGTCTGCGCGTCGGGGTCGTCGGCGAGGCCGACCTTGACGGCCGCTGCGCTGAGCAGATGGATGCTCACCGTGTTGATGAGCTCGACCGCGGGCACCTCGGCGATGTCGCGCGCCTCGGGATCGCCGAAGTATCCGACGTCGGCCGACGATCCGTCCTCGTTCATGGTCTCGTCCTGTGGGCTGTCGGTCACGGTGCTCCTCTGCTAGACTTCACTCGGCAGTTGCTGTCCTGGCGCTACGTGTGCCCGGGTTGCAGCGCGAAAGAGGAGATTCTCCCACCCGCGACCACGCATCACAGGTTACCGGGTCAGCACCGCTCCGCCGACGGCAGGGCTGGTCCCAGCGACCAGTGCTCCTCGGTCGACGGGACCCCTGGGTCCGGTGTCGGGCGGGTACCGCGGTCAGATCCGTGCGTACGAACCTCCTTGCATCGCGGCCTCCGTCCGAGCAGCTCGCTCCGACGGACACCACAGATGAAGGAGTTCCGCATCAGCGATCCCCGTACCAACGACCGAATCCGTGTCCCTGAAGTCCGCCTCGTCGGACCCGCCGGGGAGCAGGTCGGCGTTGTCCCCATCGCCGTCGCACTGCGCCTCGCGCAGGAGGCAGACCTGGATCTGGTCGAGGTCGCTCCGAACTCGAAGCCGCCCGTGGCCAAGATCATGGACTACGGCAAGTTCAAGTACGAAGCGGCGCAGAAGGCCAAGGAGGCCCGGCGCAATCAGGCGAACACGATCCTGAAAGAGGTCCGGTTCCGCCTGAAGATCGACGCGCACGACTACGAGACCAAGCGCAAGCGCGCCGAGGGCTTCCTCGCCGCCGGCGACAAGGTCAAGGCCATGATCCTGTTCCGCGGTCGTGAGCAGTCGCGCCCCGACCAGGGCGTGCGACTCCTCCAGCGCTTCGCGGAGGACATCGCGGACTACGGCGTCGTCGAGTCCCGCCCCACGCAGGACGGCCGCAACATGACGATGGTCATCTCGCCGTTGAAGAACAAGTCCGACGCCAAGGCCGAGGCGAACGCCAAGAAGGCCGCGCAGAAGGACGAGCGGCGGGCCCTGGCGCACGCCGACGCCGCAGCGGCTCCCGCCGACGAGGCGGACGACGCCACGACGACGGCGGAGTAACAGACTCGGGTCCGGCTTCGGACCCACGTCGCACCGACGCGGCACAGACCACCACCCACGTACGGAAAGGCATGCACATGCCCAAGCAGAAGACCCACTCCGGGTCCAAGAAGCGCTTCAAGGTGACCGGCTCCGGCAAGATCATGAAGCAGCAGGCCGGTATGCGTCACAACCTCGAGGTCAAGGCCTCCAAGCGCAAGGCCCGGCTGAACACGGACCAGGTCCTCGCGCCGGCCGACGCCAAGGTCATCAAGAAGCTTCTCGGCCGCTGACCAGCGCCGACCTGGATCGTTAGGAAGAACACGTCATGGCAAGAGTGAAGAGGGCGGTCAACGCCCACAAGAAGCGCCGCGTCATCCTGGAGCGCGCCGAGGGATACCGCGGCCAGCGCTCCCGTCTGTACCGCAAGGCGAAGGAGCAGGTCACCCACTCCCTCGTCTACGCGTACCGCGACCGCCGCGCGAAGAAGGGCGAGTTCCGTCGCCTCTGGATCCAGCGCATCAACGCCGCGTCGCGTGCGAACGGCCTCACCTACAACCGCCTCATCCAGGGCCTCGCGCTCGCGGGTGTCGAGGTCGACCGTCGTATCCTCGCCGACCTCGCGGTGAACAACCCCGAGACGTTCGCGTCGATCGTCGCGACCGCCAAGGCAGCGCTCCCGGCCGACACGTCGGCGCCGAAGGCCGCCGCGTAGGTCATCTCTCGCGAAGGGCCCGTCCACGTACTGTGTGGGCGGGCCCTTCGGCTGTTCCCTGCCAGACTGGTGGCGTGCCCGAACTCCTGGAGAACCCCCGTTCCGCCCGCGTACGCGCGGTCGCCGCCCTGAGCAAGAAGGATGTCCGGCAGACCAGCGGCGTCTTCCTGCTGGAGGGGCCGCAGGCCGTGTCGGAGGCGCTCGCCTACCGCCCGGGTCTGCTCCAGGACCTCTTCGCGACGCCGACCGCGGTGGAGCGGCACCCGGACCTCGCCGCGGCGGCCGAGGCCGCGGGCCTCGAGATCGTCTTCGTCACGGAGGACGTGCTCCAGGTGATGGCGGACACGGTCACGCCGCAGGGCGTCGTGGCCGTGTGCGAGCAGTTCCCGACGTCCGTGAAGGACGTCTTCCGCGGCGTCGCAGACGACGTTGCCGCGGGCCTCCCTGCCAGCGGAGGGCCTGGCTTGGTCGTGATCCTCGAGCAGGTGCGCGACCCGGGGAACGCCGGCACGATCATCCGCGCCGCGGACTCCGCCGGGGCGGACGCCGTGGTCCTGACCGGGCGGTCCGTGGACCCGTACAACCCGAAGGTGGTGCGGTCGACCACCGGGTCGCTCTTCCACCTGCCGGTGTCCGTGGGCGTCGAGCTCGAGGCCGCGGTGTCCCGCGCCCGGGCCGCGGGGTACACGATCCTGGCCGCGGACATCTCCGGGGACGACCTGCCGGCGGTGCGGGCTGACGGCATGCTCGACGGTCCGACCGCGTGGGTGTTCGGCAACGAGGCCCGGGGACTCACCGAGGCGGACCTCGCGCTCGCCGACCGCGCGGTCAAGGTGCCGATCTACGGCCTCGCCGAGTCGATGAACCTCGCCACCGCAGCGTCCGTCTGTCTGTACGAGAGCGCCTTCGCGCAGCGGAGCGCGGCGCAGCGCTGACGCGAGCGTGCCGGTATCCCAGCGGCCGGTAGGCTTGCGTACCGTGTCAGAACCACTTGAGATCAGCGAACCGGCCGTCGCGGCCACGGTGGACGCGGCGCTGGCCGCCATCGGCTCCGCGTCGAGTGTCGCGGAGCTGAAGCAGGCCAAGGCCGAGCATGTCGGCGAGCAGTCGACGCTCGCGCGGATGAACGCGTCGATGCGGTCCGTCGCGCCCGAGCAGAAGGCCGCTGCCGGCAAGCTCGTCGGGCAGGCCCGAGCACGCGTCAACCAGGCGGTCGCCGCGCAGGAGGCCGTGCTGGCCGAGGCGGAGGAGGCCGCGCGGATCGAGGCGGAGCGCCTCGACGTCACCGCGCTGGCTTGCCGCCACCAGCCCGGGGCCCGCCACCCGCTGTCGCTCCTGCAGGAGACCGTCGCCGACATCTTCGTCGGCATGGGATGGGAGGTCGCGGAGGGCCCCGAACTCGAGCACGAGTGGTTCAACTTCGACGCGCTCAACTTCGACCAGGACCACCCGGCCCGAGCCATGCAGGACACGCTGTTCGTGGAACCCGTGGACCGCCACCTGGTCATGCGCACGCACACGTCGCCGGTGCAGATCCGCTCACTGCTCGAACGCCCCCTGCCGCTCTACGTCATCGCGCCCGGGCGGGTGTACCGCTCGGACGAGCTCGACGCCACGCACACGCCGGTGTTCACCCAGGTCGAGGGCATCGCGATCGACAAGGGCCTGACCATGGCGCACCTGCGCGGCACCCTCGAGCACTTCGCCCGCGCCATGTTCGGGACGGAGGCGCAGATCCGTCTCCGTCCGAACTACTTCCCGTTCACCGAGCCGAGCGCCGAGATGGACGTGTGGCAACCGCACGCCAAGGGCGGTGCACGGTGGGTCGAGTGGGGCGGGTGCGGCATGGTGAACCCGAACGTGCTCCGGTCGGCCGGGCTCGATCCGGCGGAGTACCAGGGCTTCGCCTTCGGCATGGGCATCGAGCGGACGCTGCAGTTCCGCAACGACCTCAATGACATGCGTGACATGGTCGAGGGCGACATCCGCTTCTCGCAGCAGTTCGGAACGGTGGTCTGATGCGCGTCCCACTCCGTTGGCTTGGTGAGTTCGTCGACCTCCCCGAGGATGCCACGCTCGAGCACGTCCACGCGGCGCTCGTCTCGGTGGGGTTCGAGGAGGAGTCCGAGCACACCTTCGACCTCACCGGGCCGATCGTGGCCGGTCGGGTGCTCCAGCGCGTGCCCGAGCCGCAGAAGAACGGCAAGACGATCAACTGGTGTCAGGTCGATGTCGGCGAGTCCGAGCCGCGAGGCATCGTCTGCGGTGCCCACAACTTCGACGTCGGCGACCTCGTCGTCGTCACCCTGCCCGGCGCGGTGCTTCCCGGCCCGTTCCCGATCGCCGCGCGCAAGACCTACGGACACATCTCGGACGGCATGATCGCCTCGGCGCGCGAGCTCGGCCTGGGCGAGGACCACGACGGCATCCTCCGATTCGCCGACCTCGGGCTCGAGCCGCCGGTCGGCGCCGACGCGATCGCGCTGCTCGGCCTCGACGACGCGGCGGTCGAGATCAACGTCACACCGGACCGCGGCTACGCGTTCAGCATCCGCGGTGTCGCGCGCGAGTATTCCCACGCCACGGGCGCGACGTTCTCCGACCCGGCGGACAGGCCCGCGCCGCGGACCGGCGAGGGGTTCTCGGTCACCATCGATGATTCCGCGCCGATCCGGGGCAACGTCGGCGCGCACACGTTCGTCACGCGGGTCGTCCGCGGCATCGATGCGACCCGCCCGACGCCCGCATGGATGGTGGCCCGGCTCCGGCTGGTCGGCGTGCGCTCGATCTCGCTCCCGGTCGACATCACCAACTACGTGATGTTCGAGCTCGGTCAGCCGCTCCACGGATACGACCTCGCCCGCGTCGACGGCGGCCTGACCGTGCGACGCGCGACCCAGGGGGAGTCCCTCGTCACGCTCGACGAGCAGACGCGGACGCTGGACCCGGAGGACCTCGTCATCGCAGACGCCAGTGGTGCCGTCGGCCTCGCCGGCGTGATGGGTGGTGCTCGGACGGAGATCCGTCCCGAGACCCAGGACGTCCTCATCGAGGCGGCGGGCTTCGACCCGGTGTCCATTGCGCGCACCGCTCGACGGCACAAGCTCCCGAGTGAGGCGTCCCGCCGCTTCGAGCGTGGCGTCGACCCGCTCGTCGCCGAGGCGGCTGCGGCCCGTGCCGTGCAGCTCCTCGTGGACCTCGCCGGCGGCACCGCCGACACGCTCGGCTCGACGCTGGTGGAGGACCGTCCCCGGCCCGCCATCACCCTTCCGATCGATCGTCCCGCCGCGATCGTCGGCGTGGACTACACCGACGCCGAGGTGATCGAGACGTTGCGCGCCGTCGGAGCGACCGTTGCGGTCGACGACCGCCTGCTCGCGGTGACGCCACCGTCGTGGCGCCCCGACCTCATCGACGACGTCAGCCTCGTCGAAGAGGTCGCCCGCGTCGTCGGCTACGGCCGCATCCCCAGCGTCCTGCCGGTCGCGCCGCCCGGGCGAGGCCTCGACCGCGCGCAGAAGGCGGCGCGCCGGGTCGCTGCGACGCTCGCCGCAGAGGGCCTCGTCGAGGTCCTCACCGCGCCGTTCGTGTCCGCCGCCACAGGGTCCGCGTTCCCCGGGATCGACGGCACCGCGGGGCCGAGCGTGCGCCTCGCGAACCCCCTCGACAGTGAGCTCGACCGGCTGCGACGGAGCGGCCTGCCCGCGCTCGTCGACGTCGCGCGGCGGAACATCGCGCGGGGACTCGTCGACGTGGCCGTGTTCGAGACCGCGCGCGTGTTCCTGCCGGACGAGGGCCAGGTCCTCGGCACCGACACGATCCCCGCCGGTGCCGCTCGACCGGACCAGGACACGGTGGCCGCGCTGGACGCCTCCCTGCCCGCGCAGCCGCGGCATGTCGCGGCGCTCCTCACCGGGGCGTGGCTCGTCAAGCAGCCCGGCGTCGCGCCGGAGCCGTACGGCGTGGCGGACGCGCTCGACGTGGCGCGCGCGGTCGCATGGGCCGTCGGCGCCGAGCTGACGGTGACGCAGACGACGCACCCGTCCCTCCACCCTGGGCGTGCCGCGTCGCTCACCGTCGGCGGCACCGTCGTGGGCATCGCCGGAGAGCTGCTGCCGTCGTTGACGGAGGCGGCGGACCTGCCCCGCGTCGTCGCCGTCGCCGAACTCGACTTCGACGCGCTCGTCGCGTTGGCGCCCGGGCAGGTGGCGCCCGAGCCGATCGTCGCGTACCCGGCCGCCACACAGGACCTGTCGCTCGTGGTCGCCACGTCGGTGCCCGCGGGCGGCGTGCTCGACGCGGTGCGCGGTGGCGCGGGACCGCTCCTGGAGTATGCTCGCCTCGTGGACGACTATCGGGGCACGGGCGTGAACGAGGGGCAGAAGTCCCTGACGTTCGCGCTGCGCTTCCGCGCCACGGACCGCACCCTGACCGCCGCCGAGGCCTCCGAGGCCCGCGACGGCGCCGTCCGACGTGCCGGCGAGCGATTCGGGGCGACCCTGCGCGACTGATCCTCCCTTGGAATCAGCCTCGCCCGGGGTCGCCGCCTCCGACGCTTCCGACGAACAGTCCGATCTCAAGGTGGAATACCGATGTCCGTATCCGTTGCCGTGGCGGGAGCCAGCGGCTACGCGGGCGGGGAGCTGCTGCGCATCCTCTCCGCTCATCCCGAGTTCGACGTCAGGACGGTGACCGCGTTCTCGAACGCGGGCCAGCCGCTCATCGCGACCCAGCCGCACCTCCGCTCGCTGTCGCACCTGACCCTGCAGGAGACCACGGCGGAGCGACTCCGCGGGCACGATGTCGTGTTCCTGGCGCTGCCGCACGGGCAGTCCGGCGCCATCACCGAGCAGTTGGACGAGGGCACGCTCGTCGTGGACTGCGGGGCCGACCACCGGCTGACGGACGAAGCCGCGTGGGCGACGTTCTACGGCGGGGCGTACCACGGCGCGTGGACGTACGGCCTGCCCGAGCTCCTGCGTGCGGGGGGCGCCGGCAAGCAGCGTGACGCCCTCGTCGGGACGAAGCGCATCGCAGTGCCGGGCTGCAACGTCACCGCGATCACCCTGGGGATCGCGCCGGGTGTCGCAGCGGGGCTCGTCGAGGCGGACGACCTCGTCGCGGTGCTCGCCGTGGGGCCGTCCGGGGCCGGCAAGAAGCTCGCGACCACCTACCTCGCCTCCGAGATCATGGGGTCCGCGTCCGCCTACGCGGTGGGCGGCACGCATCGGCACGTTCCGGAGATCCAGCAGAACCTGCGGGTCTCCGGCGCCGAGGACGTGCGCATCTCGTTCACGCCGGTGCTCGTGCCGATGGCGCGTGGCATCCTCGCGACCACGACCGCGAGGCTCGCGCCGGGCGTCGGCGCGCACGAGGTGCGCCGCGCCTGGGAGCAGGCATACGCGGACGAGCCCTTCGTGCACCTGCTGCCCGAGGGGGAGTTCCCGCGCACGGCCGACACCGTCGGCGCGAACACCGCGCTCGTCGGGATCGCGGTCGACGAGGCCGCGGGCCGTCTCGTGGCCGTCTCCGCGATCGACAATCTCGCCAAGGGCACGGCGGGCGCCGCGGTCCAGTCGACGAACATCGCGCTCGGGTTCCCCGAGACGCTCGGACTCACCGTGGACGGAGTCGCCCCGTGAACGACCAGACGCAGCAGGACCAAGCGCAGCAGGACGAGCCGCAGCAGGACCAGGCGCAGCACGACCGGATGCCGCAGGACCAGGGTGCTGCGGTCCTCCAGGGCGTCACCGCGGCCGCCGGGTTCCGCGCGGCGGGTGTGACCGCGGGCCTGAAGGCGAGCGGCACCCCGGACCTCGCGCTGGTGGTGAACGAGGGCCCGTCCGACGCCGTGGCCGCGGTGTTCACGAGCAACCGGGCGAAGGCGAACCCGGTCATCTGGTCCCAGCAGGTGGTCGCCGACGGCACTGCCCGCGCTGTGGTCCTCAACTCCGGAGGCGCGAACTGCTTCACCGGGTCGTTCGGCTTCCAGACCACCCATCAGACCGCAGAGGCGGTCGGCGAGGCGCTCGGCGTCGGCGCCGGCGATGTCGTCGTCTGCTCCACGGGGCTGATCGGCGTCGGCGGCGAGGACTTCCGCGCCGGGGTCCTGCGCGGGGTCGCCATGGCATCGGACGCCCTTGCGGCGGACGGCGGCCCGCTCGCCGCGGAGGCGATCCTCACCACCGACACGCACGCGAAGCAGAGCGTGGTGACGTCGGGCGACGATCGCGGTGACGGTGGCTGGACCGTCGGAGGGATGGCGAAGGGCGCGGGGATGCTCGCTCCCGGCCTCGCGACGATGCTCGTCGTGATCACCACCGACGTCGCACTCGCATCAGAGGACCTCGACGCGGCCCTCCGTGCGGCGACACGCGTGACCTTCGACCGCGTCGACTCCGACGGCTGCATGTCCACGAACGACACGGTCGTCCTCATGGCGTCGGGCGCGTCCGGCGTCACCCCGGCGGCGAGCGAGTTCCAGGAGGCGCTGACCTCCGTGTGCGCGGACCTCGCGCGGCAGCTCCAGCAGGATGCCGAGGGTGCGAGCCACGACATCGCCATCGAGGTCGTCGGGGCGGCGAGCGAGGACGACGCCGTGACCGTCGGACGCAGTGTCGCTCGGAACAACCTGTTCAAGGCGGCCGTGTTCGGCAACGACCCGAACTGGGGGCGCGTGCTCGCCGCGATCGGCACGACCGACGCCGAGTTCGACCCGTACGCGGTCGACGTGAGCATGAACGGGGTTCGGGTCTGCTCGGGCGGCGCCCCGGACCGGCCGAGCGACGATGTCGACCTGATGCCGCGGCAGACGCACGTCCTGATCGACCTGCAGGTCGGCGCGGCCGCCGCGACGATCCTCACCAACGACCTCACGCACGACTACGTGCATGAGAACAGCGCGTACTCGAGCTGATGGGCGCACAGGACGTGATGCCAGAGGGCGTCTTCTTGGATCAGGAGCACGAGCTCGCCGCGGTGAAGGCGGCGACGCTCATCGAATCCCTGCCGTGGATCAAGCGGTACTCCGGCAAGGTCGTCGTCGTGAAGTTCGGCGGCAACGCGATGGTGAACGACGGACTCAAACGGCAGTTCGCCGAGGACATGGTGTACCTGCGCTACGCCGGCCTGCACCCCGTCGTGGTGCACGGCGGTGGCCCGCAGATCTCCGCGGCGCTGAAGGAGCAGGGCATCAGCTCCGAGTTCCGGGGCGGCTACCGGGTGACCACGACCGAGGCGATCACCGTCGTCCGGGACGTCCTCGCCGGCGAGGTCAACAAGGAGATCGTCGACCTCATCAACGAGCACGGCGCCGGCCTCGGGATCGGTGTGTTCGGGGACGGCGGATCGATGTTCTCCGGGCAGCAGCGCGGGGTCGTCATCGACGGCGAGGAGTTCGACCTCGGTCACGTCGGCGACATCACCGAGGTCGACCCGTCCGGCGTCCTCGCCGCGATCGCCGCAAACCAGATCCCCGTCGTGTCGAGCATTGCGATCGACGAGGCGCACCCGGAGCAGGCGCTCAACGTGAACGCCGATGCCGCCGCCGCAGCCCTGGCGATCTCCCTGCGCGCGTCGAAGCTCCTCATGCTCACCGACGTGCCCGGCCTCTACCGCAACTGGCCCGACCGCGACTCCATCATCGACCTCATCTCGGTCGACGAGCTCCGGGAGCTCCTGCCGAGCCTCGAATCGGGCATGATCCCGAAGATGACGGCCTGCCTCGACGCGGTCGTCGGCGGCGTGGGCGGCGCGACGATCATCGACGGTCGCATCCCGCACTCCATCCTGCTGGAGGTGTTCACGCTCCGCGGCGCGGGCACCGAGGTCATCCCCAACGAGAAACGGACCGCATCATGAGCGTCACCACGTCCTCGACCACCTGGAACGACCGGTTCGGCGCCTCGATCATGCGATCGCTGACCCCGCCGAAGGTGATGCTCGAGCGTGGGGAGGGCTGCCGAGTCTGGGACGTCGACGGCAAGGAGTACCTCGACTTCCTCGCGGGCATCGCCGTCAACTCGCTCGGGCACGCGCACCCCGCCGTGGTCGCCGCGATCACCGACCAGGCGTCGAAGCTCATCCACGTGTCGAACTACTTCGCGACGCCGCCGCAGCTGGAGCTCGCCGAGCGGCTCAAGCGGATCACCGGCGCGGGCGAGGCCGGCCGCGTGTACTTCGGCAACTCCGGCGCGGAGGCGAACGAGGCCGCCGTCAAGCTCGCGCGTCTCAACAGCAGCCGGGCGACGCCGGGCGACCGGGGCCGCACCCGCATCCTGACGCTGCAGAACTCGTTCCACGGGCGCACCATGGGCTCGCTGGCCCTGACCGGCAAGCCGGCGCTCCAGGAGGACTTCCTGCCGATGCTCCCCGGTGTGGAGCACATCCCGACGACGATCGAGGCGCTGCACGCGGCGATCGACGACACCGTCGCTGCGCTCGTCCTCGAGCCGATCAAGGGCGAGGCCGGCGTCGTCGACCTTCCCGAGGGGTTCATGCAGGCGGCACGGGACCTCACGGCGCAGCACGGCGCGCTGCTCATCCTCGACGAGATCCAGACCGGCGTCGGGCGCACCGGCGCCTGGTTCGCGTACCAGACCCACGGCATCACCCCGGATGCGATCACCATCGCCAAGGGCATTGCCGGCGGCGTCCCGATCGGTGCGCTCGTGACGTTCGGGTGGGCCTCCGACCTGTTCTCGGCCGGCCAGCACGGGTCGACGTTCGGCGGCAATCCGCTTGCCACCCGCGTGGCGAACGCGGTCCTCGAGGAGATCGAGTCGACCGGCCTCGTCGAGGCGGCGTCGCAGAAGGGCGCACGGATCCGGGATGGCGTCGCGTCGATCGAGAGCCCACTCGTCGACGAGATCCGCGGCGCCGGCCTGCTCATCGGCGTCGGCCTGACGCGGCCGGTCGCCCAGGCGATCTCAGCCGCGGCTCTCGAGCGCGGTCTCATCGTGAACGCACCGAACGAGTCGTCGCTGCGCATCGCGCCACCACTCATCGTGTCCGACGCGGAGATCGACGAGTTCATCAGCATCCTCAGCGACGCGATGGCGTCCGTGCACAGCCTGGAGGCCACAGCATGACCCGACACTTCCTGCGGGACGACGACCTCAGCCAGGCCGAGCAGACCGCGATCCTCGACCTCGCCGTCGCGATGAAGGCCGACCGCTGGGGCAGCAAGCCCCTCGCCGGACCGCAGAGCGTCGCGGTCATCTTCGACAAGTCGTCGACGAGGACCCGTGTCTCGTTCCACGTCGGCATCAGCGACCTCGGCGGTATCCCGCTCATCATCGCCACGGCGAACAGCCAGCTGGGCGGCAAGGAGACCCCGACGGACACCGCGCGCGTGCTCGAACGGATGGTCTCCGCGATCGTGTGGCGCACGTTCGGGCAGGACGGGCTCGAGGAGATGGCCGCGGGAACCACGGTCCCGGTCGTGAACGCCCTCAGCGACGCCTTCCACCCGTGCCAGCTGCTCGCCGACCTGCTGACGATCCGCGAGCACCGCGGCGTCCTCGCCGGGCAGACCGTGGCCTTCGTCGGCGACGGCTCGTGCAACATGGCGCAGTCCTTCCTGCTTGCAGGCGCCACGGCCGGCATGCACGTTCGCATCGGCGCACCCGCGGAGTTCACGCCGTCGCCGGACGTGGTCGCGGACGCCGAACGCCGCGCCGCGGAGACCGGCGGATCGGTGCTCGTCGTGACCGATCCGATCGCCGCCGTGTCCGGCGCCGACGTGGTGGTCACCGACACGTGGGTGTCCATGGGCAAGGAGGCGGAGAAGCAGCTGCGCCTGGAGACCTTCGCCCCCTACCGCGTCGACGACGCGCTCATGGCCCACGCCGCAGACGACGCGTCGTTCATGCATTGCCTGCCGGCCGACCGCGGCTACGAGGTTGACGCCGACGTGATCGACGGACCGCGCAGCATCATCTGGGACGAGGCCGAGAACCGACTGCACGCGCAGAAGGCCCTCCTCGCCTGGCTCCTCGCGCAGAACTAAGCACCCACCACTCACCCCAAGGAGAACCCATGGCAGACCGCGTCGTACTCGCGTATTCCGGAGGGCTCGACACCTCCGTCGGCATCGGATGGCTGAAGGACGCCACCGGCAAGGAGGTGGTGGCGCTCGCCGTCGACGTCGGCCAGGGTGGCGAGGACATGGAGGCGATCCGGCAGCGCGCGCTCGACTGCGGCGCCGTCGAGAGCGTCGTCGTCGACGCGAAGGACGAGTTCGCCGACGACTACCTCGTCCCGGCGCTCAAGGCGAACGCGCTGTACCAGAAGCGGTACCCGCTCGTCTCGGCGCTGAGCCGCCCGCTCATCGCGAAGCACCTCGCGCGCACGGCCAAGCAGCTCGGCGCGGACAGCGTCGCGCACGGCTGCACCGGCAAGGGCAACGACCAGGTCCGGTTCGAGGCCGCCGTCGCCGCACTCGCGCCCGACCTGACGAGCGTCGCGCCGGTGCGCGACCTGGCGCTCACCCGCGACAAGGCGATCGTCTACGCGCAGGAGCACGACCTCCCGATCCTGCAGAGCAAGAAGTCGCCGTACTCGATCGACCAAAACGTCTGGGGTCGTGCGGTGGAGACCGGGTTCCTCGAGGACCCGTGGAACCCTCCGATCGAGGACCTCTACGCATACACCCAGGACCCGTCGGTCCCGCGCGACGCCGACGAGATCACGGTCACGTTCGAGCAGGGTGTGCCGGTCGCGATCGACGGCCAGCGCTTCAGCGTGCTCCGCATCGTGCAGGAGCTCAACGCGATCGCCGGCAAGCACGGCGTCGGCCGCATCGACGTCGTCGAGGACCGCCTGGTCGGCATCAAGAGCCGCGAGGTGTACGAGGCGCCGGCCGCCATCGCGCTCATCGAGGCGCACGAGGAGCTCGAGAGCCTGACCCTCGAGCGCGACGTGAACCGCTACAAGCGCGGCGTCGAGACCGAGTGGGCGAACCTCGTCTACGACGGCCTGTGGTTCTCGGGGCTCAAGCGCAGTCTCGACGCCTTCATCGACGACACGCAGCAGTACGTGTCCGGCGACATCCGCCTGCAGCTGCAGGGTGGCCGTGCCACGGTCACCGGGCGTCGAAGCGAGCAGAGCCTGTACGACTTCGACCTCGCCACGTACGACACCGGCGACACGTTCGACCAGTCGCTGTCCAAGGGCTTCATCGAGCTCTGGTCGCTGCCGAGCAAGATCTCGGCGCGCCGCGACCTCGCGAACTGACGATGGCGGCACCGGGAGCATGGCGATGATGCAGGACGACGACGCGCACGGCAGCAAGCGCCACGGGACGAACGCGGGATCGCTCTGGGGTGGCCGGTTCGCGGACGGACCGTCCCCGGAGCTGGCGGCGCTCAGCCGGTCGACGCAGTTCGACTGGCAGCTGGCGCCGTACGACATCGCGGGGTCCCGGGCGCACGCTCGGGCCCTCGCGGGTGCCGGGTACCTGACGAGCGACGAGCTCGACGCCATGCTCGCCGGCCTCGATCGGCTGGCGGACGCGTTCGACGCGGGGACGCTGCTGCCGACCGATGCCGACGAGGACGTGCACGGCGCGCTCGAAGGGCTGCTCATCGCGGACCTCGGACCGGAGCTGGGCGGCAAGCTCCGCGCCGGCCGTAGCCGCAACGACCAGATCGCCACGCTCGTGCGGCTGTACCTGCTCGACCACGCGCGGGTGATCGGCCGTCTGCTCGTCGACCTCGTCGATGCGATCAGCGCCCAGGCGGAGGCCCATGCTGCCGCGATCATGCCGGGCCGCACCCATCTGCAGCACGCGCAGCCGGTCCTCCTCGCGCATCACCTGCTCGCGCACGCGTGGCCGCTCGTCCGCGACCTCCAACGGTTCCGCGACTGGGCCGCTCGGGCATCGGAGAGCCCGTACGGCGCGGGGGCGCTCGCCGGCAGCTCGCTCGGCCTCGACCCGGCCGCCGTCGCGGCAGACCTCGGACTGGACCGGCCGACGGAGAACTCGATCGACGCGACCGCCTCGCGGGACGTCGTGGCCGAGTTCGCCTACATCACGGCGCAGATCGGCATCGACGTGTCCCGGTTCGCCGAGGAGATCATCGTCTGGAACACCAGGGAGTTCGGCTTCGTGCGGCTGCACGATGCGTTCTCCACCGGGTCGAGCATCATGCCGCAGAAGAAGAACCCGGACATCGCCGAGCTCGCGCGCGGCAAGTCGGGTCGGCTCATCGGCAACCTGACGGGGCTGCTCGCGACGCTCAAGGGCCTGCCCCTGGCGTACAACCGGGACCTGCAGGAGGACAAGGAGCCGGTGTTCGACTCCGTCGGCCAGCTCGAGGTCCTGCTGCCCGCGTTCACCGGCATGGTGGCGACGTTGACCTTCGACACGGAGCGGATGGCCGCGTTGGCCCCGCGGGGGTTCTCGCTCGCGACCGATGTCGCGGAGTGGCTCGTCCGGCAGGGCGTCGCGTTCCGGGACGCGCACGAGATCTCGGGCGCTCTCGTCCGCTTCTGCGAGGAGCGCGGCCTCGAGCTCGACGAGCCGTCGGATGAGGACTACCGCTCCGTCTCGGAGCACCTGACGCCCGAGGTCCGGACGGTCTTGACGGTCGAGGGCAGCGTCGCGAGCCGCTCGGGTGCCGGCGGTACCGCTCCGGAGCGGGTCGCCGAGCAGCTGCGATCCCTGACGGAACGGGTCCACGCGCTCACCGAGGCGGCACCGCTCGGACGATGAACGACCCCCGCTGGCCCGCGTCGGTCCTAGAGCAGCCGGCGCTCGTCGTGGCGCCGGTGCTCCTCGGCGCGACGATCAGCGGACGCGGCGTCACGGTCCGCATCACCGAGGTCGAGGCGTACATGGGGGAGTCCGACCCGGGATCGCACGCCTTCCGCGGGCAGCGGGTCCGGAATCGGCACCTGTTCGGCCCGCCGGGCACCCTGTACGCCTATCGGTCGTACGGCATCCACACCTGCCTGAATGTCGTCAGCGGCCCGGACGGGTTCGCGTCGGGGTCGTTGCTCCGTGGGGGCGAGGTGGTCGACGGGCTCGAGGTCGCGCGCCAGCGGCGGGGCGACCGCGCCGCCGACCGGGATCTCGCCCGTGGTCCGGGCAACCTCGGGCAGGCACTCGGGGCGTTGCTCGAGGACGACGGCACGAGCGTGCTCGACGGGCGCGGCCCGTACACGCTGCGTCTCGCGCCGATGGTCGGCCTGGAGGAGCGGGTCGCGTTCCTGACGTCGGCGCCGCCTCCCGGCCCCGCCGGCCCCGGCGCCCCCGCCCCGGGCACCCCCGGCCTGGAGGCGGCGCTCACCGCCGCCCCGCCCCTGCCGCCCGGCATCGCCTCCGGGCCGCGCACGGGTATCAGGGGCGTCGCCGGGGGCGCGGGGTTCCCGTGGCGGTTCTGGCTGGCGGGCGATCCGACCGTCTCGGCCTACCGGCGGCACCCGCAGGCGCTGGACTGACGCCCCCCCCCCCCCCCCCCCCCCCCCCCC